>Ga0169931_10001181_pt1 | contig 43141 bp, 40 predicted proteins | sample Kivu_15m_20L_FD_129675 | JGI IMG/M metagenome (GOLD analysis project Ga0169931, IMG submission 129675) | Freshwater microbial communities from Lake Kivu, Western Province, Rwanda to study Microbial Dark Matter (Phase II) - Kivu_15m_20L... | ecosystem: Environmental > Aquatic > Freshwater > Lake... | reverse complement strand
GTTGTCTCGGTTGGAGGCAGGGGTAACCCCTCCCGCGCACGAGGGACAATCTCATAGAGGGTGTTTTTACGAACTACTCGGATGGTGCGGCCCATACCTGTATGTTCGAAAAAATCGCTACAGAGTTTCGTTGTTCGAGACCTTTTTCTAGGGTGTACAAGCGAAGGGGGTACAAGCGAAGGGGTGAACAAGCGAAGGACAAGCGAAGGGGGACATTTTTCTAGGGTGTACAAGCGAAGGGGGGGTGTACAAGCGAAGGGGTGAACAAGCGAAGGACAAGCGAAGGGGGACCTTTTTCTAGGGTGTACAAGCGAAGGGGACAAGCGAAGGGGGGACCTTTTTCTAGGGTGTACAAGCGAAGGGGTCCTTTTTCTAGGGTGTACAAGCGAAGGGGGTACAAGCGAAGGGGTCCTTTTTCTAGGGTGTACAAGCGAAGGGGTACAAGCGAAGGGGGTGGTACAAGCGAAGGGTACAAGCGAAGGGACAAGCGAAGGGGGTGTACAAGCGAAGGGGACAAGCGAAGGGGCCTGTTGAGTAGAAATATTCAAGTCAGTATGGATGGTCGGGGTCGCGCACTGGACAATGTTTTCATCGAGCGCCTCTGGAGAACGGTGAAGTATGAAGAGGTTTACATTCGCGACTACGGCTCCGGAGCGGAAGCGTTCAGGAACCTGCTGCGTTATTTCAAATTCTATAATACGAAGCGACCGCACGACTCTCTTGATGATGCCACGCCCTTTGAGGTATGCCTTGCAGCAGCGTGAAGAAGAGTTATCCACACCCGTGGATTCCCCCCACGCCCCCCTTAACAGCCGCTACTACCGGAGTTATTAACAGGTAAGTGGGGTGCTGTTACCTGTCCAAACTTTGGGGTCCACCTCAGTTTCAGTTTACGAGCGCGTTCACGCGGCAGATTAAAGAGTGACGGCTCCAGCAGGGCTTGCTTAGGGCTCCTCGCGCTTCGCCCACGCTCTGAGCGCGCCACCTAGTTTTTGCTCAAAGTCTTCAGTGGAGATTCCGAATGCGGATAGGAAGGCGGCATCCTTTGATACTCCCTCTCGAAGGTTTTCAAAATAGCGTGCGAGCTTTTCATAGCCGTACAATTCGACGACCGCCTTGGATGCAAGGAGTGACTGTGCGTATGCCGGAGGTACCATCGGCGGGTTGAGCTTCGTGAACCCGCCCTGGAGGAGTGCCAGGGGAACGGGATCGTTGACGCGTAGCCAATTTCGGAGAGAGGTTCTCAGAGCTGGATGCTCGTCGCCTTCAGTAAGTTGAGCCAAGCCCTCATCGATCCATCCTGGAGCTTTTCCTCCGGAGAGAGCTGCGATGATCGCGTGTGTATATTCGTGCTTTACCGAGCGGTGCAGTGTCTCTAGGTCAACTGGCTGATCCGTCGATAGCGGAATCACTATCTGTCCGCGGATGAACATCGCGTTCGTCCACGAGGGGGCACCGGTGAGCTCATAAAAGGAGCCCTCATCCATGAGGCGGATAGAGGTGCTGAAGGCAGGGATTGAGCTAAAGAGCTTCGTGTACTCGGCATGTGTGTGGTGCAGAGTTTCAACGAGGTCATCAGCGACGTCCGACCATCGTACGGGAGAGATAAGGGTCAGCTTGCTACCACCCGTAAGCTGTAAGGGTGTGAATCTCAGTCTGTGCGCTTCTTCAGCCGAGTAGCGAGCACGTCCTGAGTCTGAGTCGATTTTGGGGGCAGCGATTGCTGTTATCGAAGTGCACAGAAGCGCTACGGTCATGAGCGCGAGGCTCTTGGCTTCCTGCCGTACCGATCGTGATGGGTTAAACCTGCACATCTTTACTACCACAACTGGCGCACAGAGGTGAGCGCCACTAAGCTGCTCAAACACCTGGCTTGCTCATAGGAATTAGTCGGCGTGCAACCTTGCAAACATGAGTCGATAGTTTTCGGGAGGCGGTGCCGGGGGTGTAACGGCTTCTGTTACCGAGTGCGGGCGTGAAAGGAGGGTGCGGCGCTGGTCCTGTGAGTCGATTTGAGCATTAAAAACATCAATTCTCTCTCCTATTTGCAGTACTCGACGGTCTAATCTTGTGAAAGTACCCCCGAATTAAGTAGACTTAAGGGAGACGCTCCATGAAGGGGCAGATGCAAGAAAAGGCCGATTTCAAATAAGGTCTTATTCTCTTTAAGGGTCGGTAAGTATGACAACAAACACAGGTTCATGTAGCGGTGGCGCGGGTCCAAAGAATATTGCAGGCGATAGCTCTGGTGATTTTATTCCGAGTGATGAGATGCCCATCTTCTTTACCGATGCGGCGGTTGATGCTGTTTCAAAGGCTCTCAAGGAAGAGGGTGAAGAGGGTGATTTCCTCCGCGTATCAGTAGTAGGTGGCGGCTGCTCAGGCTATCAATACGGTCTCGACTTCGACAAAGATGAGCGCATGGGGGACCTCGCACTTGATTTCAACGGCGTCAAGATAGTGATCGACCCGATCAGCGCTGGGTATATCCGCGGAACGGTGGTTGACTACGTGTCTGGACTACATGGCACGGGGTTTCAGTTCAAGAACCCAAATGCTAAGAGAACGTGCGGATGCGGAAGCTCCTTTAGCTAGGGCAGCGCGGCATAGGCCATTGTATCTCTAGGAACATTGATCATAGAAGGAAAGCGGCCGGTACAGCCGCTTTTTTTCTGCCCAAAATTCTGAAACTGTGGTGAGATTGCGGTACCGATCGGCACTATTGAAAGATACTGTGGGGACGTCACAGATGCGTATGAATTACTTACTACCCCTGGCACTTGTGACACTTACCTTCCTGACCGGGTGCTCCTCGGCTCCGGAGGCTAGGCCAGGGTCGATCGCCTCGATCATAAAGGCAAACCAAGAGGGCTTGGAGGTTGAGCAGACGGTAGACGAACAGGCGCGAGCAGCCGTGCTTGGTAGTCCAAAGACATTCGTCGTATCCCTCGATGATGATCGCATGGCTTGGGAGAGGGCTCGATTCTTCTTCGAAAAGTATGTGACTCACGAGCAATCAGCTGCCCCCGTCATCTCAAAGGTGATCGGAGCCCGCTGGGCGCTTACCAACGGTAAGAGTGGTAGATACACCTACGAGGTGTGGAAGGATTCCGTGGCAAACGGCTTCAAATATACAGTACGGTGCTCTGCTCAAAACGGAGGCCAGGCGCAAGAGGCACAGCTAAATGCTGGGAATCTGGCACGCTTTATCCGAGAGGGTAAGCTCGAGGTATCGCTCCTCCCAAAATCTGCCTGAGTGCAGCCACCGGTCCGGTTGTGATTGTGTGCCTGCCGGGCACAATTTCGGCGCCAAACATCAAGTCTGCACCACATGCTCCGATTTACCAAAGAGGGCTTAGCGCCTGCATACGACGGTCCTGTGAAGCAGTTCAGGTGGTATAGCACGGAGGCCTCACCCTTCGATATGAGGGGTCTTTCATTGAAGTGGTTGGTGCCGAGGTCGTATGGGAGCGGTATGCCGATGGTGGTCTATTGTGCGCGGAGGTCCAGCGATAACCGTATTGCTGTGCGCGCTCTGTGTGTGTCACTCCGACCATCTTGTAGCGCAGGTATCAGTTGTCCGTGCGCGCGCTTTCCCCGGGGAATACGTGATAACACTACCGCCATCTGCGGTTGCCCCGCGTGCGATGTCACCTCGTAACGTTGAGACGCTTAAACATCTGGCTCAGGGGGTGCTCCTGGTGAGCAAGATGGAGCCTTTGGGGATTCGATCTGCTACGGTGGAGCGAGCGGCCATGCCGGTCGACCCGAACGACACCTTCTGTAAGGATCTTTTGGCCAATGGCGACGTTGCCTCATGCTCTCCGAACTATGAGGTACGGGTCGATTCCACCACGCCTGATGATCCTATGTTCTCCTCCCTGTGGGGCTTGACCAATTCGCGTGGGCTAGCCGCCGAGCGAGGATGGTTAGTTTCAACTGGTTCATCAGATGTCGTCGTTGCAGTAATCGATACCGGGGTCGACTATACCCATCCCGATCTCCAAGCAAATATGTGGGTGAATCCCGGAGAAATTCCGGCCAATGGTGTCGACGACGACAGTAACGGGTATGTTGATGATGTGCACGGTATAAACGCCTCGCTAAAGGCGGTTTCTCGGGGCGATCCGATGGATGATAACGGACACGGCACGCATGTAGCGGGTACTATAGGAGCTGTTGGTGGTAATGGGCAGGGGATTGTAGGGGTAAATCAGAGGGTTAAACTGTTAGGGCTTAAATTTCTCAATTCATCGGGTTCCGGATCGCTATCGGACGCCATTACCGCTATCGAGTACATGATACAGCTCAAGAATCGAGGCGTTAATATACGAGTTGCCAATAACTCGTGGGGAGGTTCTGGGTATTCAGCGGCTCTTGGAGACGCGATTGATCGTGCTCGCAACGCCGGAATCATCTTTGTTGCGGCCGCCGGTAATGACGGCGCCGATAACGATGTCGAGCCCTCTTACCCGGCGAATTTCGAGCTTGAGAACGTAGTATCAGTCGCGGCGATCGATGAGGATGGTAACTTAGCGTCGTTTTCAAATTACGGTGCATCGATGGTCGACATCGCTGCCCCCGGTGTCGGGATTTACAGTACCTTCCCGGGTAACCGCTATGCCCGTCTATCCGGCACATCGATGGCGACACCGCACGTTGTGGGGGCCGTAGCTTTGCTCTTAGCGAGTGAGCCGGGTCTGACCCTGACGCAGGTCATCGAACGGCTCTACGGTGCCGGGAGAGACCGAGGCTCCCTGTACGACGGTGGACGCGGGATGCCGCTCGTACGCACCCAGCGCAGTGTCGATGTCGGACGTATGCTCTTCAACGAGACGGCACCGCTTCCGACAGGCAACAGTACTAACCCTACCTGCACGTACGAGCTGACGTCAGCCAACCTCATGTCGGGCGGACCGATTGATACCTCAGCTGACGGGCAGCCGATCGTTCAGCAGGCTGACGAGGGTGACTTCTACCGACTTGATCTGCCGTTTTCCTTCCCGTTCTATAAGACGAGTGTGTCTAGTGTGTTTGTGTCTCCCAACGGGGTCGTTTACCTCAATCCACCGGAGGGTATCGACTTTGAACCGGGGCGCACGGCTCCGTTACAATCTATCGCGGCACTCCATACTGACTTAGTACCGCTGTCCAAAACTCACGGAGTGAGGGTGTTCAAGAACAGCGAGCGAGCCACGATATTTTGGGAGGAAGGCCTTTTTTCAGCCCGAGATCTCTCTGGTGTCGTGCAGGTAAGGTTAACCTTGCACGCATCGGGCGTGGTTGAAAATTCGGTATCCTTCGGGGGTGGAGAAGAGGCGATCGCGATTCAGAGGCTCGTGTTAGGGGATCCTTTTCAGACCCCCGCGACCCCTCCGTCGGCTCTCATAGGGGTCGCGGGTGCATCGATCGCGCAGTCCAGTACGCTTAACATCTCTGATGCGCTCCGCAGTATCTCCGCGAGCCCTGATTCGCCGATTATTCTCGGGGTATCGATGAAGCCGCAGTGTGAAGGGGGTACCGCCGGCGCCGTCGTGAATTCAATATTGTTGCAGAAGAAGCTCTCTGTTCGCCAGATCGTCTCAGGCACGCAGGTGCGCGGGGTGCTGCAGGGGCGGGGGAGCGGGCAAGTTCCACTAGTCCTCGTGGTTGATTCCTTTCAATGCTCGGAGGTCAAGAAGGTGGCCCTCAAGGAGGGTCAGGCTAGGTTCCGTGTGCGGATACCGAGAGGTCCGTCCCGCTTTGAGGTTTCGTCGGGTTCGGCTCGTGGTAGCGTCAAGCTACCGTCGAGGAGTGCTGCGAAGGGTAGAGGCAAGTCCCGGCGAGCTGGTCCAAGCCTGTGTAGGTCCATCTTACGAACGGTTCGCCTTAGCTAGGGCAGAGGGCAAACAAGGGGCTTGCAGGCGCTTCATAGAGGCGTTGGTAGTGAGTCCAATTACTAGGAGCTGAGACGTGGAGCTCGACGCACGCTCCGTGAGGGTCATTTTAAAGATTCTCGAATTCGTCGGTATCTTCGGTGGTGTTCTCGTGTGGTGCCGTTTGGCCGAGTTGATGCGGCGGAAGATCCTCCTTGCGCTTTTGAATCCAGCAGGATTGGCCCCGGTCCTGTCGCAGCATAGAGAAGGTACTGAGTGTGTCTTGGAGTGCGGCGTGCGTTGGGTAGTATTTCGCCGCGAGCGCTATTTCAGGAGCTTTGCCAGTTGTGCTCAGGCACTGGCACCACAGGGCTGCCATCTGTACGTCTTTTTCGAGGTTTCCATCCTCCTCTTCCTGCCCACTCTCCGCTTGTCCTCCAAGAACATTTGCGATTGCATTTGAACGCTTCGTTCCGAACCCTAAACTCTGTACGAGGACTGCCCCGACCTGAATACGGGTACATCCCCAGCGTTTTATCTCGAGGGAGCAGTCCCAGCCCCCACCCTGACGCCTCACGAGCCTCCTGTACTCCTTGAATCCCTGAGGGTCGTGGCTCAAAAAAGCGGTAAGCCCCAGGATCGGGATCGCTGCTTGCAAGACAGACAAACCCGCACCGATAGAGGGTATGGCTCGCCCAACCAGAAATCCAAGGTTCATAGGATCTACGAGGGTGTCTTCAATGAACCGCAGCTCCTCTCCATCGCAAATTGATGATGCTCTACGCCATAAGTACACAAGCGCTAACAGCGAGGCGGCTTCATCGGGTAAAAAAGCTTTAAGCAGGTCTGATTCCGACGTGCGTCTTGAGCTCGATATAGTAGTCGCTGTAAACGCGCTCGCTGCAAAGTACAGTGGAGAGAACAGTGAGGGGCTCTTTAAGAGACGTAAGATCTGATAGCGCGTGGAACCGGATGCCTCTGAAGCGCCTTCAGCGTGTTGGGTCAGGAGGCAACGAACTGCTGCCACAAAGGGAGCTGGGGGACGACCGAAGACGCCCGCATAGCCCCTGGTGTACTCCCAACTCTCTGCCATCGTGGAACCGTCTGAGTCGCTCATATTCATTAGGTATCGGCAGTTGCAGCGATCGAGTTGACAGCCTAGTTTTTCCAGGCAAGAGATTTTTGTCGTGGGATCTCTTTGTATCAAGAAAATCGATGGTCTAGAGATGCTACACGAGATCCTCTTGCCAAGGGCCCTGGCGGTTCGGGGGGCACTCCGCGCAGCTTGGTAAGTTTATGATATTGCCATGTTTTCTCTGCCTCCCTGGCGCTGGTAGAGACACGCTATGCCTGTTCGTGCAACGCGCGAGAAACTGCTTGCCCGTACGAGTCGCACGTGAATTTCCCCGCGCAGCCCACGATCTGCTTTCGCAGCAGGGAGGGGATTTGTCTCGCTTCTCTAGGAGATGTAGCGCGTGCCCGACCTTAATAGAGCGCAGGAGTATCGGCTTGTGTGCTGTATCGCTTCGACATGATGACCAACGATGAGGTGTCTCACGTGAATGATAGCAGGGCGAATGAGCAATTCATCGTGACGTGTAAGTGAAGAGCGAATACACGCCACGGGTATCTGAAGCACATCACCTGACGTGTGTTGCGTGAAGTCAGAGAAGAAAAGTGCGACGCTCGTGCGAGAAGCGGCATCACACAAGTTGAAATAAGTACTTGCCAACGTCGGACAGCGATGCCAACCTACGGTCATTGTGACGTTGCTCAGTGTTGACTCGTGACTGAAGAAACAGATATCTGAGAGATCAGAAACGAGTTGGTAAGAACAGAGATCAGTTGTTTGTCAGTTCTTATCTTCACGAAGCGTTACGAAGCGGCCTGCTAGTCGTAGGTGAGCAAGCGGCGAAGTTTGAGTAAGGTTTGTAGAGGTAGTTCATCTGGGCGAACAAGCCGAGAGGGATCGTCTCAAGGGGCTGGCTAAAAATCATCCTTGCGAAGTTTTCAGAACTGGTAGCAAGATAGAGATAGGCAGCTCGTAAAGTGCAGTGCATGTTAAGCTCCGGTTCCTATCAGCCGATAGGAGCAGGTGGTAACACTCACGAGGGTTTCTGCAGAGCATCGTTCACTTCTGAAGAGCTCTTGCAGCCCGTGAGAAAACAAGTTTCGGTCAAGCGATGCTTGCAGGTCCTGGGAGTCTCCCAGGCAACGGCTGGTAAAGCGCGATCGGTAAACAAAGTGAGACGGGATACTGAGGACGCTCAGACCCCGTCAACATTGGAGAAAAAGAAAATGGCAGCTAAGAAAACAGCTAAGAAAGCTACTAAGAAGACCGCTCCTAAGAAGAAGACCGCTAAGAAGGCTTCTAAGAAGAAGTAGTCGGACGTTTGTAGCGTCTACAAGGGCGTCCTCAGCCTTCGCAGGTTGGGGGCGCTTTTTTATTTCAATACGTTAGAGCAATTTCACTCGAGCAATTTCACTCAACCATGTGCAGGATCTGTCTACTGCCTACGCTACTCCTCTTGGGCGGTAGCCCCCGACAGATACGTTAGCCTGGGAGCGATAGACAGCTTCCCGCAAGCTCGATGAAGGAACGGATGTCTTTACGGGACTTGGATGAAAAGCTCGCCCCCGATGATCTCGGGGCAGGATTCATGACAGAAGATCGGCCTTCGTCGTGTACAGCGCTCAGGTTGTGAGCGATCTCGTGTGCCGCTAGGACTGGTTGTAAAGCCCGGTTAACCGCTTTCGAGACACCCACGTTGTAGCGGCCCTGCTCAAGGCAGGCGGTTCCCACATATGCTATGCCGATCGTGACTCCGTCGAGTGTGCTCCCCGTGAAGAGGTGATGGACATCGGCTGCGACGCGTCTCGGAGTGGACTGTTGGCGAAAACTCTCCAGTAGCCCCTCTGCACTCAAGATAGACGTTTTTCGAGAATCTCGGTTGTTTACCCGTAGCGAGGTCAGTTTTATGCGTATGCCGAGTTCAGAGGTATACAATACGTCGGCAGCGCGCAGGGAGGAGCGGATGTAGTTGCGGGTCTCTGAGCCAAATCTCCTGAAAAATGCGTAATCGGCTTCAGCAGCAACCTCAAGTATTCTGACGGGGATTACCCCTTGCTTAGGACCCTTGTGATGGTGAGCAACCTGAACAGACTGTAGTGCATGTGCACCAGACTCGGTGGCTTCTACCGCGCAGCTCAGGAAGCCTTTCGGAATCGATGTAATCGCAACCTTCGTCAGCTGTGGTGCCAGCGTAGAACGTTCCAAGGTGAATTCAACCGCGTGAGGGCGACCGCGGCGGCGGGAATGAAAGTACAGGAACCCCCGAGTCCCGAAGATCGAGAGTGAGGCCTTATGGAGCGAGCCGCTCGTGGAGGGGCGCCGCGATACCCCTACAAAGTGTTCCTCTCTGGTCTCCTCGCCGTGGCGGGCGGTGTGTTCGAATCTGAAGGCATGCATCCCCTCAGAGGTTTTGACGTTGAGGAACAGTGGTTCCGTACGCGATCCGTCCTGGAACCTCTTGAAGTAACCCGATATCTCCGGTGCTGCCGTAGCAGACCGACCCGGTAGAGCCGTTGCTAGTAGTAGGGTCGTAACGAGCGCCGCGAGCCAACTCCGCGGTCCTCTGTTGAGGGATATCTGGTTATGAGGGCTCATCGTATGGCAGCTGGAAGCTCGTACAAAATCCTCCACGGTTTTAGCAGAGTACCGGTAGCTAAGGAAGGAAGCTTAGGGAGGCGAGATAAACCAGCACCTTACCTCCCAGTGTTCGGCTGATAGGGAGATCGCATGGGATAGCGTCATCGGTCGAAGCCGACCGCATCTGACGCTGCTTGGCCACCTACCAGCTCGCTTCGCAATCGAGCACCGAAGAGCTGCCCAGCGGCGAGCACCACCCTAGGCTCGAACGCTCCGCTGCCATCGGGCCCATCCCGCAGAGGGAAAGCCACATCGATGCGCACAACGCCGCCGCCGGATGATCGTGGGAAGCAGAAGCGCAGGCCAAATCCAACGTCTCCGTACATGTCATCTCTCACCATAGCCCCTAGGGATTCGCGAGAGGCAGCTCCCACGTCAACAAAGAGCGCTGTCCCGAGGCTCACAAGCTGGAACACATCGTCAACCAGGTGGGCGCGTTCCTCGAAATTGAGCACCAGACGCTTGTCTCCATCGAAGGTAAACGCTTCGTACCCTCGGAGCCCCGTATCAGCTCCTAGGGGCAGTTGACGGTCGCCGTCCAGATTCTCTCCAAAGTCTATGAAGAAGTTGGTAGCTAGGGTGTGTTTTCCTAGATATTGCTCCCCCCAAAACCAGTTCCCCAGGATAGCGTAGTGCTTAACTTCAGTACGCAGCAAGGTATTTGCCAAGCGGTCATCTTCCCAGCGACCTGAGCCACCGATTTCACCCCGAAGCATGGAGTGGTCCGAGAAGCGCCACCCTCGACTCCTGTTAAAGGACGGAATAAGAGCATTGCGGTCGGACCCAAGGCTGCGGGGGGCGATGTGCAGATTGAACAGAGATTCATCGCCGAGATTGTAATCCTCGGGCCGATCGAATCGGTCGATGTAGTTAAGGGTCATGAAGTTTGGTTGAATGTTTTGGTACTGAAACACTGGACCACTAAACCGCCGTAAGTTCGGCAAGCGTGCCGGGTCGTTGCTGACCTCCGCGGGATCGAGGTTGAGATCTCGGTAGTCATCAGCATCTGCTTGATAAAAAGATGCTCCCTCATAGCGATAACCAACTGAGAAACGTTGTGAGAGGATCTTTTGGCCACGGTAAATGCCGGTATAGTTCTGACTCTCCTCAAGGAATGCTTTGGTTGGACCGGCAAAGGTGTAGAGAGCCGAGAAATCGTCGAGGTGCTGACGGAATATGTACTCCTCGGCCCCAGCCCTAAACAGGCGTCCGATCGTGTCCGCTCCCGACAAGTCCATCCTCCAGGCATCGCGCTGCATGAGACCTCTGAATGGCAAGCCCCCTCCAAGCTGATACGTACGTCCGTCCGACCGATCAGAAGCTCCAACGACGAAGTTCTTTCGAGACCCGAGGAACTGAGGGTCGTTGTACACCACTCCGTAGCTCTGACGGGTATACTCCTCCTCATAGCGTGTATCGATCCGGGCGGCGGTGCCGGCCAGATTAGAATCAGTCAGCCCGATCCCGCGATTTCGCCCCCCTGTCCCGGCCGAGTAACTGAGAAAGGGGACAAGGGTCCAGGTATCCTGAACCTTAACCAGGACATCAACAGCGTCGCCGTCAAAAGTTGGCAGCACCTCAACTGCGCGAAGGTAGCGCAGTAAGCGCAGGTTTCGCGCCGTATCCTGTAGTTTAAAGGGAATGTAGGGATCGCCCTCCTTGAAGAGAAGCTCACGCCGGACTACGTCCTCGCGTGTTTGAATCTTTACACCGTTTGCCGCTCTGTAGACGAGGGAGCTCGTATCCTCAAACACCTCTGCAATCTGGATCTTAATGGAGCGGATGTATTGCCCCTTGCGCGCCGGTACGATCGTATTCGCCTGATTCTCGGCGTGTCCCGAGCTGCAGAACACAAGAAGCAGTAGAGAGAATAGTATGGGACGAATCATAACCACGAAACAGCCGGTAAATCCGGGACGTTTCCCTCTAGGATGCACATGAGAGGCAGGTTTGTTTGACTCTTTTGTGGCATCTCAATGAGCTTTCTGCTCCCAAGAGAACACAGCCATAGCGTTCATGCTAGCCCAGTTTTTTGTCGGAGTTCAAAACAGTATTGGTCCATTCTACTGAATTTATTGACGTCCATCGCGCCGCTGGCTATGGTGCCCAGGATGACCTCCTGGGCCTTTTCCCGAAAAATTGCACTCCGTTATCTTTGGAGCAAACGCTCTGAAGCCTTCATATCGATCATTAGCGTTATCTCAGTGGTAGGGGTTGCGATCGGGGTGATGGTTTTGAACATCGTTATGGCGGTGATGACAGGCTTTGAACATGAACTTCGCGAAAAGATCGTGGGCACTGATTCTCACGTGGTCATTCAAAAGGCAGGTGGACGTATTGATCACTGGCGGGATGTTTCCTCGGAGGTACAAGGGGTGGGCGGAGTTGCCTCAGTATCCCCCTTTACCTACCATCAGGTCCTTGTAAGGACCGAAACTCGGTCGTCGGGTCTCTTATTGCGCGGGGTAGAAAACGATACAGCGAGCGCTGAGCAGGTAAAACGTTACCTCAGGAGCACAGAGGATCTTTCTCGTCTCTTCAATCCGCCCCCCTTACGGGTAGAGCTCGCCTCTGGTGAGGAAAGCGAGGCGCGTCTCCCGGGGATAGTTGTGGGGCACGCCCTGGCGCGCACGCTCGGTTTGTATGAGGGCGTTCCTGTTTCTATCCTCTCCCCACAGGTTACTTCGACACCGTTTGGGTTAGTCCCGTCGTTTCGCCGTTTTTTGGTAGTGGGCGTGTACAGCTCAGGTCTCGTTGAATACGAAAGTGGTGTGGCCTACGTGAGCCTCCAAGAAGCTCAGAAATTCTTCGGCATGAACGATGCTGTATCGGGTCTCGAAGTCAGGGTGCAGGACGTGAATACTGCGCCCCAGGTGGCTCGAGCTATCCTGGAGCGACTTGGCGGTGCTGGATCTGGTTTTGCAGTGAGTGACTGGACGGCAACTAACAAGCCGTTGTGGGATGCCCTACAGCTCGAGAAGCGAGTGTATTTCATCGTATTATTGCTGATAATCGTGATGGCGAGCTTCTCAATTATCACCACCCTCATTATGATCGTGCTCGAAAAGCGAAAGGATATAGCGATCATGAAGACTTTGGGGGCTTCTACAAAGAGTGTGGGTCGTATATTTCGAATTCAGGGAGCGGTGATCGGTGGATTAGGCACGATTATCGGACTTCTTTTGGGGTTTCTCGGGTGTGTCTTACTGAAGAAGTACGGCTTTCCACTTGATGAAAGGATCTTCCAGATGTCTACCTTGCCGATTAGGATCGAGTGGCAAAACTTCGCAACGGTGGGAGTGGCGGCGTTTCTAATCTGTTTTTTTGCAACGGTGTACCCAGCGCGACGAGCAGCTCGCCTAGAGCCTAGCGATGTGCTGCGTTATGATTAGTCTCAAGGTCGCCTGATGCATGTAGAGATTCAGCAACTTACAAAACGATATAACGATGCAGGTCGGCTTTTAACGGTGATCGACAACCTGACGTTCTCGTTTCCCGAGAGTGGCTCGGTCGCCATTATAGGGCGTTCGGGAATCGGTAAATCGACCCTTATGCATCTTTTAGGGGGTCTCGACACTCCCACGTCCGGCACCGTTCGTTACGGAGAGCATATCTTGAGTGCTATGGATTCTGATAAACGTGCGGCTTTTAGGGGGCAACACGTAGGATTCATATTTCAATTTCATCACCTCTTACCGGAGTTCTCCGCGCTTGAAAATGTGGCGATGCCCCTGATTATCTCTGGAATGCACGAGAGTTCCGCCCGTGAGCAGTCGGCAGAGCTGCTAATTCGTATGGGGCTCTCTCAGCGTATGGGCCACCTGCCATCACAGCTGTCGGGCGGGGAGCAGCAGCGTGTGGCGATATCGAGAGCGCTCGTCACGCGACCTCGAGTCATCTTGGCGGACGAGCCCACGGGTAACCTCGATGTAAATACGGCAGCAGAGGTGCAGCAGCTGCTTTTGGAGCTGAACAGGGAGCAGCGTAATACGCTGATCATAGTAACCCACAGTAGAGAGCTGGCCCGAAGTATGGATGTGATAGTAGAGATGTTGCCCGGTGGGGCGTTAGTATCACGGCAGTTGAGTGACGATGAGCAGCTCGGAGAGCGATAATGAATAGAGCGCAAAAGAGCGTGTCTGAGCGGCTTGTGCAGGCGATAAACCGGGTCGGCCTCAAGTTTGGGTGTCGAGTTACGAAACTACTGCTGGTCCTTGCGCTCGCGGGGGCGGGTATCGAAGTCGCGGGAGCACAAACGGGCAGTGAGAGCTACTCGGTTTCCTCCGTCGCCATTGAGGGTAATAAAAGGATCGATAGCGATGCTATCAAGTCCCTGATCAAGGGGAGTTCGGGGAGGGTTAGCTCCGGTCAGATCACCGAGGATATCAAGACGCTCTACAACGCGGGTTTCTTTGACCAGGTAGAGGTTGGATTCGGTACAGGAGCAGAGGGGAGATCTGTTCTGACATACCGAGTTACCGAAAAGCCGATCGCACGCAAACTGTTGGTGAAGGGTAATAAAGAGGTCTCCGAGGGGGACTTGGTTGATGTGCTTAAACTTGAGGGTCGTCGATTCGTCGATAAGAGCAAGCTTCAAGGCCTCGTGCGTAAAGGGATAAGCTATTATCAGTCACAGGGGTTTTATGATGCTCAGATGGATTATTCGCTTGCTCAGGTTGGCGATAATGAGGTTGACGTCACTTTTATCATTACGGAAGGTCCGCGGTATCGGGTGAGGGAAGTAGCGATACGAGGGGTGGAGGAGCTGGATGGAGACGAGATGCGCTCGCAGATTCAGATCCAACGATACAAGTGGTGGAGTTCGTGGCTATTTGGTACTGGCCGCGTCAACGAAGAGATGATGGAGAGCGACAAGCAGATCCTCCGTCAGTACCTTGTTGACCACGGATTTCTTGAAGGAACGGTGGGCGAGGCTTCGGTGGAGAAGCGTGAGGATGGATTGTACGTCGTATTCGACGTAACAGAGGGCTCTCAGTATCGGATCGGAAAGATAACTGCGGGCGGCGACCTGATCGAGGGTAGTCAGGAGATGACCCTTGAAAAGATTGACTCCGAGGCAGGGGAGGTATTTAGCGCCACCGAGGTACGGAATGATATCTTTACTATAACGGATAAGTTTGCGGACCAGGGTTTTGCATTCGCCAACGTAGTGCCGAACACGAACCTGAATAAAGCTGATAAAACCGTCGATGTGGAGTTTCAAACCGCCAAAGGTAATCTCGTGCGAGTCAACCGAATTAACATAACCGGTAACGAGAAAACCTATGATAACGTGATCAGGAGAGACCTCAAGGTTCAAGAGCAGCAGCTCTATTCAAGCTCTAAGATGAAGCGTAGCCAAACAGTGCTCCAACGGCGCGGGTACTTCGATGAAGTTAATATCTCGAATGCACCGACAGGGGATCCCTCCAAGGTTGATCTCGATGTGCGTGTGAAGGAGGCAACAACGGGTAGCTTCAGCGCAGGGGCAGGGTTTTCAACGGCGAGCGGCGTTCTGTTCAATACACGTGTCTCGGAGAACAACCTGTTCGGTACCGGACGAAGGGCTAACCTCAACATCGATGTCGGTAATCAGATCAACAATCAGATCCTTTCGATCGATGATCCGCGCGTGAATGACTCCAATTTCTCGTGGGGGGTTGATCTGATGCGAACCGAGCGCTGGTTCGTTGACTTTGACCGCCAACTGACGGGAGGTTCAACCACGGTGGGGTACCCGGGCGAGGGGCTTGGAGAATGGGCTGAAGATATCTCGTTTAACCTCAAATACGAGTTGGTAGATGTCAACATTAAAGACGTCGATGAAGATGCTGCTCAACTGGTGAAGGATTCGGAGGGGCAGAGTACCTCTTCATCACTCACTCCGAATATTACGCGCAACACTATCAACAATCCGCTCAATCCGACTAAGGGCTCCAAACAGGTTTTATCCTTCGAATATGCTGGTCTTGGTGGAGATCAGAAGTTCCATCTGTTTGAGGCTCGCAACTCATGGTTTTATCCACTGATAGAGGCGGAGTGGGGGGATATTGTAATTTCGAACCGCACCTCATTTGGGTACGGTCAGAGTGATAACGATGACCCGTTTCCTTTATTCCGACGATATTTTCCAGGAGGTATAAATTCCGTGCGCGGTTATCGCTTCCGCCGTCTCGGTCCCAAGGATGAGAATGGGCAGGAGTTTGGAGGCGCCAAGCAGTTCATTAACAACGCTGAGGTTATCTTTCCGCTGATAAATTCGGCTGGTTTCAAAGGCGTTCTATTCTATGATGCGGGGCAAGCATTTGATGATGATGAACAGATTGAGTTCTCGAAGTTGCGATTGGCGTGGGGTTTCGGGATCCGGTGGGCGTCGCCGCTCGGACCGATCCGAGTGGAACTCGGATATCCGGTTAACCCGCGTGACGGCGAGCCGTCGCCGGTGACCATGTTTTCATTCGGAGCGCCGTTTTAAGCGCGAGCGGCCTCAGTTGGTATTGAGTCCTCGTTTTCGAGGAATTGGTGCCGCGCTCTACGCTTCATGAGAGCAATCGTGTCGTGGTACCCAACCTCCATCAACGCATTGAGGTATTCAGGATCAAGAGCTACATACGACATCACCTCATAAGCAAGCTCTTCGCCCAACTTGGCTTTGACCAAGGTGAACAGCGGCCATAGCGCTCCGCATGCGTCACTAAACCGCTTGCGAGAGCCACCGATCGCCTGTTTGAGGAGTGGGCCAAGCGCTTTTTGATTTCGAATGGTCAATGTTTGTGGAGGTCGTAGGCAGAAAGTGTCTTCTCCTGCAGGGACCTCCCAGCTTGGTCGCGTATCGTGCGGTTCGCCGTACCTATCAAACCACCAGGTGCGACCGGAGATGTCGATGATGATGATGCGATGGGCACCAAGCCGTACTGCTGGGTCAACGGGGACGTTCTGAGAGATCCCTCCGTCTACCAATCTAACCCTACCCGCATCAGTGTCGATTTCAACTGGCGGTAAAATCGAAGGTAGAGCAGCCGAAGCAAATCCATGCTTAGCCGTGAGCTCGTTGACATAACACAGCTCAAAACTCGCACCCTTCAACTCTTCGCTACTCAATTCATGGTGGGAGCTGAGGAAAAGGAGTGGCTTGCGCTTAGCTCCCTCGATTGTGGTCATTACCCCAACCGACTTTAACGACGTGCAGCGCCCCTCGGGAGTGAGTCCCCCGTGCTGCTGGATGACGTGGTCGAGTTTGGTTCTTAGCGGCTCGGGATCAAGCACCGAGGTGGTCGAACCATGGGGGCCCGGGGCGAGGTACTGCTTGGCGGCTATCCGGATAGCACGCAGGAAGGCCCGTGCGCGAGATCCTGAGAAGGTGTTGGTGAATGTGCGCTCACGCCAAAGCTCTTCGAGTACCGATACAGCATGCGGCATACCCTGCTTCAGACAGGACGACAGCACAAGGCCGTTAACTGCACCGATGCTACTCCCCAACACGATTGAGGTGAGCTCGAGATCCTTACCCATCAACTGAGAGAGTGCCTTCAGGGCCCCCGCTTGATAGGCAGCGCGAACGCCGCCGCCCGACAAGACGATCCCGATGTCACTTTGATTGGTCTCAAGCGACTTATGAAATTGAACCGACGGATGGTTGCCCGGCTGTGGCCTTCTCCTCATACAATCACGGGTATCTATCTACACCCTCTCACTACAAACAATCGGCCAAATGCTAACGATCTTGAGGTTTTACGCCGAAAAGAGCGACTCGGTTACAACGGTAACTACGAGATCTCAATACTTTAGATGCCCAAAAGGCTTGGAACGATATAAAATTTCTTTTAAAACGAATGGGTTATTTATGCCAGAGCCGCAAGAATCTCTGCCACTAGGATATCTGAAAAATGGTCAATGAAAGGCTCGTTGTAACGGTTGATGGGGTGGCTGCTTCGGGAAAAACTGCCTTGGCCAGGGGTCTTGCAGAGAAGTTGCACTTTGAGCACCTGAATTCCGGGCTTTTGTATCGAGCGGTGGCGTGGGCGGCATACCAACGAGGCATAGACCTCGATTGCGCCGAAGAGGTGTCTCAGCTCGTAGCAACACATCGCTTTGAACTGGTGAAGGCAGTGGGTGGAGGAGCGGAACTGCTGATTGACGGCCTAGCCCGCAGTAATGAACTTACCTCTGAGCAGATATCGGCCGGCGCGTCTTTGGTAGCACGGCATGCGCCGGTGCGAGAGTTATTGCTGCCAGCACAAAAGGAAGCGTTTCCGGGTAGTGCTTTGGTTGCAGAGGGGCGGGATATGGGTACGGTAGTGTTTCCCGATGCCCCAGTTAAATTCTTCGTAACGGCAGCGCTCGATATTCGTGTGCAGAGAAGAGCTGCCCAGCTCCTGCACAAAGGTGAGAGGGTAGACCTCGACGTTATTAGGCGGGACTTAGAGGCGCGCGATGAACGTGACGCTGGGCGTTCCGTAGCCCCACTCAAGGTGGCTCCGGGAGCCATCGTTATCGACAATTCCGATCAGCCGCTCGCGGCTATCATTGAAAGGATGTACCAGAGCGTACAGGCGCTCGGGCCCATGTAGCGGGCGCTCTCTGATTGGTCTACTGCGGAGCCTCTGCCCCAAGATTCAAGACGAACGCTACGATCCCCATCAGAATATTCGCCATCCAGGCTGCTAGGGCAGGTGGTAAAAGTTCAGCTCTCCCCATCGAGATGCTGAACGAGTCGACAGCGTAATACATAAAAGCGATGAAGATCGCCGAGAGCGAACTGAAGGCCATACTACCTGAACGAGCAGGTCTTAGGGTGAAGGGTAATACTACCAACCCCGTGATGAGTATTACGAACGGGAAGGCAAGCTTGCTGTGCATGTCCGGCAGGTATTGAGTGGTCGATATGCCATTTCTTTTCTGAGATTTGATAAAACGACGTAGCTCGCGGTAGCTCATAGTAGTCGCATCGCTGCGAAATTCGTAGAAATCGGAGGGCTTCTCCTTGATAGGAAGCGGTAGTGCCCGCAACTTCTCGACCGAAATAGGTGTCGTTTCGAAATGCGACCGGGTTACATCGCGCATGCCCCATCCGACAACGGGATCGATCCAACGGACCTCGCGAGCGTCTGTGCGCCTAATAACATCCCAGTGTGAGTTTATCTCAAGTAGAGAGAGCGCATGAAGGGTATTAGAGCGTGAATCAAAGAGGTCAACAGTAAAGAAATTATCACCGTCTCGCCACCAGAAATCACTCTGGCTGTAGCCTCCTCGCTTATCCTTCTGCCTGATATCGATGTTGTAGAGCTCCTTCTGGCGACGCTCTGTGAAGGGAACTACCACCTCGCCGAGCACCAGAGAGACAAATGAAAGACCAAGGCCGAAAAGGATCAAAGGTCGTGAGAGCCACGAGATGGTAAGCCCACTTGCGCGCATAGCAGTTATTTCAGAGCTTTTCGAAAGGAGACCGAAGGTAAACAGGGTCGAGAAGATCAGCGCTACTGGTAGCATCAAGCTGATCATGAGCGGAATCTTGTACATGAAGTAACTGAGGGTGGTGAGGACGGAGGCGTTTTCTGCCAAGACATTGTCGAGACGGTCAAAGAAATCGACCATCAAGAAGAGAAAGACGAACATCGCCAAACCGATCATAAAGTTCTTTATCAGCAGAGCGAGGATGTAGCGGTGTAGGATTTTCATGGCTGTCGGCGCAGGCTCCTGAAGGTCTCAAACGCCTTTCTGCAGTAGTTCTGAACACCCTCGGATACAGAGTGCCACTGCTCGGTTGCGAGCTTGTGCAGTATCCAGAATGCAAGACAGGTCGTGATGATGTTCGGAGCCCACAGTGCAAGGGGTATCGGGATACTGCCCTTGTCCGCTAGAGCCACCCCAACCGAGAAGACCGAATAGTAGATGACGAACACTATCAACCCTAGTAAGCCGGCAAACCCTGCTCCCCAGGTTCGTTGCGTGCGGGGCGACATAATCCCAAGCGCGAGACCAACGAACGCCATGATACAAGCGGCAAAGGGAAGGGAGAATCGTTGCCCAAGTTCGATTCGCGACCGCCGGAATTTCTTCAGCAGATCTTTGCGGCTAACGGCCTCACCGAACACCTCAAAAGATTGTTGAGTTTCATCGCCGAGCAGACGCCTGTAATGCGCGATAGCCTCTCGCAGTTGAGGAACCTTAAGTTCGCGAGCCACTACTCCCTTCTTAGTATCATCTCGAAGCTCCGACGGATCAACGCTAAGGCTGTTGGAGGTGAACCTTGTTCGAGAATATCTGTCCTCCAGTTGTTCGTGTGCAACACCATCCGCCAGGAGCAGAGAGATGGTGTGAGTTGCCTCATCGGCTACGATACGCCCCCGTTGAGAGACTACTATCTTTCGCTGAGCTCCGGCACGTTTGTCGTCCACGAGGACATTTGTCAGCTCTCCAGTGCGGTAATCGATCCGTTCTGCGTACAGTGTGATATCTCCGAGTTTGTTGAAGATGCCCTGACTCAAGCCGGAGATACTCTTTGACCTCGCGACATCAAAGAGAGCCTGTGAGAGTGAAGCAAAGCCCCACGGTCGGAGGCTCACCGAAACAAAGAGGCTCACAACCCCAACAATGAGAGCAAACAATCCGATCGGCTTGAGAAAGTTAACGATACTGATCCCCGATGCCCGCATGACTACGACCTCCGAGTCGCCGCATAGCCGCGAGAATGCAAGCATGACACCCAACAGGGTACTCATCGGGAGCGCTATCTCCAAAAAAGTTGGTATGATCGCCACGAACACGCGCGCGATCTGTCCGACCTCCACGCCTCGGTTGATGATGAGCGACGTCAATTTTAACATGCGCAGAACGAGGAGAAGTCCTGTGAAAGCCGATAAGCTTATCAGAAAGAAGGTAAGAACCTCTTTAAGTATGTACCGAGAGAGGATACGCACGCGTGAGAGCCTGTCCGTAAAAATAGAAATCCCGACTCGATATTACTGACAATCGTACGCTGCTGACCAGGGCTATTGCCTTCATCCCAGGAGCCTCTGGAGAGCCCCTGCTTTCTGTCGTGACATGCGGTCGCGATCCGGTTCGACCCTTTGCACGTGCCCTTCGTATGGAGCGTGCTACCACGCTACATCTTCGTCGTGATGAGATACACGATTAATGTCGTATAACGTATCTCCTAGCGCTGTAAAAAAGCGCCGGCTTACATATCTTTGTTAGTTTCAGCGGTAGTCTTTAGATCAGACCAGGAGCCTTCTTGAGCCGCGCCTCGTCTTTGCGCTGCTTTTTGCGGGCTTCTTTTATCTTACGCTTGCGCTTCTCGGATGGCTTCTCGAAATAACGGCGTGATTTTAATTCTTTGAAAAGCCCCTCTTTGATCAGCTTACGCTTGAGGATCTTCATCGCCTTCTCAATGTTGTGGGAGACTACAACCTCCATGGCGCCAGCACGAGCACGGTCGTCACCTCCCTGGGAGGAATAACGGGAGTCACGACTACGAGGAGCATCTGAGCCGCCTTCTGGTGAACCACCCTCAGAACGTCTTCCACGGCTCTCACCTCTTCCTGTATCTACTTCGTCGTTCATAGCTCCAACTACCATGCCTTACGTACACTGCTGTTTCACGCACTAAGCCGTGGATACACCCACGAGCTCGGAGGTTGTAGCAAAAATTCGGGTAATAAGTAAAGAGATAGACCTCTTACCTAGTGGATCCGGGAGTGCACCTAGCGCACAAGAGTCTCGTGTAGCATCTCTTCACGTAACTGGCCTTGACGGTATATTATAAAGGATCTCAGGTGCTTAGGCGGTTTTGGCAGATCTGATTACAGGCGGCGTCCTAGCTAGCCTATGCGCGCTCTAAGGTGAAGACGGTCACCTCAGAGGTACAATTGATACGAACAGGTAGTCCAACAAAGCCCAGGCCGCGGGATGTGTAGACGCTTCTCTCCCCCAAATGCACCAGTCCAGCGATGAATCGAGGATCCCTAATCTGACACACAAATGCCCCTACCGGTGGCACGCAAATCTGACCTCCGTGAGTGTGACCACACAGGGCCAGGTCAAAGTGATAGTCCGGAAGGTACCTCGTTACGGCCGAGATGTAATCTGGATTGTGGCTGATAATGACCCGTGCATCCTGACCTGGGCGGAGCTGGTCCTGTGGCGGTGCTGCTGGGATACCGGTAAGAAAGTCATCCACTCCGAAGATTCGCAGCGAGTGATCGCGTCGCGTAATCACGCGCTCTTTATTGATGAGGAGCTCGATACCGGGTAGTGACCCAAAGATTGAGAGAAAAACTGCGGTCGAATTCCAGTGGTCGTGGTTTCCAGCGACTGCAAGAGCGCCGTCAGGGAAGGAGTACCTGCTGAGAATAGAGCCAAGGGTGGTATAGATCTTCGGGATCGCCTTGCGTGGCACCGATTCAGAGAGTTCCTGGTTGCGAATGATCCCTGCTTTGCGCCACAGGGGGTTGTCGTTGAGAAAGATGTAATCGCCGCCGAGTACGAGTAGGTCGATCGCCTCACGAGTGAGGATCTCAAGGGCCTGCACGACCCACTCGTCTGGCAACCACATGCCCAGGTGGATATCCGTCAAAAATCCTATCTTGTACCCCTCAAAAGCTGAGGGGAGGTTCCGTATCTTCGCAGGTACACGCTCAAGAACGATCGGTCCAGACTCATGATAGGCGAGCGTTGTGTAGCTGGCAGCTCCTGCTGCAAGGCTGGCTCCAACCATGAGAGAAGATCGTAAAAAGGTTCGGCGGGATAAAGACACCATGGTGTTACAACAGAAACCCGTAGTTCAACCTACCATCGCGCGCGCTTTTCGATTGTTCCAAGCCATACGGCTGCGATGACTTCGGACGGCCATCGCCCACCCTCCAGACCTAATCCAGAGGTTAAGAGCGGGGATGTCAGGGTGACGAGCCTCGAGCGCTCGAAATTCAACCCCGTGCCATAGACGTCTGCCGCTTGCAGAGATTACCTCCTCTCCGAGGACGGCGTGACATAACTCATGGTAGAGCACCGGTGCTATCCAGCGCACCGCACTCGGTTCGAACAGCTCCTTAGCGACTACGACGCGATGTCTCCGTATGTTGCACGAGGCCAAGACCCGTTTCTGGTTGCGCGCACTCCAGGCTACCACGTACGAATCAAGGTCTGGTCTCTCAGGATAGTACTCCTTTCGAAGCTCGGTCCACACCTGATGGAGGAAAGGGTCGCTCAAAAAGGTTCGGGAAGGTCGCCGGCGAGGGCCGTGTGACACTCGCCGCGTTCCAAGGATGAGCTCTAATTGACGAATGATCCTCACTGTAATCTTCCTCTCTGGCAGGTACCGCTCAGGATAGCCAGTCCCTACCTAAAGGTCATCATCTTTGAGATCAATGAAGAATATGCCCGCCAAAAAATCGATCGCCTCGTCCAAACAAACCCCTCCATAGGCGCCAACGATGAGAAGGTCCGCTCCCACTCCGACCTCTCCAGGGCAGATGGTGCGGTCTTTGGATTGTTTAAAGAGTGGGCTCACCCCTAGCTCGTTCGATGCTTCAACTACAACGGGCATCTTTCTTCCAAAATCTCCGACACGCAGCGAAGCCGGCAACATCTGACGATACCCCGCTTGGACATACTCCGTCATGCGAACGACCCCTCCGGCCGCCGGACCGACACCGACATCGACCCGAAACACATCGATCAAATCCAGGACCCGATTGGGGATCCACATCAGAGCATGGCCCCACCACGGCGTTCCTTCGTTCTCCTGAATCGGCTGAAATTCACCCCATGGCTCCTTCGGGCTGGTAGGAACCGTATCGTCGTATCCGTCAGTGATAGCCTTCGTATCCGCGTATGCCTCACCAGGGTTGTGCCAGGGTAGGCAGGTACAAAAAAAGATACACAGGGCTGTCTGTGTGAAAACGCCGACCGGGTTCCTCTTCACGTAACCAATTATCATACGCCTGCTCCCTTCGACCCGTTGATCGCCTTCACAAGCCTAGCATCACGTTGAGCCAAGACAAGGGGGATTCCTGTGTCAGCGTCGATATTCCCGACTTGAAAAAGACGCGCCAAAGCAAGCCACGATTGATAAGCAACGAGGTCGCCGCAGCGTCGGTGTAGCGTTACTGCTTACGGCGTTCGAACGTAGCGATCGTTTCACTGTGATACGTTTGTGGAAACATATCGAGCACCTTGACCTCCAACAACTGATACCCCCGGTCTTGGAGAACCTGGGCGTCTCGCGCGAAGGTTGGGGGGTAACAGCTGACGTAGAGGAGACGAGGTGATACATCCGCTAACAGGCGTTGGCATACCTCAAGGGCTCCTCCACGCGGAGGATCGAGCACGACCGTTGCGTCAGGCGTGCTCCTCTCAACCCACTTTTCGCAACTCTTGGTATGGAAGGTCAGGCGGTCTGCTACCCCTGCAGCGAGAGCTCTACTCTCACCAAAGGCCACCAGCTGTGGATCGACCTCAACGGCCGTGACCGTGCGGCCTGCTTGGGCGAGGGGGATAGAGATGTTTCCCGCGCCAGCATAGAGGTCTGTGACCCTCTCTGTGGCAACGAGGGATGTGAGATATTCTACCATGAGCGAATTAGCCTGAGCGTTGTTCTGGGAGAAGTGGCCCACCGGTGGAGCCTCACTGGCTCGCCCCTTGCCCCGGTAGATCGGTTTGTGCCGATAGTTAACCTGGATGTTGCCGATCCGCGCTTCTAACTCTTGGAATTCAGCTTTGGGCAGAAGAGAGGTCAACGCCGTTCCGTTCTTAGGATGAACCTCAAAAGCCACGAATATTGTGCCGTTGTGATCCTCGACCGTGACGGTCTCTATCTCAGGCGCACATCGTTTGATCAGCTCCAGATTCTGTTCTAAGAAAAGGTTGATAGCCGGTGTTGATATCGGACACTGAGTAATCTCGACGATCTGTCGACCGTTCTTCCGATAGAGGCCGAATTCCTGCTTTTTGTTTACATGAAAGGACATTCGGCGCCGGTATTCGAACCCCGGAAGGTCCGCTCCCATGATCGATACCCCGTCTTGTGCTACGATGCCTCCGTGCACTTTCAATAGATCCTCAACCATCGACGCTTTCAAGCGGCGCTGAGAATTCAGCTCGATGTGTTGTAAATCGCAGCCTCCGCACTGTCCGAAGGCAGGGCATACTGGCATGCGACGCTCGAGCGCCACTTTCTCAATCGAGACGAGATCGCCGTTGATAAAGCTTTTCTTGTGCTGGCGAACAACGGCGGTTACCCGCTCTCCCGGAATGGTGTACGGCACGAAGGCTTTCTTGCCAACGAGCTCCTCCGGAGAGACTATTGAGCCTACACAGCTCCCACCCGAGGCGAGAGCGGTAACTTCAACGACGACCTCCTGAGCGGGGTTAGACGGGTACGACATAGCACCTGGGATGCTAACATCGCTTGATAACAAGAGCTAGCGCCGACCCTTGTCCCCAACAGGCCATCTCATTCACCCTCGCTGTCTCCATCCCGTGCAGATAGAAGGCTCTCAAACCAAGCGCTGAGCGTTTCAAGGGTAGGTTCACGCTCCATAGGCCGGCTATTGATTCGGCCACAAACCGCACGATCGAGACTTATACGAGGATATGCCCTCGGAGCTTACGCGCCTAGAACTGAAAAGATCGCCATATCTTAGTTACTAAACACTCTCGGTACGTTACGGTATCAGTTATGCCCGATATGCCACCCCCCAAACCAGTCCCAGCTGTAGTCGAGCAGGTCAACACGGTAGAGAGTCAGCGCTCACCTTTGGAGGAGCTTAAACTTACGTCTGACCATCGAGCGCAGCTGCTGGGGGGAAGAGTGAAGCTGCGCTTTGATTCGGTAATGCAGGGGGAGAACCGAGAGGATGCTTCAGGCCGCCGGGTTGGAACGGAGTTGCAGCTCGGTAGGGTGACCGGTGAGTACAGAGTTGGTAGCCCTTTCGAAGCGGCTCAGCCTGTGACAGGGGCGCAGAAGTCGTGGTTCGTTAGTGGTGGTGGCTCGGACCCCTTCGCTGCTTTCGTACCTCCGCGGGTTACATCACCACTTCCTTTTGACCGATTGCTGGAATCGGCGGGTATTGAGGCCTTCGATTGGCAGATTGAGACTCAGCGAGATAACACATCGGTGAAGATGCGTATCTTCGGCGAGGATCTACGGCACGGCCTGGCGTATGAACGAGGCGGGCTTACCTATGAGATCAAGGGTGAGCCACTAGAAGAGTGGTTATCGCAGTTTGTTTCGCCACATTTTAAGGCGAGTGGGGTTCGTATATCCCATCGCGATGACCAATGGATCCTCGCGCCAACCGCGACCTACGATGCGGGCCTCTTCTCCGTCACTGCAACCGCCGGTGCCGATGAGCTCTTCGAGCTGACACAAGGTCGAACCTCATGCTACCACCACATGTTTTCGGGAGACCCGCAGGCTGGTGAGGGTGTTGAGCTCTTTGGTAGGCCGCTGACGATAAATTCTTATACCTTTCACGATTCACCTGGAACGCTGCTGACACGAATCGACTACGGGTCAATGTCGCTCTTGGCTGCAACTGACCCGGGTTCCGGAAGGAATATCGTTGGTCTCAGAGGGGCGCACGCGTTTGACTCGTTGTTTGGTATGCCCGCCATCGTCCAGGGACAGGGGCTCTTCCATCAAGTCTACGGAGAACAGCTGGGATACCGAGATGGCCTTTCAGGTCAACTCTGCCTCGTTCCGTCGATCAGTAAAGGAGCTCTTGGTCTGCAGGTGCAAGGGGATCTAAGGAGGGGAGAGAGTTCGAATTTTGGCCGAGGCTCTTCAAGTATCCAGCCCTCCGAAACCACGTGGCAGGTGCTCTTCGGACTGGAATTTACTCGCTAGGATAAGGCGTCCTCGATCTCATTGGCATCTTTAGAGTTCCCGTGAGGATCGATTTTGCCATCTGCGATCTCCTTGTCGAGATGATTGACCAACGAGTCAAATTGCGCTTCGCCCATTTTTGTGAGTGATTCGACACTGAAAATCTCCGCTAGTTGAGGTGATACCTCAAGGGCCGCTGATTTGACCGGGGGCTTGGTGAAGAGTTGCGGTGTTCGCTCGGGAGAGATGTCTTCACCACTACGTTCGAGCCACGATTGATCAGGAGAGGTGAGCTGTTTTATCGAGGCATCGATTCCCGCGCGTATACCTTCGAATGGGAAGCAATCTCCAGGTAGTACATCCTTGGGTGTCTCCTGCCCGTTGAGCAAGCACTCGAGCCACAAGAGAGATATGCGCACATTGCGAGTCTCAAGGTCCCTAATCGACTTCACTGGTGCTGTCGACTCACTAGCGAATGCGAGCGCTTGGGCTGATTGCGTTGGAAAGCCGAGTCTGATGAGTATCATCGCGCCTACCTGCGCAGATGAACATCCCCACAGCTCCTGCTCCCTCTTCGTACGTTCATCAAAGGAGGTGCCCGTAAGTGAGCGTCTCCATTGTTTGTACAGAGACGGGTCGCTCGCACTCATGAGGGCATGTCCGATGTGAGGCAGGGTCCCCAAGAGAACACCTGGAGCTAGCCCAAGGTGAGGAACTGCCAATCCAGCCATCAGGCCGACATGCGCTTCTCGCGCTAGGTAGGGGCGAACTCTTTCGAACAGCTCTGGCGGGACCCTCTTTCTAATAATTTTTCCTAACGAGAAGGCTGCAATGATGGCGCTCAAATCTGCCGGTGTGTAAAGGTCGATAAGCTCACCCACTGCGATCGACTTGTTTTTACGCAAAAATTCCGGCTCTACAACCTCAGTGCAGTAGTAGAGCATCGCCTTGAAGCTTGATGCACAACAGATGCGACCCACGGTATATTTGGTCACGGCCGATAGTTGCCCTTGATTCTCCCGGTCGTCTGTTAACAGGGAGCGCATAAGGGCGGGGAGTGTGGCACTGATCGGTGCAATAAGTTGTGCGAACTCGATTGCTTGCGACCAACCATTATCCGATTGAGTGCCGTTTGAACGATCTGTAGGGTTGGCAGGCATTATCTTTACGCGTAAACATTCAGGTGAAAAAAGCTCTCACACGTCAATAGTATACAGCTACCGTTCGCCTTCTGTACATGACTTTTGAGCCGGCAAAGATCCCAAAGGTGGCGTTAGGTTATAGTGACAGGGGTGAGGGGGTTTGCTGGGGGACTTCTTTCCGCGAGGGGTCTCAACTATCCTATCTGAGGGATTCTCGTGGTTCCGAGGATAGAGCAGTCCTATTTAGTCCTGTCGGAGCCTTCGAAGATGTACTATGAGAGGGGTTGATGGAAACCCTTCGCTGCTGGGAAGGCGGACCTTGGGATATTCCTCAATGTTCAGGACGAGGCGAGCATATGGTTAACAGTATGATCAAAAGGCAGATAGAGGCGGCTCTCAGTCATCCAGAAGCCGAAGATGGGTTGTATTTCAACAATCTTATCGTGGTGCATGAAGAAGAGGAGCGACCTATTGTGGTGGGGGATGAAGCCGAGGTAAGAGCAGCTCTTGATGAGATGATCAAGGAGGGGACGGTTGTTGTGACTCACTCCTCCTCCGAGCAGATTTATTGCCTCGCCTGAACCGCTACCGGTCGGTCAGGCGTCGGGATAGGCCATCTTAAGTAGTTCGCCATAGTGCCGACAAACATCCGTTGTCGTGAGTATGCCAACCAGCTTGCCGTTTCTCGTAACTAAGGTAGATCCTATGCGGCTCTCGGTCATGTACGTCATGACCTGATCAAGAGGGGTGTTGTACTCAACTACGTAAGCCTCAAGATTGCAGACGTCGCCCACGTGCAGAGGTTCTTGACTGGCTGAGTTCCCGAGAACTGCGAATGCCAATTTCAGATCTCGGTCGGAAAGGATACCGACGAGCCTTCCCTCGGATGTGACCGGGAGGTGCCGCACCCCTTGACTCTCCATGACTGCACGCGCCTCTTGGACTGAGCGAGATGCCTCGATCGTGTATGGAAACGGAGTCATTACTGAGTCAACATGCGGCATTGGTTTCATAGTCACGTTCTCGCTCACCTGACAGTTATACGGTGTGTTTCATTTCATCGTACCATCCATCGCAGATGCGCAGCATGTGAGAGGCCATGGTGGTCCCGATTGAGCCCTTAAAGATACCCGCTTTTAGCCAACCCCGAAAGTAAAAATGGCGATTCCGGAGTGAGAGCGGGCCAGTCGAGGCTTTCAGAGGGAGAGAACGATATCGTGAAGCTCCCGGTACGATCGAACGATGTGGCTTGGATTCGTTGCTTCGATGTGTAGGGGAGGGCAGAAGGCATGGTTCTCTTCGGGGGAGAAGGCGATAGTCGTTACCCCTGCGGCGTGTCCCGCCTGGATATCAACCGGTGAGTCTCCAAACATGACCGCATCACGAGGTTCGACCTCCATCAGCTCAAGCGCTCTGAGTATGGGATCGGGGTGAGGTTTTCCTCGAGGCACGTGCTCGATCGCAACAACGGCATGAAACGATTCTAGTATACCCCACTGTTCGAGAGGGATTGAGACGTGGCCAATCCGTGAGTTTGTGGCTACAGCAGTTCGGATAGCGGAGCTCCAAAAAGCGCGCAGTGTGTCTAGTAATCCAGGATAGGGGTCAACCGCCGACATGCGCGCTTTGACCCGCTCCCATACCGATTCCTTAAAGAGTTCCGGCTCGGGCAGGCCGAGGTCCTTCAAGGCCTCCGATGTGCTCCGGTGAAACCACATGTTGATTACGTCCGGTAGCTCACGGTGCTGCCCATGTTCAGCCAAGGCATCTCGATACGCACCCGCCCAGTGGGGTAGCGAGAGCCCCATCGTACCGTCAAAATCTAGTATTACACCCTTGGTGCGTGACTCATGCATAGAGTCAGTAGTATGGCATGCAGTTCAGGCGATTGCACTGCTAAACCGGTTCGGGGAATACATTCGGCAGCGAAAGGTAGCGTTCGCCTGTATCGTAGCAGAACGTAAGCACGGTTGAGCCCGGCGCAATATCAGGGAGTTTCTGATTAACCGCTGCCAACGAGGCTCCGGACGATATTCCGATGAACAGACCCTCTTCACGCGCCGCTCGTTTAGCAAAGGAGATTGCGTCATCCGCTGTCACTTGAATCACGCCGTCGAGCAACGCCGTGTCTAAGTTCTTCGGGACGAATCCGGCCCCGATGCCCTGAATAGGGTGTGGTGAGGGTTGTCCACCGCTGATAACTGGGGATGCTGCCGGCTCCACTGCAAATACCTTCAGGTCTGGAAAGCGTTCTTTGAGTGCGCGCGCGCATCCGGTAATGTGACCACCGGTCCCAACACCGGTTATCATGTAATCGAGGCCCTCGGGAAAGGCTTTGAGGATCTCTTCGGCGGTTGTGCGCTGATGAATATCGATGTTAGCCGGATTCTCGAACTGCTGAGGCATCCAGCTACCGGGGGTCGCGTTGAGCAGTTCGGTGGCTCTTTCGATAGCTCCTCGCATTCCCTTCTCGCGTGGGGTTAGTACGAATTCCGCTCCATAGGCTGCCATGATCTTGCGGCGCTCGACCGACATCGACTCGGGCATTACGAGGATCAGACGATAGCCTTTCACCGCCGCGACCATGGCGAGACCGATACCGGTATTTCCCGAGGTAGGTTCTATGATCGTTGCCCCTGGTTTGAGCACTCCACGGGCCTCTGCATCCGAGATCATGGCGAGTGCTATGCGGTCCTTGATGCTACCGCCCGGATTTGCTCGCTCGAGCTTTATCCACACCGAGCACGATGTGTTGTAGAGTCTGTTGATTCGAACGTGGGGTGTTCCGCCGATGGTATCTAAAACTGTATGTGCTTTCATTTTTCTCTCCGTTTGTCTATCTAATTGCATGCATCGAGCGCCGCATCAAGATCCCGTATGATGTCGTCTGCATGCTCTATTCCAACGGCGAGTCTGATTCCGCCGGGATCAAAGCCGCGCGCAAGCTGCTCCTCTGCTGAATACGCCGCGTGCGTCATGGATCCTGGGTGCTCGATCAAGGTTCGGATCTGTCCGAGGCTGACGGCTAAGGTTACTGCGTACGCATTGTCCGCTATGAAATCCATCATGCGGTTCCCGCGTGACCTTGAGAGTTCAGGAGGATCTCCCTTGAGCACAAAGTAGACCATGAAGCCCGGAGCGAAATCCCCGTAGTAGTCGATCATCTGTTTGCGCGCCAAGTTGTATTGCGGAAAGCTCGACAGGCCAGGGTACTTCACGACCTCCACCAGCGGGTGACTCTCGAGAAATTTCGCCACTTTGTAGGCGTTTTCCTGCTGGCGTGGAATCCTGATCGAGAGTGTGGGGAGTCCGTGGGCCAGGATGCTCCAAGCGGTAGCGGGGGAGAGGCTCCCACCGAAATCCTTCCTGAGCATGACAAGTTTATTGTAAAACTCTTGACGCGTAATGACCGCGCCCCCCATCTCAATCCCGAATCCTGAGATCCCTTTTGTCAGGCTGTGCACGACTACATCGATGCCAAGGGTAATTGGTCGTTGAGCCCAGGGAGTGCAAAATGTGTTGTCAATTATCGATATGATACGACGCTCTGGAGGGCGATCGCGATTGATACGCTCTACTGTTTGAGCTACCGCACGGATATCCACGAGTTCAAGGCTCGGATTGACAGGGCTCTCGATGTAGACAACACGGGTATTATCATTAACGAGCGGTTCAAGGGCTGACCCATCGCGCAGGTCTGCGAAGTGAGTATTAATGGAAAAGTTGGGAAACCACTGTGTCAGAAGGCTATAGGTGCACCCGTAGAGGGTTCGGTGTGCGATGATCTCGGACTTCGGATTCAGCGCGAATGTCAAAGCCGCGTGCACTGCTGCCATGCCGGTTGCGTATGTCACCGCGCACTCACCCTGTTCGGCGAGAGCCAAAGCCTGTTGCAGCATGTCATTGTTTGGGTCTCCCAGCCGATCGTACACATAGATCGGATCATTGCCGTTTGTACCGCGAAAACGACCTACATCCTCGAACCCCTGGGCGCCACGCATAGTGGACTCCAAGCGGAAAGTACTTGATGCGGTGATCGGCGGTACGACGTGGAATTTATAGTCCCAGTTGGAGGTGAAGGACTCGCCGTAAATCAGGCGGGTCGGAACGGAGTATTTTTTATCCTCTAATTTTTTCAGTGCCATTTCATCCTCTCATATACATACCAGCGCCGCTGCCAGATCCGCTCGTCAAAGTTGCAATCATAGACTTCGCTGACGAGCTAGCTCGTACAATAGGATCGAGGCCGCGCAGCTCACGTTGATCGACGACAGCGCTCCCCCGATCGGTATCTTTACTACCTCGTTGCATATCTCCCAGTATCCTTGAGACATACCCACCGTTTCGTTTCCGAGGACTAATACCGTCGGTTGAGTCATATCAATATCGAAGATCAGTCGTTCAGCCTTGCCACTGCTTCCGATTATTTGGTAGTCGACCCCCGTGGCTCGAGCCTGCTCAACCCATGCAAGGACCTCTTTGTGTGATGGAGCCGTGGTAACAGGGAGGGTAAACAGTGCTCCCATGCTTCCGCGAATTACGTGGGGGTCGTATATGTCCACTGCATGACCAGTGATGATCAAGCCCTGCGCGCCGAACGCATCGGCGGAGCGGATCGAGGAGCCTAAGTTGCCTGGGCTGCTTGGGCGATCGAAAACAACTACGAGCCCGTCCGGTTTAGCCGCGATAGCGGATGGTTCCAACGTTCGGGCTTCAATGATCGCCAACAGCTCTGAGGTCTCCTCTTTGTCGCTGAGCTCTTGGAGCAGGCTCGGAGCCAACTCCCACACCGACTCGGCGATGTTTTTTGTTAGAAGCTCCGTTGCCCAGCGGGACAGGGGCCGGCCAGCTGAGTAGAGGAAGGTATTAACAGTCCAGCCGTGAGCTACCGCCAGGTTGATCTGAGCAACACCTTCGATGAGGAGCTGGCCGTAACGAGTTCTCTTGGCCCGGTTGCTCTTAATCACCTCCGCGCGCTGAAAGTGGTTATCACGTGATCGCACGCGAATCGGCGAGGTGCTTGCACGGCGTTTGGCAGATGTGAGTCGAGGCGGACGGTTCATAACTTCCCAATGAGTTGGCCCCGCGATCGGGCCATCTATCCCATAGTAGCCCCCCGTCGCGACTCCGCAATCACTTTATTGTGTCCACGAGTCATCAATAGGTGTCACGCACATCAGGTATGAGCAAGCTTTGCACGCCGCCGGGCAAAGCGAGGCAAGACTTATCCAAGGCGATATTCGAATATCAACTCAAGCTTCACTTTCTTGCTATCGGTAGGTTTTGCCCCGCCTCTTTAATGAGTCTTTGTGTCGCTAGGTAGAACGGACAGGGCGAAGCCTCAAGTTTTTTCATATTAGGTGCAATCGCTTTTGACAGACTTACATCATACTGATTATAACTTTCACAACCCTTGTGTTGTTAAGTGGTTAGGACGAGGGGTGCGGAGGATCACAAAAGGTCAGTTCCTTGCACGAAATAATCAGCGCTCTCTATGTGGATGAGTGGCTGAGTAAGACGATACTTGAACGTAGGGGTAAAGTTACGTGAATAAGTCAGAACTAATAGAGAAGCTCGCTCAACGAACTCAGATCAATTCAGTTCAAGCTGAAGAGGTGGTAAATCTCATTTACCGCAAGATGCGCGATACCCTCATAAGCGGGGGTCGGATAGAGATCCGTGGGTTCGGTAGCTTTGTGGTGAAGGAGTACGGCGCGTATGAGGGTCGCAATCCGAAGACAGGTGAAAAGATCCCTGTTCCACCGAAGAAACTCCCGTTTTTCAAGGTCGGCAAGGAGCTCAAAGAGCGCATCGATAACCTTGCAGAGGGCGCAGTTTCGCAAGCGGGGAACGGGCAACGTTAGGTATTTGTAACGGTGCTAAGGTTGCGTCTCGGAAACGTTAAAGTTTTGGTCGAAAATTGTCGTAAATTAATGGTGTCGGGAAGCCCATCTGGGCGGATTAGGAAAAAGAGGATATGTCGATAGATTGGTTGCTTGAGCTAGAGCGGGCCTTGGAGAACGGTAAAGATGTTTTCGCTTGTCCGAGCATTGGACGGAGCAGTTGGCAGGTCTCCAAGTCTGTAGAGGAGCTGCGTAAGGTTGCGCAGAAGGCAGCTGACATGAAAAAGATGTCGGTCAACATCGTAAGATTGGTACCGAAGCAGGACGCCACGGTGGGCGACCTGTTCCTGGTTCCTACGGGGATCGAGGATACGGGGCCACGTGGAGAGCCGAATATCCGGTGGTCCACCGTTGAAACCAGAGAGGCTGCCGAGATGATGCGTGACGTTAAGCACGGACCCTGTCCGTTCTTTGCCATGCAGGTAGAAGAAGTCATCGATACGACCAAGTCGGCCTAAGGACGATGTTGTCGGACAAGACAGAGAGCTCCAGTAGCGATAGGCGCGATCTGGAGCTCTTCGCCAAGATACAAGTGGCGGAAGTCGTCTCCTCGCGTTATGGCGACGATGCCGACTGCCTCATGGCTGATAAGCTAGGCAGTAAGCCCGCGAACTGGGAGGATCGCCGAGAAGGGGTCGATACCGTCCGAACGACGGGCGGTGAGGTCCTGCGGCTCCTGAGCGTTGGTGGGCAGGCGGTACCTAAGCCGGGCTGGGTGCTCGTAGTTACCGGTGGATCGTTTGAGCAAGGGTATCGTTGGACCCTGTATGGTATCCCCCCAGCTCACTAAACATTAGCTCGGGAAGGCGGTTCCACATATGTCTCTATTCGCCTAGGAAGGTCTTTTGCCTCGCTTCCTGAGGCTGGTGCCCCAAAAAAAGCGCACATTCCAGCGGCTTTACCTGCATCTCATAAAGACTAATGATAAGCCGGAACCTTTTTCGTTTCGAACCGGTGATAGGTGTGATGTATACTCAAGGAAGGTTTTGAGGTTACGAGGAGCAGGCAGGTTATGGATCAGCGCCAAACAACAGACCAGAACGACGAGTGTACCACTATTGAGACCACAATTGGTGACCTCATCGAAGCGGTAACCGATATCGCTTTACAAGCCGGTAGGACGGAGCAAGAGGGCTATCGCTTGGCCTCACTCACCGTTGAGAAGCTCCTTCGAGAGCGACGTCGCAAAGAATTTCCTTCATAGGGACGGCACGATGCGTATAACGGGTTGCTCTGCGAAAAGAGGGGCGCCGTTGAAGCCCACCTGAAGATACTGCTGCCGGCCCCACGACATGTCGCACAGATAGTGGCGACCTACGAGGTCGCTGTTGTGATTGAGGGCTTCTAGAGGTAAGCCAAGCGAGAGCGTTGATGAGGCGTAGAGCGCCTCGTCTTCCATGATGCGCTTGTCCGGTGAGATTCCAACAGGCGTCCCGATCGCATGAGCGGGCACGGCCGTCTCATTCATACATTCGATCACAGACCTTGACCACGCTCGGGATGAGTCACCAGCATCGCTCAAACCACATAGAACATTGTGGGAGCTCTCTACTATCTGGAGTACGTGGTTAACATCCCGTGGATCATTCCAGTAATGTATGTCGGCGCCTAGTCGAGCGGCGATTGGAAGTAGGGCACTCACAGGGCTTGTTCCTTGCTCTCCGCTCGGAATCATAACGATTCGCACTGACGAGCCGCCATTAAGCAGATGTCTGGCACAGGCAAGGCTTACCCATCCATAAAAAGAGTCGCTTGCTAAAACGGTAACGACCCCACCGAGCGAGGAGAGACCGAGTGCAAACCGAACTACCATCGCTGAAGAAAACCCACAGGCTTCAGCCATCTGAAGTGAGCTAAGGCCGTATTGTACGAGGTCGGCCTTGATACCGTGCCACGTATGCCACGGGCAGGTTGGTACGGGCGTCCCATCTTGAGTGAGGAACGGACCGGTCAGGCTGTGTTCAGAGGCGCTAATCATATCGACCTTCCTTGGGCGAGGTGGAAGCCATGAGTGTAGGCCCTGGCTATCCGATAGTGAGGTATTCGACCGTTGGAGGGGTTTGCTTTCCGTTTTCACACTAAAATATGGCTACGACTTGCGTAGACCGCGACGCTCTGGCAGCTTACGGCAGCTGTTACAGACGGAACCAGCTCCGTAAATAGGCGATTACACAGGGTAAGATATGAGAAAAGAGCCAGTTGTTGCGATCGTTGGGGCTACCGGGCTGGTAGGTAACGAGATGTTGGTGGTGCTGGAGGAGCGCGAGATTAAGTGCTCTGACCTGCGCTTGTGCGCCTCCCGAGATTCCGTGGGAGAGGTGTACAAGTTTCATAATGAGGAGATTGAGGTTGAAGAGCTCGCGGAGGGGGTATTTGAAGGTGTTGATATAGCGCTCTTCGCCACATCAGCTGAGCTATCGGCTACCTTTGTCCCTATGGCTGTGGAGGCAGGGGCGATAGCAATCGATAATTCATCCCACTATCGAATGGATCCAAATGTGCCGCTGATCGTACCAGAGGTCAATTTTGCGGCGTTTAAGGAGCAGGAGCACAGGATCATAGCAAACCCGAACTGCTCGACCATTCAGTTAGTCCCAGTGTTGCGGGCTCTTGAGGAGCTTGCGGGATTGAAGCACGTTGTTGTTTCCACCTATCAGTCGGTGTCAGGTGCTGGTAAGGGCGCACTTGATGAGTTGTGGGGACAAACGCTCGCTATCTTCAATCAGCAGGAGGTTCAGCACGAGGCATTCCAACACCAGATAGCCTTTAACTGCATCCCTCAGATCGATATCTTTCTTGACGATGGATTCACTAAAGAGGAGCACAAGATCATCAACGAAAGTAGGAAGATCCTGGGGCTTCCGAATCTCCGTATAACCGCAACAGCCGTGAGAGTGCCTGTTTTCTATTCGCATGCGGAGAGTGTGTTTGTCGAGACAGAGCGTGAAGTAACCGCGGAGCAGATAGTTCAGAAGCTGGCTGTAACCGAGGGCATCCAGGTCTACCCTTCGAACGAAGAGTATCCGATGCAGCTTGAGACATCTGGCTCAGATGCGATTCACGTCGGCCGCATCCGCAGAGACCAATCGGTCCCGCACGGTGTATCGTTGTGGATAGTGGCGGATAATGTTCGCAAAGGCGCCGCCGTGAACGCAGTACAGATCGCCGAGCGGCTGCTCGCCGACTAGCAACCTGAGGGGAGAGGGTGCCCAAGATTAAGCTTATCGTAGAGTACGATGGCAGCAGATTTCATGGGTGGCAGAAACAACCCGGGCTGCGCACGGTGCAAAGCGAGCTCGAGCAGACCCTGTCGATCGTGTGCAGGCAGCCGGTAGGACCACTCCATGCGGCCGGTAGAACCGATGCTGGTGTTCATGCTCGAGGGCAGGTAGTCAGTTTTAGCGTGCCAGAGCAGCCAGACCTGTGGCGGTTAGCGCAGGGGGTGAGCCACCTCATGAAGGGGGAGGTATCGGTACTCTCAGCGGAGATCGTGCACGACTCGTTTCATCCTGGCATAGACTCAACGCACAAGCAGTACTCATACCGTATCTTGAACAGGCCGGCGCCAGCCGTACTGGATACTGGGCGAGTGTGGCATATCAGTCGGCCCTTAAACCTCGATGTAATGCGCACCTGTGCTGCTTCGTTGGTAGGGGAGCACGATTTCTCAAGCTTTCGGGACTCTGAATGTTGTGCCAAATCTCCCGTTAAGATGATCTATCTCAGTGAGCTTGAGAACCATGAAGGGGACCTGCTCGTGTACCGAGTGATCGGGTCAGGCTTTCTCAAGCAGATGGTGCGTAACATCGTTGGCTCCCTGGTCGATGTGGGCAGGGGTAGGCTGAAGGTATCGAGCTTCGCCGAGCTCTTGAGTAAAAGGGACCGACGAGCCGCCGGCGTGACTGCGCCTGCTTTCGCTCTCTCGATGGATTGGGTGTCGTATGATCCACTTCCTGAGAACCTTGCTATAAACCCTCTCTGAACTCTGATCAATTCCATGGTCATCAGGGTATGGGATCGGATACCGTGCAATTTTTCGTATCGTAGGGGGTTTAGCTGGGACGCTGCGATGTGTGTCACAACGACTATGAGCGGGCGTTTACGATCAATCTCGCAGGTCGGACCTATACGTTCGACAGCTTTGAATGTGCCATCCATGCACTAGCGCCGAGCTGCAAGCACTGCCAGTGTCGCATAATCGGACACGGAATGGAGAGCAATGGAGCCTTTTATTGCGGCGCTCACTGTGCTCGGCAGGAGGGGCAACGGGATCTGCGCGATCATGCTCATTAACGATCTTTCCCCGTTGCGAAAATTGAAGGGCGACCCAAGATCTACTGGCGCTTGAGGGTTTTGAATGCGCAACCCGTAACGTACGAAAATGATGCGCGCTTAAACTGATCGTGGAGTCCTCCGTTTCCCCTGGGTAGCCGGTCTCGAATCTTAACAGTAGTAACGACGAACTCCACAATACTACACTACTAGATATCGATCGCCGGGGCAGTGGGTTGCTAGGTCGGGTACGTTCACGCAGAAATACGTGATTTATCGCTGAAAACAATGGGTTATGCCCCATCAGCAGTCATTGGCACCCACTCGATTCCACGAAGAGCCTTTCATAGTAAGACTGATAATTGGCCCGCTGAATTCGGAGAAGAGACCTGTTTCTTAGCGGAAACATACCGATGTTACACCGGGTGAGTATGCTGTTTTGCACTGCCCCTGTTGTTTTTTCGCAGCCTGTTAAGTTCAGCCGACCCAATACCGACTCCCCAAGGTGTCTAGCGCTAATGATGGGTCTGACGGCCTCTATATGGCAGAGCCAGCGTCAGCCTTATTGGATTGGAGCGATAGCCGTGTCAAACTACAGTGTGGAAGAAAGTGCGTCAGTTGATGAAGGGCATTCGTCAGCGAGAATGAATTCGGTTGTGATTCTTGCGCTCGCCGGCTGTACCTTGATTTGCTTCTTGATTGCGATCATAACGTCCTTCCTCTTACGAGCGCCTCCAGACCCCGCGCTCGTCAAACGGCAAACAGAACGCTTCGACTCAGTAGCCGCGAGGTTTCAACTCCTCGTATCGAGGGCCGAGGGGGCGATGACGGGCGAGCAACAGCGCGTGATGAGAGAAGCTCTCAAAAAGGCTATGCCTTTTGCAAGGGATATTCCTGAGCAGGTGAAGCAGAGGATTCAGGCGGGGGGCGGCTTGGCAGATACAATCAGTTACCTTACTGCGGCGGAGCGCCTGACGTGTGTGACCGACCCTGCATCCCAGGAGTGCGACGGTGCCATCGTCGGAATGCTTTACGCTTCCACAGCCTTCGAACTATGTAATATTCAAGGGAATGCCGGCGCTTGCGGCCGATTCACAAAGAGTTGCATGCAGCAAAAGACCACATCCATGGGGCTTGATTTCAAAAGAGCCATGCCGTCAAAGAGCTGCACGGAGCAAGCGTTTGCAATTTTAGATATGAAGGACATCCGCTCGTGATCCGTGACTCAGATGAGTATCGTCTGGTAGTCAAACTTATCCTGACGGCAAGCCTTCCTTTCATTGCCGTCGTATTTCTCTACATCAAGCGATGGCAACACCGCTGGATGAAGGAGTTCGATTTTAGCCCACTCATCGAGGAGGAGTTGCAAAGATTAGGTCTAGAGCTCGTGGAGATACGCAATCCAACACGCCACGAGGCACAGAACTCGCCGCTGCCGCCACCACAAGGACTGAGGGTCGTCTGTTTGCCCCTAGCCCTCAGATGTCGGCATGTGAGAGTACCACTGATGCAGCTTCACAAAGAAAACCGAGAGCGATTCAAGGATGTGCATCCAACCTGAAATCCCCCCAAGTATCCAGCTCGTTAAGACTCCAAAGATGAGCACGTTCCACGCCACCACGTACAGTACGCCGATGCGGTACCCACCCCGAATGAGGCTCAGATCGGTCTGCACTGGCGAGATATCACGGATATTTAAAACGAGGTCGATTCCGTAACCGAATCCTACGATGAGCACTGCGGCTATATGTTCCTGTCTCGCCGTTGCAAAGGCAAGCAGCGCCGCGACAAAGGTAAAAACCGGCACGATATAGGGAGCCACCGAGATAAAAGCGTTAAAATGCTTGGTCTCCTTCGAATAGGCGTATTCAAAGTAGCCCGAATCACGACCTATCTTCATACCTTTGCGCTTATTGCCAACTAGATTAGAGATCAAGGAGTGTTTGAATTCGTGGATCAGAACTGAGATGTGACCCTTTATGAAGAGGTGAGCACACAGAGCTCCCACCGCAGCGGCGGCCACAAAGCTGCCCGCATACTTGGATGAATCCCCTGAGAAGAGCTGTAATGACAGCGCCACAAGGATCACGCCGGTGGGTAGGATCGCTCCTAAGGAGAGGAAAAAAGCGAACCCTCCCACGACATCAGTCGGTGCTGGCTTCGGCTCGGGTTGCTTTCGCTCAAGAGCCTCGTGTGCACCGAGGGGCATCTCCGAGTCCCCCTTGGCCTCCGCGGATATGATCGAAGCCTCGATCTCCTTGAGTAGGAGGGCTATCTCTGGATCCGAGAACTCCGGATCATTGTCGTCGAAGTGCTTTGTCATCGCTTGAGCAGGTCACCCAGTAAGCCTTTGACGCCCTCAGCTTTCTTCGGATCGCCTTTCAATAATTTATCGATAGCGCGTCCCGCCTCACGTTCGATGATCTTTCCTGCCCCCGTTTGCATCAACTTCGGAAGATCTGGGAGCACGATCAGCTTAGGCAAGCGACCCTGAAGGGTGAGCGGGATGACGAGCCGACCGTTTGTATCGTAGACCTTTTGGATATCTTTGACGCGCCGCGCTAAGGCCTGCGAAAACTCAGGGGTGAATGTAAAAGTCGTTGCTACATCCAGGGTCCCATCTTTCGCTGCTGAGCCGCTGCTCGTCAGAGAGAAGTGCTCTGCAACGAGTGTGAGCGAACGAATCGCGATGGTGTCTCCCTGCAGCTCAAAGACAGCATCGAGCGATTCTATTCGTGTGTCTGGGGAGTTCATCAGCCCTTGAAACTCCGGTGGGACGCTCTGTTCGAGGGATTGCTGCACAAATGGCAACCCCTTGCCGATTGAGCTTAAGACAGCTCTCGGAAGATTGAGGCCTTTGAGCGTTACAGCGGTCACGTTGGCGGATCCCGGACCGCGCAGGGTAACGGGGTCTGGGCTGAGAGACCCGCTCAGGGTTGCGCTACATTTTTGTAGCGTTCCGGTCACTACCCCTGCATGCTCCGGTTTGAAGGCTGAAAGTAGGCTCTCAATCGCCATCCCTTGCAGATTGAGCGTTGTGCGGAGATCCCGTGTGCTGCCCATGGTAAGGGTGAGTGGAAGGGTAGCTGTGCCGTTGAAGCCCTGCACATCGAAACGCTTTAGGGAGAGGGTGTTCGCTGTCCCCATTCGGAAATCACCCTCAAGGGTGGTGACCAAGGGGGCCTTGTTGAGGGAGAGAGAGAGCTTCTCAGCCGCGAACCGCAGTGCATCGGGTGAACCTTCGAGGGAGATCTCACCACCGAGCCCCTCAAGAATGAGCTGAGGTGTCGGGTTGAAGGAGGCTTGCTGGAGTTGAATCGGAGCTTTAAGCGAGAGTTTTCCTGGGCCACCAAGCATGATCTCAGCACCTGCCACGGTAAGTTTACCGCTAAGGGGTACTTTTGCCAGTGCAGGGGTCGTGACAGAGGCATAGTGTAAGAGCTTTTCGATCGCAAGGGGTTCAGAGGAGAGCTTGATCGTCCCGCGCATGGTCTTGATGTTGAGATCGGCGCTCATCGTTATTCGGCCCGCATCGGTTGTGAGGATCGTATCGGTGATGGTGACCTGGTCGGTGCTCTGATTGAGAGTAAGGGATCCGGTGGAGAGCGAGATGGGTTTGTCGCCGGGTAGCAACGCTCGTAATTCTCCCTTGGGTAGTGTTAGTGAGCCAGCTTCCAATCGGATCTCGGCGTTTAGGTCGATCCCATCGAGCTGTGTCTTTCCGCCGGTCTCTTGATCGTGGATCGTAAGCGATCCACCACGTACGTTTAGCCGTTCAAGGTGCAGGTCAACAGCGGCTTCGGATGTGGCATCTGCAGCAGTCCTCGCTGGGGCGGTGTTTGAGGCTGGCGATCTCGATTCTTCAGGCGAAGGTGCCTCTGGAGTCACGCGCTGTAACCCGCGCACCGAGAACCCCTTGGTACTGCGCTCGAGGGTCAGCTTAGGTTGTTCGAGTAGTATCTCGGATGCTTCGAATTTTCGGCTAAGAAGGGGCAGCAGTGCAAGCTTTGCTTTGAGAGCTGAGAGGGATGGCGAGGTCTCATCGCCGAGGCTAATTCGTCGCACAGCGAGCTCTATGCTGGGAAAGAGGGAGAGGTCTATCTCTCCGACTGAGACCCGATAGCCTAAAGCCTTTGACAGCTGAGCCTCTATCTGTGGTTGAGCGAGTTTAACGAGGTCGTTGGCGCGCAGTATGGCTAGACTAACGAACCCTACCAACGCCACGACCGCAATAACTATAATAATAGTGATTTTTTTCCTCATATCTCTCCAACGATACGAAGATTAAAGGATTGGGACAAGTCGAGGCTCTCATGAGGCGGAAGGTTTTGCCTCGCTTACTGTCTGGTGCCTGTGGCTCAAGTGGTGCCTGTGGCTCGACAGCCGTTGTGGTGAAGTAGTATGACTCCTTCGGGGGATAAGCGATGAATGACGGGAGATTGCGCATAGCCGTGAGTGCTGGAGAGGTGTCCGGCGATCAGCATCTGGCTCGAGTCGTTCGAGCGTTGCACGAGCTTCATACTGGGGTGCAGATTAAGGGCATGGCTGGTATAGCAACGCGTGAAGCCGGCGCAGAGCTGATCGTTGATTGCTATCGTAAGGGGGCGGCGATGGGGTTCGCTGAACTGATACGATCGATAGGCTCTATCTTCAGCTCGTTCTCCGCCATGAAGCAGCTCCTGGTCAGGTGGCGGCCACACCTCCTCATCCTGGTCGACTATCCAGATTTCAACCTACGCTTAGCGCGCTTTGCACACTCTCACGGTATTCGAGTGCTCTACTATATACCCCCTAAAGTCTGGGCATGGAGGGCGGGACGGATCAAGCAACTAGCGGCATATGTTGATCACATCGCTGCGATCTTTCCGTTCGAGCGTGAGTTCTACAAGGCTCGGGGGTATTCGGCATTGTCGTACGTTGGCCATCCACTTATCGATCGCTGCGATGACGTAGGGCTCGATCAAGCTCGCGATGAGACGCTCTTGATCTTGCCGGGTAGCCGCACATTTGAGGTAGAGCGGATCTTACCCCCGAGCTTGAGGGTCCTCAGGCGATTACAGGAGAGCTATCCGAACCTCAAAGGTAAGGTGATAGTGGCACCGAATATGTCCATTGAGTGGATTAGGGGAGTGGCTTCGGGTGTCTTAGGGGGTAACGAGGTCGACCAGATTGAGTGGAGCAGGGATGACGCCCTCGCTGCTATGGGTAGGGCTCGTGTTGGGCTGCTCAAGTCAGGCACGTGCAACTTAGAGGGAGCACTCGCGGGGTTGCCCTTTATCTCGCTCTACAGTGGCTCGTGGTTCTCTAATTTGCTAGTTTCTCTGTTTGTCTCCCTTAAGGAGTATTCGCCGGTTAATATCATGCGCTCAGGCACAGTACGGGAGTTTATGCAGGTGACGATCGACGAACGAGCGCTGGAGAGTGAGCTTGGAAAG
>Ga0169931_10001180_pt1 | contig 43146 bp, 38 predicted proteins | sample Kivu_15m_20L_FD_129675 | JGI IMG/M metagenome (GOLD analysis project Ga0169931, IMG submission 129675) | Freshwater microbial communities from Lake Kivu, Western Province, Rwanda to study Microbial Dark Matter (Phase II) - Kivu_15m_20L... | ecosystem: Environmental > Aquatic > Freshwater > Lake... | reverse complement strand
TAGGTATAGCTTTGCACAGGGCCGCGTCTCAACCGAATTCGGCCGGGGCTTGAGAGTGCGGAATCGAAGCAAATTACCTTTGGAAGAGTTGGCTCCGGTCCTTTTGCCCATGGGGCAAGTTGGTGATCTGTCCGAAGTTTTCCCGGACTTCCCGTCCAATGCCCCCACGGAATTGGAAATTGGCTTTGGTAAAGGCCTGCATTTGGTAAACGCATCTCTGGCCAATCCCCAAATCCGATATTTGGGTGTGGAGATTGAAAGGAAATATGTTTTTTTTGCGGCCACAACTCTCGTCAAGAAAAATATACGGAATGTCAGATTGGTGGCCGGTGATGCCGCTGTTTTTGTTGCCTCCCATGTGAGGGAGGCATCCTTGGATGTCGTGCATATTTATTTTCCGGATCCGTGGTGGAAAAAAAGGCACCACAAACGCCGTTTGGTGACTCAATCTTTCCTGGAGCAAATTCTTCGGTTGTTGAAGTCTGGAGGGATAATTCGCTTTGCGACGGATGTGGAGGCCTACTTCCAGATGACAGAAGAATTATTGGTGAATTTGAAAGGTGTTGAAAGATCTAGCCCTGACACAGCTTCGAATCCTCTCCATGACATGGACTACTTGACCCATTTCGAAAGAAAGGCTCGATTGAAAGGCAAACCGATTTTTAGGTGGGATTTGAAAAAGATGGTCTAATCCTGCGGTCTGGGCAATCAGATCCTTTTCATCCGTCCTTTCCTTGCCGTTAAGTTCGGGAATTTACCCGTCGATCATCCGTGTGAAGGGGTTTTTAAATCCTTGCCGGGTTGAATTCGCATGGGATTGTTGCCTCACGGGCCCTTCTCCTCAAGTCAGGTGGAGTCGCCTTATTATCCCTCGTATAGCCATGAGGCTGCCCGAAAGGCGGCTTTGCTGTGCCTTGGCGATGGTGAAAGGGGCGTTTATTTGACCGGCCCGGCAGGGGCCGGCAAAACTACTGTTTTGCGCCAGATTTTGAAGCACCAGGCGGTTCCCGGTGAAGTTCTCTTTGTCCATTCTGCTTTACCTCTCACGCGACGGGAGTTGATTCAAAGTTTGCTGTTTGATTGTCAACTCCCTGTGAATGGGGCAGAGATCGAATTGCATTTGCGTTTGACGGATCACCTGGCTTCCATTTTGGGTTGCGGGCGGGCCATCTGGATTGTGTTGGATGACGCTGAGTTTCTGGATATCGCCGCCTTCACGGAACTGGTCGGCCTGACACGCTTGCCCGGCCAATCCGGTGCCCGCCTGCAAGTCATACTCACTGGAAATCAACCTGCTTGGGAGTCCGGTGGCCTGCCGGCTTATTTTCCAAGGATTGATTTGGGGCAATGGACGGCTCACGAGCTTGCTGATTGGATTCGGCAGAGGATTGGCGCGATCACGGGCAACCCAATGCCAGGACCGGTAAGGGAATTGATGGACTTGCTTGCCCCGGGGGGTGCCGGGTGGCCGGGCCAAGTTCTGGCTGCCCTGAGTCGCGCTTGGAGATTGCTTGGGGATCCAGCATCCGTTTATCCGGACACGGATACTCTTGCTCGGGTGCTGTCCGAGGTTTCCCATGGGGGCCCCCAGGGGACCGTGCGACCGGAATCGCGTCATCCCTTGGACGGCGGCGAAGACCTGATGGCTAGGGTTGTTATTCCTAATCAGGCCGAGATGGATTTCGAAGGGATGGAGGAATGGATGGCCGGTGCCTCCAGGCCGGCTTTTTCTTGGGAACAAGAGGGGTAAACCATGGCTCGTTTTTGGCAGCATATGGCTTCCCCCATGACTGGTCCGGTTGGGACACCCCCTACTTCATGGGGGACGATCCAGGAAGCCACCGCCTTGGCAAATGGGGCATCTGTTGAAGTGGTTACCCCGGTTCCTGAAACGGAGGCTTTTAGGACCAGGGAAAACTGGCATTTCTTGGAGGTGGGTCCCGAAGGGCACGAGGACGGGTCCGCAGAAGTCCTTTCGGAACGAAAGGCCCACCACAGGCAAAGTTTTTCGTCCAACAAGCTGGGGCAGGGCATACCTTGGGAGATGCCACCGGAAGTGGATAGATTTCCATCACAGGTATTGCGACCTATGGTGGATTCGGTCAAGGCCGCTGTGGATGGCTTGGGTTCCGGTTTGATCATTGCCTCACACTCAAGCGGGCTGGGCGCTAAAAAGGCATTGACCCTGATGCTGGCAATGGCAGTGCGGGCGGCTCGGGAATCATGGCGCATTGCGATTGTTGGAGATCAGGGCATTGCCGGGGAATGCCGCCTACCTTCGGCTCCTGGATGGCTGGATTATCTCCAGGGGAATAGCGGGCTTCAGGAAATTCTCCATCCCTGGAGAATGGGAGATGTGGCTTGGATTCCCCAAGGGCGGGCAGTGAATTGTGAGGAGCCGATTTTTTTCAGGCATTCCCCGTCCAATTGGTTGCGCGAATTGAAAAAAATATACTCGGCAGTTTTACTCGTGTGCGGTTCGGCCGAGGATGATTCCCTTTTGTCCTCGGTGGCGCGTATGGGGGATGGGGTATTTGTGTTGGCCAGTTTTCAGGAGGCCAAAAGCTTGTTCCGTTTGCAGGAGGATTGGGTGAGGCGGGGGGTTCCTTTTCTGGGGCAGGTTGTTGTTCCCGATAGGTTCAGCGCTTCCGCCATACCTGGTCCGTGTTGATACCTGTTCGCAACAGGGCTGAATGAATCTCTTCAAAAAAACGCTTTCCATCTTCCGGGTAACCCGCTGTTGGCTTGAGATTTGAAACCTTGGCCATCCAAAAATGGTTCACCATTTCCATGGAAATTTCCCGTAGATGTTTAGCCAGCATGGAGGCGGCGGCAACTGCCAAATATTTGGAGTCGGCCTTGGGGCTCACTATCAGCATGATTTCCCTTTTGGTCCCCAGGCACCGGTAGGTGGATTGGCTGTCATCCTCCTTCACCACTTGAACAAGCCCGTCGGCACCCAGGGCTTCCTGGAAAATCCCGGCGTAGGACTTTTTACCGCCCAGCCGATCGGAAATTATGACCACTGGTTCCTCACCTGGCAATTGATGGAGCCACCAGCGGATATGGTTTTGCCAACCTTTTTCCAAAACGGCTGATTTGTTTTGGTATTGATCTATCATCTGGTTGAAAACGGCGGGTGAGACCATGGATACTCGGGCCTGGCGGTCCACGAGGCCGTTTTTGCGGAACGTTATTTCCGCATGTTCCCGAACAGAGTCTGGCAGGTGCCACCGAAGGGGTAAGGTTTCGTTGAGGGTGGGGTCATTGCTGTAAGTTGTCCGGTCGGGCAGGTGGGCCCAATCCAACAGGTTCATCAAAACAGGTTTGGGCCCGGATTGGTATCCAAACAGCAAAGGCCAAAGCAGGCCCATGTGTTCGATTCCCGCCGCAATTTGGGTCATCAACTTGGAGTCGTCAACCACCAGGGGTAACCCACCCGGGTGCGCCCTTGCAGCACCTTTCCGTTTTCTGAATAGTTCCGGAAACGCCGACCAGGTGTCTTCAATCGCCCCTGCCGATCCGGGAAGGAGCAGTGCCACCGAAGCCTGGGTGAAAGCGCCAAGGGGTGGACCGTACCCTGCTTCATCGCAACCTATTACCCAGATCATTGTAACGGGCCTCATACCATGTGGCGTTTTTGGGAGCCTGTTCTGATCGGTTCCCTTCAGATAGTCTTGGGGCAGGGGCTCAATCGTTTGATTTCATTCGAAGTAAGGGGTGGGCGATGTTGCCTGACAATATTTTCATGAAAATAATTGACGGCAAAATCCCGGCGAAAATCATTTATCAGGACGAATGGATTCTTGCTTTTCATGACATCCATCCCCAGGCCCCTGTTCATGTGCTGATTATTCCGCGGAAGGAAATTCGTACCCATGCTCAAATTGGGCAGGAAGACTTCCATATCCTTGCCAAAATGCATGCACTGGCCCAGAAGCTTGCGGCGGAGTTGGGCCTGCAAGATGGGTATCGCTTGATTTTGAACTGTGATGTCGCGGGTGGCCAGACAGTTCCCCACTTGCACCTCCATCTTTTGGGAGGCCGTCAACTTGGTTGGCCTCCCGGTTGATCGGGGCATGATGGCGACAGGGGCGCGTTTTCTGCATGGCTCAAGAGGGAATGCAATTCATTCGGATGCCGCGCACCCAGGTCATTGACTTCCCACCGATCCATCGGAAATTCGAACAATTTGGCAGCGCCAAATCCCTCCACCACCAGGCTCCAATCCCTGTTTCTGCAGGCGAATGCCTTGTTAAGTCCGAAAGTGACAACAGATTTGTTTCCCGATTCACGGGGTGCATCCCAGCATTTTTCCAAAAGCCCTTGGGGAGTTTTGGGGTCTCCCTGAAGCAGTTCATTCAGGTCTTTGTCAGAGACCAAAGCTGAATGCCTCAAGGAATTTGCTTCTCGGCTAGGGTGACACCAAATCAGGGGTACATTCACCATGTCTAGCCAGGGTACGGATACCCCATGACCGTACAGGCCTTTTTCCCCCAGTGCGATTCCTTGATCCGAAGTCAGCAAAATATGGGTATCTGGCGTTTGGTGCCCTGCCAAAAAATCCAGAATGACCCCCAGTTTTTTGTCCAAGGTTGCGATAGCTGCTCCATGGGTCAAAAGTAAGTTTTCCCGGGCGGGTGGAGATTGACTGGAGACGCGCGGTTCCCCTTTGAGCGGTCCTTTCCAAGGGCTTAATTCTTCGTCAAGGGGATGGGTGCTGAAACCCTCCGACGAATCTTTTTGATTCATGCCACCCTGAAAATCGGTTTCATTCGGTAACTCCTCCGATGGGCGCGGAAAGTAAGCCTCCAGGTCCTCCCGATCCGGGTTCCATGGGGGAACAGCATCCAACAATTCGATGACCAGCAAATCCGCTTGGTTTTCGGCAAGCCGGGACCAAATCGTTTCCAGCCACACTTGAAATCCGGAAACAGTTTTTGGATGGCCTTCCACCAGGTGGAGGTTCGGGCTTTGGTTTGCAAAACCAGGAGTATCGCCTGACCAACACCACGGATTTGGACGGGTGGCCAGTTGGGCTCCCCAAAGTTTTGGCTGGGTGTTTTCGCGTAAAAAATAATCAAAAACCAGGGATTGGCTGGCGATCTGGTCAAAATTCGGTGTCAACGACCAAGCCGCACCATGACATCCCAATCTCGAAACTTGAATGCCACGAGCCAAAATCACGACGAATGGCATGGTGGGATCGATACCTGTCGGAAATGAAACGGGCTAACAATGCGTGAAGGATAATGAAACTGGACGCTGCCAGGCTGTCAGTTTCATGCTTCTGCAAATCTAAAGCAGGAACCCTATCATAAAGGGAGAAGAGTTCCCTAAAATCCCCGGAGCCTGATTTTCACGGAATGGGTTTGCAGGGTTGGAGTAAGAGATGGCCAAAATTGGGGCGGGCGAAAAACAGCCGGTTGATCTACCAAGGATCCGGGCGGCTGTCCGGGAAATACTTTTGGCCGTAGGGGAAGACCCAGATCGGGAAGGATTGCTGGAAACGCCGGCCCGAGTGGCAAGAATGTATGCGGAAGTCTTCAGCGGATTGCATGAGGACCCCAAGGTTCACTTGGCTAAAACTTTCATTGAAAAATACGATGAAATAGTCCTTGTTAAAGATATAAGGTTCTCTAGCTGCTGTGAGCATCATTTGTTGCCTTTTCATGGCAAGACCCATATTGGCTATTTGCCAAATGGCAAAATTGTTGGCCTTAGTAAACTGGCAAGAACCGTTGATGTCATCGCTAGGCGCCCCCAAGTTCAGGAGCGCATGACCGAAAGCCTGGCGGATTTGCTTATGGACGAATTGGGGGCGAAAGCGGTTGGAGTGGTGGTAGAGGCCACACATTCCTGCATGACCATGAGGGGGGTTCGAAAACCTGGAAGCTTGTGCACCACCAGCGCAATGCGAGGCACCTTTCGGGCCAGTCCGGCCTCCCGAGCTGAGTTGCTCTCCCTGATTTATGGGGGCAAAATCTAGGGATGACCGGGCTTGCCGCCTGGTAATTCTTGCGCCGGTCATCCAAGGTTCACCATGCTGGAAGAGTTGCAGGCAACGGTAGACGGGCAATTGCATTTGGATTTACCAACGCGTTTGGTGTTCAGTCGGGACGGCAGTTTTGAACGCATCGTACCTTCCGGGGTTTTTAGGCCTGCAAGTAAAATTGATTTGCAAAAGTTGTTGCCTTTGGTCGCGTCCCGCCATGTTCCAATGGCGGTTCGTGGAGGAGGCACTGGCAGGACTGGCGGGTGTCTGACGCGTGGATTAGTGATTGATTTGGGGGCCACCCTGAATCGGATTCATTTCGACCCGAAAACAAATACGGTTGATGTGGAAGCCGGGGCCACGGTGGCTGCGATTGAGCAGGTGTTAAATCCGGTTGGAAGAACCCTTGGATTTCCACCTGAATGGCATTCAAGAAGTATTGGTGGGATATTCGCCTCTACTTCCCCCGATTACACACCCGGACCTTGGAGGGACCTTTTCCAGTCCCTCCTTTCATGGACTTTTTTGTTTTCAGAGGGGCTGACTTATACTTTTTCGAATCAGGCTGGACCGAATCAGGGCCTTGGTGAAATTCCAGAATTTTGGGGCCAGCGGATTGCGATGATTGAATCCGCCTCCGCGGATTGGCTAAAAAACAGGCTATCCTGGTGTGGATTGCCCGGGCCCCGTTTCAACCCGGCCATGAAAAGGCATGGTGGAAATGCTGTCGGGGTTCTTGCTGGTGGCCTGGGGCAAACGGGAATATTGCTGGACGCCCGTTTGGAGACAGTGGAAACGGAACAACGGTTATTGACTGGATTGATCGCTTTTGGAGATTTGCCCACAGCGCTTGATTTTCTCGGCCAAGCGGTTCGTGAACACGGTGTGGCTGCGACCTTGTACGAACGGAGGCAGGTGCGGAGCGCCCTTCATCATTTCAGCGAGCCTTGGTTGGATTGGGCTGACGAGGCCGGAGAGTGGCTGGCCCTCCTGGGATCCCCCCCGGGCGCGTTCTCTGATTGGTACTTTCTCAATTCAGTTCCAGCACATCGAAGGTGGACTGCTGCAGGGGAATCTTTACACAAACGTGTCCGTTTTGTGATGCAATCGGGATGGATGCGGGGAGGGGAAGGGCTTTCGCGGGCCAGCTTGGGAGATTTTTTTGTTCCCCTCTGGGATTTGGAAAAAGCCTTGGACAAGGTGAGGGAGGAAATGGCTCGATCCCGTGTCCTTGCATCCCTGATGGTTCATGTGGAAAGGGGACAAATCGAAATTCTCCCGTTGGGAACTGCGAATGATCTGAAAACGGAACTCCCAGTGGAAAAAATATTGGGCGAGATGGGGTTCCGGATGGCACGATCCATCCTGGAATTGGGTGGGTCGATCGGCCTGGAATTCGGATTGGGGCGGACAAGGAGGAATTGGTTGGCTTTGTTGCCTCCATGGTGGCTTCACTACCAGGCGGACTTGAAGGCCATTCTGGATCCCGTTGCTGTATTTGAGCCGTCGGATGGGGAGGACGAGAGCGGTCCAGGTGTCTCCCATCCGGTTCCCGTTCACCTGGATGAGGCCCTACCCTTTGGCGATTTGCAGGGATGTACAGGGTGCGGACAATGCCGGGGAACGGACAAGACCTTTCGTTTGTGTCCCGGTTACACGGCAGCCGGGTTGGAAGAGGCAACCCCACGGGCTAAAGCGATGCTGGCAGAGGCATTTGCCATAGGCGATCTGGGGGCGGAGGAAAGTCTTGGAGAAAAGGTCCAGCAGGTGGCTTCCTGGTGCGTCCAATGTCGGATGTGCGAACAGGGATGCCCTGCAGGGTTGAAAGTACCAGAGTGGTCCCAGGCACTTGCTGAAGCGCGCTTTGTGGCCGAGGGTGGGACTTGGTCCGGTTGGCTTCTCGCGCAGGCGGATCGTATGGGACCTTGGCTTTCCCAGGTGTCACCCCTGGTGAATCGAATGTTGCGTTTCGGACCGATCCGTTGGGGGCTGGAGAAACTGACCGGGTTGGCCAGGGAAAGGGATGTCCCTTGTTTTTCCAGTAGGCCATTTCTTGAAACCGCGAGGAAAAAAGGGTGGGATCAGATTTCGGTTTCGCCCCGGATGCGGGCCGCGGTATTTGTGGACTATTTTGCCAATTATCACCGTCCTGAAATCGCCGAATCCCTGGTGAAAATCCTGCATCACAACCGCATCGAGGCACATGTTCCCAAAAGCCAAGGGCCTTCGGGATTTGCCGCGTTGGTAATAGGTAATCGAGAGTTGGCTTTGGAGCAGGCCAAAGCCAACCTGAGGGTATTTGCGGATTTGGCCCGGGAAGGTTTTCCGATTCTTTGTCCCGAGCCCACCGCGGCACTTTTCCTCAGAAAGGATCTTCCGCGCCTTGTTCCGGGTGAGGAATCGAGATTGGTGGCATCCCAGGTAGTCGAGGCAACCTCCTTCCTTTGGGATTTGATGGAACAGGGTGTGTTGCAAACGGATTTTGTGAGAATGGATCTCACCGTGGACCATCATGTTCCCTGCCATGTGAAAGCATTGGGGAGGCACCCGGCTGGACCGGAAATCCTGAAATTGATCCCTGGAACAGAAGTGCGAGTGCTCGATGTTTCCTGTTCAGGAATGGCGGGCCTTTGGGGGATGGAGAAAACGAACTTGGGTTCCAGTCTTCAGATAGGGAAACCCATGCTTTCCATGTGGCGTGGGGGCAAGGCCTCAATGGGCTCATCCGAATGCAGTTCCTGCAGGCTCCAGATGCTGCACGGTGATTCCCGCCCCGTTTTCCATCCGTTGGAGATAATCGCTGCTGCCTACGGATATCCTTCCAGGGATTTTCCAGGGAAACTTCAACCCGGAAAAAGGCGATGAAAATCAAAATCCTATTGTTTGCCCGCATCAGGGATTTGGCCAAGGTGCCTTCATTGGAGATGGAGGTCTCCCATGGCTGCACGATTAGTGATTTGCGGTCCGACCTCGAAAGGGATTTTCCATGGCTTGGACCTTGGCTAAGGTGTTCGGTCTTCGCGGTCAATGGTGGCTTTGTCGGGTTGACGGATCTTGTCAGGGAAGGGGATGAAGTTGCCCTGATTCCACCCGTCAGTGGCGGTTGTGAAACCTTGAAGGTATGTTTGACCACTCTGGATATTGATCCCGATCGTCTTTTGGAGAAGTTGGGGGACGGGGCGGATGGTGCTGTCGTGCTTTTTTTGGGAAACGTAAGGTCCCAGACCGGGGACCAAAAAACTGAGAAACTCTTCTATGAGGCCTATGAATCACTGGCTGAAGGTGAATTGACCCGAATCGGAGAGGAGGCAGTGAAACTGTTTAGATTGGGGAAGGCTCGGATTATCCATCGCCTGGGTGAGGTGATTCCGGGAAAATCAGCAGTGGGAATCGCGGTTTCAGCGCCCCACCGGGCCGAGGCGTTCCAGGCCTGTTCCTGGATCATGGACCGGATTAAAAAAACGGCCCCGATTTGGAAAAGGGAGCACGCGCCAGATGGGCGTGTGGATTGGGTTCATCCTGGAGCCCCTCTAGGGAATGCGGAGCAATGAGTCGCTTCGCTCTGAAAATGGCCGAAAAACGGAGTCTCGGGCCTGCTGTGAAGGGGCCACGAGAGTCATCCAATCCATTGGTTGATTCTTTCGGGCGTTCGCATTCCAGCTTGAGGGTGAGCCTGACCGATCGGTGCAACTTGCGGTGCGAATACTGCATGGAGGAAGAGGCGACATTTTTGCCAGCGGAAAACCTTTTAAAAAAAAATGAACTGGTCTGGGTGGTGTCGACTTTGGTGGAGTTGGGGGTGAAGCGTGTCCGCCTCACTGGGGGGGAACCGCTTTTGCGGCGTGATCTGGATGAAATTGTTTGGAGCTTGAAAAGGCTACCGGGCCTTGAGGAGTTGACACTCACCACCAATGGAATCCTGCTGGATAAGTGGGCGGAAAAATTGAAAAAAAGCGGTTTGGATCGTTTGACGATCAGCTTGGATACACTGGACCCATTGGTTTTCAAAAGGCTTACACGCAGGAATGAACTGGGGCGGGTCTTAGCCGGAGTGGAAGCAAGTATCTCCGCAGGATTCCGGGGGACCGCAATCAACACGGTACTTTTGCGGGGTATCAACGACAGGGAAGTGGGGGCCTTGATCGAATTTGCCCATAAACGGGGCTTGCGGCCAAGGTTTATTGAAACCATGCCGATTGGCGCGGGGAATTACGACAGGGATTCTTTTCTATCGGCCCGGGAATTGTTAAGTTTGGTTCAGGACACCTTTGGGGATGTGAATCCGGTACCTCAGGAATCCCCTTCAGCCACCGCCCGCCTTTTTCAGGTGAAAACCGGTTTGGTGGGAATAATTGCCAGTGTCAGTAACCCGTTTTGCGCATCCTGTGATCGTTTGCGGCTGACCGCCGATGGAAAGTTCAGATCTTGCCTCTTTTCCATGGGGGAAACCGATTTTCTGCCTTTGATTCGGGCAGAAAATGGCCAAGGGGACACGAAAGGTTTGATACAGGCCATCGCGCAAACGGTTTGGGCCAAAGCAAGCGGGCACGAGATGCACACCGACCACTTCGTCAAACCCTCACGGACCATGCATTCCATCGGGGGCTGACATATTCGGGCAATTGAATCAGGGGATTTCCGGCCGGCCAGAGTGGCCGAACAGGTCGGTTTCAGCCAGATCAGCCGTTGCGCTGGCAGGCGGGATTGATCCGGTAACAGCCCAGCCCCTTGCGGTGGCGACACGCCCCCTTGGGGTGCGGATGATGAATTTTTCCCGAAGCATGTAAGGCTCAATTTCATCCGCTAGGGTATCGGTCGGTATGTTCATGGTCGCGGCTATGGCTTCAACTCCAGTGGGGCCGCCCATGAAAACGCCACATAGGGTTTGCAAATACCTCCGGTCCTGTTTGTCCAGGCCTTGTTCGTCCACCTCGGCGATGTCCAGAGCCTTTTTTGCAGCTTCCAGGGTGATTCGCCCGTCCATTTCACTGGCAGAATACTGGCGGGCCCACCACAGTCTGGAGTTGGCGATCCGTGGGGTTCCGCGACTTCTTTTTGCGATTTCCAGGGCGGCCGCTTTGTCCAGGACTGTTTCAAGTTTCCGGGCGTTGGCGGAAACGATCGTCGCCAAGTCTTCCTCCGAATAAAAGTCCAGATGCTCGTGCATTTTGAACCGGTCCCGCATCGGATTGGAGAGCATGCCGCTTCTGGTGGTGGCTCCAATCAGGGTGAATCGTTTCAGGCGCATCGAAACTGTCCGGGCTCCCAATCCCTCCCCGAGGACAATATCCAGTCGGAAATCCTCCATGGCCGGGTAGATGAACTCCTCGACAGTCCTGGGCAGCCGGTGGATTTCATCAATGAAAAGGATGGATCCTTCCTCCGCGTTTGTCAAAAAGGGGATAAGGTCGGCGGGCCTGGTCAGGGCGGGTCCCGAAGTGATTTGCAAGGTGGTTCCAAGCTCGTGGGGGAGCACGTTGGCGAAAGTGGTTTTCCCCAAACCGGGGGGGCCGTCGAGCAGGATGTGGGGTAGCGGTTCCTTCAACTTTTTGCAGGCATTCACAGCGATGCTCAAACGGTTGATCACGGCCTTTTGGCCTATAACATCCGCAAAGGAACGGGGCCTCAGAGCGGCGTCATGGGGGTGGTCACCTGTGGTTGCCGAGCTTGGGGAACCCGGTGGCGTTTGCGGACCGGGTACCTTTTCCCCTCCCTTGAAAACCGGATCCCTGGCCATTTTCAACCTCCGTCACAAACCATAATGTGCGATTGTCCGGAAATTCATTCCCGGCCGAACACTGCCTGAATGATGGACGGAAGGTCCTTCAGGTCCTTGTTCTGGGCCAAGACCTTGTCCAACCGCTCCAGCGCCTCGCTGGATGAAAGGCCAAGGGTCATCAAGGCGTTGTAAGCGTCGTTATGAAGGTTGGACTGCCCGCCCGGCACCGCCGACCTGTTGTCCGAATCCAGTTGGCCGGATTCCGAAACGCAGAACGGGCCAACACTACGGTGCAGTTGGGCCACCACATTCTCAGCCGTTTGTTTGCCTATCCCAGGTAATTTCGATAACCAGGCCGTGTCCTTGCGGGCAATGGCCTTGGCAACCTCAACCGGTGCCTGGGTGAGGGCTTTCAGGGCTTTTTTGGGGCCAATCTTGTTGACCGTGCAAAAAAGCGTGAAAAAACCAAGTTCATGTTCCGTCAGGAAGCCGATGATGCGCGGAACCATGTGGCTGGCACCTTGGCCGCCCTCAATGTATTGCTCCGTGCAGAGGGAAATCTCGGTTCCCACCAGGTCCTGTAGTTTGCGGCGGACGAATTCGGGAATGAGTACTTGGTATTCCAGTTGGGCGATGGAAAGCCGTGCCTCATTCTCCATCAATCGCGTCAATTTTCCCCTCATTCCGGTGATCATTGGGGCAGTCTCCCGGCTTGTCGCAGTTCCCGGTGAAGGCAGAAGGCAACGGCCATCGCGTCCGCTATGTCCGGAGGATCAGGATGGCGGTCCAAATTCAGTTCGAGCATTACGGCCCTTTGCACCTGCTCCTTGGAGGACCTACCGTTTCCGGTGAGTGTCCGTTTCACTTTGGTGGGCAGGTAGCTGGCAACATGTATCCCCTTGCGGGCCGCAGCGAGAAACAGCACTCCCCGGGCATGCCCCATCGTGATGGCGGTCTTGGGGTGGCCGTAATGGGAGAAGAGCTGCTCAACAGCCATTCGGCAAGGCTGGTATTGGTCGAGAATCTCCTCCAGACCGGAGAATAGGTCCAATAGACGCGCTGGAAGGGGGGCTGACCGGTTTGTGGTCAATGTGCCCGCCTCGATAACCGCAACAAAATCATCAGCGGATTCCAGCAGGGCGTAGCCTGTTGTTTCCAGCCCGGGATCGATCCCGAGGATGATGTTGGACCGGTCACCCGATGCGGAATCCTGTCCCATCCGGGCGATCCTCCAAGGTAATTCCCAGAGAACTGAGGCGGTTTCTAATCAAGTCGGCGGTTGCGAAATTTTTTTCCTTCCGCGCAAGGGCTCGCAATTCAATCACCAAACGCATCAGGCCGTCTACTACTTCCCCGGATTCCCCGCCGGTTTGTTTCCTTATCTTTGACGGATCCAGTATCCCCAGAATTCCGGACAACTCCATCAGGATTGAGGTTCCGGTCGACAAATAATTCAACGGTTCCGGTTGGTGTTTTTCCTTCTCCAATTTTTGGGTTTCTATGTGACGGTTGAGGTGGGTCACCAGGTCGAAAAGGACAGAAAGGGCCGCGCCGGTATTGAAATCATCCGACATGGCCTCTATGAACCTGTCGCGCATCGCGATCAAATCGGAAGGGGTACCGCTGTCCGGGCGCCAGGGGGGAATTGAATCTACCGGGATACCGAGAATCCGGGCCACCCGGTCATGAAAACGATGGAAGGTCTCTAGGCTGCGGCCCACTTCTATCAATCGGCTTTCGCTGTATTCGATCGGGCTGCGGTAGTGGGAACTCAGGATCAGGGCCCGGAGTGTTTCCGCCGGGTACTTTTTCAGGAGTTCCCGGACAACGATTTCATTGCCCTCGCTCTTGGACATTTTCTTGTCGCCTGTTTTCATCAGGCCGTTGTGGAGCCAGTAACGGGCAAAAGGTTTCCCGGAGTAGGATTCAGACTGGGCGAGTTCGTTTTCATGGTGCGGGAACTGCAGGTCCAGACCCCCGCCGTGGATGTCGATGGTTTCACCCAGCCAGCGCATGCTCATGGCAGAGCACTCGATGTGCCAGCCTGGACGCCCCGGGCCCCAGGGTGAATCCCAAGCCGGTTCCCCGGGTTTGGCACCCTTCCACAATGCGAAATCGCCGGGGTTTCTCTTCCTGTCGCTGACCTCGATCCGGGCGCCGGCTTCCAGTTGTTCCGGGTCTCGGTTGCATAATTTCCCGTAATCTGCGTCGGAGGATACATCAAAGTAGACGTCGCCCGAGGATGCATAGGCGTGGCCGTCCGCGATCAATTTTGAAATCATGGCCTGGATTTCTGGGATATGCTCCGTTGCCTTCGGGAACCGGTCAATACTTTGAATACCCAGCGCTTTGAGGCAGTGGAAGTAATCCTCCGTGACCTCCTCGGCCAGTTCCTTGACCGTGATCTTCCGTTTGGCAGCCTCGATGATCAATTTGTCGTCGATATCCGTGATGTTGACCACAAAGGTGACCTCATACCCTTGATGGGTGAGGAAACGCTTGATGGTGTCGAAAATGATCGGCCCGACAAGGTGACCGACATGGCTTGGCTTGTAAACGGTGGGACCGCAGACATAAATGGTCGCCTTGCCGGGGATGGAGGTGACAAAATCCTCCTTGCGGCGGCTGAGGGTGCTGTGGACACGGATTTTGGCGGTCATGGTTTGCTCCGAGGTTAAATGGTACCCGGCGTGTTCAGGCAGTATTCTTTTTGCTTTCGATGAGGGCCACCACATGGCATTCCATGGCTTCCCCCCGGCCTACCGGGCCGACCTTTTCACCGGTTTTGGCCTTGATGTTCACGCGATCGGGCTGGATTTCCAGAAGGATGGCAACCTGGTCGCGTATGGCTAGCTTGTGGGTGGATAATTTCGGTTTTTCGGCATGGATGATCACATCCACATTCCCCACGCGCCAATCGGATGCGGCTAGCAATCGAACGGCTTCCCGGACGAAGATCTGGCTGGCGGCTCCGGCCCAACGCGAGTCCGTGTCCGGGAAAAGTTCTCCGATGTCCCCAAGACCGGCCGCCCCCAGGAGGGCATCTGTCAGCGCGTGCAGGACGATGTCGGCATCGGAGTGGCCCGCCAACCCAAGGTCATGGGGAATCGTGACACCACCCAGGATCAAGGGTTTGCCCGCCACCAAACGATGGGTGTCATGACCCAATCCAACCCGAAATCCTTCAGGCATTCCAAACCTTTCCCGGGCTAGAGGTCAAACGGCGTTCCAACCACCAGGTTCTCGAAGCGCATGTATTGTTTCACATAGGTGAGGTCGACGTTGCCCACTGGACCGTTGCGCTGTTTCGAGACAAGGACCTCCATCAGGCCTTCAGCCTCCTGGGTTTCATAACGGTCGGGCCGGTGCAGCATCAAAACGGTGTCGGCATCCTGTTCGATGGAGCCAGATTCCCGAAGGTCCGACATCCTGGGCCGGTGGTCTTGGCGATCCTCCGAGGAACGGTTCACCTGGGCCAGTGAAACCACTGGAATCTGCAACTCGCGTGCGAGCGCCTTCAACCGCCGGCTGATTTGGGCCACCTGTTCCTGGCGCGGGTCGCGCCGGTTTTCCGGTTCGATCAACTGGAGGTAATCAATCACCACCATACGGATGTTGTAACGCTTTTTCAGTCTTCTGGCGTTCGCGGAAATTCGAAGCATGCTTTGGGTGGGGCTGTCGTCTATGAACAAGGGGGCCTGGCTCAACTCGCCCCCGGCCTGAACCAGGAGGTTCATTTCGTCCGAGGATAGTGCCCCTTTCCTGAGCTTGTGGCTATCAACGCGCGCGTGCGCGCACATCAGGCGTTCGGCGATTTCGGTCTTGGACTGCTCCAGGCTGCTGAAAAGGACACCGGCCTTGGCCTCCAGGATCGCGTGGCGGATGATGTTCAGGACGAATGCGGTTTTTCCCACCGAGGGCCGGGCGGCGATGATCACCAACTCATTGTTGTGGAAACCTGAGGTCAGGGCGTCGAGGGCGGTGAATCCTGTCGGAACGCTGGTGTTTGAAAATTGCCCCTGGGTTCGCGCGTCGATTCTGTCGTAGGCCTCACTCAAGGCCTCGCTCAGTGTAGCGAAGCTTTGCTTGATACCTTGCTCCGAAAGCTCGAGCATCTTGCCCACCGCCATACCCAGCAATTCATCGCTGGGCATGGTTTGTTCAAAGCATTCCTGCAGGATCTCGTTGGATGTGTGGATGATGTTGCGCTTGATGGCGCTGTCCCGGACAAAACGAGCATAATGGGCCGTGTGGGACTGGACCGGCGTGGATTCCCACAATTCCGTCAAGAAAGGATAGCTGCCCACATCCTCCAATTGGCCGAGGCGTCGCAATTCCTCAGCCAAGGTGATGAGATCGACCGGACGACCCTGGTCGTAAATAGCCAGGATGCCCCGATAAATTTTTTGATGGGCATCTGAATAGAAATGCTCAGGATGAACCTGTTGCAGGATTTCCCCAATAGCCTCATTATCCCGCATAAGGCCCCCCAAGAGGGCCTTTTCAGCTTCTTCGCTGCGCGGGAGGGAGTCGCCCCGTCCTGGGGCTGGGGAATTCGGCATTGATCCTCACCGAAAAGGCAGATGTTACCGGCGGTCGGTGCCCATACCCTTTTCCACCGAGGGAACCACCATCACCTTGAGCTCGCAATCGATCTCATGGCCCAGGTTCAGCTTCACTGCAAAAAGACCGGTTTCCTTGATCGGCCCTTCCAACTTCACCATGTCGGTCTCGATGACCATGCCTTTGTCCTTGAGCCCCTTGGCAATTTCGGCTGCGCCAACAGAACCGTAAAGAGTGTTGTCGGCGGTGACCCGGCTCTCGATGGTAATGCCACTGAAGCGATTGATTTGGTCAGCCAATGCCTTGAGGTCCGCGATACGGGCCAGTTTGCGTTTTTCCTGCTTAACCTTGTAGATTTCAAGAAGTTTCAGGTTGTGTTCGGTCGGAACGGTTGCCAAGCCACGGGGAACTAGGAAATTGTTGGCATAACCAGGGCGAACCTCGACCACGTCCCCTTGATGGCCCAAATGCGTAACATCCTCGGTCAAAACCAGCTTGATATTGCCGTTCTTGCCTTTAACCAGATGATTGTGCTTGGTCTTGCTCATCGTCCCACTCCCACAATTGACTTGACCGTTGTCGAATTAAGCCTAGATTCTTGAACCCCGCCGGCGGATTAAAAAACCAGGGAATCAGAAAGGAAGGTCGGAATCACTGACCGATGAACGGTCCTCGAAACCCGACCCACTTGGCGGGGAATCGTACCCCTCTTCCTTACCCGAACCACTGCCACCCCGGCTAAATCCACCGGGAGCCCTGAGTTCATCCGATTGGCGACCGTCCAGCAATTCCAACCGTTCCATCACCACCTTGATTTGGGAACGTTTTTCCCCGTTCTGGGCAGTCCACTGATCAAGGACCAGATGACCCTCGATGTAGCATTGACTTCCCTTGCGGAGAAATCGCTCACAGCGATCCGCCAGGGTTCCACTTTCCCCCCGGTTGAACGCCTCAACATTCAAAAAAACAGGCTCGTCCACCCATTGGCCGTCTTTTCGGGTGCGGTTGTTCACCGCAAATCCGAACTTAGCGACCTTGCCACCATTACTAAATGCCCGGGATTCTACATCCCGGGTCAGGCGGCCGATGAACATCACCTTGTTGAGATTGGCCATTGCTTGCCCTTTGCGAAATGCGTTCCTGGGAATGGGGACAATTAGCCCGTATCCCGGGATTCAATTCAGCAGGGAAACCACCGATTATCCTTCCCGCACTTCCGCAGGGCGACGGCGGCGATTCCTGTCCGGAGCCGGATCGAACAAATCTTCGTCCGGTGGTTCGGTCACGGTTTGCAATGCCACCGCGTTCGGATCGCGTGCGACCGCAATCATGCTGTCGGCCAGCTTCGGGTCGATCGCAAGGAACATGCTGCGAATCACAAATTCCTGCAGCTTCAGATCGGCTTCAATTGGCGTGACCGCCGAACCCGGAGCCTTGAAGGAAATGAGGTAATAAAGAGCCTTCCGCTGTTTCTTGACAGGATATGCCAGACGGCGCTCGTCCCAAACGCGGTGAACGATTACCTCGCCACCGTGTTTGGTCAGAATTTGAACAAGCGTTTCCGCAGCCTTGTTGAGGTCACCAGCCATCTTGCCGGTGTCGAGAAGAAACATTCCCTCGTAAAATCGCATGGCCATATTATTCAGCGCTCCCGTCGTCATTTCGCAACAAACAAAAATACAGCAAAAATTCACCTTAACCAGGCAGGGTTCTCATTCTTTCGTGTCACCCTTCCCGTTGAAACGGTTCATGGCGGTTTCAATTCCCAAAGACCACCAGCACTGCACGGCCTGGGTTGCGAGGATCAGCGCATCCTCCACAACCGGCCTTTCAGCCGGGCTGAACTTCCCAAGAACATGGGAAACAGCTTCACCGTTCCTGGGTGATCCAACACCAATCTTCAATCTGCCGTAATCTTCTCCCAACACAGCCTGGATGTCCCGCAACCCGTTGTTTCCACCGTGAGAACCCTTGTGTCTCAACCGTAGCTTTCCTAGGGGGAGGTTTATGTCATCACAAACCACCAGAAGATTCTCGAGAGGGAGTTTGTGGAACCGCAAGATTTGGCCCACACACCTGCCACTGAGATTCATGAAGGTTTGCGGTTTTACCAACAAAACCTTATGGTCACCAACCCGCAGTTCGCTGGCCAAACCCCCCATTTTTTCCTGAAACGGCCCGGCTGAAGCGGATGAGGCCAATTGGTCAATGACCTGGAATCCGATGTTGTGCCGGGTGCCTTCATACTGTTTTCCGGGATTTCCCAGCCCGACGACCACCTTGAGCATCGGGCACCCCGGAAAGGTTTACTCCTTGCCTTCTTCAGGCTTCTTTTTGGTTAGGACCTCTGGCTCAGGAGAGGTACCTTCAGCCGGCTTGATTTCCTCATCCCGCTTGGCAACCACATGCAAAACCACCAAGTCTTGGTCGTTCAATACCCGAACGCCGGCGGGTAATTGCAGTTCACGCACATGAACGCTGTCGCCAATGTTCAGTTCGCCGATGTTGACCGAAATGTTTTGGGGCACCTGGGTTACAAGGCATTCAACATCCAGGCTGTGCATGGTGATATCCAGAACGCCACCTGCATTCACACCAGGCGCCATTCCCTTGGTCACAACCGGGACGTGGACCTTGATTTTCTCGTCGGCTGTAACCCGACCCAAATCGACATGGAGGATGTCGCGGCCCAAATGATCCCACTGGACTTCGCGAATGATGGCTTGCTCGGTCTTTTTGCCTTGATTGATGGATACAACTGATTTCCCAAGTCGGATGGCGTGAAGAACCTCTTTGGGATTCAAAGTGATGAGCTCGGCGGCTTCCCCGTGGGCATAAAGGATTCCGGGGATTTTGTCGCTTTTCCGGAGGGCCCGGGAAACCTTGCTGCCGGTTTTGTTCCGTGATTCAACAGACAGGGTCACAGCGTCTGACATCGTAACCTCAAGCGTTAATCGCCCGTAAAATTCGGTGGAGCAATAAAAAATCAGCCGCAAAGGTACGGCTGATTCGGCTCAGTGGAAATGCTATTTATTCCACAAAACATCAAGCTTGGCAAGACCTTCAGGACCGCAACAAACCCTATGACCTATAGTTTTTGAACAAAAGTATATTCGTCAATCGTGATATTGGCCCTTTCACCATTATCTTTCGTGATATGTAGGCACATTAATATTATATCGTCTTCTGGGGCGCGATCGGTTGCCAAACCAGTGCGCAGATGGTTGGCCTGAACAAACCTCCCCTCCACGGTGAATGGCCATGAATGATCACTGTTTATTTTCAGCGTGCGGGAAATCCTGATTCTGTCCCCTGGTTGGAGGTTCCGAATCAGGGCGGCTACTTCGGGAAAATCCCGGGTTGCCGATTTTCCAAGACCATCTGACACAGGGTTTCCGGGAGGCATTTCAGGACTCCAATGGCTGGGAAACGCCCCGAACCAAGGCAATACGCCCGGTTCTGGCCAACTCAATAATGCCGTAGGGGCGCATCAGATCGATGAAGGCAATGATTTTTTGCTCAGTACCGCTGATTTCGATGATGAGGCTGGTATTGGAAACATCAACTACTTTCCCACGGAACATCTCGACCAAAAGGGTGATTTCCACCCGTTGGGCAGATGAAACATTCACTTTGATCAGCATCAAATCTCGTTCGACAAAATCCTCGCTGCTGATGTCCTGAACTTTGACAACGGTGACAATTTTCCGCAGCTGTTTTCCAACCTGCTCCATGGTTCCATCGTCCCCATGGACCACAAAGGTCATACGGGAAAGATTAGGGTCTTCGGTTTCACCGACCGCAAGGCTTTCAATATTGAATCCTCGACTTGCTAGCATCCCAGATACATGTGCAAGCACGCCTGGTTGGTTGTGAACTAGGGCGGAAAGGACATGACGCATTTGCAACACCATAAATCGAGGGCTACGGATCTTGAACGCTTGGACGAAAAAGTAGGGCTCTGGCTGTATACCAAAACCAAGAAGCATTTTTAGAAACTGATTGCCTCCAATACAACCTGCCCCAGATTCTTCTGCCGGCCAAGGCAGGATGGTATTTGAGGGCTATGGGTTGCCCAAAGCCGGACAACCGCGAACGACAATGGTAAGGTTCACATGATCCATTGGCCCCCAGGGAAACGGTAAAAGAGGCGTACATCATGGTTGGAAACGCTGCTCAGGTTTTTGATTCCCTGGAAAAAAACCGCCTTCTTGGGGCGGCTGATTTGGAAAACGCCCGCAAGCGCTGGAATAAGCCAGAGCGCCCTCACCTCGATTCTTCCCATCACTGCGTGAAATGGTTGGTTACCAACCATTTCATCTCCCCGTTTCAGGGGGAACAAATCCTGGAGGGGAAATCCGAATCCTTGCGCATAGAGGATTTTGTGGTTCGGGAAAGGGTGGTGGATGGGCCATTCGTCGGCTCATTCATTGGTCTGGATTCCTTGAACCGTCAGGTGATCCTCGAATATGGGAAGGAGCCAGAGGGGGCCTCCGGTGCCAAGTCTGCTGGTTTGGCGAACCTCCAAAAGGCGGTTGCCCAATTGGAAAGGGTGAAAAACAACCATATCCAAAGACCTGTGGGGTGTGGCATTCACCAAGGGCGACCATACATTGCATGGCAATGGTGGGACGGTTGCACCCTTGGGACCGCGATGGCACGAAGGGGTAAAGTCGAGTCGCACAAAGCCTGCAAAATCTTCGCCACCGTTTTGGCGGCTGCCCAATCCCTGCATGAGGCTGGGTTGCCGATGGGGCAGATGGATCTTGATTCTATTTTCCTGGCGATTGAATCCGGGAAGGGCGAAGGGCGCGTTGTAAAGGTGCTCAAGGCTGGAATCGGTCCGGATTGGGGTGGGGGGCAGGTTCAGGGTGCGATGCCGAGCCATCCAGAGGAAGTTTACGGCATAGGTAAAGCCATGTACCGGGCCGTAACTGGCTCGGCATTTCCCGAGGGAGGCAAAAAGAGGAACCCGGTGGCTTCTGTGGTGCCGGATGTTCCCGAGCACATCGCTGATTTTCTCGGCCAGCTCACCGATCCCGATCCGGGTATTCGCTTCTCCGACGCCAAAGTTGCCGGAAAGGCGCTTCGCATTTTGATTGCAACCGAAGAGGGAGATTCCGGCCAGGCCCAAGACCAAGACCCTTTGACAGAGGTGAAGTCCGTCTCCCAATCCAAGCCTGTCAGACAAGATTACGAAGAGGAAAACGAGGGTGAGGACTGGTTTTCCGCCAAAATCAACACACTTTTGGAAAAGGCTGGAATCTCACCCAGGGAACTGATCTTTTTATCCGCTGGCGCACTGGCAACGGTGATCCTGCTATTGCTGGGTCTTTGGCTGGTTGGGGACATCATGCCCTTGATAGCCTTGGGCCTGGGTGCGATGGGAGGTTACTACCTGAATGCCTGGCTGGCCAAACGAACTCAGGCGGAATGATTGGGCTTTCCTGATTGTCGGACGTCCAGAACATTCATCCACTGATCCGGCTGAACCTCCAGCCACCCGAGGTTGTTTTGCTCCATGAACTCAATAGCCATGCCGACATGAACCTTGAATTTGCCAAGGGGCACAGTCCCCGCCAGAAGTGACCAATTTGACAGATTTCCTTTTTTGTCCGGGGAGACAACTTTGGAGAAAAAGTGAAACGGAAAACCGGAGGAGCTGTATTGCCGGTTCCAGACCTTGATCAACGGATAATCATTATCCAAAACTAGTCCCAAGCCGGGTTTGATGTGATCGGCAACGGTTTCTGCCATTCCTGCATGCAATTCGCCGGCCTCGCTGCCCCCAGGACTCATGACAAACACCCGAATCCGGCCCGGGATCCCTTTGACGGTCAGGAATTTATCACCAGGGGAACTGGGGGCTGAAGGCATTTCAGCCAACCGGATGTTTCCGGTGGGGCCACCGATGTGACGTCCTGCTACTTTCTTTCTCAGGGCTTTGCGTACCCTAAAATTCACCTTTCCAAGCCAGCGGAGTAAAATCCCCAAGGCCAGCCCGATGATGATCCACCATCCCCCGCTTTCCAGGAAATGGCGGATGGATTCGGGAAGGATTGCGGAAATGGGGGCTAGGCTTTGGTTGATTCGGCTTAGGTAGCCCGATGAGAACTCGCTCATTTGCAGGTAGTGGCCATAGGCAAGCGAAAAAAATTGCCCAAGTGCGGAACCGGCAGACTTCCCTGGTGCGGTTGATTCGTCCGGCAAGGTTGAGGCTTTGGTCGAAGGCCCGGATTTCGATGCATCCTGAGGGGCGGCTTTTCCCAACTTGTTGTGGATCCGGTCGATACGTTCCTTTGGGTCGGAAACCGATTTGTCGGGCATATGTCCGTGGTTTCCCGCCACGGGCCGTGTGTAGGCGATTATCTTTTCCCGGACTTCTGCAGCTTCCTTGGGAAACCGCGAAACCAGGAAATGGGTGGTGAAACCGATCAGGAAGTTGGCTATCGCAAAGGCGGTGAGGGTCATGGTGGCCTGGAGAATCAGGATGACTAACCCAACACGGAAGGTGACTGTCAGACCGAAAACGGTGCAAACTCCAGCCACACAAAGCGCGAATATGTAGGGCAATTTGTTGACCATGGGCACATAACCCACGGCATCGACCTTCACATCCAAAGGAATTCGGGCCCAGGAGGCATATGTGAGATTATGGATCATTTCCCGGTATTCCGGGCGAAAGGCTTCCTTGGAGAATCGAACCATACCGAAGCCGCAGAGGTCCCATGCCAGGTAGGTCATGAGCAGGGTGATCGCAGCAAGGGCGATTGCCTTCTTGTTGTTGGGAAGCCCTTCACCGCAAATTCCGCAAGCCATTTTTTGGAAAAAGGCGACCATCAGGGTGACCACCGTGAACGTGGTTCCCAGAAAAATCCAACCCATATAGGGCATCAATAATTCCATGACCAATCTCCCCGCGCTTTGGGCCCATCATACCCGAAAGCAGGGGAAAGCTTGGAAAGCGGAGTGCTGTTTATGAGTTGGACTGGGGCCCGGATTGAAGGGTGACCGGCTTTTGCCTGCGTGCACTGATGAATTCAAAAACCAATGGAAGGATGGAAAGGAGAATCACAGCCAGAATTGCCAGCTCAAAGTGTTTCTTGACGATTTCAAAATTCCCAAGGAAATATCCCGCCAAGGTGCAAAGCACCACCCACGCCACCGCGCCCGCGAAATTGAAGGTGCCGAAAGTTTGGTAGGGCATCTTCCCTATTCCGGCTAAAAACGGGGCGAATGTCCTCACGATCGGGACAAAACGGGCCAAGATGATGGTTTTTGGCCCATATTTCAAGAAAAAATGGTGGGATTTTTCAAGGTGGGCCGGGTTGAAAAAAGCCGATTTCTCCCAGCGAAAAACGCGCGGCCCAAGCCAGGCTCCAATCGCGTAGTTGACCGCATCTCCCAGAAAAGCCGCGGCGATCATCGCGCCCATCAGCAGGGCCAGGGAAGTTTCCGGACTGATGGCGGCCAAGGTCCCCATGGCAAAGAGCAGTGAGTCCCCTGGTAAAAAAGGTGCGAAAACCAATCCGGTTTCACAAAAAATAACTAGCAGAATCAGGCCGTAAAACCACCATCCATGGGTGGCAAGCCAGGTTTGGAGGGTTTCAACCTGGACCAGACTATGAAGGGAACTGAGGGCGAAATGAATCCATTCCATGAAATACGCCATCCTCTAAGCATTTTTGCTTTATTCCGCGAGGTTAGGCTTTCCCCACCATGAAGGGCAAGAGGTGAATCGCCCTCACTCGTTTCAGGAATTCCTGTTGGCGTAAAGCGGAATCCATTCCCGGCCGTGTTCTTGCAGGAGTTGGTCGGAATTTGCGGGTCCCATGGATCCAACCGGGTAACTTTGGGGAACGATACCTTCTTGTTCCTCGTAGGCTTGGATAAAGGGGTCGATGATCGCCCAGGAGCGCTCGATCTCGTCGCTCCGCATGAAAAGGGAGGCATCTCCCAGAAGCGCGTCCAGAAGCAACCTTTCGTACGATTCGGGAATGGACAGGGACGAGAAGGCCTTTCCGTAGGTGAATTCCATGTCAGCTGGTTTTAAAACCAGTTTTTCTTGGTCAGGTACTTTGGTTTGGAAACTCAGGTGGATGCCTTCATCCGGTTGAATGCAAACGGCCAGGCGATTGCACTGGAGTTTGGCTCCGTCGGGAAGGGGGAACATCAAATGGGGCGGGCAATGGAATTGAATCAGGATTTCACTCGCCCGGGTTTGCATGCCTTTGCCTGACCGCAGATAGAAAGGGACACCTCTCCAACGCCAATTATCGATGTCCAATCGAATGGAGGCGAAAGTGGGGGTTCGGCTCGTTTTGGGAACCCCTTTTTCATTCAGGTAGCCCTGATATTGGCCGATAGCCATTTGTTTTTTGGCTTGTTCTGAAGTTGGAATGGTTATAGCTTCTAGAACTTTAACTTTTTCGTTGCGGAGCAAATCGGCTGTGTACTTGGAAGGGGCCTCCATCGCCATCACGGTGAGAACTTGAAGCAGGTGATTTTGGAACATGTCCCGCAAGACGCCTGCATGGTCGTAGTAATCTCCCCGGTTTCCCACCAAGACCGACTCGGCGACCGTCAGTTGAACATGATCGATGTAATTGTGATTCCAAAGGGGCTCAAATAAGGTGTTGGCAAAACGGAACACAAGCAGGTTTTGGACGTTTTCCTTCGCCAGATAATGGTCAATCCGGTAGATTTGATCTTCCCGCAGGAATTGGCCCATAGACCTGTTGAGAGATTGGGCGCTTTGCAAGTCTTTGCCGAACGGCTTTTCCACCACCAGCCGGCGCCAGTTTTCCGGGCGGTTTTCTTCAAGAAAACCGGCGCTGTCCAAGCGCTGGAGGATTCCCTCGTAAAGATCGGGAGAAACCGAAAAGTAATAGAGCCGGGCACCACCTTGGGGGGATGATTCCCGATTTGTTAGGAAAGCCCCCAAATTGGCAAGACCGCCTTCATTGGCGGCATCACCTGGCGTGTAAAAAAGGCATTGGGAAAAAGAGGTCCAGGTTTCGGGGGACCATTCGCGGTTGGCAAATTCCTGAACGGATTTCGCCATCCTTGAACGGAAATCATCATGGGAAAGTTGCGTTCTGGAAACCCCGACGATCTGGATGTTCGTGGGGAGGCGACCCTTCACAAAAAGGCGGTAGAGGGAAGGGACCAGTTTCCGGGAGGTTAGATCACCAGAGGCACCAAAAATCACAAGCGTTAAGGGCACTACCGGGGTTGATCCATTCACGACTTTGGAATTCCTTTGACCTGAGTCCAGTCTCGACCTGACGCTATGCGCTTCAGCTTCGTTTGAGATCCTTGCCCCTTGGAAAAATATGGGCGCTGCCAAGGTTAGGATAGCAAGCAGTCCATCATTGTCTTGGGTACCGGAAAATGATTTCGGCCAATTCTCAAAAAATGCTTTGGTGGTTGGGGGCCTTGCTACTTCTGGTCTTGATGGTAACAGGCATCCTTCCATCAAAAAAAGTCAGGGGGCACCCATGGGATGAAACCATTCTTTGGTTGGCTCCCCCCACCTCGGTGGTTTCCTGGCAACGCTTTGTCCAGGCATTGGGTGATGAAGCGCACTTCGTGTTTGGAAACGAGGTGGACCTCGACCTTTCCCGGGTGGCACCTGACGATTCGGGCATTACTCCGGAAGTCACCCTGCGGGTCGGCGGCAGAGGGGTTCGATGGCGCTGGGCCATCCAAACAGCCCCCTTGAACGAGTTGCTGGACCGGGAAATCGACCCCTCCGGAAACGTGATTGGTGTTATCGGGGGATCTACAACCGAATCCGCATTGCAATTGGCCAGGGGCATGGAAAAAAGGTCCAAGTCATTGCCGGATGGGAAAAAACCGATTTTGGTCCTCCATACCGCGACCGCTGACAACATATATTCAAATCCCGTTCAGGGATCGTCGGATGGGGCCCGGGGGGTGAATGGGAAATTTCCGCAAAAACTAGTGGAAATATATTCGGGCAGAACTTTCCGCTTTGGTTTTGACAATGCCTGGATGGCTGAGTTGGTGACCCGCTATGTCCTGGACCTGTACCAGCCATCCAGGCCCCGTCAGCCCTATCAGGTGGAGTGGGAGGACGATCCTTACGGTTTGGATGTGTTGGAGGCATTTCAAGGCGCCTACGAAAGGCTGGTTAACCCTGTCTCCTCTCAAAGTTCTGTGAGAATTCGCTCGGGTGTGGCCGCCCTGGATATGCCGAACAGACATGAGATCAAGGCTTCCCAGGAGATGGCCCACGATCTGGAGGAATCCGGGAAATTGGGACGCCCATGGATAGTTTTGGGGGGGCAGTCTGATCCGTGCCGTCGGTTTCTTGCGGGACTTTCCCGGAATCTTTCGACAAAAAAACACAAGGACCTTCCGTTGGTCGCCTTGGGTGACACCTTGGGATTCAACCGGGTTTTCCTGGACCAGAGGCATCTTTGGCCAACGGAGGACCTGCCGTTTGAATTGGTTTTTTTTTGCCACCAGGATCCGGCAAGTAGTGCGGATGGTTTCCAGCCGCATCCGCCTCCCGAGCAAAAATGGCTTGCGAACAGCACTGACGATCTTCTCCTGTGGCGCAATATCGCGGGAGGGTTGATTGCCGCCTGGAATCAAGGGAGGCTTGGCATGGGTGACGCCAGCCGATTCGGAGAAAACCTTGCCCAACTGACAGTGGAAAATGGTCCCGTTCAACCCGAAGGGGGTAGGGGGAGTAGCGGGTTGGTTTTCTCCATCGATGGCGAGGGGGCGAGGCGTTTTTTTGATGAGAGTGGGAATAGGAGGCCTGGTACCGGGGAACATCTGGTTCACCTGGAGCCAATTCGAAATGGCGTGAGCCTTCGTGTGATTGAAGTCGGGCAAGGGGAAAACTTTTCCAAAAAGCAGCGGGTTTTTCGCCTGACCGGGGGGCTTCCATGAATATGGAAAAGCCAATCGTGGGTGAGGATAAGGCTTGGGGAGAATCCGTTTCAGCCTGGAGATCCTGGGCCGAATTGTTCCTTGGCGTGATTCTTGTTCCCCTGATTCTTCTGGTCATGGTCTTTTTGTTTTGGGTGCATTCCAGCGCTTTCATTCCCCTGGATCAATCGGGCCAGGAGCAGGGGGTGATGCAAGAATGGCTCAATGAGGCCCGGATTGGGCAGGTTACCCTCGCGGATTTGACTTCCCGCACCAGGCGGGCTTTCCTGGGGAACCCGGGTGGTCAGGAATTGAATGATGCCCGAGAGGACCTTTTGCAGTTCCTTGACGCCCTGGGTGTGCCCGCTTCGGTGACTTTGAACCAGCAAATACCGCTCTTTCCCAATATTTTTCAGATGACGGTGGAGTTTCCCGAAGCTCCCGGCGGCGCGCTGGTCTGGAACTCGGGTTTGCCCAAGGCGGTAGGTGCCAACTCCAAATCATGGGAGATCCATTTGCGGGGGGATGCGGGGGCAAGGATTCGGGTGGAGGGACAACTGCGCACTTACCAGGTTCGGAGGGAACAGGAGGAGGAAGGCAGGATTCGGGCCCGGAGGGCGCTGGGGCTGATGACTGGATTGCTCGTGGCTTCGGTGGGTTGGCTGGCTTGGAGCATGCGCCAGCGTGCAAATCGTCGGAAAGAAAAGCGCAAATTGCGGGAGGCTCATTTGGAGGCGGAGTCCCGCCTGCATCACACCCGGGAGGAAAAGTTGGCTGCGGAAACCGCCTTGCTTCAGAACCGACTGGAACAGCAGGAACAGTTGTTGAAAAGCGTGCAAGTGGTGGCTGGGGCTTATGCCCACAATTTACAAAACCTGCTGCTGCCTCCTGGGCGATTGGTGGATGATTGCATCCGCCACGAAACCACAGGGGTCGACCGGGAGGAGGATGGCACCCAGGAGTTTCGGCTGAAGGAATTGAAGCGCCTGTTGGCCCAGGTGAGTGACCGGGTACGGCAGACCTTGCAGGCCCTAAGGCGTGATCCTGGCCAGTATAAGGAGGATATTCTGGACTTGGGTGGCGTCGCATCGGGAGTCCTATCAACCTGGCGAGACCTGGCCGACCAAAGATGGCAAATCGATGTCTTCCAGGGAAATCGGCCTGAGCCCGCGGTTTCCAATTCCATGGGTTGGCGAGTGCGCGCGGATGAGTCTCACCTTGCCCAGGCCATCGAGAATTTGGTGGTGAATGCACGGGACGCGATCTTTGAAAAAAGGAGCCACATTCTCAAGGAGGCCCAGGCAAAACCCCTGGAGATCCGCAAAAAGGCGATTCTGGAGGCTACGGCATGGAGAGGCAAAATTGAGATAGGGTGGAGTGCTCCCGGGCAGGGGGATAGGGGGCCAGAATTGTATGTGGAGGACAATGGCCAAGGGATGGACTCAGCCACATTGGCTAAATGCCTGTCTCCAGGATTCACCACCAAGCAGGAGAATGCCCTCGCCCATGGGGTGAATTCGGGAATGGGGCTTGGTTTGGCGTTTTTAGCAGGCACTTTGGAGCGGATGGGGGCTCGGCTTGGCATCGAATCCGAGCTGGGCAAGGGGACCAAGGTAACCATAAGGTTTCCTTGTTTTCAGGAAAAAGTAGCAGGTGGAGGCTCTGGATGACCGCACCGGTAAAACCAAATTGGAGTTTGGCGGTTTTTTGCGTTTCCAAGGTTGGAAAACTGCCCTCGTTCGAGGCGGAGGCCAAGGCCTTGGGGCGATTGATGGCAGGCCAAAAGGTCAGGCTGGTTTTTGGGGCGGGCCATGTGGGCCTGATGGGGGTGGTGGCGGATGCGGTGCTTGATTCCGGGGGCCAGGCTTTCGGGGTGATACCCAAAGCCTTGGTTGACAAAGAGCTGGCACATCGAAATTTGACCGAATTGGTTGTCACCCAGACCATGCATGACCGCAAGGCGATCATGGCCGATCAGGCGGATGCTTTTGTGGCTTTGCCCGGTGGATTTGGAACATTAGACGAATTGTTCGAAATCCTGACTTGGGCCCAGCTAGGAATTCATCAAAAACCCGTGGCCCTGTTGGATGGGTCTGGTTTTTTTGATGGGCTGATGGATTGGTTGGGCAAGGTGGAAGGTTTTGGTTTTCTCAAATCCAAAGATTTGAAAAACTTGAATGTTTTTCGTAATCCGGAATCCCTTTTGACCCATCTGGCCGGTCGGGTTGAACAAATCCATTCCTCCGTTCAGGGCGGAACACTCGATATCCGATAACACTCTATAGGTGACTGTCTGTCAAAGCCCCGCCAGGTTTTGGTGGTATTTTCCCCTGTTTTCCAAGAGTTTTTAATCAAAATGATTGAAGCGGGAGCCTGTTATGAGGCAACCGGTCGCGGATTTGGTGCGCCAGGGACTGAGCGCAGTAGCATTGGACTCCCCGGATTTGGGAGGGCCTGGAAAAAAGCTTCCTATATTTTTCCCGTCCAATCAGGCTGGAAAAGTAGCCGCATCATTTGTTTTTGAAAACAACCTCCTGGAGAGGAACCCCTCCGGTGAGGGGTGTCTTCCCTCCTTGACTGAAACGGGGTGGGATTGGTTGCGAGGGCAGGGAGTTCCGGTACTGAATGATTTTCTTCGCCAGGTGGAGCAGTGGAAGGATCAGGATCGAGCGTTGATTGCAAAAATCCGAGAGAATTCAGCGCGCTTGGATCGGCTGGAAATAGCCCTGAAAACCATGCTGGGGGGGTTGGGCCAGGCGGGTGCCAGTTCACCTGGAAAGGGTAGCGTCCTGAAAACTGTAATTATTGAGGAGCTTTCATCAAGTCAGGCTGGGGATGGAAGGGCAGGTGGGGCATCCTGTGATACCAGGCTCCCGGATCTTTTTCAGAAAATCACCACGAAGGGCCATCCGAAATTGACATCGGGCACTTTTCAGGATGCTCTCCGGGAGTTGCATGGCGAGGGGAAAATCCTTTTACATCCTTGGACCGGGACGCTTTACAGCATTCCTGAGCCTGAGTTTGCATTTTTGGTGGGTCATGAGATCGCCTACTATGTCAGCCTGAAAAAACATTAGTGAATGAGTGCTTGCGGGGGATATTGGTGCTGAAGAGCTGTGCGCCAGGAGGGCGTTGAATGGCTATGACCGTGGAAGGAACCAAAACCCTGGACCCCGTTGCCTGTCGCGAGGCAATGGAAGTTTTTAGACATTTGGGGAATCCGTTTCGAAATCATTTCGCGCGCAACAGTGATGACGATTCCTGTGGCCGCTTCCATGTCCCCCAGCTTTATGCAAGGGAAAGGGGATTGCTGCTCTCCCTCATTGATCAATTCCGTTCCAAACACGCGTCTCCGGCCGAGGTGCTACCCATCCTTGGGAACAAGGGGGCCGGAAAAACCCACTTGCTCCATTCGATCAAGCATGGGGATTCCGGCAAAACCAACGGAATTCACCTGTTGGTGACCCCGGGTTCTTACCAGCGGGATACCGATTTTCTGGAATATTTGTTTTTCCAGGTCATTGACACGCTGTTGGGCGGTGGACGTCACGGTCGGGAAAGGCCTTTGCTTTCGATTTGCGAGTTGGTGGTGGCCCGAAATTTGGGGCAAGCCCTTTCCTCCATGAACACCCAGGAAAAGGTGGAGTTTTTTCCTCCACCCATGCTGGGGCGTTGGCTTCGAACCTTGGGACTGGGCACGCAGCAGGCCGAGGAGCGCTGTGGATGGTTGGTGGGTCAACTGGCGCAAGGGGAATTCCGGGTCCTGACGCCCGGAACTGTGTCCGGTTGGTGTGTCGAGGCGGGTGTCACCCCGGAGCGCGTTGCCGAGGCTGTGGCAAGGCATGCCGTCGCCTGCAGCGGACGGTCCACCCAGGGAATGATGCGGGCTGCTGTGATTCGCGGATTGGCCGGAGTAGTTTTGAGGGGCGATGAGGGGGATTTGGCCAGCTTTTTGACCTACGGTTTCGCCGAGTTGGACTTTCATGTTCGGCCGAGTCGTCAGGATTTGGTCCTTTCGCTCTTCAAGGCTCTCCTGAGAATTTTGCGGGAAGTACGGGTCCCGGTGTTTGTCGCATTCGACCAGTTGGAAGACCTGCTCCTTGCCCGGCGGGGCGAGGATGTGCACAAGGTGGCGGAGAGTTTTTTTGCCGGAATTGTGCAGTGCATGCACCAGTTGCAGGGTATCGGCTTCCTGTTGTTTGCCGAGCGCGGCTTGTGGAATCGTTTTGTTCCGTCGCTGGACGGGTACATGCGGGATCGTTTGACCAATCCTGTCCATTTGCCCGGTCAAGGGACCATCCAGGCCTTGCGCCTTGACCCTCCCGCGCCGGAATTGGTGCGCATGGTGGTGGAGGCGCGGTTGCGGGCTTTGCATTCCAGCCATGGGTGTTTCACCTTCCTCCCGGCCTGTTTTCCCTTTCAGCCGGAGCAAATCGACCGGATCGCCCGGACCGAGGCGACCCTGCGTGACATGCTTCAGCAATTCCGCCACCTGTTCGATGCCTTGGTATTTGGGCAGGACGAAAGTTCACGTCCGGAGCAAACGGGTGGTCAATCCTTTGTCCTTCCGGTGAACCACCATGAAACTGCCGGACAAGGGGAATGTGATTCCAGTCAAAGAGGCTCTTCGGGGTCCACGGTTTCAAAAATCAATCGGATCGTTCCAGCCCCCTCGGGGCGACTGGATCCTGTGACTGCCCAGGTTGAAATTCGGTCAGTGGTTCAGGTGGAGGTTCCCGCTACCCCCCTTTTGGCGATCAAAGAAAGCCCTTCCATGGGATTGGGTGAGCTTTGGGATTTGGAAATGCGGTCGGCCGCCCGTCAACTGAAGCCCGAGGGGGCTGTGACTGGAGCGACGCGGGAACTTCAGGCGGGTTTGGGAATGGTGCTCCGTTTGGTGAACGATCACGGGATAAGGGTTGGACCTTGGCGACTTCAGCATGTGGTGGAGGGGTTTGATTTCGGGGACCACCCCACCTACGGTGTGGTTTCCATTGGGCACTGGGCCTGTCAAGGTGGGAAACCCTGGAGAGTGGGTGTCGGTTTGTTCCTTGGACGGGGACAAGGCAAACCGAAAGATTTGGGTGTCAAATTCCAGTGCCTGCATTTTGATCCGGCCGTGGTGGATCAACTGATATTGCTGCGGCCCGAGGATGACATGGTACTTCAAGGCAAAAGCAAGCAACTTTGGCAGGACATGGAGAAGGATGGGCATGGGTTGCGACTGGAGGCGCTGGCCAGGGAAAGTGTTCACCTGATGTATGCCTTACCCAGGATATTTGCCACCGCGGCCGAGGTTAGGCCCTCCTCCGGGGTGGCATCGGAAATCGCTGGCATGTTGGGCGACCGGCATGAGGCCTTTATGCGACAATTATGCATGCCGGTTCTGGATGACTGATTTTCGTAGGGGGCGGGGTAAAAAACTGGTTGCCTGGAAGAATGTGGGGAGAGGAATTTGACGTCCAGTAACGGCCATGAGCAGTGGTCATCCGCCCAGGTTTATTGGGACGGGCTGATTGATTACGAACGCAGGACGGCCAGACCCGAAGACTTGAAACTGGCCCGGATGCGCATCTTGCTGGAGGGTTTGGGGAATCCCCATCTTTCTTTGAGAACCGTGCATGTTGCGGGGACCAAGGGTAAAGGCTCCTGCTGCGCCTTGTTGGAGTCGGTTTTCCGGGCCGCGGGATGGAAAACAGGGCTGTTTGTCTCCCCGCATATCCAGCATGTCACGGAACGTTTTATTATCAATGGAAAGCCTGTTGGGATCGAGGAGTTGGGCAGGGCGATCCTGTGTGTCAAGGATGTCGCTGAACAAAAATTAGTTGAACCGCCCTCGTTTTTTGAGGTGGCCACGGCTGCCGCGTTTCTCTGTTTTCAAACAGCGCAGGTGGATTGGGTCGTTCTGGAGACAGGCCTGGGTGGTCGGCTGGATTCCACCAACGTGTGCCGTCCTTCGGTGACATTGATTACGGGAGTCGGACTGGACCATGTCCAGATACTTGGAAGCACCCTGGAGGAGATTGCCTACGAAAAGGCTGGCATCATCAAGCCGGGCGTGCCGGTGGTATCCGGAGTCCAGGAGTCGGGGCCCCGGGATGTGGTTCGTGGGATGGCGGGCATGCGGGCGGCTCCTCTCTGGGAATTGGGTGACCAGATCGAGGTGGAGTGTTTTTCGGCGCTTTCCTTTGATCCATGGCGGGAAATAGTTTGCTCGGTGCGCACCCCGGTAGCCCGGTATGAAAATGTACGGGTTAGCCTGGTAGGGAAACATCAGGCCCGCAATGCGGGGTTGGTCCTGGGGGTATTTGATCAGCTCAGGCTTAGGGGGTTGGGGATATCCGAGGCGTCAGTTCACCAAGGCCTTGGGGATGTGGATTGGCCTGGGCGTTTGCAAACCATCAGCCGCCATCCGTGGGTATTGCTGGATGCGGCACATAATGTCCCCTCGGTCCAGGCACTGGTGGAAATGCTCGGGGAATGGCCTGTAAATGGGGCCCGCAAGCTGTTGTTTTCCGCCAGCAAGGAGAAGGACGTGAGGGGAATGCTTGGCCTGATGGCCCCTTTTTTTGATGAAATCCACCTGACTCGCTATACCGCGGGGGTTCGCGCCATGCCTCCGGATGAGATAGCGGGCCTTTTGGTTCAATCCGATGGGGCTTCCGGGCGGTGGAAGGTTCATACCCACGATTCGCCCCAAAAGGCGTTGGGAGCAATTTTGCCTGGTTTGTCTTCCGAAGACGGATTGTGCGTGGCGGGGTCCATTTTTCTTCTCGGGGAAGTGAAGCCAGTTTTGGGAGAATGGTTTACCACCTGATTCTCCAACCCATTGGCCATTCAATTGGCAAGATGTACCTCAGGTAGCAGTTCTATGGCCAAACCAGTTGATACCTTGGCCTGCAATTATCCTTCCGTCTTGTGAAAAGTGAGGTAGGCTTACTCCAGAAAAACAGCCATCACGGAGGATGGGTTATGCGACATCGTGCCTTTTGGGTCGCCTTGGTTCTGGGTTGTCTTGGCCTGCATTCTTTGTTTGGCCAGGATGCCGGAGCTCCGGACCCTTTGAAGGAGGCCCAGGCGCGTCTGGCCGTTTCGATCGGCCGAGTCGAATCCCAATACCGCGATCAATTAAGGATTTATGAGGAATCTGTCAGAAAGGATCCTGAAAAGGCTCGCATGGCTTTGGATGCCGCTGAACGTATGGTTCAGGGCGAACCAGCTCTCCCTGAAAAACGAAAATCAGCCATGCTGGATCAGATCCAGAAAAGGCGTGTGAAGGCAACCGGGACAGCCGTTCCCTCCGGTGAGGATTTGGTTGTTCTTGCCAGAACGAAGCCTGCCAAATCTGCCCCTAGCGAATTGGAAAAGCAACAGGCCGAAACCTCCAACCAATTGAAGGAAATCAGTCGGTTGGGGGAAAGCGGAAAAACTGCGGAATCCAATCGCAAATTGGCCGAGCTTTCCCGAAAGGATGGGGCTAATCCGGCCGTGGTTGCCGCAAATCAATTGGCTGGAACCCGTTCGGCGATCAAAACGGGCCGGGAAGTCCAGACCCGAATGAATCAATCGATGGTTGCAGCCTTCCGCGAAATTGAGGCTGCGGGGGTTCCTATTGTCGGCGATATGGTTTTCCCGGATGATTGGGCTGAAAAAACCAAGCGGCGGTCCGCCAACGCCAGGATGAGCGAAAAGGAGCGGGCCATCATCAAGGCTCTGGGCTCCTCCATGAGCATGACCATGGAAGGCGAACAACTTAAATATTTTCTGGATGCGATGGAGAAGCAGTTGGGTATTCCTCTGGTGATCGACAAACAGGCCTTGGAAACCGCAGGAATTGGAATGGATACGCCAATCAGCATCCGCGCCAAAAATTGGAGCGCCCGCAGCGTTCTCAGGAAAGTTTTTTCAGATCTGGGAATCGCGTATATCATTCGTAGCGAGGAGGTCATGGTCACAACCCAGGGGACCGCCCGGGAAACCATGATCACGCGCTCTTATTACATTGGCGACCTGCTCCCCATTTTTGGCAACAACAACATGGCGGGATTGAACAATCCCTACATGGATCCCTTCACCCGGATGAACTTGGCTGCTGCTTCCCAGGTTCAGTTCGCCCAGACGTTGACCGGGATAATTGATTCCATCAAGTCTCAGGTCGATCCCAATTCCTGGGCTCCGAACGGGCAGGGAAGCATTGTTTTTGAACCGCTCAGTATGAGCCTTATTGTGAAGCAGACCGCGGAAGTTCATTTCATGCTGGGTTCCACTCTTCGCTGATCTCTTTGGAAACCGGGGGCGGCGTGCAAACTCAATTTTTCCCATCCCAGGAAGGGGAGTTCAGGCGTATTTTGTTTCCCGGGGTGGAGGCCCGGGTGGATGCTAGTGAGCATCTGACTCTCAGCCGGGTTTTTATGGTTCCCTTCTCGGTGGTGGAGTCGCATTCCCACCCGCAAGAGCAGGTTGGAATCGTGGTGGAAGGCGCGGCCAGGTTTGATGTGGGCGGGGAATCCAAGGTTCTCGGCCCGGGTGATGTCTACCGGATTCCGGGTGGGGTAACCCATAGCGTTCATGCCCTGGAAAAGGGCCTTACGGCCTTCGATGTTTTTTTTCCGAAACGATTGGAATATCACGGGCAGGTCGGGGCTTAGGCAGCCAGGTGGTTGTCGTTTCCCCTATGCTCCTTTTGGCTCATGTAATCTTCGATATTCACCGAGTATCGGATAGACACTCCGGGTTCCTTCATGGTTATCCCGTGCAGGACCGAAGCGGACGCCATGGTCCGTTTGTGGTGTGAAATAAGAATGAATTGGATTTTTTCGCTGAACTCCTTGAGCACGCCGGCAAAACGGTCGACATTCGCCTCGTCCAGGGCGGCGTCCACCTCGTCCATCAGGCAGAACGGCCCGGGCCTGCTTTTGAAGACGGCCAAAAGGAGAGCGACCGCTGTCATGGTCCTCTCCCCGCCGGACATTAAGGAAAGCCTTGCGGCATCCTTGCCAGGTGGCCGGGCCAGGACTTCAATTCCGGTATCGAGTGGGGCACTGGGGTCTTCCAGCGAAAGTTCCGCGGTTCCTCCCCCGAAGATCTTGCGGAATAGTTCCCGAAAATGCTCCTGAATCGCAGCGAAGCAGTCCAGAAATCGGGTGGTGGCGGTTTCATTCAGTTTGGCCAGGGACTCTACCAGGTTTTTTCGTGCCGCCTGCAAATCCTCGATTTGGTCTGAAAGTCCCTGCCGGCGTTCCTCAATAAGACACAGTTCCCGGGCAGCCTCGTGGTTGATCAGCCCAAGACGCTGAACCCTGGATTGCAGGTCCTTAAGGGCCTCCAGATCCTTGGTTCTGTCCAGCGATTGGCTGTGCCAGGATGGGTCCGGTGTGAGTTGGAGTATGTTTGAAATATCTTCCTCCCGGAGTCTTTCCTGGATTTGTTCCAGGCGGACTGAAAGCCGTTGGCGCTCCTTCTCCAGGGCGGAATAATGGGCTCGCCGCTGGTTGATTTCATTGAGTTGCTGGCTTGTTTCCCGTGCCAAAAGCTCAAGCTCTTGCCTTTTTTTGCTCAGTACTCCCTCGGCCGAACGTCTGCCTTCGCGTGTTTGGTCCCTTTCCAACTGGGCCTCGGCCTCCTCCATGGCGGTGGCCAGAAGTAAATTTTCGGTTAGGCGCATTTGCTGGATGCGGTCCGATAGGTCCCGCTCCTCACGAACGATATCCTCACCCAACGATTCAATTTGCAGGGATCGTTCCGCTTTTTGGCGCTTGAGCACCTGGATTTTCAGATCCAATTGGGCAGATTGTGACCGCAACTTGTCCGCTTCCACCCTGGACTGGGTTTCCTCCTTTCCGATCTCCTCGATCTGAATGTTGATCTGGTCCAGGACCGATTGGAAACCTGAGGTTGCTTTTTCCGCTGCTTCCAAGAGCTTTTTTTGATCGGCCAGCTCCTTGGATAGCCTCTCGCTTTCGGACAATAGCCGGCGTTCCTCCTGCTCTCCGGCCAATTGCTCCTGCCGTGCGGTGTCAAAGTTGAGCCGTTCCCTGTCCAGGCGGGAGGTTAGATCGGCGGCAGTTTGGGTCAAATCTCGGGTTTTCAGATCCAGGGATTCCAGGCGTGATTCCAGATTTTCCAGATGTCCTTTTTCCAGGGAAAGTCGGTTGTCCGTTTCCTGGATTTCCCTTTCAAGGCTCCCGAGTCGTTCACGCAGGTCCTTCAGCTCATTTTTCCTGGACAGGACGCCACTTTCCATGGACGGCTTTCCCAGAATGACCGAGCCAAATTCATCAAGCATTTCACCTGCCAGGGTGACGAAGCGGTAATCGGGCAACTTGGCCGCCAACTGGAAGGCTGAATCCAGGTCGCGAACTATCAGCGTTTTTCCCAGGAGGCGGTCAGGCAGCCCTATGAACTTTTTGTGCTCGCAAACGGCCAAATGGGATGCCTTGGCGACCAAACCCGGGTGTTTGGCTGCGGCAAGAGCGGATTCATTCTCAATGACCGCAGGCTTCTCTGGGAAAAGAAATCCTACCCTGCCGGGGGGAATCTGTTTCTCCTTGGTGAGCGCCCCCAAAATTTCCTTCTTGTTGTCAGCCAGGAATCGTTGGGCATGATCTCCCAAGGCAATTTCTATCAGATGCGAGTATTCACGCCGCACCCGAAGCGAATCCGCGACGAGGCCGAGTATTCCTCCCCAAAGGCGGTTATCGCTTTCCTTTTTCAGGTTCAGGATTGCTCGAACTCCGGGAGCCAATCCTTCCTGCGATAATTCCAGTTGCTCCAGAACCTCCAGACGGCTGCGGATTTCCCCTCGCTCCACCAGCATTTTTTGGTGTTGGTTGCGCACATTGGCCAGTAGCCGCGACTTGATTTCCCGCTCTTGGCGAAGGTTTTCCAACTCCACCAGCGAGATGTTGGACGCCACTTGGGCCCTCGCCTCATCAGATACCAGGACCGCGACAAGTTGCCGGAGCTTTTTCAATTCCGCGAATTGTTGCTCTTTGGTTTCCTTGGATCGGTCCAGTGCCCGGTTGACTTGTTCCAGGGATGCCGAAAGTGTTGAAACATTCCCGCTGACCATGTTTTGGCGACGCAGGGCATCCAACTGCCTGGCACGATTGGTGTCCGCCTGCCCTCGAAGGTCGGAGAGGGTTTGCCGGATGAGGTTGTCGGTTTCCTCGGATTGGCTCAGGTGGGGTTGAAGGACCTGCCATTCCGATTCCACTTGGCTTATTTCGCGATCCGCTTGTGTGATCCAGTCCTTTCCATCCCGGAAACGAAGCAGCATGCGCCCATGCCGTTGCCGGGCAGCGGACAGGTCTTTCGCAAGGGCAGCTTGGGATTGGAAGGCTCCATCCAGCAGTTTCTGGCTGTTTTCCAGTTTGGATCGGGCTTCCTCCGCCTTGGTGGCAAGTTCGGCGGCCTCGATTTCCAGGGAAAGGAGATCAACCGTGTTTGGGCCGGGTTCCGGATTGGCCGGACCATCAAGGTTCACCGCCTGGCCGAGGGCTTCCTCGATTTGCGGCAGGCGTTCCTGGATTTCCCTCCATTCCTGCCAGCTTAGTCGAAGTCGGATTTCGCGAATTCGCTTGCGCAATTCCAAATATTGTTCCGCCTTGGAAGACTGGAGTTTTGCGGATTGGTATTGGCGTTCCACCTCAGATAGCACATCGGCGCAACGTCCGATGTTTTGGTCAATCTTTTCAAGGCGCTTATGGGCATCTTGCCTGCGGAGCTTGAATCGGCTGATACCTGCCGCTTCCTCGAAAAGGGACCGGCGGTCCTTGGGGGAGGCCTGCAGCAAGGCGTGAACTTGTCCTTGCTGGATCACGCAGAATGAATCGGACCCGGCACCGCTTCCCAGAAACAGATCCCGGATATCCTTCAGGCGGCAACTTTTGCCATTGATCAGGTAATCAGATTCGCCCTGCCTGTTGACCTTGCGGGCGATTCGTACTTCAGGGACCGGAAGTGGAAAGGCTCCCGCCTGGTTGTCCAAAACCAGGGTGACCTCGGCTTGGGACATCGGTTTTCTGTTCGCGGAGCCATTGAAAATGACATCCGTCATCCCGTCGCCGCGCAAGCTCTTGGCGCTTTGTTCGCCCAAAACCCAGCGTATGGCATCGACCACATTGCTTTTGCCGGACCCGTTGGGCCCGACAATGGCGCTGACCCCAGGTGGGAATTCCAGCCGGGTTTTATCCGCAAAGGATTTGAAGCCGGACAACTCGAGGCGGGTGAGCATGACCCTGGTTGTCCGATGACCACCCGCCCTTAGTGGTCAATGCTTTGGAAAAAAGGGGGGCGAACCCTTTTATGGGACTTTCGCTGCCTACCGGGCCTTGGCTTGGGCCTTTCCACCGTCAAAAAGTCCCGGGAGGGCCCCGGGTTCTGATCCGGTTCGGATCAGGTCATCGTCGCTGAGCTCGATGGATTTCCCTTGTCGGGCGATTTTTGCCAATTCCTGGACGGTCAGGGTGCGGGGCAGGGCGTCTCGGCGCACGGAGCAGGTGACAGCCTTGCAATGGTCAGCCTGCTGGATGAATTCAAGGGCTTCCGGGTATCCGGCTCCCATGGTTGCCATGGAGCGGAGGATGTCGTTGACAGCCAGGGTGGAGTTGCGGCGCTGGGGCTCTCCCTGACCGGGCACAATCCTGGCAATGCTGCAGCGTTCATCCTCCTCGCCGGCAGTCAGGATGAAGTCGCCCGCCTGGATGGAAAAGGGAGCTCGGAGGGACGGGTCCTTGCCGAAAAGGACGATTTCGGCCCGGCGGCTGGTGGAGACATGTACCATGGGGGATGCCTGGGGTGCAACCCGGTGGAGCCAGAACGAGTCATTCATGAGCTCCCCGGCGACCGCTTCGGCGTCCTTGTCGATGGCGCGAAGGGCCCGGAACGCCCCGTATCGAGTTTCGTCATCCATGTCGCCTGCCAGGATTTCCCGGAGCTTGATCTGGCAAATGGCCTCGTCCATGGAGGCCATGGCCGTGAAGCAATAAGCCCGCAAAATGGGTTGTTTTTCAATGCATCGTGTCAACTCTTCGGCGCAGCTTGGACTGCCCAGGTAGGCCAGGGCCTCTGCCGAGCAGAACCTGACCAATTCATTTTCGTTATCGAGGCCGCGCTTCAGCCCCGGCGTGCTTTCCTTGCCAAGTGATTCCAGGCGCAATGCCGCAACCAGGGTGTGCCTGGGATCCAGAAGGTCTTCCTCCAACTTTTGGCGGTAGGAGGTTAGTTCTCCGGACGAGGCCGTAAGGGGAATTAAACGGACCACCCGGAGGTAGCGTGGCAAATTGTGCTTGTAGCACGGGGGTACCTTCAGGGAAACAATTTGGTTGTTTTTGGCGACAGCCGGGGCATTACCAGGGTTACCCGGTGAAGTTCCGGGAAATCCTTCGTTCACCCTGTCTGCCACCTGTTTTGACACTTTTGCCAGTTGTTGATCCGGGTTCAGCACCAGGGTCAACGGCATATCGATCATGGTTTTTCCGCCACCCCAAAGGCTGCCTTGGCGGAAACTGACATCACCGGTTTTGTCATCCCCAAAACCGACGAGCAAGGGGCCTCCGGCACGGGCGATCGGGTGCCCCCTCAGGGCCCCCCGACTACCTTGGTAATCCGGCTTCAGGTTCTGGGCGAAATCATAGTTGTACAAGGTGCAAGTGTGCAGGACCCCGCCTTTGAGGCTGGTCGCCTTGGTGCGCGGGGGAAGGGATACTTGCACATCCAAAGGATCATCTTTTCTGGCACCCGGAGGAATACTCGCGGAAACCAGAACCAAGGCATTATCCGGGGAAGAAAGTAATTCCTTGATGTTTTTCACACCCATTTTTTTCAGGTCATCTTCCAGCACAGCGCGGTTGCCATCATTGGCGGGTTCGCCCCCTGTACCGTCCAAGCCCGTGACAATTCCGACACCCCCCAAGGGGACCGGTTCAGCGTTGCCAACCGTGCAAACTTCTCCCAGTACCTTGACGGCATACCTTTCCCGGTCAGGTTCATCCCCCTGACGGGCCAAGGATTCAAGGGATTTGATGCACCCCGGCAATATCAGGCTTTGAAGGGCTGCCCAGCCACCAGCTAGAAGGATGTTCCGTCGGTGGGGAAAATAAGGCAGTTTGACGATGTTGGCCACGGGCCGGTCTCCTTCCGCGGGGTGCCTTCACCCATAAGCTGGAAGGGCCGATAAGCGATTGCCCATTGACCTGTCAAGTCGGACTTTGTGCCGCTGTAAGTCGTATTTGAGATTAGGGTTCCAATGACTGGATTGTCATGTTTCGGACATCGAAAGGAGTACCACGGCCCTGAAAGCCGACTGAACCCTCCAAGGGAATTGGTTTTCGCCGGTCCCAGGAATTTTCCAAGGGGATTCCGTCCACTATTTGATGCCCGTTGAGCCAAACCGTCACCCTGTCTCCACGCATCCTGATTCGTGAATGGTTCCAATTATCGGGTGACAAATCCGCAGCCTGAGATGGGTTTGGGGAGAACCGTTTGTTTAGAAATAATCCCCCCGAGCCTTTTTTTGCTGTTTCAGGCGGTCCTTTGGAAAAGTCCCAAAACCGCGGACCGGGAACCCCTTTCAGCAAAACAACGAAATCGCCCCGAGAAGGGATTTTCCATTCAAAGCCAAGGTCAAAGTCTGTGAATGTTTTGATGGTTTCAATGGAAGGCCCGTTTCCATCAAACGAAAGCAAATTGTTGCCCTGATTCCAATGCATTTTCACCGAAGAAGTAAGTTTCTGGCGTTCGATAGCCAGTTGATTCGTGCTAATTCGGCTAGCCCTTTCTATATCAATAAAAGCCTGCCAGTGGCCAGGAAAGGTATATTTAAATATCTCAAAATTTTCTTTTGGTTTTTCTACCTGGGAGGCATCTTGTAGGAAAAATATAATGACATAAAAATTTAAAAAAAAGAATATATTGCTAAGCATAAAAATCTTTCTGTTTTTATTGTTTGGAAAATGATTTTTTCATTTTTGCCAAGCCCTGTTTAAGGGCATCCAAAGCTTTCATTTTCCATACATCCCGATTGAATAGCTCCAGCGATAAAACGCAATCTGGTGAAGTTTCAGTCACCACTTTGGTGATATCTACCCATGGGGCCGATCCATCTCCAGGAAAAACCCGGTCCGAATCGTTCAGATCTTTGGGTATGACCCGGCCAGGGTAATCGTTCACATGGAGGATTTGCATGGATTGGGTACCCAATTGCCGTAATCCGGAGATGCCACTTCCTCCTTTTTGCAGGTGATAAATGTCAGCAAGAACGGATGCCCCGGCCTCGCCGCATTCCGAAGCAATGAAAAGGGCGTCCCCCAAACGATTGAGCGCGGAAGAGAACCCCCAGATTTCAACCAGCGGGGTTATACCAGCCTGGAGGCAAATTTTGGCCAATGGGTTGAATCGAGATGCTGCTTCCAGCAGGTTGATGTTCTTTTCTTGAGTAGCCCCCGCAGGTGGAGCGGCGATCCGTCGGCAGCCAAGTTCCCTGAGTTTTTCCATATCCCTTTTCAATTGTTCCAGTGATTTTTCTCTCCTTGTGGCGTCATTCGAAAGCCATTCTGGAAATCCAATACACCCCTCAACTGCCAGGCCGTTATCCTTGGCCCACTTGCCTAGATCGTTGAGGGATTTGCCTGAATCCCGGTATTTGTCCATGTCTCCCAACCAGGGTTCTATGCCGTCGTAGCAAGCCTGTTTCGCCAAGTAAAATTGCTCATCCAAGGGCAAATTTTGGCCACGGATCGTTGCAGTGTTCAGGCAAAAACGATGGCGGGTTTTTGGGCCAACCGAATCCTGGGCATTGACCAGGTGATTGGAGCTGGGAAGCAGCATTCCGAAAGCGGAAGCGCGAAGTATGGTTCTGCGGTTTTGGGAATTCACGGTCAGTCTCTGCATTAGCCTTGGGAATGTTGAAGCGATAAGGTCAATTTATGGGGTTTCGGGTTGGATTGTGTCAATTTGACAAGGT
>Ga0169931_10001179_pt1 | contig 43146 bp, 35 predicted proteins | sample Kivu_15m_20L_FD_129675 | JGI IMG/M metagenome (GOLD analysis project Ga0169931, IMG submission 129675) | Freshwater microbial communities from Lake Kivu, Western Province, Rwanda to study Microbial Dark Matter (Phase II) - Kivu_15m_20L... | ecosystem: Environmental > Aquatic > Freshwater > Lake... | reverse complement strand
CCCAGCATCGGCCTGCATCAGCGCGACAACATGAAGCTGATCCGGAGCCTTCAGACCTTGCGCGACCTCGGCAACAGCGTGATCGTGGTGGAGCACGACCGGGAGACCATCGAACATGCCGACTGGGTGATCGATCTGGGTCCGGGCGCCGGTGTGAACGGCGGGCATATCGTTTCGCAAGGGAAGCCGGCCGACCTGGATCCCGCCTCCATCACGGCGCAGTTCCTGCGGTATGAGAAGGATATCGAGATACCGGAGAAACGGAATCCGGGTCGAGGCACATCGCTCAAGCTCCTCGGCGCGCGCGGCCATAACCTGAAGAATGTGGATCTGGAGATCCCGCTCGGTACCTTCACCTGTGTGACGGGTGTGAGCGGAAGCGGGAAAAGCTCGCTCATCAACCATACCCTGGTCCCCATCCTGGACCGGCACATCTACGGCTCGAAGACGGTGCCCTTGCCCTATGACGACATCGAGGGCCTGGCGCACATCGACAAGGTGATCTCGGTGGATCAGAGTCCGATCGGCCGCACGCCGCGCTCCAATCCGGGCACCTACACCAAGGTCTTCGATGCCATCCGCACCCTGTTCGCCGGCCTTCCGGAAGCCAAGATCCGCGGGTACGACCAAGGCCGCTTCAGTTTCAATGTGAAGGGAGGGCGCTGCGAGACCTGCGGCGGCGACGGCCTGCGCAAGATCGAGATGAATTTCCTGCCCGATGTGTACGTGACCTGCGAGACCTGCAACGGCAAGCGCTACAACCGGGAAACCCTGGACGTGTTGTACAAGGGCAAGAGCATCTCCGACGTGCTGGACATGCCCGTGCGCGAGGCGATGGAATTCTTCGACGCGGTACCGCGCATCAAGCGGGTGTTCGAAACCCTGGATTCGGTCGGCCTCGGCTATCTGACGGTAGGCCAGAGCAGCACCACCTTGAGCGGGGGCGAGGCCCAGCGCATCAAGCTGGCGCGGGAACTGTCCAAGATCGGCACCGGAGACACCATGTACATCATGGACGAGCCGACCACCGGCCTGCATTTCCAGGATGTGGACCTGCTGGTGAAGGTGATCCGCCGACTCGTGGACAAGGGCAACACCGTGGTGGTGATCGAGCACAACCTGGACCTCATCAAAGCCGCGGACTGGATCATCGACATGGGTCCGGAGGGCGGGTCCGGTGGCGGACAGGTCGTGGCGGTCGGAACGCCCGAATCCGTATCCGAATTGGAGAACTCCCATACCGGACACTATCTTCGCCAAGAATTGAACCGACGTGTAAGGGATGAATTCCGTTAAAAAACTCGCGCAAGATTGGCATCCGCAATCCTGGAGGGACTTTCCCGTCTGGCAGATGCCTACGTATGAAAGTCCCGCCGCCTTGGAGAAGGCCTACGGGCAGCTGCAATCGTTTCCGCCCCTGGTTACCTCCTGGGAGGTGGAATCGCTCCGTGAGAAGATGGTGCTCGCCTCGCAGGGCAAGGCCTTCATCCTGCAGGGAGGCGACTGCGCCGAAACTTTCGACACCTGCCAGCCCGACAACATCGTGAAGCTGCTGAAGGTGCTCCTGCAGATGAGCTTCATCCTCATCCACGAGATGAACATCCCCGTGGTGCGGATCGGCCGCCTGGCGGGGCAGTATGCGAAGCCCCGCTCCAGCAACATGGAGACCATCGACGGCATCGAGCTGCCGAGCTACCGCGGCGACCTGTTCAACGGCTTCGAGGCCACGCCCGAGGCGCGGCGTCCGGATCCGGACCGTCTGGTGGAGGCCTACCACAAATCGGCGATGACCTTGAATTTCATCCGGGCCTTGACCGACGAGGGCGGTGGCTTCGCGGACATGCGGCACCCGGAATACTGGGAGCTCGATTTCATGAAATCGAACCCCTTCTATGGCGAATACGAGCGCATGGTGAAATCCATCCGCCATTCCATGCAGTTCGTCGAGAGTGTGCTGAGCGGCAATGTGAGCACCCTCCAGAAAGTGGAGTTCTTCACCTCGCACGAGGCCTTGAACCTGTTTTACGACTCGGCGCAGACGCGTCGTGTGCCTCATAAGGCCGGGTATTACAACCTGAGCACGCACATGCCGTGGATCGGGAACCGCACGCGTCAGCCGAACGGCGCGCATATCGAATATTTCCGGGGCATCCGGAATCCGGTCGGCATCAAGGTGGGTCCGCCCTTCAACACCGACGAGATCCTGTATCTGCTCGACCATCTCAATCCGACCCAGGAAGAGGGCAAGATCACGCTCATCACCCGTTTCGGCAGGAAGCACGTGCACGATCAGCTTCCGGGCCTCATCCGCTCGGTGAACCGCTCCGGGCATCCCGTGGTATGGAGCTGCGACCCGATGCACGGCAATACGTTTTCGACGAAAGAGGGTATCAAAACCCGGGATTTTATGGATATTCTGGAGGATGTGAAACGCACCTTCGCCGTGCATCGCTCGGAACACAGCATCCTGGGTGGCATCCATCTCGAACTGACGGGAAACAACGTGACGGAGTGTGTGGGCGGTGCCCAAGGATTGGGCGAAGAGGGATTGTCCACGAACTATCAGACCTATTGCGATCCGCGTCTGAATTACGCGCAGGCCTTGGAGATGGCCTTCCTGGTGTCCCGGGAATGGACCGACCTGGCCCGTGGCTGATCGGAGCCGTTCTTTTCCATATTTAACAATCCGGCCCGCAATCCGGGAATTCCTTCGGCCGTTATCTGGTTGAGACAAACAGATTAATAGGTGCAACGAGGGGTTCCGGTGACACGGAGCCCCTCGTGTTTTTTCATAAACAGGGAGAGTACCTATGAATCGTCAGATCTATCCCAAGCTGTCGGCATCCTGCATGGATTTGCTGGAAGACGACGCCCTCATCGATGAGTCCCGCAAGTCGAATCTGCTGACACTCGCCGAGTATCTGCGCTCGGAGACCGAACCGCGGCTGTTGTTCGTCTGCACGCATAACTCGCGGCGAAGCCATTTGGCGCAAGCCTGGGCATGGGTGGCCGGTTTGTTTTTCAACCGGTCTTCCGTTCAGTCCTTCTCGGGCGGCACCGAAGCGACCGCCTTGTATCCGCAAGCCGGCATGGCCTTGAAGGATGCCGGTTTCGAACTGACGGTCTCACATGAGGACCGCAATCCGACCTATACGCTCAAGGCGGGTGGCATGATCGCACCCATCCTGATGTGGTCGAAAGTGTTCGATGACGCGGCCAACCCGAAGGCCGATTTCGCCGTGATCACGGTGTGCAGCGACGCCGAGGAGGCGTGTCCGGCCGTACCAGGGGCCAGGGTCCGCATCCATCTGCCCTTCGAGGATCCCAAAGCATTTGATGGCACGAAACGGAAGGCCGCCGCCTACATAGAACGCAGCCACCAGATCGGCCGTGAGTTGCTGTGGGCGTTCAGGGAGGCGTACAGCACGCCTCGATGACCTGCGCGATGGTGGCATCGTCGGCGTTCCGGAGGGATACCACAGCATGCGAGTCGACGGCTTCCAACAACCGCTCGATGTCTTCCGCACCCAGTCGAGAGGACCGGATGGATGCGCGGATGTGGGCGTTAAGCTCCGGATGGTGGGCCAGGGCCGGGCCGATGCGGTAGTGGATCCACTGGTCGGTGCGCCGGGTGGCGACCAGATCCCGCTTGCGCAGATAGGCCAGATGCCGGGATGCCTTGGCTTGGGGAAGGTCCAAGGCCGCAACCAGATCGCCGACCGTCAGTTCCGGAGCGGCGTACAGGAGATTCAGGACCCGCAGCCGGATGGGATCGGCCAGGCCCGCAAACAGATCGGTTAGATTCCGCATGATGCGGTAAGATAGGGATCCGCGTCGGCACACTAAAGACAGGCGATTTTGCGTTTGTTCCGGGTCGAACAACCGAACCTGGACACGTTCACTCACACACATGCTTCAGAGACCCTATGCCCGTTACGGCGCGGTGGCCCTGCTGATCGCCGCCGCAGTCGTCCTCCAACTCACCTCCGAAAGCGCGTCCGGCAGCTTCCAGTTCCTGGAGGCGCGCTCCGAGAATCCGCCGGCCGACCGACCGATCACCAGTCTGCGGGACATGTCCGACGCCATGGTGGACATCGCCGCGAAGTCGAATGCGACGGTGGTCACGGTCTTCACCGAGCGGACGGTCCGTGTGCAGCAGCGCGACCCCTTCGCGGAGTTCTTCGGACCGGGATTCTTCGGACCGTCCCAGCCACGCGAGCGCCAGTTCAATCAGAGCGGGCAGGGAAGCGGGGTGATCGTGTCCCGAGACGGGTACATCGTGACCAACAACCATGTGATCGCGAATGCCGATTCCATCCGGGTACGCACCTTGGACAACACGGTATACCCGGCCAAGCTGGTCGGTGCCGATCCCAGTACCGACATCGCCATCATCAAGGTCGAAGGACGCGACTTTCCGGCCATCACGCTGGGTGATTCCGACAGGTTGCGTGTAGGGGAGTGGATCCTGGCCATCGGCTCTCCGCTGTCTGAGAACCTGGCCAACACCGTGACCATGGGGATCGTCAGCGCCCGCGGGCGATCCAATGTGGGCCTCATCGACCTGGAGGATTTCATCCAGACCGATGCCGCCATCAACCCGGGTAACTCGGGAGGCGCCCTGCTCAATCTGGATGGGGAACTGGTTGGCATCAATACCGCGATCGCGTCACGGTCGGGCGGTTTCCAAGGCATCGGCTTCGCGATTCCGATCAACATGGTGCGCAACATCATGAAATCGATCATCGAAACGGGCCGGGTGGTGCGTCCGTGGATCGGCATCTATTTCCAAAGCATCGACGAGACCATGGCCAAGGCCCTGAACCTGCCCAACACCGACGGCGCCCTGGTGGCCCAGGTCGTGGATGAGGGTCCGGCGAAAAAGGCCGGCCTTCAGGAAGGGGATGTCATCATCGAGGTGGACGGCCGCAAGATCCAGAACGGCAGCGTCCTGCGCATCTATGTGGCCGCGCAGATACCCGGCAAGGTGGTGCGACTGAAAGTCCTGCGGGATGGCCGCACACGGGATGTGAACATCACCCTCGGCGACATGCCGCGCGAAGGCACGGTGGAGGCCGGACGAGGCGCCTTATGGGATCGTTTGGGCTTCACGGTCGAAGCGTTGGGCGCCGATCGGGCGCGGGAGTTGCAGGTACCCGCCGCGGCCGGCCGCGCCGTGGTCTTGGCCATCGATCCAAACAGCAAGGCCTTCGCATCCGGATTGCGGAAAGACGACATCCTCATCGGCATCAACAGACGGAACATCCGTTCCGTGGAGGAAGCCACCGCCGCCTTCGAACCCATCCGCGGCGGAGACGTGGTGCTGGTGCAGGTGCAACGAGGACGACAAACCCTGTTCTTCGCATTCAACATGGATTGAGCGGCACATTACGTGCGGCGGACAATCGTTCCGGAATCGGATCCGGCCGCGACAGGTTTTGGGAAAATCCGCCTTAAGGGAGGTAGGGGCGTCTGCCCGCACCTTCCACCCAAACCCCTACCTGTCCATGAGACCCCTTCTCTGCATCTTGATGTGCTGGCCGATCTGGCTAGGCGCACAAGCGACCCTGTTGCCGGATACCATCCGGATGGTCCGTTTCGATGATGCCGATGGTACCGCCTTCCCCAGTGTGTTCACAAGCCAAGGCGCTGGCGTGCCGACGCTGTTCGGTGGGCTGTACCGACCCGGCATCACCAGCCTGTCGACCAATGCCAACTATGTGTTCACGGATCCGGAGGATCCGGATATCCGGGCATTCGGATTCAAACGCGCCTCGAACTCGAATGTGGCGCATCTGGATCTGAACCTGGTGAACCTGACGGGGCGTGAGTTGCGCCGCCTACGGGTGCGCCTGCGCGTGTGGCAGGTCAGCCAGCAAGGGCGCGCCACGGCGGTGTCGATCCGCTATGTGCAATATCCGGTCGGGGCGGCCAACAGCATCAGCCAAGGTCCGCTCTTCGTGGCAACGACGGCCGGTACCAATACCAATCTGAACCCGTTGCGCAAGGCGTGGATCGACCATACCATCCTGATGCCGACCCCGGTTGCCCTCGGAGACACCTTCCGCGTCGGTATCCATTTCACCCATGGAGACGGAAGCGGAGGGAACGCACACATGGCCATCGAGGAGATCCGGCTCTACCCCGATTTCCATCCGATCACGGTTTCGCACGTGGCCGGTTGGCGGATGTTGGCCTCACCGGCGGCGGCGTCGACCGTGGAAGCGTGGAACACCTATTTCGGCGTGCAAGGTGCGGCCGGTTTGCCGCATGCCTGGGCGGCCTCGAACCTGTACTCCGGATACGATGGAACATCGTGGGTCCCGGCGAACTCGGCGGCCCTTGCCATCGCGTCGGGACGCGGGGTGCTCTGGTACCGGTTCGCAGGTCCGGAAAAAGAGGCGGGTCTGTTCGGACATGAGCCGGAGTCGGATGTCGAGGTGCCCTTGCATGCCGACGGCGACCGCTGGAATCTCATGGGCAATCCGTTCGCCTCCGGCATCCGGGTTTCCGACTTGCGGATGGATGACGACGCACCCGATGCCGTGGCCGTATGGAGTGCCGGGGATGGCACCGGACCCGGCTCATGGGTCTTGAGCACCGATCCCGGTTTCGAGGGAATCCTCTCCGCATGGCAAGGATTCATGGTCTGGAACGGTGGCGAGACGCCGGCATCCCGGCTCACGATCCCCCAGGCCGCGAAGGCATCCGGAGGAACCCTGCGACGGGACCGAACCGCGCCAAGGGTCCTGCCCTTGGCCTTGAGCCGCTACGAGTCGGACCGCTGGGTGCCGCACGACCGCAGCGCCCAGCTGTGGTTCGGACGGGCGCCACGCTTGGGGATTCCACGATTGGCTTCCTTGGATCCGATGGCCGGCGGACTTTCCTTCCATCATCAATCCGTAGCGGCGGTGCCGGATGCCGATGCGGGCGATGTTCGGATACCTCTGACCGCGCATCTGCCGCAAGCCGGTCTCTGGCGCATCGAATGGGAGGAGGGACACGTGCCATCGGACTGGCATCTTCGGTTGGTCGATCACGCCCTCGGCGTGGAGTCGGCCTTCGACGAGGAGTCGGCCTATGGCTTCCATGCCGATCCGGGGGAAATCCGCGGCCGCTTCGACATCCTCGCCATTCCCATGACCGCATCGACCGATTCCGATCTCCCGACAGGCGGATTCGGTTTGCTGGAAGCCTGGCCGAATCCGTTCAATCCGAGCACGCTTGTCGGTTGGCGCTTGTCGGTTGGCGGTCCGACGTCTGTGAAGGTGTATGACCTGTTGGGGCGGGAGGTCGCCATACTGGTCGATATGCCGCTTCCGGCTGGAGAACACAGGGTCCGTTTCGATGCCGGCACGCTACCCTCCGGCATGTACCTCGTCCGACTCCTATCCGGCGGGCGTTCCGACATCCGCCGCATCACCCTCTTGAAATAAGGATCACCCATGAAAGCCATTCTCCTGATTCATCTGCTGCTCGTCCTTGGTACGCCCTGCCTTGCGCAGGTGCCACCTCCAAACCTCCCGGGATCCCCTGACCAGGCGCCCATCGACGGGGGGTTGGCCATTCTGGCCGCGGCGGGTGGTGCCTATGCCTGGCGGCGCTTGCGGTCGGCCGAAAAACCGTAATTTGATGACATGTCCGACCTTCGTCTGAAAAGCCGCGCCTTGCTCATCCTGTCCGGACAGGTGCAAGGCGTCGGCTTCCGGGCTTACGCCCACCGCCATGCCATCGACCAAGGCGTCACCGGGTATGTGCGGAACCTGACCGACGGCACCGTGGAAATGGTGATCGAAGGGGAGGAGTTCCGTGTCCAGTTTCTCATCGACCGCTGCGTGATGGGGCCCCCAGCGGCCACCGTGCACCGTGCCCATATGGATTGGCAGACACCCACCGGTGAGTTTCAAACCTTTGAAATCCGTTAAGCCGCCCGATCGTTACCGTTTCGTTACCCAAAACCATGATGATGAGGTCCACCATGCCCTTGCTTCTCGTGTTCCTGCTCCTCGCATGCGGTTCCGCTCAGGAATCAACCGCTCAAGAAGGCCCATCGTTACGGGAAGCACAGAAACTCGCCAAGGAAACCGGTAAGTTCATCGTTTTGGATGTGTACACGGTGTGGTGCGGCTATTGCCGGCAGATGGATGGAAAAACCTATCCGGATCCCATCGTACAAGCCATCCTGTCCTCCTCGTACATCCGGGTACGACTGAACGCCGAGTCCAAGAAGGCTGTCTGGTTCAATGAACGCAAATACACGGAGGAAGCCTTGGCCAAATCCATGGGCGTCTCGTCATACCCGAGCACGATCTTCATCGATCCGGAAGGGAAGACGATCGGTTACCAACCCGGGTTCATGGAGGCCCCGATGTTCGCCCAATTGCTGATGTACGTGGCCAGCGGGTCGTATCAGACCACGCCATTTGAGACCTATCTCGACAAATTCTGATATGAGAGCCCTGCGTACGGCGGTATGGTTCTGGTTCGCGCTGGCCCCCGCCCTCCATGCGCAAACCTTCAGCGCCGGACGCGTGGCGGTCGATGTCCGGCTTTCACAGTCCGTTGTGAAACCGGGATCCGATACGAGGGTCGCGGTGATGATGGACATCCAGGAGGGGTGGCACATCAATGCGAACAAACCCACTCTGGATTGGTTGATCGGAACCGAATTGATGGTGGATCCGGCGGTCGGTTGGCGCCTTGCCGACATGCGCTATCCGCCCGCAAAAACCTTCCGATTCGCCTTCGCCGATGACGATCTCGCCGTGTACGAGGGTGTATCTCCCATCTTTCTGACCTTCGCCGTTCCGGCGGAGGCCGCTCCCGGTGAGGTCGCCTTCAGCGGCAGCCTCCGCGTACAGGCCTGCGACGACCAGACCTGCCTTCCACCCTCCACCATTCCGGTTTCCTTCACCCTGACGGTCGGTGACGCGGTCGTGGATGGGGATGCCTCGCTCTTCCGGGACTATGTGCCGGGCCAAGGCGGGTTCGTCACCTTCGACCAGGCCGGTCAGCGGAATGCGATCGCCCAACTCATCGATGAGAGCGGCTTGTACTGGACCTTCATCACCATTTTTCTGATCGGTCTCGCTCTGAACCTGACCCCTTGCGTCTACCCCATGCTTACGGTGACGGTCTCCATATTCGGGAACCAGACCGATCCCAACATCCTCCGCGTATTCTTCAAAGCCTTGGTCTATGTGCTCGGTATCGCCAGCATGTACAGCGCATTGGGGGTGATTGCGGCGGTAAGCGGCGGACTCTTCGGTAGCGCCCTGCAATCACCATGGGTGCTCGCAGGCATCGGCGCGCTCCTGTTCGCCTTGGCGTTGAGTTCGTTCGGGCTATACGAGATCACCCTGCCGTATTGGCTCACCAGCAAGCTGGGCGGCACACAGTCCACCGGGTTCATCGGTGTGTACCTATCCGGCCTTGTGGTCGGTGTGTTCGCGGCACCTTGCGTAGGTCCGCCTGTGATCGCCCTGCTCGCCTTTGTCGGCGCCAAAGGCGACATCCTCTTCGGATTCTGGAGCTTCTTCATCCTCAGCCTCGGACTCGGGCTTCCGTACCTCATCCTTGGAACATTCAGTGGCTTGCTATCCAAACTCCCTCGATCCGGTGTCTGGATGGTCTGGGTAAAACAGGTTTTCGGCGTGGTGCTCACCGGTGTGGCGCTGTTCTATGTCGGCCTGGCGTTCTTTCCGAAATGGACGGTCTGGGTTATTCCGATCACCTTGGGCCTTGGTGGCGTGTATCTGGGGTTCATCGAAGGCAGCGGAACGGCACAACGCGGCTTTCGGATGTTCAAGATGGCTATGGGTGCGGCCGGCCTCGCCGGCGCGTTCTGGATGAGCCAGGCCCTGCTAAAACCCTCCGTCGAATGGACGCCTTATTCCGTCGAGGTCTACGAGCAGGCCTTGGCCGAAGGACGGCCCGTGATTCTGGACTTTTACGCCGATTGGTGCATCCCCTGCTTGGAACTCGACCGCAGCACCTTCACGGATGAGCGCGTGATCGTGGCGATGGAGCCCTACGCACGGTTCAAGGTGGACCTCACCAACTTCGACTCGCCCGAGTCGGAAGCCTTGCGCCAGCAATTCGGCATCGCCGGTGTGCCGACCATCGTGTTCATCGGTGAGGATGGCACGGAACGGACCGCCTCGCGCGTGATCGGGTTCCTGGATCCAGACGCCTTTCTTGTGAGGATGGACGCCCGCTAGCCTACCCGCCCACCGAAAACTCCATCCACTCTCTCGTGACCGGGTGGAAGAGTCCGATGCGGACGGCGCGGAGGGCCAGGTCGGTACCGTCCGATTTCCCATACTTCCCGTCGCCTCGAAGCGGATGACCGATATGGGCGAATTGCGCCCGGATCTGATGCGGCCGGCCCGTCACCAATTCGATATCCACGATGCTGTCTCCCTTCACCTCCGCCACAACCCGGTAACGCAACATCGATTCTTTCGCGTCGCGGCCCGGTTTGTCGTACACCTTCACGGTATTGGTCTTCTCATCCTTCCAGAGATAGTGGCGAAGGGTGCCTTCATGGGCGTCAAGGCGGCCGGTCAATGTGGCGCGGTAGCTCTTTTTCATCTGATGTGTCCGGATCTGCTCAGACAGGCGCGAGGCGGCCTTGCTGGTGCGGGCGAAGACCATGACGCCGCTCACCGGCTGGTCGAGTCGGTGAACCAGTCCGAGCCAGACATCGCCGGGTTTGTTTCGGGTACCCTTGATGTAGGCCTTCAAACGGCTGAGAAGGTCGTCGTGGGACTTGCCATCGGCCTGAACCGGTATGCCGGCCGGCTTGTCGACCACCAGGAGGTGGTTGTCTTCGAAGAGGATGGGGATGGACACGATGAATTTTAAATGGACAATTTTAAATGTCGGGTATGTTAGCGGTTATCGGGCATCCGATTTAAAATTGTTCATTGAACATTGACTACCTGCCACCTTGTCACCTTCCTCGCTTCGGCACGGACTTCGCCACATGGTAGGTCATGAACCTCAATAAATTCACCGTGAAAGCCCAAGAGGCGATGCAGGCCGCCGCAGACCTTGCGGCGGACCGCTCCAATCAGGCTCTGGAACCCGTGCACATGTTGGCGGCCTGTCTGGCCGACGAATCCGGCGTGGCCCGCGCCATACTGTCCAAACTGGAAGTGTCTCCGGCCCGCCTGCAGACACCCTTGGAAACCGCCTTGACCCGGCTTCCAATCGTGCAAGGTGCGGCTGTCTCGGGTGCGTATTTATCCAACGACCTCAAAGCCGTGCTGGACGCCGCCTTGAAGGAGGCCTCGTCGATGGGCGACGAATACGTTTCGTCGGAACACCTTCTGCTGGCTCTGTCCGACTCGAAATCAGAGGCCGGCAGCCTGCTCAAATCGGCCGGTCTCACGAAGACCGCCATCCTCAAGGTGGTCAAGGAGTTGCGCGGCAGCCGCAAGGTGGATGATCCGAACGCGGAATCCCAGTATCAGTCGCTCAAGAAGTATGCCCGCGACCTGAACGAGTTGGCCGAGAAGAATAAACTGGATCCGGTGATCGGGCGCGACAGCGAGATCCGACGGGTGATGCAGATCCTGAGCCGACGCACGAAAAACAACCCCGTCCTGATTGGAGAACCCGGGGTTGGCAAGACGGCGATCGCTGAAGGACTCGCCCTGCGCATCGTGAAGGGCGACGTGCCGGAAGGCCTCAAATCGAAGCGCATCGTGGCGCTCGACATGGGTGCGCTGGTGGCGGGAACGAAGTTCCGCGGCGAGTTCGAGGAACGCCTTAAGGCGGTCGTCCGCGACGTGCAGGATGCCGCCGGCGAAATCATCCTGTTCATTGACGAAATCCATACGCTGGTCGGCGCCGGCGCGGCGGAGGGAGCCATGGATGCGGCCAACATCCTGAAACCATCCCTTGCACGGGGGGACCTGCGTGCGATCGGTGCCACCACGCTCACCGAATACCGCAAGTTCATTGAAAAGGACAAGGCTCTCGAACGCCGTCTGCAGACCGTATTGGTGGGTGAGCCGGGAGTGGAAGACACGGTTTCGATCCTTCGCGGACTCAAGGAACGCTACGAACTGCATCATGGCGTGCGCATCAGTGATGCCGCGGTGGTGGCTGCCGCCGAACTCTCGCATCGCTACATCACCGACCGCTTCCTGCCGGACAAGGCCATCGACCTGATCGATGAGGCCGCCTCGCGCCTGCGACTGCAGATCGATTCCATGCCCGAGGAGCTCGATCATATCGACCGCCAGATCCGACAGCTTGAAATCGAGCGTGAAGCCTTGAAACGTGAGAAAGACACGTCCAAACAGGAGCAGATCGAGCGGGATCTGGCCGAGCTGCGCGAATCGCATGGCATTCTGGTGAATCGGTGGTCTCGCGAGCGGGATGTGGTCCGGCGGATCCGGGAGCTCAAACAGGCCATTGAAACCTCACGAAATGAAGCCGAAAAGGCCGAACGCGCGGGCAATTTCGAGCGTGTCGCGGAATTGCGATACGGCACGCTGATCCAATTGGAGAAGGAGTTGACCGAGGCCCAAGCCACCGACACGGTGATGCTCAAGGAAGAGGTCTATGCCGAAGACATCGCCGATATCGTGTCGAAGTGGACCGGTGTGCCGGTCCGAAAGATGCTCCAGAGCGAGCGGAACCGGCTGATGCTGCTCGAAGAGGAGCTGCACAAACGCGTGGTGGGCCAGCATCCCGCCATCGAGGCCGTGGCCAACGCGGTGCGTCGCAGCCGGGCGGGCCTGCAGGATGAAGCGCGGCCTATCGGCTCCTTCATCTTCCTCGGATCGACCGGTGTGGGCAAGACCGAGCTGGCGCGGGCCCTGGCCGAATCCCTGTTCAACGACGAGCACGCCATGGTGCGCATCGACATGAGCGAATACATGGAGAAGCACAGCGTCTCCCGGCTCGTGGGCGCGCCACCCGGCTATGTGGGGTATGATGAGGGCGGGCAACTCACCGAAGCCGTGCGCCGGCGTCCCTATGCCGTGGTGCTTCTCGATGAGATCGAGAAGGCCCATCCCGATGTGTTCAACATCCTGCTGCAGGTGCTCGATGACGGCCGGCTCACGGACAGCAAGGGGGTGACGGTCAACTTCCGCAACACCATCATCATCATGACCTCCAACCTCGGATCGCAGCTCATCCAGCGGAAGATCGACGAATCCGGCGGCAAGATGGACGCCATCGTGTACGACGAGCTTCAGGCGGCGCTGCTCAATCAGCTGCGGCAGACCATCCGTCCGGAGTTCCTCAACCGCATCGACGACGTCATCGTCTTCCATCCGCTTGGCAGGGAGCATCTGCGCCACGTGGTGGACATCCAGCTGGCGCGCGTCCACGCCATGCTGGCCAAGCAGGGTATCACGCTCCAGGTGCCGGACATGGTCAAGGACTGGCTCGCGGCCAAGGGCTATGATCCGACGTATGGGGCGCGGCCGCTGAAGCGCCTCATCCAGACGCAGGTCGTGAACCGGCTGGCCACGATGCTCCTGTTGCGGGATGCCGAGGCGGCGAAGGCCGAGTTCGATGTGCGCATCAGTCGGGACGGGGAGCGGCTTGAATTCGCCGAAGTCTTCGATGATGTGAGCGCCTGGGCGGAATGAGGGGATGTCGCCGTATCTTGACGACCCACCCGCCGCCGTGGTGAAATGGTAGACACGACGGACTTAAAATCCGTTGGGCCTCAAAAGCCCGTGCCGGTTCGAGTCCGGCCGGCGGTACGAGTCCGCAACCCCTAACGCGGGGTTGCGGGTAGGCTCCGGTTGAAGTTGCGGAAGTTGTAGCTGAAGCTGACCATGGCGAATCGCGTGAGCACCTGCGAGCGAACGTCTTCGATGTAGCCGTCGTTCACCTGGCGGTTCACGTTGTTGTTCTGGGCCAGGATGTCGTACACCGTGATCCGCACTTCGGCGGCATTGTTCGTCAGGAATTTGTAGCCTGCCGAAGCGTTCCAGTACACGGTGTTCTGGTTGAAATCATCTCCCAGACCCGAATAATGGGTCACGTTCAGGTCGCTGCTGAAGAGGAATTTGCCCTTGGGCAGCAGGTTCACCCGGGCGAAGGCGCGGCCCGTGTAATAGTTGTTGTCGATACCCAAGGCCGCCGCGCCGTTGTCCACGATGGAATAGGTTCCGAAGTAACTGAGGCTGAAATCCACCTGCGGACTGATATTGCTGTTGAGCGAGCTGCCGCCGGTCAGACCGACGGTCTTGGCCTCGGTGCGCACACCCGTGTCCAAGGTGGGCTGCATGGTGTAACTCAGGCCGCCGTTCAGGCTCAGGTTGCTCTTGATGACCTTCACCGGACGCGTCATGTTCGCGAAGCTCCGAACCGCCCAGCTGCCGCCGAGATTGTCGGGCGTGGTGAGGCGCGATCCCGCTCCCATGGTGATGCCCGGACGGATAAGCGTGTCGCCGATGGCCGTGAAGGTCCGGTTTCCGATGTAATCGGTCGTGTAGCTCACATTCACCACGCCGAAATAGAAGGTGGCGCGCTGGATGTCGGCACGTTGATAGCGCAAGGACACGTTGTGCGTGAATTGCGGATCGAGGTCCGGGTTGCCGCCGCGCAGTTGAAGCGGATTGGTGTTGTCGACGACATCCTGCAGTTGTCCGGCGGATGGATTGCGAGTGAACACCCGGTAGTTGCCGTTCAGGCTTTCACCCTGCCGGATCCGGTACTGCACATTCGCGCCGGGTAGGAACTGATGGTAGGTCTTGTCGGTTTTGGCGGTGTAGGGGAAGGTCTGAGAACCGTCCAGGTTCACCAACTGATAGCTGAAGGTCGCGTTCCAGTTCCACTTCTCGTTGTTGAAACGGTAACCGGCTTGGGCGCGGTAGGTCGAGGTCAGGTTTTCGTACCGGTTCGTCAGGTCGGGGTCCAGGTCGTCCGGGGTGAAGGCGTCGCGCTCGGAAGCTTCCCTAACCCAACTGGGTTCCAAACCGAGTTGCAATTGCGAACGCTCACCAATCGGTTCGGTGAATTGCAGTTCGGCGGAGATGCGGCTACCGGAGATGCGGATATCGGTGTTCTGATCGGTCAGGAAGTTGCGAGGTACCGGTTTGAGGAACTCCGTATCGAGGTTCTGATACTGGTCGCCGTCGGTGGCGTTGGCCTCGGTCCGCAGGTTCAGCGAGAGGGTGCGGCCGCGGGTCTCGAAACGGCGGCGCAGGAGCAGGTAATTGGACAGATCGTAGCTCGTGCTGGCATTGGTGCTGACTCCGAGGGACCGGTTCAGGAGCGCGTCCGTGGTGGCGATCCGCGTGCGCGTGTTCTCGTTGGTGGAGCGGTCGGAACCGGAATAACGGACACGTGGCGTGAGGATCATCGAATACACCGGGTTGAAGGTGTGCTCGATGCGGCCGTTGATACGGTGGTTCCAGGCATCGGAACGGCTGATCGTCGTCTCCGAATACACCTGATCCGCGTTCAGCTCATTCAGAAACCGCCGTTCAAGAGATTGGGTGTTCGCGTTATCTGTCAGATTAAGGAAATAACTGGCGTTGACGGTGGTCTTGTCGTTATTCAGACGGTCGATGTAGTTCAGTCCGAATGAGTGCACCGTATTGATGCCGTTCTGGCTTCCGGTCATGAAATTCTGGCTCGCGCCGCCGCCGCCTCCCCACATGCGGCCACCCATGCCCCCTCCGCCGCCGATCCGGATCATCTGCGCGCCGCCACCGAACCCGCCACCGCCGCCTCCTGCGGCTTGGTTCACACCCGACAGATCATCGGAGCTGAAATTCTGTTGATTCAGGTTGTTGCTCAGGCCGAGCACGCTGACGCGACGGGGACCATTGAAATAGTTGGCATTGCCGCTTCCAAGGTATTTGCCATCGGTTCCGCCGGAGGCCAACCCTCGTCCGAAGCGCCCCACATTCATTCCGGGGCGCGTGCGGATGTTCAAGGCGCGCATGGCGTTTCCATCGTTGAAGCCGGTGAAACGCGCCTGGTCGCTCTGCTGATCGAACATCTCGACCGACCCGACGATATCGGCCGGAAGGTTCCGCAGGGTGAGCGCGGCATCATCGCCGAAAAATTCCTGACCGTCCACGAGCACGCGCCGCACCTGTTCGCCCTGTGCCTGCACCTGCCCGTTTTCAACCGTGATGCCGGGAAGCCGGCGCACCAGATCTTCGGCCGTGGCGTCGGGATTCACTTTGATGCCTTCCGCATTGTAAACGACCGTGTCTCCCTTCACTTCGACTTCCGGGCGGAGGCCGGCGACGGTCAGTTCGTCGAGCTTCAACGGGTTCGCACGTAGGAAAATGAGATTGCGGCTGATGTCTTCGCGACCGACCTCGATCCGACGTGAATCCGTCACATAGCCGATGAAGGTGGTTTTCAGCAGATAGGTGCCGGGCATGACACGTGTCAGTTCGAAGCGTCCGTCGGGCCCGGTCGTGACGGCCCTGACTGGCGTCAGGGTGTCCGCGAGCGCATAGAGGATCACGTTCGCGCCAGGGAGTAGAGCGGGACGCTGGGTCGGATCGGCCATCATCCGCTGGCGGATCTCCTCCGGAGTTCCTTGGGGTTGTTCCATGACGATGCCGCGCACAGCGACACCTTGGGCATGGAGAAGAGGAGAGGAAATGGCGATCGCAACGAGGACCGCGAGTGAGGACAGGCGCATATGGGGCATCATGGTCGTGGAGACGACAAAAAAACCCTGACGTTGTGCAAGCGTTCGGTGCTTTACAAGATTTAGCGAGTTCAGAGCACGCCGAGGTCGCCCAGGATGGCGTCCACCTTGGCATCCAGCTCCTCCGAGACCCGCTCGAAGTCCGTTTTGGAGGGCAATCTGCCCTTCACGCTGCAATAGAACTTGATTTTGGGTTCGGTGCCCGAGGGTCGGGCCGAGATCACGCTGCCATCCTCCAGGATGAACTGGAGCACGTCCGATTTGGGGAGGTCGATGACGCTGAGGGCGCCGGTTTTCAGGTTCTTCTCTTCTCGTGTGGCGTAATCCTTCAAGACAGCCACCGGAACGCCGGCCAGGGTGACCGGCGTGTTTTGGCGGAAACGTGCCATCATCGCGGTGATCTCGTCGGCGCCGGCTTTGCCTTTCTTGGTGAGGGAGACCAGCTTTTCGCGGTAATAGCCATGCGCGATGTACAGATCGAGCAGGCCGTCGAAGAGGCTGCGTCCCTGGTCCTTGTACCAGGCCGTCATCTCGGCGATCATCACGGAGGCGATCACGGCATCCTTGTCGCGCGCGTGCTCGCCGACCAGATACCCGTAGCTTTCCTCTCCGCCCACCACGAAGGTCTTTCGGCCCTCGTTGGCGGTCATCATCGCCCCGATGAACTTGAACCCGGTAAGCACGTTCGGGCAGGGTACGCCGTAGGAGGCCGCGATGGCGTCCATCAGTTGCGAGGTCACGATGGTCTTGACCACATATTGGTTGCCATCCAGCTTGCCGGCGTCCTTCCAGGCGCGCAGCACATACTCCATGAGCAGGGCGCCGGTCTGGTTTCCGTTGAGGAGCACCCATTCGCCGCGATTGTCCTTCACGGCGATGCCGACGCGGTCGGCGTCGGGGTCGGTGGCCATAACCAGGTCGGCATCCACAGCCTTCGCCTTGGCCAGGGCCAGGGTCAGGGCTTCCTTCTCCTCCGGGTTGGGATAGACCACGGTCGGGAAGTCGCCGTCCGGCGCCATCTGCTCCTCCACCACCATCACGTTGCGGAAGCCGAAGGCCTCCAAAGCCCGCGTGGTGAGGGGCACGCCCGTTCCATGGATGGGGGAGAAGACGATCTTCAGGTCCGCCTGGCGGCGGATGGCGTCCGCAGACAGCGACTCCAACCGGATGCGCGCGATGTAGGCCTCGTCCATCTCCGGACCTATGGGAAGGACGAGGGCCGGATCGCGCGTCCATCTCACCTGGGCCACATCCGTGATCCTGGCGACTTCCGCCACCACGTTCTGATCATGCGGGGCGATGAGCTGGCCGCCATCGTTCCAATAGGCCTTGTATCCCGAATACTCTTTGGGATTGTGGGAGGCGGTGAGCATGACACCGCTCTGCAGGCCGAGATGCCGGATGGCGAAGGACAGTTGCGGCGTGGGACGCAGCTCCTGGAACAGGTGCACGCGGATGCCGTTGGCGCTGAACACGTCGGCCACGATATTGGCGAAGACCGTGGCGTTGTTGCGGCTGTCATGGGCCACGGCCACGGCGATGTCCTGCCCCGGGAAACTGGATTTCAGATAGTTGCTGAGCCCCTGCGTGGCCATCCCCAGCGTGTAGCGGTTGATGCGGTTGGAACCGACGCCCATGATGCCTCGCAGGCCGCCGGTGCCGAATTCCAGGTCGCGGTAGAAGGCGTCGGTCAGGTCGGTGTTGGCCTCTTGGGTCAGCAGGTCCCGGATGGCGGCCTTGGTGGCGTCGTCGTAGGCGCCGGTGAGCCAGGTGTCGATCTTGGAGCGGACGGGTGCGTCGAGCATGGGCGTGTCGTTCTGAAAATGAGGGTGTATGAAAATACACTGGAAGGGCGCATCGCCGTATCATCCGGCATGGTTGATTTGAGACCTGTTGGACGAGTCGGCTGGCACAAGGATGGATACCGGTTGGACGCCCCCGCATCCGGAATTGAACTTCGCGCGGGTGCAGGGATGGTCACTGCCGTGGTACGGGATGCCCATGCCAAGGGATCTGCCAATTGGATGAGTGTTTGGATGGATGATGTTGAAATCCGACGGTTCCGCACCCGAGATGGTCGGCGAACGGAGGCGCTCGCGTCAATCCCTGATGACCGTATCCGCACTATCCGACTGTTGAAAGACACCGAGGCAGGGAACGGTCCGGTTTATGTGGAATCCGTGGACGCCGAAGTCTGGCATCCACCGGTCCCAGATATCACACGACGCATGGAATTCATCGGCGATTCGATCACCTGCGGATATGGGGCTGATGCCGCCGCAGTTCCCTGCGGAAATGGCGATTGGTACGACGCTTCCCGCGCCACGCGCAGTTTCGCCTCGATATTGGGCCGTCGATTGAGCGCTGAGGTGGCATTGAACGCCATATCCGGAATCGGTGTGGCCCGGAACTACGGCTCCGAAACGCCCACCATGTTGGCCATACGGGACCGCCGGCCTTTTCCGGCCGATCTGGTCGTGATCGCGCTTGGCACCAACGATTTCATCCGCGGTCGCTTGGACCCCGAACGATACTCCGAAGCCTATTCGGCTCTCCTGGCCCAGGTGCGCGAGGACCATCCGATCGCCCCGTTTCTACATGTGTGCAGCCCCATGTTGGAACAAGCCGATGAAATCGTCCAGGCATCGGTTTACGAGGCCCTGGGATTGTCGTCGGTCGTTCGGTTCGGGAAGCGGTATGTCTCCGGATGCGCCGGACATCCCGACCTTCAGGAGCACCAGCGAATGGCGGATGCCATCGAACCCTTGATCCGCACCATCATGGGGTGGGACGATCAACGACCGAAGTCGTCCTGAACGCGCACGATGTCGTCTTCGTCAGACGGGTGCGCCGCGTCGGTATGTTGCCAGATTTCGGCGACAATGCCCCATTCGTCCACACCTACCAACCGGTGGCGCTCGCCTTGTTTCAGGCTCACGTGCGAACCCAGCGGCAGCGGGTGTTGCGGGGGCTGCTCATCGGAATCGCTGATCACGATCGCGGCGTTGCCGCCGATCACCGTCCAGATCTCCGACCGGCGGTGGTGGTATTGCCAGGACAGGCGCGCCATCGGCGCCACGATCAGGATCTTCGGACTCAGTTTGGGAAATCCCGCGAAATCGGCCACATCCAAATGGGGGAACCAGGTGCGGATGAAATCCGGCGCCTGGGCCTCGTCGATGTAATAGAACCCGCCCCAGGGACGCGAATCGTCCATGTGGGTGGTACGGAACCCGAGTCCGGCCAGATAGTCCTTGACCTCCGCGAATACGGTGGATTTCGGGGTGTCGGAGGGAAAATCACGGAGCATGATGGAACAAAATACGGTCGATCCGGGCCAATTCATCGTGGCTGAAGGTCGTGTTGCGCGTGCCACCGATACAATCGTCGATCTGGGTCACGCTGCTGGCGCCGATGAGAACGGACGTGACGGTTGGCATACGAAGCAGCCATGCGATGGCCAGTTGCGCCATGGATTGGCCCCTCGCCGCCGCGATGTCGGACAAGGCCCGCACCTGCGCCACCACTTCCGGATTGAACCGTTCCCACTTCAAGGTGCTGTCGACCTGAGCCGCCCGGGACCCGGCAGGTATGCCGTTCAGGTACTTGTCCGTCAGGATTCCTTGCGCCAAGGGCGAGAAGGCGATCAGCCCCATTCCCTCATCCGAGAGCACCTGGGTCAGCCCGCCTTCCACCCATCGCTCGACCATGGAATATTTGGCTTGATGGATCAGACAGGGCGCACCCATCTCACGCAGGAGCTGGGATGCCGCACGAGCCGCATCGGCGGGATAGTTGGATATGCCCGCATACAGGGCTCTGCCGCTACGCACGGCATGGGCCAACGCACCCATGGTCTCCTCAAGCGGTGTCTCATGGTCATACCGGTGCGAATAGAAGATGTCGACATACGCCAAGCCCATCCGTTTCAGGCTCTGGTCGAGACTGGCCAGCACGTGTTTGCGGGAACCGAACTCCCCGTAGGACCCGGGCCACATCCGGTATCCGGCTTTGGTGCTGATGATCAGCTCGTCCCGATAGGGAAGGAAGTCCTGCTTGAGCAGGATGCCGAAGGCGGTTTCCGCGGATCCGGGGGGTGGACCGTAATTGTTCGCCAGATCGAAATGCGTGATTCCGGCATCGAAGGCCCTTCGGAGCATGGCCCGGGCATTCGGCAAGACATCGGCTCCATCGCCGAAATTCTGCCACAACCCGAGGGACAGTTCCGGAAGTTGGATACCGCTGCGGCCGCAGCGGCGGTACGGCATCAGGTCGTAACGGTTGGACATGCCGAAGGATACCAATATTTACGCTTGACCTGTATTCGGACCTATGAAACAGATGCTCCCTTTCCTGATTCTCCTGGTGCCGTCTTTTGCGGCCGACCTCCACGCCCAACCGATGGGCGCCATCCTGCGAGAGATTTCCGCCGATAGCATCCGGAATTCGGTGGAGATGCTGGCGGGCTTCCACACGCGGCACACGATGTCCGACACCGTGAGCGATGTGCGCGGCATCGGGGCCGCCCGCCGCTGGATCCATCGGGAGATGAGTCGCTATGCGGCGGAATCGGGTGGACGCCTGCACGTGTCCTACCATCGGTACATGCAGCCGCCGGCACGGCGCATCGCGGCGACGGCTTGGGCACCGGCCTCGCCGGCGGATGTGCGAATGGACTTGGGCGGACTCACCAACGACACCACCATCCGATGGCGGGCAAACTCGGAGGCAGACTTGGCCGGCTACCGCATCGTGTGGCGCAAAACGACCTCTCCGCATTGGGAGCATCATCAGAATGTGGGGATGGTGACGACGGCCACCATCCCGCTTTCGAAAGACAACTGGATCTTCGGTTTTCAAGCCGTGAACACACGCGGGTTCGTCTCGCCCGCGGTATATCCACTGCCATAATCCGTACCTTTCCGGATGCGACTTCCACGATTCGGCGTCATCACCTTCATGCTACTGATCGGCTATTCCAGCCCGTCCATCGCACAGACCGCCATCGGCGGAAACCTCACGAGTACCGAGCTGCGAACCTTTCTGCGCGAGGCGAATTACCCGACCACGAGTCTGGGTTACAATACGGCGCGCGGACCCCGTTCCATGGTTTCGCGGCGGGTCGTGCTCGTGAAGTGAACGGTACGCTTTCGTACATTCCGTCATGAGTTCGCGCGATATCCGTTTCCGTTGGATCTTGCTGACATCTGTGCTGGCAACGGTCGCCGCTTTGGTCGGGATGACGGCCCTGAGCCTGGTCCGCCTTTCGCAAGCCACCATCGACGCCAACCGCGACGCGCAACGCACCAAAGTGCTCGAGTTCACGAATGCGGTATTCAACCGGTTCAGTCCGTCGGTACGGGTTTTCTGGCCGATGAATGTCGAAGGGATCGACCAGCACTGGCAATCGACCGGACGCATGCCGGATGATTTCATGAGCGCACTGCTGGAGGTCGCCGCCGATTCCGTGTACTCGGAGGTCTATTTCGCTCCGGGCCGTTTCCAAAGCTGTGAAACCGGAAGCCCGGTTTACCGCTTCGACCCCGAGACGGTCAGCTTCACCGCCGTCGCCAAGCCTCCACCGATGGTCTGCAATGGCATCGGTCTGCTCAAAACCCGTCTGAACCTGCTCATCAACGACTACCGTTGGAACACCAAGCGGCAGTTCGACGCCAATCGCACCCACAACGTGGCGTTGATCAACCATCGGGCGGAGGGCGTGGTCGGGTATCTGAGCTATGTGATCGATCAGCCCTACCTGCACGGCCGCTACCTGCCCAGGGAACTCGATATCCACTTCGGAGACGGCACTCGTACCGGCGCCCACGTCTGGATATATGACTGGGTGCGAACCGAAGTGGTGGCCAGCAACGTGCCCGGAATCGATTATGACCGACGCAAGATCACCGTCGCGCAACGGTTTTCGGACATACTGGACACCTGGACCGTCACGGCGTCTTTCGACGACACCTCCGCCTTGGCCGCCACGCGCGGAACCCTGGTGCAGAATCTGAGTCTGCTCGGCGCCATCGTGCTGTTGCTGCTGCTCACCTTCACCTTCCTCATCCGCATCTGGCAGAGGGAACGCGACCTGACCCTGCGTCAGGCGGGTTTCCTGGCCAACGTGACCCATGAGCTCAAAACGCCGATCGCCGTGATGCAGGCCGCTGGAGAAAATCTTGCCGACGGACGTGTTTCGGATCCGGATCGCTTGAAGGCGTACGGAGGGCACATCCATACCGAGGCCATCCGACTTCGCAAGATGGTGGACAAACTGCTCGATGTGGCCCGCACCGAATCGGGGCAGCTGGTTCTCAAACCGCGCCCGGTGTCCATCAACCACATCGTGACAGGCTATCTGGAGGAGTCCGCCCATCTGTTCCCGGACCATGGCACCCGACCCGAACTCGACCTGGCCGCGAACCTGCCCGCCGTCATGGCGGATCCCGACAGCCTGGACACCATCCTCGGCAATCTGGTGGAGAACGCCCTCAAGTACGGCGGCGACACCCGCTACCTGCGCATCGCCACCCGCCATTCCGGAAAAACCGTCGAACTGGATGTCCAAGACAAGGGATCGGGCATCCCCCGCCACGCCCACCGCCTCGTCTTCGACAAATTCTACCGCGTCGAGGATGCGCTGACCGCGCGCACCAAAGGCCACGGCCTCGGTCTGGCCATCGTCAAAACCCTCACGGAAGCCAATGGCGGCCGCATCGATCTGGAATCGGAACCCGGACAAGGCGCCCTTTTCCGCCTGGTGTTTCCCGCACTTCCCGATCCAGCACCCGATACCCATACCCAGATCCAAACCGACCATGCCGCATAGGACCAAACGCATCCTGCTCGTCGAAGACGAACCCAGCCTCATCTTCACCCTCCAAGACACGCTCGAAAGCGAAGGGTTCCAGGTCCACGTGGTCGTGGACGGACTGAACGTGATGGATGCCGTGGAACACGTCAAGCCGGATCTGATGATCCTCGACATCATGCTGCCGGGAAGGAGCGGATTCGATGTCTGCCGTGACGTTCGCGACGCCAAACACACCTTTCCGATCCTGATGCTCACCGCCCGGGAGGATGAGGTCGACAAGGTGAAGGGCCTGCTGCAAGGCGCCGATGATTATATCACCAAGCCGTTCGGTGTGAAGGAACTGCTGGCCCGCATCGCCGCCAATCTCCGCCGCGCCAACACGTACACCGAAGAAGGCCCCTTCGAGGTCGTCACGATCGGGCCCATCACCATCGACCTGGTCGAATCCACGGTGAGCCAACCCAACGGCACCTTCGACCTGTCGAACCGCGAAGTGGAACTGCTCCGCTACCTGTTGGCCCATGCCAACCAACCCGTCTCCCGCGACAAGCTCCTGCACCATGTCTGGCGCTACGAACACAGTACGAATACCCGCACTGTGGACGTCCATGTGTCCAAGTTGCGCACCAAGTTGGAACCGGTTCCGGAGGATCCGCGCTACCTGGTCACCCTCCATGGCGTCGGATACACGCTGCGGCTGTCCTGACATAGTTTTTCATGAAAGCGCTTTTTTAAGAACATTTCTTCAATAAATAAATATTTTTATCACTTTTTCTTAAATAAATATTGACATATACCGGAAATGACCTACTTTTGGCGAAACCAAACCTTCATATCCGGAGTGTCTATGTTCAAGTACGTCAAGGCAATCGTCATTCTCATCCTGTTGGTCTTAGGAGCGCAGCTGGTCAGCGGGCAGGTGCCGTCCGATTCCGTCTCCACCGGCATCGACGCCGTCGAAACGGTCCAAGCGGGAGGCTTCGCCAGTTACGAGGACTTCCAATCCTCTCCCGATTTCACGGCGTTCATCGTCGACAACCTGTGGGTTCTGCTGTCCGCCTTCCTGGTCTTCATCATGCACCTCGGGTTCGCATCCGTCGAAAGCGGCATGAACGCATCCAAGAATACGGTGAGCGTGATTTACAAGAATCTGTTCACCTTATGCGCCGGGCTCATCACCTATGCCATTGTCGGGTTCAGCCTGATGTATCCGGGCGACTTCAACATCATCCCGGGGTTCCTGGGCTTCGGCGGATTCGGCATCGGGTATGATGCCGCCTCACCGGCCGACTACCTCACGTCCAACTATTACGAGAGCTATACCATCTGGACCGATTTCCTCTTCCAGGCCATGTTCGCGGCCACCGCCGCCACCATCATCTCGGGCGCGGTCGCCGGTCGGATCAAGATGCCCTCCTACATGCTGTATGCGGCCATCATCGTGACCTTCGCCTACCCGATCACGGGCAGTTGGCAGTGGGGTGGCGGATGGTTGAGCGAGCTAGGTTTCCATGATTTCGCGGGCTCCACGCTGGTCCATGCCGTCGGTGGCGCGGCCGCCTTGGTCGGCGCCTGGGCGCTGGGTCCGCGGATCGGCAAATACGGTGCCGATGGCCAGGTCAACGACATGCCCGGCCACAGTTTCCCGCTGGCCACAATTGGTGTCTTCCTGCTTTGGTTCGGCTGGTTCGGCTTCAATGGCGGTTCGGTGCTGAGCGCCGATCCGGCCGCGATCTCGCTGGTTCTGGTGAACACCGCCCTGGCCGCCGCCGCCGGTTCCCTGGCCGCCATGGCCACCGCCACCTTCACCGTCCACAAACTGGATGCGACCCAGGCCTTGAATGGTGTTTTGGCCGGACTCGTCGGCATCACCGCCGGCGCCGACGCCGTCATGCCGGGTCAGGCCATCGTGATCGGCGCACTTTCGGGTGTGCTGGTGGTTCTCGCCGTCATCGGCATCGACAAACTCAAGATCGACGATCCGGTGAGCGCCATCGCGGTGCACCTGGTCTGCGGCATCTGGGGTACCCTTGCCGTGGGCATCTGGGGCGACGGCAAATCGTTCCAGGCCCAGCTCATCGGCACCGCGTCCATCGTCGCGTTCACCCTCGTGGTATCCTATATCGCCGTGATGATCGTCAAAACCACACTCGGATTGCGCTCGACGGAAGAGGTGGAGCTCGGTGGTGCCGACGCGGCCTACCACGGCAATGCCGCCTACCCGGATTTCGCACAAGCATCGACCTAACCGCACCACAGCCACAGCCACAGCATGAACACGACCCCATGAACACACGTCATAAACGCACACTCGCCGCTCTTGCCTTGCTCACGATCCTGCCGATGATGGCCCAAGCCCAGGCGGACGTCACCATCGACTACGCAAGCCGGTATGTCTGGCGCGGGTTCGATTACGGATCATCGCCCAGCCTCCAACCCGGGTTCAGTTTCACACGCGGCAACCTGACGATCGGAACCTGGGCGGCCTACGCCACGAACGGTGATCCGGATGGAACCGAAATCGATTTCTACCTGTCCTACGCGCTGGGAGACCTCACGTTGTCGGTCACGGATTATGTGTATCCGGATGCGGCGCCGTTCTTCGACGAGACGCAGCATTTCGTGGAAGTGGGCGCCGCGTACACGCTACCCGGCATTCCGCTTTCGCTGTCGGCGAACATGTTCGTGCTGAACGATGCGGACTACCCGATCTACCTGGAAGCCGGTTACAGCGTGAGCGATGTCGAGTTCTTTCTGGGATTCACACCCACCAAATCGGACTTGTATGGCAATGCCAAACCCGGCCTGATCAACGCCGGCTTCGGCCTCGGCCGCGAGGTGAACGTGACGGATACGTTCTCCCTGAATCTGAGTGCGAAGCTCATCACCAATCCCTACGCGAACAAGGCCTTCCTCTTGTTCGGTGTAAGTCTGTAAACACGGACCTCTGGCGAAAACCTGGAGCGCTGTCGCAAGGCTCCATGAAGACGGAAGCCCCGCTGGTTACGGGGCTTCCGCGTTTCGGATGGCCTGAAGCCGGTCCCACAAGGTTTTTTCGCGGCCTTGATCGCCGGCCACGTACCAACGCCCGTCCACGGAGCCGGGCAGATGGCGCTGGTCCGCCCAATGATGGGGATGGTCGTGCGGGTTTTTGTATGCGTCGGCAGCGTCGGGTCGGTGTGAATATGTGGATTCGAGCCGGCTGGCGGTCTTGTCGCGCAGGTGACCCGGCACCGAACCGGCACCCGACTCCTTCAGATGCGCCATCACCTTGAAGACCGCCCCCGTGCTGTTGCTTTTCGGCGCGAGGGCCAGATACAGGGCGGCATGCGACAGGTAATACCAGCCCTCGGGCATGCCGGTGCGTTCGTAGGCATCTTGGGCGGACACCACCAAGGTCAATGCGAAACTGTCCGCCAGACCCACATCCTCCGAAGCGAAGATCAGCATGCGGCGGAACAGGAACATCGGGTCTTCGCCACCCTCCAGCATGGAGGCCATCCAATACAGGGCCGCATCCGGATCGCTGCCGCGGAGCGATTTGATGAAGGCGGATGCGTAATGGTAGTGCTCATCTCCCGTGCCGTCGTAGCGGACGGCCCGTTTCTGGATGGACTCCTCGGCCACGTCGAGGGTCAGGCGGCGCCGACCGTGTTCGTCCGTCTGCAGGGTCTTCGCGGCGAGTTCGAGCGCGTTCAAGGCGTTGCGGATGTCGCCGGCGGCATACTCGGCCAGATGGGCGAGGGCCTCGGCATCGGCGTCCAGGTTCAAACGGCCCAGCCCTCGCTCGGCATCGGCAATGGCATTCGAAAGCCGTCCGATGATGTCCTCTTTCGAGAAGGGCCTCAACTCGAAGATCTGGCATCGCGACAGCAAGGGGCCCACCAGCGAGTAATACGGGTTTTCGGTCGTGGCGCCGATCAGCACCAGCAGACCCGACTCCACATGCGGCAGGAGGGCATCCTGCTGGGCCCTGTTCCACCGATGGATCTCGTCCACGAACAACACGGTCTGGCGCGCGTCGAGGCGGCCCCGGTTATCCGTCGCATCGGCCACCACGTGGCGGAGTTCCTTCACACCGTCCAGCACCGCGTTCATGGTCACGAAGCGCGCCTGAAGCTCCGCCGCGATCACCAAGGCCAGCGTGGTCTTGCCGCTGCTCGGCGGCCCATGGAAGATCATGGAACCCATGACCTTGCTTTCGATGGCGCGGCGCAGCAACCTGCCTTCACCCAACACGTGCTCCTGGCCCACGAACTCGGCCAGCGAGCGCGGACGCATCCGCGTGGCGAGTGGGGCGGTCACAACGGCAGGTTGTCGTGTTTCTTCCGAGGAACCGAATCCACCTTCGTCCGGATCATGGCAAAAGCCCGGATCAGCTTGCGTCGGGTCTCCGAAGGCAGGATCACCTCATCCACATACCCGCGTTCGGCCGCACGGTAGGGGTTCTCGAACATTTCCTTGTAGCTGGCTTCCAACTCCGCCTGTTTGGCCGCCGGATCCGAAGCCTTGGCGATCTCCTTCCTGAAGATGATCTCCACGGCGCCCTTGGTGCCCATCACGGCGATCTCGCCAGTGGGCCAACTCACATTGTAATCGGCACGGACATGCTTCGAGTTCATCACATCGTAGGCGCCTCCATAGGCCTTCCGGGTGATGACCGTCGCTTTCGGGACCGTCGCCTCACAGAACGCATACAGCAGTTTCGCCCCGTGCTTGATGATGCCTCCCCACTCCTGGTCGACGCCGGGAAGGAAGCCCGGCACATCTTCGAAGACCACCAGAGGGATGTTGAAGGCATCGCAGAAACGCACGAAACGTGCGCCTTTGAGGGAGGCGTTGATGTCCAAGCACCCGGCCAACGACATCGGCTGATTGGCCACAACCCCCACGGAACGCCCCGCCAGACGCGCGAAGCCGACCACCAGGTTCTCGGCGTAGTCTTTGTGGATTTCAAAAAAGGATCCGGCATCCATCACACCGCCGATGGCGTCCTTGATGTCGTAGGGTTTGTTCGGATGGTCTGGAATGAGCGTATCCAGATTGGCGGCGAGAGCGGGATCGGGCTCCTTCGATGGCTGCCCGGGTGCCATCTCCTCGCAATTCTGAGGGAGGTAGGTCAGCAGGGTCCGCAGTTGCTCCAAACAAACGGCATCGTTGGCGCAGGTCACATGCGCCACACCGCTTTTGGTGCCGTGCGCCGTCGCGCCGCCAAGTGCCTCGGAGGTGACATCCTCGTGGGTGACGGTCTTCACCACGTTCGGCCCGGTCACGAACATGAAACTGGTGTTCTCGACCATGAACACGAAATCCGTGAGCGCGGGTGAATACACGGCCCCGCCCGCGCACGGACCCATGATCGCCGAGAGTTGCGGCACCACGCCACTCGCCATCGAATTGCGCCAGAAGACTTCCGCATACGCCCCCAGTGAGACCACACCTTCCTGGATGCGCGCACCGCCCGAATCATTGAGTCCGATGATGGGCACGCCGTTCTTGAGCGACAGGTCCATGATCTTGCAGATCTTTTCGGCGTGCGCTTCGGCCAAGGAGCCGCCTAGTACGGTGAAATCCTGTGAAAACACGTACACCGGTCGCCCGTGGATGGTGCCGAATCCCGTCACCACGCCATCACCCGGAATCTTCTGCTTGTCCAGCCCGAAGTCATGGCTGCGATGGGCCACCATGCCGCCCAGCTCCTCGAAACTGCCCGGATCCAGCAGGTATTGAATGCGCTCGCGGGCGGTCAGTTTGCCTGCTTCGTGTTGCTTGGCGATTCGGTCGGCACCACCACCTTCGCGCATGGTCGCTCGCAGGGCGAGGAGCTCGTCGTGTTTGCTCCGTGTAGACATGGCCAGTCGGTCAGTTGTTCTCGAGGAAGTAAGACTGGATGCGGTCCAGGAAGAGGGCGGCCTCATCGCTGTACAGATCCACCCGGTAGCGGTCCAGAATGTTGCGTTTGATGTAGCGTCCGGCTTCGGCGTAACTGGTGAACCGGGCGATTTCCGCCATGGAGATGTCGAACGCAACGTCGTCGCCGCGGAAGACGACCGCCGTGACCTCGGTTCGGATGTCCTGCATCATGGCGGACAGGCGGGTGCCGAACGCACGGGCCAGTTCGGAGGCGTACAGGTCGTTCAAGGCCACGTTGTCTGCCGCCGCCTTGGGGCGGCCGGGTTTGACAGCCGGGATCGGCGCAGGCTCAGGCTCGGGTGCCTGCTCCGGCTCCATCTCGAATTCCTCGAACAGGTACTCCTCCACCCGGGGTTTGGAGAGGATGTCCGACAACTCGGCGGCGGTGATGACGGATGTGACCGCATCGAAGGTCTCGGCTTCCGTAGCCATGCCCCGGTTTCGGAAAAAAGCGGCGATCCAGGCGGGATCGGCGCCAGCCGGAGTCAATTCGAACAGCGGCGACAAGGCCTGCGTCCAGTTGTCGGCCGTGAAGGAACGGGTCAGGATCTCATCGACCGATGTGATGAGACGGATCGCGTCGGATTTGCTCATCACCAGGATCTTGCGGCGATCCATGTGCCGCACGAGTGCCTGGGCCAGGGGAACGTTCAAGGTCAGTTGTCCGGCCTGTTCCGCGAGGGTCTGCGCATCGAGTTCGGTGGCCGACCCGAAGATGACCTCGGCAACGGCGTTGCGGGGATTCACGATCTGTCGGATGCTCTCCTCCAGACCGGTTTTCAGGACCGCCCTCAGGAACATGGCCGGAACGCGGCGTTCCGCGCACATCGCCTCCACAAAGGTGTCCCGTGCGCTCCTGAGAGCGGGGGATGAGACATCGGCCCACTTGCTCTCCGGCATGCGCACCGTTTCGGCCAGCTTGCGATCCATCTCCGCGCGCATGCGGGCCACCAGAAACGGAGGGTAACCGGCTTTGAGTAGGTCGCCGGGCGTGTACCACGGCTCGTCGGCCGGAACGGAGGCGGCGAGCCGGTCGATGACGGTTTGCAAGACGGAAGCCATGGTGCAATATACAACCTTGGTGTGTACCTTGGCCCGGTATGTGGACCCTGGAAATGAACGAAATCCGGCATTCGTACGGGCACCGGGCGGTCCTGGGTGGTGTGGGGTTCTCCGGCCGTCTGGGCGTGATGGGCATCGCGGGGGCCAACGGGTCGGGCAAGTCGACCCTGCTCGACATCCTGGCCGGCCGGATCCGGCCGAGCTCCGGTAGCCTATCCTGGATATCTGCCGAAGGGGAGGTCATCTCCGCTTCCGCCATCCGCACACGCGCCGGATATTGCGCGCCGACCTTGGGGTTGTATCCCGAACTGACGGTTCGGGAGAACCTGGACCTGGTGGCCCGGCTCCGGGGTTCGGATGCGGCGGCCGTGACCGAATGGCTGGACCGTTTCCAGATCACCCATGTGGCCTCTCAACCCGTCGGGAATTGCTCCACCGGTCAGCAGCAGCGGACCCGTCTGGCCACCGCCTTCCTGCACAGACCCTCCCTGGTCTTTCTCGATGAACCGGGCACGAACCTGGATTCGGCCGGCCTGCTTGTGCTGTCGGAGCTGATCAGGAGCGGCTCCCACTCGATCGTGCTGGCATCCAACGATCCGGCGGAGCTGGCCTGGTGTGGGGAGACCGTAACCGTAGGCCGTAGACCGTAACCGTAGACCGTAACCGTAGACCGTATGCGAGACAGAGAATTGGCCTTGCAATTGCTCCAGCGGAGCGTAGCCCTCAAGCCGGGCGAGAACATCCTCATCCAATTGGCCGGGCTGAACGGCATCGGGCTGGTGCGCGAATTGGCGCAGGAAGCCCGGCGCATCGGCGCGAATCCGTTTTTCGAAATCCAGGACACCGAGGTCAACCGGATCCTGCTGGAGAGCGGTGACGATGCCTATTGGTCGAATCAGCGCGAGGTCGATGGCTTGCCGCTCATGAAACAGATGCAGGTGTTCATCGGCATCCGGGCCAGTCCGAACATCTACGAGACCTCGCAGGTGGCCAAAAGCGCCAACAAGGCTTATGCGGAGCAGTTCCTGCATCCGGTGCATTTCGAACGGCGGGTGAAGCATACGCGCTGGTGCATATTGCGGTACCCGTCGGACGCCTTCGCCATGAACGCCAGGATGCCGACGGCGCGCTTCACGGACTTCTATTACAAGGCCTGCCTCATGGATTACGCGCGGTTGAAGGAGGCCATGAAACCCCTCGAGGAGATCCTGCGGCGCGGTCGCGAGATCCGCTTGAAAGGCGAGGGGACCGACATCCGGTTCGCCATCGAAGGCCAGAACTGGATCTCCTGCCATGGGACGCACAACATCCCCGACGGGGAGCTGTTCTCCTCGCCCATACTGGATTCGGTGAACGGGGTCATCACCTATGCGCCGAGCGTGTATCAGGGCAAGCCCTTCGAGCGGGTCACCCTGCATGTGAAGGACGGCGTGGTGGTGGATCACGACGCGTCGGACAAAACCGGCCTGCGCGACATCCTCGACACCGACGAAGGGGCCCGCCGCTTCGGGGAATTCAGCTTCGGCACCAATCCGGTGATCGACGCGCCCATGTACGACATCCTCTTCGACGAGAAGATCTGGGGCTCGAACCACCTGACCTTGGGGCAGGACTACGAGGAGGCCTCCAACGGCAACCGCAGCGCCATCCATTGGGACCTGGTCTGCATCGGGGCGGATGTGGAGTTGGATGGAACCCTCATCCGGAAGGGCCGGGAGTTCGTGGAACCGCGTCTGACCGGGCTGAATCCCTCCGCACTGTTGAAATAAGGTGGATAACGGAATCTGTGCGCTTGCCCAATAATGACTAATTTGGGTATAACAGTTAAATCATCACAACAATTTGATGCCTGATGAATTCCTACAACTTCAGAATGAAGACGCTATTGGCGCTTGTCGTGTTCGGATGGGCCGCCATCGCGCCCCTATCCGCCCAGACGGGCGTACTGTTCACGGAAACGTTCGATTATGTCACGGGTACTGCGCTGACCTCTAACGGTTGGGCGGCGCATTCTGGCGCAGGCACCAACCCCATACTAGTAGGTGAAACCCCGCTCATCTATGCCGGATACACCGGTTCCGGACTCGGCAAATCCGTAACGCTCGCACTTTCTGGTGAAGACCTCAATCGTGTCACGGGCACAGTCACATCCGGAAGCATCTATGCCGCTCTGATGGTCAGGGTGAACAGTGCGACGACAACTGGCGATTATTTCTTCCACCAAGGTCCTGAGATCATTAGCACAATCTTCTACAACCGCCTTTTTGTGAAGCGGGATGCGGATGACAGACTTGCCTTCGGCATTCAAAAAATCAGTGGAACAGGCACAGGACAGACCTACACCGGATTCGACTATGAGCTGGGGGAGACCTACCTCATTGTGGTGAAATACGAATTCAAGGCCGGAACCGCCGATGACGAAGTATCGATCGTGATCAACCCGGCCGGTTCCACTGAACCCACCACTTGGGATGCCGTGAATGTCATCGGCAATGACGCCGCAAATCTCGGATCGGTTGCTCTACGCCAAGGTGGCGCCACCACGTCTGCCGGAGTCACCCTGGGTGGCATCCGCGTGGGTACGGAATATGCCAATGTGGTCGGCAATCCAGTGGCTCCGCCCCTTTCCCGGGAATATGCCATACCGGCGGCTTCAGGTCAACGTGGCTTCGCCTTGCTCTCGGATGCGGTCACCGCACTGAACTCCCGCGGAGCCGATGGACCGGTATATTTCCTCCTCACATCCGATATCGTGGATACGAACGCCGTGATCCGTATCGACCGCAGCGACCTGACCGAGGAAACACCGCTGTTCATCCTTCCGGATGGCGATCAGCCACGCACGGTGCATATCCGGCAGTTGCACAACTTCGCCACCCCGAACGTGTACATCCTCGGCAGCCCCTTGTTCGATGAGGACGATGACACCTTCACCAAGCACGCCTCGGTCGCCCGCAAGGCCGTCAGCGGTCTGACCAAAGACAACCTCGGATCGGTCACAGCCCTGTTCGATGAGATGGACTCCGATTTCGGCCCGCGCAACCTGACGTTCAATGTCGCGACGGCGACCGCCAACAACGCGGCCATCCTGCTTCAAGGCAAGGTGGAAGACAACATGATCGCCGGTATCAACGTGACCATGAGCGCCGCACAAGGCGTGAACATCCCGGCTTTCCTGCTGAACCGGTTGGATGCGGCAGGTCCGGGCCAAGGCGGTCTTCGTGATGTGATGATCGCGAACGTGGGCGTCGGCTCGGCGGATGCTCCGGCCAAGTTCAAGGATGGGTTCCAGGTGTTCGGATCCTCCACGGGGCAGTTCGCGAACGAAGGGATCATGCTCTGGTTCAACGACCTGCATGTGGGTCACCGAGGTCTGAGCACGCAGATGGTGCGCGACAATTCCTACATCGGCAACCGCGTGTGGGTCTATGGCATCTCCAACCAAACGGCCCATATCGGGTTCAACATCAATACGCCGGTCGGTCAGATCGCCATCCTGAACAACCAGTTCCTGAAATTCGAGACCAACCGCAGCGCCGCGACCGACATGATCGGTCTGAACCTCACCAACGCCCTCAATGAAGACGGCGTGTTCATCGTCAACAACTTCCTGGCGATGAACCATGGCAAGGTCGGTGCGGGTGTGTCCGGCACATCCGACCGCATCATCGGGATCGCGCACGCGGGTGGCTCCTCGATGGCCAGCTTCTACCTCTACCACAACACGGTGAATATCCCGACCACGGCCCAAACCGGGGTGCACGCGGGCATGGTGGTGCTCGGAGGAAATGCCGCCACGCCGTTCGAAGCTGTCAACAACATCTTCCGTGTGGCCAAGCAAGGTGGGTTCGGAATCGACTGGTCCGGATCGAACCTGGCCTCGGATTTCAACAACTACCTGGCAACCACGCTCGTGCGTCGCGGTACGACCGCCTACACCGCCATCACCGCGCTGCGCACATCCGGAAACGACGGACGATCCGTGTCCCGTGAAGTCGAATTCGTATCGAACTCCGACCTGAGTCTGACGGGATCGTCTCTGGGTGACGAACTGCTGGCTGGCACAAACGTGCTCATCGGTTCCGATATCTTCGGCAACTTCCGCAGCCCGCTGGCTCCCTACATGGGGGCTTTCGAGGGCCCGAGGCTCTCCGTGCCCGCCACCTCGTTCGCCCTTCTCACGCCCGAAAACGGGGCGACCGTCGTGCTGACCAATGATTCCCAGCAGAACGCGGTCATCACCTGGGATCGGAGCTATTCCACGGTGGCATGGGGCGGCAACGGGTTCACGGTGTTTGACGATGCCTTCGCCCATGGCGGCAACGGAACGAATGGCCAGGGCCGGTACCTGGGCTCCACCATCAACGCGGCTTCCGTACTGGAAACGCCGGTGTTGCAGAATGTCGGCGAGTTGAGATTCTGGATCGCCACCTACAACAACGCCACGGTATTGACGGTCAGGGTGGAAGCCACAACCGATGGCGAGACCTGGGAAGCGATCGAGACCTATGAATCCGTGAACGGCGGCACCGGCGACATCAACATCGATTGGCGGCAGAAGACCATCGTGCTCAACGAGGACATCGCCATGGTGCGCTTCGTCGTGGGCGGGTCGAACATCCAAGGCGCCGTCTATTTCGATGATTTCGAAGTGGAGAACCAGCAGGACTTCGATGTCAATTACACCGAAGATTTCGAATCCTGGACCGGTTTCCGTCGGATCATCTACAAATGGCATCTGGAAACCACAGGTGGCAACTTCAGCAACCCGCAGTTGACGCTCCTATCCGATGGCAACGGCGCCGAGCCACGCTTGACGGTCAGCCATACGGCTTTGGAAGCGGCCATCGCAAGTCTGGGCGTGGGTGCCGGTCGCGCCTACACCGGCAAATGGACCGTGACCGCCGAAGCCGGGACCCGGGTGGTGTTCGCCGAAACGCCGCACAACATCATCATCCAACGTTATATCGATGTGGCATTGGATGAGAACGAGGTCCCCTTGGTCTTCGCCCTCAACCAGAACTATCCGAACCCCTTCAATCCAAGTACCGCGATCACCTACAGCGTACCGACCACCGGGCGCGTCAGTTTGAACGTGTACACGATCACGGGTCAGTTGGTCGCCACTCTGGTGGACGATGTGAAGGCGCCGGGTGTGCACACGGTCACCTTCGACGCTTCGCGGATGGCTTCGGGCGTGTACATCTACCGCCTCGTGGCCGACGGCTTCACGCAGACGCACAAGATGACGCTCGTCAAATGACCGGGTTCGTCCGCACGATATGGAAAAGGGGGCTTCGGCCCCCTTTTCCGTTTACACAATCGAGGCGTAAGCCTGCCTCAGCAGCGTGTGGAAGCGCCAGACGGCCTGTTCCATCTCCACCGAGTAGCGCCCGCGCACATACCCTCTGGATTCCAGCCCGCGTTGCACCTGCTCGCAGATGAGCTGGTCTTCCCGTTGAACACGGTCGCTGAAGGCCATGTCCGCGGCCAGATCAGCCCCGCCATCCGCCGTGTAATAATCGAACACCACGCGCGTCTTGCGCGGACCAAGGGGCACCACGGTGTTCACCTGCATGCGTCCGGGCAGGATGTTCAGCATGGTATTGGGCCAGAGATGGTAATATCGGGCCGTTCCGGCAGCGTACGGGCCATCCGAAGCGGGGATGGGACTGCTTTGGAGGGATCCCCACGGATCGATGCGGGTTTCATATTCGCTGAAGGTGAGCAGGTCGCAGAGATCGGGGTGAACGTGCGGGATATGGTAGCCTTCCAGGTAATTGTCCACATACACCTTCCAGTCGCACTGCAGGTCGTACAACACGCGCTCGCGGAACCGCAAGGGCTCCAGCGTGATGGGATCCAGAACCTCGCGGGCCTCCCATCCGCCCGGTTCCAGCCGCACGAACACCATGCCGCCCCAGATGAGGACGGGGATCTCGGTCAGACCGAAGGCATCCGGATCGAAGAGTTCCGCGCGGTCGAATTTCGGAACACCACGCAAGCTGCCGTCGAGGCGGTAGGTCCATCCGTGGTATTTGCAGCTGAGGGTCTTCCGGCATTCGGGTTCGGTGGCCAAGGGTCCGCCACGGTGCTTGCAGACATTGTAGAAGGCCCGGATCCGATCACCGCGTACGAGGATCACCGGTTCACCGGCGATATCGACCGGATGCACAGCACCCGGAAGATCCACCCATCGCGCCGGCCCCGCATATTGCCAACTTTTCGATAGGACACATAGACGGTCGATATCCGTCATGGCCGGATCGGTGTACCAGTCTGACGGTATGGTCCAGGCCCGTTCGACCGGAGCCGACTGCAGATCGCGGTGATCGAAGGTTTTTCGCATAGCAGGGATCGGATGCGCGTTATATTCCGATTTTCAAGATAGGCACATGGGCATACCGGCAACAGACCTACCGACCCGTCTACCGGACGGAATCGACACGGTTCTCGGGGAGAAGCAAGAGGGGGAGCTCCGCGACCTGCTCTCGGTATGCCGCGCCCACATCGAGGGTGTCGATGAGACCCTCATCTCCGGCGCCTTCCGGCTTTCGTATGCCTCCCATCTGGGAGCCACGCGCGCTTCGGGTGAACCCTATTACCTGCATCCCTTGGAAGTGGCCCTGATCGTGGCGCGTGAGATCGGTATGGACGATGTGTCCGTGGCCGCGGCCCTTCTGCACGACACGGTCGAAGACACCGACATCAGCCTGGACGACATCCGCCCGGTGTACGGGGCGGCCGTCGCAACTCTCATCGACGGGCTCACCAAGATATCCGGCGTATTCAAATCGAAGGGCACCAAGCAGGCCGAGACCTTCATGAAGCTGATGTTGTCGACGGCCGACGACCTGCGGGTGATCCTGATCAAGTTCGCAGACCGGCTTCACAACATGCGTACCCTGCACCACCTGCCCCGTCATAAGCAGTTGGCCATCGCGACCGAGACCGTCGAATTGTACGCGCCTTTGGCCCATCGTTTCGGCCTGTTCAAAATCAAAAGCGAATTGGAGGACCTCGGATTCAAGGCGCTGGATCCCAACGGGTACAAGTTCATCGCCCGCAAGCTGCGCGAGCGGAAGGAAGACCGCGAAGAGTTCATCGACGAATTCATGGCGCCGATCCGGGAACAACTCCACCGCGCCGGCTTCAATTTCGAAATCAAGGGCCGCCCCAAGCACATCTACTCGATCTATCGGAAGATGGTGACGCAGCAGAAGCCGTTCGAAGAGATCTACGACCTGTTCGCCGTGCGCGTGATCCTGGACCCACCCCACACCAAGGAGGATTGCTGGCGCGTGTACAGTTTCATCACCGACGCCTACACGCCCATACCGGAGCGTTTCCGGGATTTCATCTCCGTGCCGAAGGCCAACGGCTACCAATCCTTGCACACCACCGTGTTTTCCAGGAAGGGCATCAAGGTGGAGGTGCAGATCCGGACCAGGCAGATGGACGAAATCGCCGAGAAAGGCCTCGCCGCCCATTGGAAATACAAGGAAGGCGGTGATGGAGGCTCCTCGATCGACCGATTCGTTCATTGGGTGCGGGATGCCATGTCCAACCCCCGGTCGGAAGCGGCCACCGAATTCATCGAGGATTTCAAGCTCGAGCTGTTCTCCGACGAGATCTACATCTTCACGCCTCGTGGTGAGCTCAAAACCCTTCCCAAAGGAGCCACACCCATCGACTTCGCCTTTGAGATCCACAGTGCCATCGGTGAGAAGGCTCTGGCCGCGAAAGTGAACGGAAAGATCGTACCGCTTCGCACCAAGCTCAACAGCGGCGACCAGGTCGAGATCATCACCGGAAAACAGGTGAACCTGAATCCGGATTGGATCAATGATGTGGTGACACACAAGGCCAAATCGCGCATCCGGCAATTGCTGAACCTCAAGGAACGCCAATTGGTGGATGCCGGTCGGGATATGTGGCTCAAGCGCGCCGAACGCGACCATCTGGTGCTGTCCGACCAGGACCTGGTCAAGGTCGCCAACAAGTTGAAGTACCCGTCCATCAACCGCCTGTACATCGAGCTGGCGGAAGACCGTCTGGAGGTGGGGCAGTTTGCGAAGGCGGTCAAGGCCTTTCTGAGCAAGGGCCGTCTGGAAGAGGAGAAGCTGGCCGCCAAGGCCCTCGATGAGTCCGCCATCCACGGGCAGCTCCTCGCGCACAAGCGGACCGGTGGCGAGACACGGGGTCTGCTCATCAACGGCCAGCTCACCGACATCAAATATGCTTATGCCCGGTGCTGCAACCCGATACCGGGCGACGATGTGATCGGATTCATCAGCCGGAACGGCGATGTGAAAATCCATCGCACATCCTGCAACAACACCCGTTACCTGATCGAGAACGACACCGACCGCATCGTCGAGGTGGCGTGGCCCAAGACGCAGGCCGCATCCTACTTCGGGGCCGTGCGCGTGATCGGGGAAGACCGTGTCGGGATGGTCAACGAAATCACCAACGTGATCTCCAACTCGATGAAGACCAACATGAAGAGCATCAATGTGAACAGCGAGGGCGGGATGTTCGAGGGAACCTTGATGATCCTCGTCGAAGACCGGGACCATCTGGAACGGGTGATCCAGCGGATTCTGAAAATTCCGGGTGTGAAGCAGGCCTATCGGTTTGAATGACATCCCAAAGTCCCGTATTTTCTTGACCCGAATAAAAACAAGCGATTAACATTGTCCTTACGACGCATTCCCTGATGACCTACACCAAACGAGACCTCGTTCGCCGCATCTCCGAACACATGGATGTGCCGATGGTCCAAGCCGAACCCTGGGTGGATGCCGTGATCCATACCCTGCGGGATACCCTGATGGAGGCCAACCCGACCTGCCGGATTGAAATTCGCGATTTCGGGGTCTTCGAAGTGAAACGGACCAAGGCCAAACCCAAGGCGCGCAATCCGAAGACCAACGAGGTCATTTACGTTCCGGAGCATCGCAAAACGCATTTCAAACCCAGCAAGCTGCTCAAGGAATTCCTGCGGCAACCCGTATCCGACGAAATCACCAACTGATTGGCGACGGAACGCATTCTGGCGGTCGATGTGGGTGGCAAACGCTACGGGTTGGCCCAATCCGATCCGTTCCGGCTCTTCGCGACGCCCATCGGCACCTTCGATGAACAAGGGGTGATCGACCGGATCACCGATATCCGGAAGTCCGACCACGTGAGCACCTTGGTGGTGGGATGGCCCTTGAACATGGATGGCCGCGAAGGGGAGGCCACCGCCCGAGCCGAAGCGTTCATCCGCATCTGTGGCGGACGTTTTCCCGACCTGGTCTGCGTGCGACTGGATGAGCGTCTGACATCCGTGATGGCCCAGCGGACCATCCTCGAATCCGGGGTGAACCGCAAGCGCCGTCAAGACAAGGGCTTGGTCGATACCGTCGCCGCCGCCCATCTGCTGCAATCCTATCTCGACTCCAAACGCTGACATGCCCATCCTGCCCATCGTCCTGTACAACGATGCCGTATTGCGCCGAACGGCCGAACCGCTCGCTTCGCTCACACCCGAAGTCGAAACCCTCATCGCGGATATGTTCCAGACCATGTACGAGGCCAACGGCGTCGGCCTGGCCGCACCACAGATCGGTCGGTCCGTCCGACTGTTCGTCGTGGATGCCGACGTGATGGTGGAAGACGACCCGGATGCGCCACGCTACGGTAAACGCGTCTTCATCAACCCGGTGATCACCCATGCGGGTCCGGAAACCGTGTCTTTCGAGGAAGGGTGCCTGAGCCTGCCGGATCTCCGTGAAACGGTCGCTCGTCCCGATGCCATCACGCTGCGCTACCGGGATGGGACCTTCGCGGAGAAGACCGAACCGTTTGCCGGGTGGATGTCCCGGGTGATCCAACATGAGCTCGACCATCTCGACGGCATCCTGTTCATCGACCGGATCGGGTCGTTCAAACGGAGGTTGATGGGGCGCAAATTGGAACAGATCGATCAGGGCCTCATCCAACCGGGCTATGCGCATGTCGGCCGCGGCAATGCCTGATCCACTGCGCATCGTGTTCATGGGCAGCCCGGCGTTCGCCGTGCCAACCTTGGCGGCGCTCGCACGCTCCCGGCATGCGGTCGTATCGGTGGTCACCGGTCCGGATAAACGACGTGGCCGGGGTGGGGAGAGGAGCCCGACCGCGGTCAAAGCCGCCGCAGACGAGCTCGGGCTGCCCGTCATCGAGACCGACACCCTGCATGCGGCGGCGATCGGAGCGTCTCTTGCCGCACTCGCTCCCGATCTGATCGTGGTGGTGGCGTTCAAGATCCTGCCTCCGGAGCTTCTCTCCCTGCCACGGATCGGTAGCATCAACGCGCACGCCTCCCTGCTCCCCAAGTACCGGGGTGCCGCCCCGATCCATCATGCCATCCTTCATGGGGAGAGTGAGACGGGGGTCACCATCTTCATGCTCGACCGCGGCATCGACACGGGGGGCATCCTGCTGCGGGAGAAGACACCCCTGGGCCAGGATGAGACCACGGGCGATGTCTACGAACGCCTCCGTCATGTGGCCGCTGATGCGGTGCTTCGGGCGGTCGACGGCTTGGCGGCCGGAACGGCCGCGCCTGTTCCCCAAGACGAGGCTCTGGCCACGTCCGCCCCTAAAATCCACCCCGATGACGGTTGGCTGGATCTGACACAGACGGCCACCGCGTTGCGGAACCGCATCCGGGCCTTCACGCCCCAACCGGGCGCCTGGGTACGCCTGGATGGTCGCAAATTGCGGATCCTGGGGGCTGAAACGGATCCTTCTCCGCACCTGACGGCCGATCCCTTGCAGTGGCAGACCGGTTCGGGTTGGTTGCGACCGACGCTCGTCCAACTGGAAGGACGCCGTGTTCAGACGGCGTCCGAATTCCGGAACGGGTATGTCGGAGCATGGCGCATTGAAGGCAAAAAAGAGTATATTTGACGCCCGAAACCCCGGAATCACGCATGGAAAACAGCGCATTCATAACAGCCGCAGCCGATGGAGACCTGCAGACCGTCAACCGCCTTCTTGATGCGGGAGCTGATATCAACCAGACGGCGAAGAACGGGTCCACCGCCTTGATCTACGCCGCACAAAACAATCATTTGGATACGGTCCGATTTCTGGTCGAGCGGGGTGCGGATGTGAACATCAAAAACAAGATCGGCGGGACAGCCCTGAACCGCGCCGCCGAAAACGGGAACGTCGCCTTGATGACCTATCTGATCGACAAAGGCTGTGAAATCGGTCCCTTGTCGCTGATCATCGCCGCCCGGGAGGGTAAGTTGGGTGCCGTGAAACTGTTGGTGGACCGTGGCGCGGATGTCAATGCGACGTCGCACTGGGGCCACACCGCCTTGATGCAGGCATCGAAGGAAGGTCATGTGGACATCATCCGGTACCTGCTGCACAAGGGTGCCGATGTGAAACTCCGCGATCGGAACAACGAGAACGCCTTGGCAATGGCCAATGAGAACGACCATCTGGAGGCGGCCATGCTCTTGAAACGGGCAGGAGCCACGGAGGAGAAGGCCAAGAAGAAAGCCAATGCGCCGGCCCCGGAAACCGATGAGGAAGACGCGGCAGCCGAGGTCGATGAGGAGCCGATACTGGCCGCCGACGATGTGGCGGATGATGAGTCCGACGACGAATCCCGCGAAAACGATTAACGGGTGAAGCGGAAACCCGGCAGGACCGGTTCCTGTCCGTCCATCGGACGCTCGGTGATGGATTTCGCCTGCAGGAAGCACAGCAGGTAATCGGCGCCGCCGGCCTTGGAATCGGTGCCGCTCAGGTTGAAACCGCCGAAGGGCTGGGCACCCACCAGGGCGCCGGTGTTCTTCCGGTTCACGTACAGGTTGCCGACATGGAACTCGCGCATGGCGCGGTCGATGGCTTTCGGATCACAGGAGAAAAATCCCCCTGTCAATCCGAAGCGGGTGCCGTTGGCGATGCGGAAGGCGTCGTCCAGGTCTTTGGCTTTGATGAAAGCCGTGACCGGACCGAAAATCTCCTCCTGGGCGATGCGCGCGTCCGCATCCACATCCGCGAAGACGGTCGGTTCGATGAAATGTCCATGCGGTAGGGAGCTGACCCGGTTTCCACCACACATCAGACGGCCTTCCGTTTTGCCGATGCCGATGTAGCCGAGGATCTTCTCGACGGCCTTGGGATTCACGACCGGTCCGGCGGCATGGTTGTCTTTCGGATCGCCGACGCCCAAGGCCTTGGTCTTGGCGACCACCCGCTTGAGCAGTTCGTCATAAATGTCCTGATGGGCCACCACGCGGCTGGCGGCGGAGCATTTCTGGCCTTGGAAACCGAAAGCGGCTTGCACGATGCCCGTGGCAGCGGCCTCCAGGTCGGCGTCCGCATGCACCACGACCGCGTTCTTGCCGCCCAGCTCCGCAAACACGCGCTTGATGAAGCGGGTGCGGTCGTCGCTTTTCGCCGCGATCTCGTTGATGTGCAAGCCGACCGCCAAGGAGCCCGTGAAATTGATGAAGCGGGTGCGCGGGTCGGTGGTCAGGGTCTCGCCGACCTCCAGATTGTCACCCGTCACCAGGTTGAACACCCCGGTCGGAAGTCCGGCCTCCTCGAAGATCTCGGAAATGACCTGCGCCATCATCGGCGTGTCAGGCGAGGGCTTCGCCACGACCGTGTTCCCCGCCACGATCGGCGCAGCCGCCATACCCAGGGTGAT
>Ga0169931_10001178_pt1 | contig 43158 bp, 32 predicted proteins | sample Kivu_15m_20L_FD_129675 | JGI IMG/M metagenome (GOLD analysis project Ga0169931, IMG submission 129675) | Freshwater microbial communities from Lake Kivu, Western Province, Rwanda to study Microbial Dark Matter (Phase II) - Kivu_15m_20L... | ecosystem: Environmental > Aquatic > Freshwater > Lake... | reverse complement strand
GCGTGGTTGCATTGCTATCGGGGCCTCGCCGTCCGATGGACGCACCACCTGTTCATGTACGAAGGACTCGTATACCTCGCCTTCATACACCGAGCACTCCAACGGTTTTGAAACTGACTCTACGACGAGCGCTACATTTGGGACTGAAAGTGCAGAGGTTCGCTCACGAACCGCGAGGACACTGTGGACGCAAAATGGCGACGACGTGAACTGATCGAACAGGAACTTCAAGGGGATGGGCCACCAGAGCTAGAGTTCGATCCAGAAGAGTATCGGTACCGTTACCAAACTAAACTGTTCACGGGGACAGTCGTCGAACGCTATCCGGATGGGACGCTTCAAGGTTATCTGCAATTCGTCGATGGGTTGGCGCACGGCGTTTCGGTGATGTGGTTTCCCAACGGCCAACTCAGACGGTACATGGAGTTGGAATATGATGCGTGCCACGGTCTGAAGATCGAATGGAGCGACGATGGTGTTGTCCTTTTTGAAGGGAACTACTGCCGCGGTCGGTTGGTGAAGTGAAGGTTTCGACTTCAGGTGTTCGGGTTCTGCCAAGCCGCCCGCACAATGTCTCCTCTTCGATGGGGCTTGGTGTCACGTCGTTTCTGCCTTTACCCCGAAGGGGTTGTATCTCGCAGCACAGGGTCGCGCAGCGCACCCTGTGAACACAACACCCCGCCTTGACACCCCCCGCGCCGCGGCCGTATCTTACCGCCCTTCACACGGCTAAGGACGGCCCGACCATGCTGAGCGTACTCTTCTGCTCGCGCGCGAAGGACAACCCGGACTGCGGCCTCGCGCGCATGCTCGAATCCGCCGCCGACTGCACCACACCGGCCGAGCGCGCGGACATCGAGTTCCTCATCAAGTTCGATTCCGACGACGACCAGCACCTCACCGACACTGAGCTGGCGAAGTTCCCGTTCCCGATCAAAACGTTCACGTGGTCCCGCGGCGAGGGCCGACACGGGCTGCACCACGCGCAAGAGTACCTCTTCGCGCAGCGCGACCCGCGGTCGCGCATGCTGTACATGACCGCCGACGACTTCGTCTTCAACCGCAAGGGGTTCGTCTCGGACGTGCTCGCGGAGCGCGACGAGTTCCTCATCATGGGCCACCGCCGTCCGCTCATCGAGAGCTTCAAGGGCCGGTGGGAACAGGAAGACGCCGTGCGCGAGTGGGTCGTGTCGTTCGGCCCGTGGTCGCCGGTCATCAGCGCGCGGCTCATGGAAGTGTGCCAGAACTTCGGTTGGCAGGCCAACGTGGACAGTTGGCTCATGGGCCTGTCGGTCGCGCTGTACGACCTGTACGGCATCGTGATCTGGAAGAAACACGAGGAATTTTACGCCCGCGGCGGGTCCGGCGACCGCCCGGCGAGCACCACGCCGAACACTTACAACAACATGGAGCTGACGAACCTCGTCGGCCCGAAGAACAAGTACTGGTTCGAGTTGGTAAAGCGGCAGGCGCGGAACGTGTACCTGAACATGACCTACGGCACCGACCTGCGGGCGCGCAACTGGGGCGAAACGCTCACGTACAACCTGCGCAAAGCCGGGCGCAAGCCGATCGCGCAGTTGCCGGGCCGCGTGTTCCGCCGCGTGCGCCGCAACCTCGCGAGCCTGTTCGCCTAGAGCATTTCCGCCCTCGCCCCGCGCCAGCGGGGAGAGGGCAGCGAGCGAAGCGAGCGGGTGAGGGGCGTTACACAACAGATAGGGCGATGCGGAAACAGTAGGCGCTGCGATTGATTCTTTGCACAGCACCACTCTTTGTTCAGCGCCCCTCACCCGGCGGCTTGCGCCGCCGCCCTCTCCCCGCTGGCGCGGGGCGAGGGTCGGAAGCGAGCACCGCTCGCCGCCCACACGACCACACCCCGCGACGGAGCGCGCGACGATGCATCTGGGACGACGCGACAAGGTGCCCTTCCCGACCGAGTACAACGGGTTCCGGCTGATCCGCACGCACGGGCGCGTCTTCGCGTTCCCGCCGCACCTCGACTTTCACCGCATCACCCACACGCCGGGCCTCATGTTCCGGCACTCGGGCGTGCTCAGCGCCGCGAGCCTCGACGAACTGCGCCCCCTCATCGACGCCTACGACCACCTCGCGGCGCGCCCCGTCGTGCTAAAGGAAGTCGAAGGCTACGCGCTCGTGCGGCACCGCGAGCGGTTCTACGCGGTGCCGGGTAGCGCCGCGCACGTGGACTTCGATTGCGCCGACGACCGGCAGCGCGCCGGCGCGATCCCCGGGGCCACCGCCGAAGACCTCGAGCGCACGGTGCGCCAACTCGCGACCGGCGCGCCGGTCGAGTTCGGCGGCTGGATGCCGGTGTTCAAGGTGTCCGGCAACTGCGGCGCGCACCCGCAATTCAAACACACCGGCACGCCGCCGCCCGGCTACCGGTTCACGCACACCCCGCCCCCGCAAACGGTCGAGCACCCGTCGCGCCTCGGCGCGTTCGTGTCGAAGGTGTGGACCAAGGTCGCGCGCGGCGCGCGCCAAGCGTACTACCTCGCGCGCGTGCCGCTCACGTTCGTGCTGCCGGCGAAGGGCGTGAGCCTCGGCACCCGGTGGGCCGTGTTCGTCGCGTTCGTGACCCTGTTCTTCTACCTCCTGCGGCGCGGCGGAAAGCCGCTCGCGGTGCTGAACTTCCTGCGCACGCGACACCTCACCTCGCAGTTGCAGTTGGGGAAGCACGACCTCGTGTTCCTCACGAGTATGCCGTACACGTTCGGCCAGAACCCGTGGGTGATCGAGATCGAAGACCCCACGACGCTCTTCTACCCTCTGATCCAGAACGGCCACACCTGCGGGCTGGACCTGCGCGCGTCGCCGTACTTCCCCATCGTGAAGGCGCTGCTCGAACACGATTCGTGCAAAGCGATCCTCACGCACATGCGCTCGACCGCGGAACTCGTGGGCGCGCTGTTCGAGAGCGACACCGTTCGCGCGAAGGTGCTGCACGCGCCGCTCGGTGTGAAACTGCCGGCGCGGTTCCAAGCGCACGAGCCGCGGCCCGCGCTTGCCCCGGTGAACCTGCTGTTCATCAACTCGTGGTGCCAAGTGCCGGAGAACTTCTACGTGCGCGGCGGGTTGGACGTGCTCGAAGCGTTCGCCGTGCTGAAGCGCAAGTACCCGCAGCTTACACTCACGATTCGCACGCAACTGCCGGCCCTCGACGATCACTATTTGCGCGTGCTGGAACAGCCCGGCGTGCGGGTCATCAGCCGGTTCCTCTCGGACGACGAGATGGCCGAGTTGCACGCGAGCAGCGACGTGTTCCTGCTGCCCGCGGCGCGCGTTCACATCGTCTCGCTGCTGCAAGCGATGTCGTACGGTCTCGCGGTCGTCGGTTCCGACGGTTGGGGCATGGAGGAGTACCTCGAAGACGGGCGCAACGGCCTCGTCGTGCGCGGGCGGTACGGCGTGGCGTCGTGGGCCGACACCGAAGCCGGGATGCTGCGCGAGAACTACGAACCGATGTACGCGCCGGATGCGCGCGTGGTCGCGGGGATCGTGGAAGCCGTTTCGCGGCTGGTGGAAGGCGCGGAGTTGCGGCGCGAATTGGGCGCAACGGCCCGCGCCGACGTGCGCGAGAAGTACACCGCGGCGGCGTGGAACGCGGGCATGAAAGCGGCACTCGACCGCGCCGGGCTGCCCGCGGGCGCAACGGTGATCGGCCCGTTGCCGCTCCCGACCGAGAGCGAAGTCGAACCGCTTCCGGTGCCAGACCGCTGCGACACCGGCGCGAAGTGCGCGTGACAGGCACCGCCCTCGCCCCGCGCCAGCGGGGAGAGGGCAGCGAGCGAAGCGAGCGGGTGAGGGGCCGCGATGCGGATAAAGGGGCGACGCGATGTATCGCATCGCCCCTTTTGTTGCGTAGCGCCCCTCACCCGGCGGCTGCGCCGCCACCCTCTCCCCGCTGGCGCGGGGCGAGGGTCTGAAGGCACCGCGATCGCACTTTCACCAGCGCTCACCCCAACAGCTTCTTCGACTCCAAATACTTCAGAATCAACTCCACGCCCTGTTCGGTGGTGTGGCTCGTCGCGTCGAAGGTGATTTCCGGGTTCGTCGGCGGTTCGTACGGGTCGTCGACGCCGGTGAAGCCCATGCCCTTCCCCGCGGCGACCGCGTCGCGGGCCTGCTTGTACAGCCCCTTCGGGTCGCGCTTCTCGCACGTTTCGATCGGCGTGTTCACGTACACTTCGATGAACGGGATCGCCCCGCCCTTGTTCGCTTCGTGAATCTTGCGCGCCGCGTCCCGGTCCTTGCGGTACGGGCTGATGAAGCTCGTGAGCGCGAACAGGCCGGCGTCGGCGAACAGCTTCGCCACTTCCCCGATGCGGCGGATGTTCTCTTCGCGGTCCGCGGCGCTGAACCCGAGGCCGAACCGCTTGGCTTGCTCGTCGGAGTAGCCGCGCGTTTCGGTCAGAATCTTCGGCCCGGCGTTCAGCCCGAAGCGGATGTTGTCGCCGTCGAGCGCGTACGCCGGGTGCCCGCGCTGAATGAGCACCTGTTCGAGGGCCATCGCGAGCGTGGACTTGCCGGACCCGGACAGCCCGGTGAACCACAGCGTGGCCCCGGTCTGCTTCAGCACTTTGGCCCGCTCGTCGCGGGTGACGGAACCGGCGTGGAAGAAGATTTGCGCCATTGTCGAGGGTCAGTTGTCATTAGTCAGTGGTCAGTAACGGCCGGACGGCCACATCTGGCTAATGTACGAAGTGGAGAATCGGAGGCACCGTGCGGTTCCCGGCCGCTCAATCCCAGTCCCAAACGAGCACGCGCCCGGTGTGACTGCCGACCGCGGCCCGCGAACCGTCCGGCGACACCGCGACCGCGTACAGCTTCCCGATGTCCCATTCGATGGTGCGCACGGGTTGAAGTGAGGGCACGTCCCACACGCGCACGAGGCGCTCGTTATCGACGGTGAGCACGCGCCCTTCGCGGTGAACCGCCAGTGCGACGAAGTGCTTGCGCGACGGGTTGAAGGTGCGCGTCGGCTTCGCTTCCGGTTCGGCCAAGTTCCAGCACACGAGGCTCACGTTCCACCGCGCCAGCAGGAACTCGTTACGCGCCGAGAACGCGAGTTGCTGCGGGATGTCGGTCGGGAGATGTCGGAATTCGCACCGTAGCGCACCGGTCGCGCCGTCGAACGCGCGCAACGTGTGCGCCGCGGTACCGCGCCCGTGCCGCGCGGTAGCGAGCAGCGCGCCATCGTTCGAGAACCCGGCCGCGTCCGGCGTATCGGGAAGGGACCACAGCGCGACGGGGGCGGCGACCGAATCCAGCCCCCAGACGCGCGGGTTGCCGACGTTCCATAAGCCCACCGCGCGCGCTCCGTTCGCGGACGCGTTCCGCATTTCTTCGTCGAGATTGAGGGTAACGCCGATCCGCCTCTCGTCAGCAGCGCGCGTGTGGACGTTCCGCACCTCGTCGAACCACAGCAGGTAGCCGTCGGGCCGAAACACCAGTCGGCCCGCGTGCGCCCATGTGTTCGGGAAGTGCCGCGGCGGTTCGGCCGGCGCACCGGTGTCCCACAGGTGAACGCCGCCGCGCCCGCCGGCCGCGAGCCAGCGCCCGCAGTGCGAGAACGCGAGCGCGTGAACCGCGAACCGCCGACCGGTCAGGATTTGCACGCGCGGGCCTCCATCGTTTCCCGGGACCGCGGCCGTCTCGGCCGCCTCTTCGTGCCACACGCACCGAGCCGTGCGGCCGAGACGGCCGCGGTCCCGGGAAAGCACTCACGCGAGCGCCACTTCGATACCGGTCATCTCCTCGTTCGCCAGCCCCAGAGCGATGCGCGCGAACACTTCGTCGCGGGCCTTGTTGCGCGCGTCGAAGTCCTTCAGGTACCACCAGAACCGGTACGTCACCACCTTCACCGGGCCTTTGTGCGCGTAGTTCAACACGCTTACGCCCTGATCGGCCGACAGGCTCTTGCACTGCGCCAGCGCCGCGCGAATCACGCCGATCACCTTGCCCGCGTCCTTGTCGGTGCTCACCGTCACCGTGAGCGCGTCGTAGGTTTCCGCGCCGCGGCTCAGGTTCTCGACGGGCGCTTCGGTGAGCTTGCGGTTGGGCACGCTCACCGTGAGGCCGCTCGCGTTCTTCAGCGCGGTCGAGCGCCACGTGAGGCCCACCACGCGCGCCGGTTCGCCGCCGTTCAGCCGCACCACGTCGCCCACTTGGAACCGGCCGTCGGCGCAGATGGCGACCGCGGCGAGCGCGTCGGCGATGACCGTGCGCGCCGCCAGCGCCAGCGCGAGAATGACGATGGCCGCGCCGACCACGCCCGCGGTCACGTCGAAGCCGAGCACGCTGAGCGCGACCGCGAGCGCCGAGAACCACACCAGCCACCGCACCGCGCGGCGCACCGGGCCGAGCACCGGCGACGGGTTCACCCCGCGCAGCGCGCGCTTCAGCGCGCGGGCCAGCAGCACCGACGCCACCAGCGCGCCGACGAACACCGCGACCAACTTGATGCCGAGGACGATGAGGCCGCGCGCGCGGGCCTCGTTCAGCTCGCGCCGCGCGTCGCCGATCGCGCCGCCGGTCGCGGGCTGCTGTGCGTGTTCGGCCGGGTTCGCGGGCGGCGCGTTCCCGGTCAGTGCCGTCACGCGCTTCGCGCGCGAACCGGCGACCGCGTCGAGGCGCGCGCGCTCGTCGAGGTAGCCGCTCGCTTCGGCCACCAGCCCGGTCGCGCCCGCGCGCGCCGCGAGCCACGCGTCCCACGGTTCGGCGCGCTTCGCGATCACGGCGCGCAACTTCGCGATGTCGTCGGCCTCCTTGCGCGGCAGTTCCGCGAGCTTCGTGAGGCGGTCCTGCTGCGCCGCGAGCGCGTCTTGCCGCTCCGCGAGGTCCGCGAGTTCGCGGTAGTACGTGTCGAGCAGCGCGGCGCGCTCGGCCGCCAGCGCCGAGCGGTCCAATTCGAGGAACGGTTCGGCCGGGTCGCGGTCGCGGGCGCGGAACTCGGCGGCGCGGCGCTCGACGCGCTTCTGCTCGGACGGCGAGCGGTCCTTCGCGTCGACCGCCTGTTCGAGCGCGAACCGTTTCACTTCGGCTTGCAGTTCGATGCGCTCCGCGACGCGCGCGCGCACCGCCGCGGTGAGCGCGCGGGCGGCTTCGCTCTCGGCGTCCGGTTTGCGCAGCGCGTCGCGCTCGGCGCGCAGCTCGGCGAGCGCCTTCTGAAGCCCGGCGGCGGTCGCTTCGAGTTGCGCCGCCTCGGCCGCTTCGGTCGCGCCGCGGGCGAGCGCGCCGGGCACTTGGTCCGGCTTGAGATCGCCGCGCCCGGCGCGCGCGCCGAGTTCGGCGACGCACGCCGCCAGTTTCTGTGCGGCGCGGCGGGCGTCGGCGAGCGTCGCGGCGTAAGCCAGCCCGAGCTTCTCTTGCTGGTCGAGCGCGGCCGCGAGTGCCGTCGCGCGCTCGGCGCGCTCCGCGCCGGCGCGCAAGCGGGCGGTCAGGAACGCGTGCGCCGCGGCGAGGTCGTGCGCCGCGGGCACGGGCGGGTCCGCGACCGCGGCGCGGCGCGCCCGCGCTTCGGCCGCGGCGCTCACCGCCTTCGCGTAATCGGCCGCGTCGCCCGCGAGCGCCGTGCGCTTCTCCGCGAGTGCCGTTCGCGCGCGCCCGAGTTCGTCGGCGAGCGGTCCCACGGCCTTCTCCTTCAGCGAAGCCGCGAACGCGAGCGCCGCGAGGGTCGCGTCGCGGGTCGCGTTCAGCTCGGCGAGCGCCGCGGTTTCGGCCGCGAGCGCGGAACGCGCCCCCGCGAGTTGCGTCTCGAAGTGCCGCGCGAGTTGCTCGACGACCGCGGCACCGCTCGCGCGTTCCTTCCGCAGGCCGTCGATCAGTTCTTCGGCCCCTTTCAGCCCGGCGGGCTTGGCGACCGCGGGCAGCTTGTCCGCCGGTACCTTCGCGAACTCGCTCGCGGCGCGCAGGAGCGCGAGGTGCGCCGCGGCGGCATCGGCGGCGCGCGAAGCGTCCGCGCGCGCCGCGAGCGCGTCGGCGGCGCGGGCCGCGAGCGCGTCGAGTTCTTTCACCCGCGGGCCGAAGAAGTCGATTCGCGCTTTGGTGGCCGCGGTCGCGGCGTCGAGGTCCGCCGGCGCTTGGACCGGGCCGACGAACGCCGGCGGGGGGGCGTCCGCGAGCCGCCGCTTCGCGTCTTCCAGTTCCGCCACTCGCGCCGCGAGCGCCGTCCGCGCGGCACCGCTCGTGCCCTTGTGCGCGTCCCATTCCGCGGCCAAGCGTTCCAGTACCGCGAGTTGCTGCTCCGGCGTTCGGCCCACCAGTTCGCGGCGCACGGCTTCCGTACGGTCCGAGGCGTCGAGGTCTTTGGCTTTGGGGAGCTTGTCTTGCGCGCCGGCGGCGCACGCGAACAGAAGCCCCGCGAGCGCGAAGCGGAACCGGGTGTGGCGCATAACGGCTCGGTGGTGAGATGGGCGCGCGAGTGCGGCGCACCGGGAAAGTGTATCCCCGCGCGGCGCAGGCGGAAGGGGCCTCTGCTACCATACCAGCGTGGACAGATTCACGGCAGACGTCGGCGGCGGGCGGCGCGAGTGGCTGTTTCGGCCCGGGCGCGCCGGCGCGCCGCTCGTGCTGTTCCTCACCGGCACCGGCGGCACCGCGCAGTGGGCCGACCGCGAGACCGGGTGGTCCGCGCTCGCGGAGCGCGCCGGGTTCGCGCTCGCGATTCCCGAAGCGCTGCCGCCGAACCCCAGCGCCGCGCCGTCGTTCCTCCACAACCCGCCGCGGTGGAACGACGGTTCGCCCCCGCTGTTCGCTGCGCCGCAGGCCGATGACGTCGCGTTCTTGGAAGCGGTGCTCGACCGCTGCGCCGCGCCGCAAGCGTTCGTGTGCGGCTTCTCGAACGGCGCGGGCATGGCGTTCCGGTTCGCCGCCGAAAGATCGGCCCGCGTGGCGGCGGTCGCGCCGGTCGCCGGGCACTGTTGGTTGAGCGAACCGAACCCGGCCCGCCCTGTCCCGACTCTGTTCGTCATCGGCACCGAAGACCGGCTCGTTCCGCTGCGCGGCGGCGACGTGCCCTCGCCGTGGCTGAACCGACTCGTGCGCCGCCCGCCGGTGAACGAGACGCTGGAGAAGTGGGCACTCGCGAACGGCTGCGCTCTCGTGCCAGAGCTGCTGCGCGACGGCCCGGTGCGCGCCGAGCGCTACCCCGGCCCGGTGCGGTTCGAGGCGCTCACGGTCGAAGGGCTTGGGCACCACTGGCCCGGCGGGCGCGCGCAACTGAACCCGCGGCTCGCCGGCCCGCCCAGCGCCGCGCTGCGCGCGACCGATGTGGTGTGGGAGTTCTTTTCGCAAGTGTAGGTCGCTCCGCGAGCGACCATTGGTGGCGCGATGAGGGCTTTGGTGTTTGCGAGCGCCAATGGCCGCTCGCGGAGCGAGCGGCCTACTCTTGAAGAGGTTCTCCATGTCCGACCGCGACGCGCTGCTTGCCGCCATTCGCGCGCACCCCGAAGAGGACACGACGCGGCTCATGTTCGCCGACTGGCTCGAAGAACAGGGCGACGAAGTGCGGGCCGAATTCCTACGGCTCCAGTGCGAACTGGCGCGGCTCGAAGGGGACGGCAGCGGCAGCCAAGCCCTGTACGAGTTCCTGTGCGAGCGCGACTACGTCACGCGCCCCGCGGCCGACTGGACGCAAATCGACGACGGCATCCACACGCGGCTCGCGCTCGCCACGCGCGCCGGCGACCTCGAAAAGTTGCACGGCGAGGCGTGGCGCCCCAAACTGCCGCGGCGCGCGAAGGTGGAGTTCGGCGCGTTCCGCCGCGGGTTCGCGCACTACGTCATGCTGCCGCGCGGCAAGCAACTGGAGAGAATCGCGCCGCTGCTCCGCGACCGGCTGCCGGCCATCACGCTCGTCGCACACAATTTCGACGCGGATTTCGTAGAGCAGTTGCGCGAAGCGCGGCTCACGGATCGGCTGGCGGGGTTGCTCGTCACGGGCGAGTGCGCGACCGGGCTTGAGGCGCTCGGCAAACGGCCGGAAGCCGCGCACCTGCGCGCGCTCGACCTGCGCGCGTGGGACGCGCCCGCGACGATCGCGGCACTGGCGACCGCGCCGCACTTCGCCGGGCTGCGCGTCCTCCACATGCGCGAGGTGAACGTCTCGGCCGAGGGCGCGCAACAGTTCTTCCGCGCGGCGCACCTGCGCGGCCTCACGCGGCTGCACCTGCGCGGCGACGGCATGTGGGCGATCGACACCGTGCGGGCGTTCGCCGAAGCCGGGTTCGCCGCACTCGCGTCGCTCCGCTTCACCTACGCCGGGTTGGGCGACGACGCGGCCCGCGTGCTGGCCCGCTGCGCGGCGCTCAAGAACGTCACCGATCTGGACCTCGGGCAGAACGCGCTCACCGGGCGCGGCGTCACGGACCTGTTGTGCTCGAAAGTGCTGACGAAACTCGCGTTCCTCGGCATCGAGTACAACGCCGCGAACGGTTTGGACGCGAAGAAACTCGCCGCGGCGCGCCCTGCGGCGCTGCGCATGCTGCACGCGCACGGGTGCCAATTCCGCACCGCCGACGTGCGCGCGCTGGCGCGCTCCCCGCGGCTCCGCACCCTGTGGTACTTGGACCTCGACAGCAACAACCTCGGCACCCCCGCGGTGCGCGAGCTGGTCCGCGGGTTCCGCGACTTCTGCCCGCCGATCCTGTGGATGACCTACAACCGCCTCGACGACCGCGCCGCGGAGTTGCTCGCCAACTGGCCCGCGGCGCGGGCGCTGCGGGTGCTGCACCTGAAGCACAACTCCGGTCTCACCGCCGCCGGGTCGCGCGCGCTGCTCGAAAGCGAACACCTGAAAAACCTCGACAGCCTCGGCGTGCCGCTGCCGGAAGGCGACGACGTGGCGCGCGTACACGGCGAACGGTTCCGCAAGACGGACGCGACTTACTGAGCGTGGTCCGTTCCGCGCGCGTCGGATAATCCGCACGCGCCTCGCCCTCGCCCCGCGCCAGCGGGGAGAGGGCAGCGAGCGAAGCGAGCGGGTGAGGGGTGCTCAACAGATACTGGGGCTGCGCGAACGGTGAGCCGCGTTGCACTAATCTTCGTTTCGCGCCCCTCACCCGGCGGCTCGCGCCGCCACCCTCTCCCCGCTGGCGCGGGGCGAGGGTAGAAAGCCGCTACTTCATTGCGCTCGACCCTTTTGGGCGCTGTCGCCTCTTTCCCACCACGAGACGCTGCCATGCGCGCTGCCGTTTGTTGCCTGTTCCTGTCGTGCGCCGCCGCACTCGCCGCGCCGCCGCTACTCGACCTCGATTCGCACACCGAGCGCCAAGTGGTCGTGGACCGCGAGAAGGGCCAGTACCTCGGTCACCCCACCACGCTGTTGCTCGAAGACGGCAAGACGATTCTGTGCGTGTACCCGAAGGGCCACGGGCGCGGCGCGATTCTGTACAAACGCAGCACCGACGGCGGGAAGACGTGGAGCGAGCGCCTGCCCACGCCGAAGAACTGGGAAACGTCGCTGGAAACGCCCACGCTTCACCGCGTGACCGACGCGAAGGGGACGAAGCGCATCATCATGTTCAGCGGGCTGTACCCGGTGCGGCTCGCGGTGAGCGAAGACGACGGGAAGACGTGGAGCGAACTGAAGCAGGTCGGCGATTGGGGCGGCATCGTGACGATGGCTTCCGTCATCGAACTGAAGACCGCGGGGCACTACCTCGCGCTGTTCCACGACGACGGCCGCTACTTCAAGAAGGGCGGCAAAGCCGGCGCGTTCACGCTGTACAAGGCGCTCAGCACCGACGGCGGCCTGACGTGGGGCGCGCCGGACGCGATCTTCAAATCCGGCGACGTTCACCTGTGCGAACCGGGCGCGGTGCGCTCGCCGGACGGCAAGCAACTCGCCGTGCTGCTGCGCGAGAACCGGCGCGTGAAGCGCTCGCACGTGATCTTCTCGAACGACGAGGGCAAGACGTGGACCGAGCCGAAGGAGGTGCCGCTCGCGCTCACCGGCGACCGGCACACCGCGAAGTACGGCCCCGACGGGCGGCTGTTCGTCTCGTTCCGCGACGTGCCGCCGAAGGGCACCACGAGCGCGACGAGCGGCGATTGGGTGGGCTGGGTGGGCACCTACGACGACATCGCGAACGGCCGCGACGGGCAGTACCGCGTGCGCTTCAAGAAGAACAACAAGGGCTTCGACTGCGCCTACCCCGGTGTGGAAGTGCTGCCGGACGGCACCATCGTGACGACGACCTACGGGCACTGGACCGCGGGCGAACCGCCGTACATCCTGAGCGCGCGGTTCACGCTGAAGGAACTCGATGTGATCGCGAAGGGGAAGAAGTGAAGAAGTTGGTGGCACAGGCTTTCTAGCCTGTGCGGTTTTCGAGCGCGAAGCGGCACAGGCTAGAAAGCCTGTGCCACAAGAACAGAACCGCCGAGCATCACACGCGCCGGGCCGCGAACACTTCCACCGTGGTTTCGCGGAGCGCGCCGGCGCGCGGCGGGAGCGGTTCGCCGTCCCACTCGCTCACCGGTGTGCCGAACGGTTCGCGCGGCACTTCCGCGCGGCGCACCGTGCGGCCGGCGTGTCGCAACACGAAGCCCTCGTCGCCCGCGTCCCACGCGCTCACCGGGCCGGCGAACAGCACCTCGAACCCGTGCGCCGGGCCGAACGCGGCGCACAACTTCGCGCGCACGAAGGCGCGCGCCGACACGGCGCGCACCGGCCAGTCGCGGCCCGTCTGCTTCGCGGTGAGAGTCAGCGTTACGAGCGCGCGGTTGAGTGCGAGCAGGCGCACGGGGTCGGCGCTTTCGCGCATGAAGTCCAGCGCGAGCGCGTCCGGGTCGAGCGCGCCGGGTTTGTGCAACTCCGCGTACGGGCCGAGGCGCGACAGCAGCGGGTGCCCGGTCGCGGCGAGCAGTTTCAGCAGCGCGTGGAACGGCTCCCACCGCACCGCGAGCACTTCGTCGAACTCCCCGGCTTCGGGCAGTGCCCCGCGCTGTTCGTCGGTGAGCACTTCCAGAAGCGCCGAATCGCGCGCGAAGTTGGTGAGCGGCACTTCGCCGCCCGCGATCAGTTCGGGGAACAGCCCGTCCGGGCTGGTGGCGAGATCGAGGACGTGCAGCACCGCGCCCCCGGGGCGCAGCGCGCGGTGTAATTCGTCGCGCACCGCGGCGAGGTTCCGCAGCGTGTCGAACACGCACAGCGCCACCGCGGCGCGCAGTTCGCCGTCACGGACCGGGAGCGCGTCGGCGTTCGCTTGAAGCACGCGTGCGTTCGGGTGCCGGGCGCGGAGCGCCCGAACGAACGGTTCGGACGGCTCCGTGAGCACCATTTCGGCCGCGAGCGCCGGCGGGAGCCATTCGAGCAACTGCCCGCCGCCGGCCCCGAGTTCGACCACGGTTCCGGGCCGCGTCGGAACGAACCGCGCCGCGGCGGCGCGCACGACGCGCGCCACGGGCGCGCCCCACGGGGCCCGCACGCGCGCGAGGTGGTCCAGAAGTGCCGGGTCGTGCCAGCGCTCGGCTACGGGAAGCATGTTCGTGTCGGGCCGGTGGCCTCACTCCTTGTTTTTCCCGCCGCCCCACAGCGGGGCCACGTTACCCTTGTTCCAGTCGTCCCACGCGGCTTGCAGTTCCTTCACTTTAGCCGGTTCCTTCGCGCTCAGGTCGGTCTTCTCGCCGATGTCGTCGGCCAAGTTGTAGAGGCGCACCGGCGCGGTGCCTTTGCCGCCCTCGGCCGCCGCGTCGTACTTCACCAGTTTCCAATCGCCCTTGCGGACCGCGAACTGCGCCCCGAACCGCCAGTACAGCGCCTCGTGCGGCGCGCCCTTCGCCGCGCCGGTCACGAACGGGAGCAGGTCGGTGCCGTCGAGCTTCCATTCGGGTTTCGATTCGACGCCGGCCGCGGCGAGCGCGGTCGGCAGCACGTCGAGTTGAATCACCGGGGCGTCGAACACCTTGCCCGCGGGCACCCGCGCCGGCCAACTCAGCACGAACGGCACGCGAATGCCGCCTTCGAGGGTCGTGCGCTTCGAGCCGCGCAGCGGCGCGTTCACCGAACCGTTGGTGGTGGTGCCCGGCATCGTCGGCCCGCCGTTGTCGCTGACGAACACGATCAGCGTGTCGCGGTCCAGCTTCTCGGCTTTCAGCTTCGCCTGAAGTTTGCCGACCGCTTCGTCCATCGCCCACATCATCGCGGCGTAGGTGCGGCGCGTGTTGTCCTTGATGTCCGCGAACTTCTTCAGTCGTTCGTCGGTGGCGTGCATCGGCGTGTGGACCGCGTTGAACGCCAAGTACAGGAAGAACGGCTTCGCCTTGTTCTTTTCGACGAACGCGACCGCCTCGCGGCCGAAGGCGTCGGTCAGGTACTCGGTTTCCTTCGCGTCGTCGGTGCCGCGCAGCACGGTGCCGCCCTTCCCCTTTTCGGCGAAGTAGGAGTGCGCGCCGCCGAGGAACCCGAACGCGGAGTCGAACCCGCGCTTCAGCGGGTGCCGCTCGCCGGTGCCGAGGTGCCACTTGCCGACCCACCCGGTGGCGTAGCCCGCGGCCTTGAGCCGATCCGCCAGCGTGGTTTCGGTGAGCGGCAGGCCGACGTTCGGCCCGTTCGCGGGGTTGAACTCGTGGCCGAACCGCGTCTGGTACCGCCCGGTGAGCAGGCCGGCGCGCGTGGGCGAGCAGTACGGGCCGCTCACGTAGCCGTTCGTGAACCGCGTGCCGGCCTTCGCGAGCGCGTCCAAGTGCGGCGTGGGGATGTCTTTGCACCCGTGGAACCCGACGTCGGCGTAGCCCATGTCGTCGCCGACGATCACGATCACGTTCGGCTTGTCGGCGGCGCGCCCCGGGGCGACCGCCGCGAGCGACACACAAAGGGCAACGAGCGCGCGAAACATGTGAAGTCCTCGTGTGGGAGAGCGCACCGTATTGTGCGCGCCGGCGCGAACGAGTGAAAGCGCGCGCGGCGCGAATTCTGCGCGGTGCCAGTGCGGGCGGAATGTGTTAGAATCCGCGCATTCCCTTCTCGTGCGAGGCCGTCCGAATGACCGCCCCCAGCGCGCCGCCGGCCGACCCGCCGCTGATCCTCGTCGCCGACGATTCCCAACTGGAACAGCGGTACGTCGGGCGCATCCTCGAACAGGGCGGGTGCCGCGTCGCGTTCGCCCGCAACGGCGAAGAGGCGCTCGCCGCGGTCGCGCGGAGCGAGCCGGCGCTGCTGCTCACCGACATGAACATGCCCAAGATGGACGGGCTGACGCTGGTGGAGGAGGTCCGGGCGAAATTCCCGCGCGTGCCGGTGGTGCTGATGACCGGCAGCGGCAACGACAAGGTCGCGGTGGCCGCTCTGAAGGCCGGGGCCGCCGATTACGTGGCGAAGCAGGCGCTCGCGCACGACCTGCTCCCGGTGGTGGAGCGCGTGCTCTCCGCGGGCCAAGCCGAAATGCGCCGCTACCGGGTGCTCCAAGGGATGACGCGCCGCAGCTCGCAGTTCGTGCTCGAAAACGACCCGGCGCTGGTGCCGCCGCTCGTCGCGCAGTTGCGCGAGGACCTGATCGAAATGGGCCTGTGCGACGTGACCGGCGCGACGCGGGCCGGCATCGCCCTCGAAGAAGCGCTGCTGAACGCGGTGTACCACGGCAACCTCGAAGTGAGTTCCGAGCTGCGGGCCAACGGCGACGAGGCGTTTCACGCGCTGGCGCGGGCCCGCCGCTTCCAGATGCCGTACGCGCCGCGCCGCGTGCGGGTCACGGCGCGGTTCACGCCGGAGAGCGGAACGATCGTGATCGCCGACGAAGGCCCGGGGTTCGACGTGAGCAAGCTGCCGGACCCGACCGACCCGGAGTTCTTGGAGCGCCCCAGCGGTCGCGGCGTGCTGCTGATGCGCACCTTCATGGACGACGTGCGGTACAACGCGACCGGCAACCGCGTCACCCTCGTGAAGCGCCGCGACCGCGCGGGGGCGTAGCCCGGTTTGTGGCACAGGCTTTCCAGCCTGTGCCGAACTGAGACGCACGTCAGCACAGGCTGGAAAGCCTGTGCCACAAACGCGCAATCACTTCTTCGCTTCCAGAATGCGAATCTGCGTGCTGAGGGTGAACTTCAGGCCGTCGAGGTCGTACTCGGTTTCGGCGAAGAACGCGCGGAAGCCCTTCTCCGGGGCGCGCACTTCCGCCGGGAACTTCGCCGCCTTGTCTTCGGTCCACCGCGCCTTGCGGAAGTCGCGCGTCTCGGCCTCGGCGGTCCACACGCGCAGCGACACGGGCTTGGTCGCGGAGGTCACTTCGAGTTTGCACACGCCGGCCTTCTCGTCGCACACCCACTGCGGCCCGGGCATCGGCTTGTCGAAGATCGTGCACCGCGCGAACGCGCCGAGGGTGTTCACCGCCCGCAGCGGGAGCAGTTGCTTCGTGCCGTTGGCGTCCGTCTCGCGCAGGTCGTGCCCGGCGTTGGGCACGTACAGAATCCACTTGTCGCCCTTCAGGTCGTCCCAGTACGAGTTGAGCGCGTCGAGCGGCCAGTACGGGTCGTTCGCGCCGTTGATGATCATCTTCGGCACCGTGAGCTTGTCGCGGTACACGAACGGATCGACCATGCGCCACAGTTTGGTCGCTTCCGGCGTGTCCGGGATCGGGACCAACTTCGCGTTCGTGTAGTCCTTAATCATCTCGCTCGGCTTGCCGAACGCCGCGAGTTGGTTCTTCATCTGCACGGGCATGTTGAGCGTGTCGATGACGATGGGCGCGATGGCCTTCACGCGCTTGTCGCCGGTCGCGGCGGTGAGCCAACTCGTCCACCCGCGCTTGGAAGCGCCGGTGACGACGAACGATTTCACTTCGAAGTCCCATTCCTTCTTGGCGAAGGCTTGGAGCGCGTCCATCGCCGCGACGACGCTCTTCACCATCGGGAACAGCAGCGGCCACGAGGCGTCTTTGGTGGCGAGGTACTGCACGAAGGTTTCGGCGATGAGCGCGTCTTCGGTCTTCCCGCCGAACAGCGGCTGCTTCGGGACGCCGTACAGGAACGCGACCGGCGCGCCGACGCGCTCCGCGATCTGCAAGCCGAGCGCGGCGGAGGTGCCGCTGGGCCGCCCGCCTTGGTTCCACAGCACCAGCGTCGCTTGCGGCTTCGCGCCCTTCGGCACGAACACCTGCACCTTGTGGTCCCACACGATCTTCTGCCACGTCTGCGAGACGAGGTCGAGTTCGTACACGGTGCCGGCGTCGGACTTCTTCGTATCGACGAGTTTCCACGCGAACGAGTCGTCCTTCCTGAAGACGTACTCGGCGAGTTCGGTGGGCACCGCGGGGGCGTCCGGGGCGGCGCGCGAAACGGACGGCAGCGCGGCGAGGGCGAGAGCGAGCGCGAGGCGCACGGGGTGGCTCCGAAAGAAGTGGGTACCGCAGAGAGGGTATCGCGCCCGGCAGAACCGGACAGCGGCCAGAGGGAATAATGAGAACCGCGCGATTTTCTCTAGCGTGCGCGCGAGCGTCTCGTTAGGAGTGTGTGAAGTAGCGGGTGCCTTCATTTCCAGCACCCGGTGCGCTTTCGCCCGCACAATTCGTTCTCGTTTATCGGAGGTTCGCGATGCCCCTCTCCGGCATCCGCACCGGCTCGCACCGGCGCGCGTTCACGCTGATCGAACTGCTGGTCGTCATCGCCATTATCGCCATCCTCATCGGCCTGCTCCTCCCGGCGGTCCAAAAGGTGCGCGAGGCCGCCGCCCGCATGAGCTGCTCCAACAACCTCAAGCAGATCGGGCTGGCGCTGCACAACTACCACGACGCCCGCGGCAACATGCCGCCGGGCGGCACCTACTTCGGCGCGTGCTGCACCCCGCCCACGTACACCAACTGGGCGATCGAAATCTTGCCGCTGCTGGAACAGGACAACCTGTTCAAGCAGTACAACCAGCTCGCGCTCAACTCGGCCACAGCGAACGCGGCGTTCGTGCAGCAGCGGGTGAAAACCTACGAGTGCCCGTCGGACGTGCTGGTGGGCCGGGCGGAACTGCCGGCGAGCGGCCCGCGGGCCAACGGCAGTCTGTGGATGCACGGCAGCTACCGTGCGATCAGCGGGAAGGCGAACATGGCCGTGGGCCACGGCGCGTGGGACAGCTTCGAGCCGAACCTGTGGCCGGGCGGGCGGATGGACCCGTCGTTCCGCTCGCTCCTGCACACCATCGGCGTGGGCTACAACGGCGTTCCGAACCCGAACGTCACCGTGGCCGGGCAGCACGTCTCCACGCTCGGCGGCCCGGAGAAGTTGGTGAGTGCGACCGACGGCCTCTCGAACACGCTCATGGTGGGCGAGTACACCTCGACCACCGTGACCACGCGCGCGACGTTCTGGGCGTACACCTACGCCTCGTACAACCAGTCGTCGATCGGGGCCGAGAGCCGGCTGTTCGGCATGGACTACGCTAAGTGCGCCGCCACGCCCGGGCTGTACGGCGACCAGATGTGCAAGCGGGCGATCAACAGCGGCCACACCAACGGCGCGAACTTCGTGCTCGGCGACGGCTCGGTGCGGTTCGTCAGCTACGGCGCGGCGCTGAACCTGTTGCAGAACATGGCGACGATGGCCGGCGGCGAGGTCGAAACGCTCCCGTAGTGCGCCGCGGGCGCGGTACGGGCCGCGCCCGCCCCTCTCCCCACCGACACGAGACCTCACCCATGTTCCGCACGCGCGCGCTCGCGGCGGTCGCGCTGGTCGGCGCGGTCGCCGGTTGTTCCGGTACCGACGGGTTCGCCCCGGTGTCCGGCGTCGTGACACTCGACGGCGTCCCGTACGCCAAAGCCGTCGTCAGCTTCCAACCGCTCGGGACGAAGGACAACCCGACGCCGGGCCGCGGGTCCAGTGCGTACACCGACGCGAACGGCCGGTTCGTGCTCAAGTGCGACAACACCATCGACGGCGCGCGGGTCGGCCGGCACCAAGTGCGCATCATGACCCGCGGCAACGACGTGGTGGGCCAACTGCCCGACGGCAGTTCCCCCGACGGCGCGCCGGCCGCGAAGGTGGACCCGATTCCCGCGGAGTGGAACGCGAACAGCAAGATCGAGTTCGAGGTGCCCAAGGGCGGCACCGATCGGGCCAACTTCGACATCGTGACCAAGCCGGGCAAAAAGTAAGCGGCGCCCGGGTTGTTACATTCGTACGCGATTCCGCACTGGTGCGCGCGTCCGCGCGCTGGTACAAGATGAGCGGGAGCCGGCACGTTCACATCCGAGCGCCGGCCCAACGTGTTCCAGTTCCGATCCGTTTCCCATCATTTCGGAGGTTCGCGATGCCCCTCTCCGGCATCCGCGCCGGCTCGCACCGGCGCGCGTTCACGCTGATCGAACTGCTGGTCGTCATCGCCATTATCGCCATCCTCATCGGCCTGCTGCTCCCGGCGGTCCAAAAGGTGCGCGAGGCCGCCGCCCGCATGAGCTGCTCCAACAACCTCAAGCAAATGGGGCTGGCGGTACACAACCACCACGACGCGCTGGGCAAGTTCCCGGTGGGCGGCGTCACGCCCGGCGCGTGCTGCGGCACGAACAGTTTCACCAACTGGGCCATCGAAATCCTGCCGTTCATGGAGCAAGACAACCTGTACAAACTGTACAACCAGACGCTCAACAACGAGAACACGACGAACGTGGTGAACGTGGGCCAGAAGCCGGTGAAGACCTACTTCTGCCCGTCCGACGTGAACGCGGGCAAACTCGCGCAACCGGCGAGCGGCAACGGCAGCGGGCAGCAGTACATGAGCAGTTCGTACCGCGCGATGTCCGGGCGCGGGTACGGGCCGAACGGCGAGAGCTGGTGGTTCGACGACCCCAGCAGCGGCGCGAACCTGCCGCGCCAGCAGCGCGGCATGATTCACGGCACGTGGGCGCAAGTGGGGCTGACGGCCGAGACGTTCGCCAGCGTCACCGACGGCACCTCAAACACGGTGATGATCTCCGAGTACGCGACCCGCACCGAGCCGCGGCGCGCCTCGTTCTGGGCGTACACCTACACCAGCTACAACCAGTCGTCGGCGGTGCCGCAGACGCGCACGCTCCTGCCGGACTACACCGCGTGCGCCGCGCAGGGCGACTCGAACCCGTGCAAGCGCGGGTGGGGCGCGTTCCACACCGGCGGCATGAACGCCGTGATGGGCGACGGCAGCGTGAAGTTCATCCGCCAAACGATCAACACGAACCAGTGGGTGTTCATGGCGACGATCGCGGGCGGCGAAGTGATCGTCGAGAACTAACCCGGGGGGCCGCACATGCGCGCGCTGTTCGCGGCGCTGTTGGCCCTCGCGCTCGCCCCCCTCGCGGGGTGCGGGGGCGGCGGGCCGCAGTTCGTCGCCGTTTCGGGCCGGGTCACGCTCAACGACCAACCGGTCGAAGGGTGCTCGGTCGATTTCCAACCGCTCTCCGCGGGCAAAGACGCGGGCGCGCCCGGGTCCACCGGGAAGACCGACAAAGACGGCCGCTTCACGCTGTACTCGCAACTGGACAAGTCGCGGGCCGGCGCGGTGGTGGGCAAGCACCAAGTGCGCGTGTGGGCACCGGAAGGCGCGCAAGACGCGGACGCCGACAGCCCGCGCGCGAAGGGGAAGAAGACCGGGCCGAAGATTCCCGGCCGCTACCACGTCAACTCGGAACTCACGTTCGAAGTGCCCGCGAGCGGTACGGACAAGGCCGACTTCGCGCTGAAGTCGCCGTGACGTGCACGGTGCCCGCGCGCTCACGCGCGCGGGTGCCCGTCCAGAAGGCCCGCGAAGAACGCCCCGGTCGCGGACGCGATGGCGTCCTTGTGCGCCGTCAGGCGGTGGTCGCCGTCCTTCAGCAGGCGCAGCTCGATTTGTGGGTAATCGGCGTGCCGCGCGAAGTACAGGCTGTCGGTGTCCGGCACCACGTCGTCCGCCATGCCGTGAAACAGCAGCGCGGGCGCGCACCAGTCGCGCACCAACTCTTTCGGCGCGAACGCGGCGCGCTCTTCGATCAAGCCGATCCCGATTTCGATACTCACCCACTCGCTCTCGATGCGCCGCTTCCCGGTGCGCCGCCACTCGGCTTGCTCCTCCGGCGTGAGCTTGTCCCAGCGCCGATCCAAGAACCCGAACGCGGGCGCGAGCAGCACGCAGCCCACCGCGCACTCCGGGTTGCGCTTGGCGAACCACGCCGACGCGAACCCGCCCATGCTCGAACCCACGAGGCCGAGACGCGCGTGCCCGCGCGCCGCGAGCCAGTCGCGGGCGGCGCTCAGGTCTTCGAGCAAGCGCGTCGCCCGCAGGTCGAGCATCGTGCCGCCGGATTCGCCGTGCCCGCGGAAATCGAACGCGGCGAACGCCCACCCGCGGCGCGCGCACTCGGCGCGCACGGCCGCGGACTTTTCGCCCCCACGGTGGCTGCCGAACCCGTGGACCCACAGCACCGCGAACTCCGGGCGCGCGGTGCCGTGCGCGTAGGTGCCGGTGAGCCACTCGCCGCCGGGGATTTCGAGGAACACGGGTTCGGTGTGCATGGCAGTTCGCGCGAAGTCGCGCAGTTCTCTTGTACGGGCCGCTGGCGCGCGGTTATGATACGGTTGTCGGCGCGAAGCCGACGACCGATCCCGAAGCCGAGGACCGGCCTCTTCCGATAGACCGCCGGCGCGTTTTGCGCCGGCACGATCGCGACCGCGACCTGCGGCCGAACGGACAGCAACCACTTTCGGGCGCGCGAGCGCGCGCCCGGCACCGAACCGGCGGTTCGCCCGCCGCGCTTTCGTCCCCTTTCGCCCCTTTTTTGAGGGTCGTGTCATGGACTTCCGTCCGCTCGCCGAACTGGAGCGCCGTAGCGTCATCACCGCGCTCCGCGGCAACGGCGACCGCGGCGTCGCCCTGCTCATGGACCCGAAAGACACGCGGTTCGTCGGCACCGCCGAAGAGGTGCCCGACGATCAGGTGATCGCGGCCGTGAAATCGGTGCCGTGCCACTATTGAGAGTTCGCAGTGGGGAGTGAACAGTGGGCAGTTGAAAACAGAAGAACGCGGCGCGTCCGAACTGCCCACTGTCCACTCTTCACTGCCCACTACACCATGGGTTTCCTCGACACCGAACCCGGCAAGCGCCGGTTGCTGGCGGTTGAGGTTCCGGCCGTCGAGCGCTACAACGCCGACCGCGCCCCCGCGTTCCGCATTACCGTGGCGCGCGCGGGCGGCGGGTTGGTGCTGAGTTACGCGCTGATGCCGTGCCACAACCTGTACCGGCTCGAAACGCGGTTGCTCTCCAGCTACCCGATCGTGCCGCCGGAGACGCGCGTCCTCACGCCGCTCAAGCACTGCCCGCACCTGCTCGAAGGGCAGACGGTGTGCTTGTGGCGGCAGGGGTCGATGCGCGCCGCGAACCGCTGGGACGCGAGCCAGTTCACCTGCGTGTTCGCGGTGACGGCAGCGTGGCGCTGGCTCCTGTGCTACGAGGTGTGGCACGAAACCGGCGAGTGGCCGCTGCCGGAAGCGCGGTAGGTGGCGCGGCACCGGTTCGTGGCCGGGGTTGAAACCCCGGCCTAATCAAGGTGGTCCCGTTGGGACCACAAATGCCGTGCGGCGCTTTGGTTTTGGACGCCAACGGCGTCACCTTGCATAGGCCGGGGTTTCAACCCCGGCCGAGAAGCGATGAAGCTCTTCCAAGTCGGTGCCGGGAGCGGCGGGATCGCGGTGCTCGATCTCGTCGCGCGCGACCCGCGCGTGACCCGCGTCGCGCTCGTGGAACCGGACGTGTACGCGCCCCACAACGTGTACCGGCACCTGTTCCCGCACAGCGCCGTCGGCCGGTTGAAAGCCGAACTCGCCGAAGAATGGCTGCGCGCGATCCGCCCCGACCTTTCGGTTGAAGTGCTCGTCGCGGACATTACCGACCCGGCTCGGCAGAGCGAGTTCGCGCGCCTCGCGGCCGAGTGCGACGTCGGCATTTGTGCCGCCGACACCGAGAGCGCGAAGTTCGCCTTCGACGCGCTGATGCGGGCCGCTCGGAAGCCGTGGGTGCTCGGCGAAGTGCTCAGCGGCGGGATCGGCGGGTGGGTCCACCGGTTCGCGCCCGGCGGCGCGTGTTACGGCTGTTTGGCCTCGTTCCTTCAGCGCGAAGTGACCGAAGCGCCGCCCGCGCCGCCCCCGGACTACAGCGACCCGAACGCGGCGCGCGAAGAGGCGCGCATCCCCGCGAGCAAGGCGAGCATCGCCGCCATCGCCGCGCTGCACGCGCTCGCGGTGCTCGAAGAACCTACCCCCCCGGCCCCCCTCCCTGAAGGGAAGGGGGAGAAAGAGTTGGGAGCATTGAATCGCGCACACGACGCGCGAACCTCTGACTCCCCCCTTCCCTTTAGGGAGGGGGGGCCGGGGGGGGTAGGTGATCCCGTCTGCGAGTCCCTCCTCTTCTCTCTGCGCGCGGTGCCCGGCGTGTTTGAAGCGGCCCATCGCGCGCACAAGTTCCGCGTTCCGCGCGCGCCGCAGTGCCTCACCTGCGCGCCCGCGCCGCCCCAAACCGGAGCCGACCTCGATGCCGCGCTGGACGACGCGCTCGCTCGCGTGGGTGCGGGATAACCTGCTGCGCCCGCGGCCCCGCGCGCTCAGCGCCGCGATCGGCTACGAGCGCGGCGGCCTGACCCGCTGGGGCGAACCGGTGCCGTGGACCGCGGACGCGGCGCTGGCCGACGTGCGCCTCAGCGCGCGCCCGCGCGCGCGCCGCAAGCAAGACTTCGCGCTCCGGACGGCGCACGGCACGTTCGCGGCCGACGCGCTGCGCGCCGAACCGGACGGCACCTGCCGCGCGAGCTTCCGGTTCCCGGTGCCGCCGGCGTCCGGCACGGCCGAGGTGCTGTGGAAGGGCCGCCAACTCGCGACGGTCCCCGTTCGCGCGGTGTGGCCCGCGTCGTTCCTCGCCGGCCTCTCGCTCGGCGCGTTCGAGGTCGCGGCGCGCTTCGGCGACACCACCGCCACCGTTTCCGCGCTCGTGCCGAACGACTGCGACGCGCTCTTCGCGTCGGCGGTGCTGCGCTCCCCGAACGGGCTTCAACCGCTCGCGGAGTTGGGCCTCGAAGTGCGGTTCCGGTGCGAAGCCACCGGGCGCGAGTGGGCGGTGCCGGTGCGCTTCGCCGCGCACCAACTGGCGCGCGCCGAAGCGCTCGTGGTGGCGGCGTGCCCGGAAGTGCCCCGCGAACCGGGAACGTGGTGCGTGACCGTGGCGGCCGGCCCGCGCGAACTGGCGGTGCGGCGCGTGGCCGTGCTGCCGCGGGCGCGATTCGACGCGGGCGCGCGCGCGCTAGAAACGCGGTTCGCGGTGCGCGACGCGAGCGGCGCGATTCGCAGCGCGAAGGTGCCGGAACTGACCGGTGCGGCGCGGGCCGGGCCGTGCTTCGTGCTGTGCGGCACCGAACCCGGCGCGGCGGCCCGGTGCCACTTCGAGTTGCTCGCGGTGCCCACCGACCCGTTCGCGCCGCCGTTCGCGTTCGCGGCCGACGCGGTGGTGAGCGACGCGCCCGCGCCGTTCGTGCCGGTGCTGTTCGACGCCGCGGAGTTGGAGCAGTTCGGCGAGTTCGAGTTGCGGCTGAACGACCGACTGTTGGGGGTCGCGTCGCTGCGACCGGTGCCGCGCGCGGCGCTCACCGCGGAGGGCGGATTCGTGCCGCCGGACGAGTTCGTGTGGTCGAGCGCCGCGGAAGAAGAACTGGCCGCGCGCCTGCGCCGCTTGGGGTGAATGTCTCGGAGAGTGGTCCGCTCGCTCCGCGAGCGGCGCTGCACAGCGCGAGTGACTCTGCGAACTTCGCTTGAGCCACACTTCGCGCGAAGCGCCGCTCGCGGAGCGAGCGGACCACTCTCAATGCCGCGTCACTCCACCGCTTCGCCTTCCTCTGCGTCGCCTTGCGGTTGCGGGTCGCCCTTCACGCGGATGAGCAGCAGGTTGCGGCTGTACTCGCGCACGTCCCACTTGTCCGGTTCGGGCAGGCGCTCGATGGGGAAGCCCACTTCGGCTTGAATCGTCAGCACCGAGTCGTTCGCCACCTTCGCCCACAAGTGGCCCACGAGCGCGAGGAACTCGTCGGCCTTTTCGCTCAGGTCCGGGAACGGCGGGCTGAGGAACACGTTCACCGGGTCCGCGGGCGCGATCCACCGCTCGCCCCACCGGTACGCGTCGGCCTTCAGCACCTGCGCCTTCGCCGCCACGCCGAACCGCTCCGCGTGCTTCTGCACGTCCGCGGCCTGCTTCGCGTCCTTCTCGATGAACCGCGCCGCACTCGCGCCGCGGCTGAGCGCTTCGAGGCCCACCACGCCGGTGCCCGCGAACACGTCGAAGAACGTGCGGTCCGGGATCGCGTTGCCGAGGATGCTGAAGAACGCCTCGCGCACCATTTGGGGCGTCGGCCGTAGGCCCTCGTGAACGAAGGCGGTGAGTTTGCGCCCGCGCAGCGCACCGGCCACGATCCGCAGTTCCGTTTTCGTGCTCATAGCTCTCAAGACCGGTTCGCCGGGCCACGGGTTCGCAGCGCCGCACGGTTCACTATCGGACTCGGAGGCGCGCCCCACAAGTCCCCTTGCCTGATATTGAACGCGCGTATACAATGCAAGGACCGGCGAAATCGCGCGTCGGCGCAGGGCCGTTCGTTCCCACGCGCGAACGCGAACCGATCAGAGGAGGGCATCGTAATGCGTGCCGAACGTGGGGAGGGCACACGCGCGATGTGCTTGGCCCCCTTTGGCCCCCTTCGGCCGAAATGCTGAGATTTGTAGGTGATTTTCAAAGGGGGCCAGTTGGCCCCCTTTGGTGGCCCTCTTTGGCCCACTTCGACCCTTTGGCCCCCTTCGGCCCGGCGTTCGCATTGACGCGCCGAAACGCGGTGTGCGATAACCCGACCGCCCTTTCGGAGGCGGACGGATGGCAGAGGCACAGGCCGAAACACGCACCCCGCTCGCGTGGTGCCGCGCGCTGTTCACCGGGGTGCTGTTCAGCGGCGCGCGCGACACCGATTCGCGCGTGCGGCCCCTCGCGCTGCTATTGCTGCTGCTGCTGCCGGGGGCGCTGCTGTACCCCACGCGCGGGTTCCACCTGCTGGAACCGGACGAGGGGCGCTACGCGCAGATTCCGAAGGAGATGCTCGAAACCGGCTCGTGGGTGGTGCCGACGCTGCAAGGCGAACCGTACCTCGACAAGCCGCCGCTGATGTACTGGCTCACGGCGCTCAGCTACAAGGCGTTCGGGGTGTCGCCCGAAGCCGCGCGACTGGTGCCGGCGCTGTGCGTTCACCTCACGATTCTGAGCGTGTACCTATTGGGCCGGCTCAGCATCGGGCACCGGGCCGCGTTCTGGGCGGCGCTGCTGCTGTCGCTCGCGCCCGGCTTCGTGAGTGTCGCGCGCCTGTTGCTGCTCGACGGCCTCTTAACGCTCTGCGTGACGGTCTCGGTGCTGTGCGGCTACGAAGCCGTTCGCACGGGAACGTTCCGTCGCGGGTGGTGGCTGGCGTCGGCGGTCGCGTCCGGCTTCGGGTTCCTGACGAAAGGCCCGATCTCGGAAGTGCTGCTGTTCATCCCGCTGTGGGCCTACGCCGTGCTGAACCGGCAACCTACCCCCCCCGGCCCCCCCTCCCTAAAGGGAAGGGGGGAGATAGACGCCTCGCTGCGCTCGGCGTCCGAAGACTCTGATTCTTCGCAAGCATCACGAAGTGATGCGCCCTCCCCCCTTCCCTTTAGGGAGGGGGGGCCGGGGGGAGTAGGTTCTCCGGGTCTCAAGTGGTACGTCGCGTTCTTCGCGGTGGTGTTCGCGGTGAACCTGCCGTGGTACATCGCGATCGGCGTGCAGCAACCGCAGTTCCTGAAGTACTTCTTCTGGGAACACAACGTGATGCGGTTCCTGCAACCGTTCGACCACCTGCAACCGATCTGGTACTACGTCCCGATTCTCGTGGGCGGTCTGCTCACCGCGAGCGTGCTGCTCGCGGCGTACCTGTGGCAACTCGGGCGCGGCACGGCGAGCGCGGAGGCGAAACCAAGCGCCGCGGGCGGGTTCTGGCTGCTCGCCGGCGGGTGGTGCGCGTTCTTCTTTAGCTGCTCCGGCAGCAAGCTCCCCACCTACGTGCTGCCGGCGTACCCGTTCCTGTGCTTGGCGGTCGGCGAGTTCGTGGCGCGGAGCAGTTGGAACACCGCGATTCGCACCCGCGCGCTCGTGAGTGCCGCGGCGCTGCTCCTGCTGTTCGTGCATTACTCTGCGGTGCCGTGGTACGCGAAGGAGCGGTCGCCGAACGGCCGCCCGGAGTTGATCGCGAAGTTCGTGGAGGATCGCGGAACCGCCGTGGTGCCGTTCCCGCGGAACTGCGACAGCATCGCGTTCTACTACGACCGCGCGGACCTGAAGAACGTGCGCACGAAGGAAGTCAATCAGCTCATCATGGACTGCCACCACCGCCCGCGAACGGTGATCCTGTTCACGCACCGCGACTCGTTCACCGGCTTCAAGAACACGCTGCCCCCGAGCCTGAAGATCGTGGAAACGGCGACCTTCAAGCGCAAGACCGGCGGGAGCGTAATGGACAAACTCGCGGGTTCGACGCCGTGGGGCTTGTGCGATGTGGCCGTGGTGATCCCGCTGTACCACGTCCCGCCTCCGGCCCCGCCCGCAAAAGGGGAAGGCGCGGAAGAGTAGAGTTTCGCCGCACGACGAGCGCCGACCAAAGGCGCGCTCGTGCGGTTGGTACAGTAGCGGGAGGCGCGCACCGGCGCGCGCCACCCGCCGAGAGGGTCGCGAATCGCTGCTTCAACTTCACCGGTGCGCGTCGCGCTCGTCGTTCACGTCATGCAGGTCGCGGGCGCGGAGGTGCTCGTGCGCGAGACCGTGCGCCGCCTCAAAGGGCGCATCGCGCCCACCGTCTTCTGCCTCGATGCGGTCGGCCGGCTCGGGGAAGAACTGATCGCGGAGGGCGTCGATCTCGTGTGCTTCGGGCGCAAACCGGGGCGCGACTTCGGCGTCAGCCGGCGCATGGCGCGCGCGGTGCGCGAGCGCCGCATCGAAGTGATTCACGCGCACCAGTACACCCCGTTTTTCTACTCCGCGCTCGCAAAGGTGCTGTGCGGGTTCGGCCCGAAAGTGATCCTCACCGAACACGGGCGGCACTACCCGGATCGCGTGTCGCCGGTGCGCCGCGGGCTGAACCGGCTCGTGTTCGACCGGCTCGCGGACGCGGTGAACGCGTGCTCGCACTTCAGCGCCGAAGGGCTGGTGAAGATCGACGGGTTCGCCGGGGCGCGCGTCGGCGTGATCGAAAACGGCATCGAGGTGGACCGCTACGGCCCTCCCGCGGACAAGGCGCTCGCGAAGGCCGATGTGGGGCTGAACCCGCACCGCCGGCACCTCGTGCATGTGGCCCGGCACCACCCGGTGAAGGACCAAGTCACGCTCGTTCGCGGGTTCGCGCGCGCCGCGCCGCACCTGCCGGACGTAGACCTCGTGATGGCCGGCGACGGCCCGCTGCGCGACGAACTGGAAGCACTCGCGCGCGAATTGAAGGTGCACGAGCGCGTTCACTTCCTCGGCATCCGAACCGACGTGCCGGAACTGATGCGCGCCGCGGACGCTTTCGCGCTCACGTCCCTGAGCGAAGCCGCGTCGCTCACGCTTCTGGAAGCGATGGCGAGCGCGCTCCCGGTGATCGCGACGAACGTGGGCGGGAACCCGGAGTTGGCGCGCCACGAGCGCGAGGGTTTGCTCTTCCCGCGGCGCGACGCCGAGGGGTGCGCGCGCGCGATTCGCCGCGTGTTCGAGGACGCGCAGTTGGCGGCGCGGTTGGGCGCGGCCGGGCGCGCGCGGGCCGAAGAGCGCTACCGGTTGGAGCGCACGGTGACCGAGTATTACGAGCTGTACCGCCGGCTCGCGGGGCGCTGAACCGAGTGATTGGTGGCACAGGCTTTCCAGCCTGTGCAGTTAAATGTGTTAAACAGCACAGGCCGGAAAGCCTGTGCCACAAACAGAGGCAGGTTCACTCCCCCAGCGCCTTCTTCACCTCTTCGGCGAAGGCCTTTTCGACCGGGACCGCGGGGGCGTCGAGCACCTTCAGCACCGCTTCCACCGGCACCTTCTTCGGCGGGAAGCAGTTGCTCTTGTCGCACACGCTGAGCGCAAATTCGGTCAGTTTCACGGTCGTCGGGCCGGGCGCGGCCTTCGGCGACACCACGACCTTGCGCGTGTAGGTCGCGGTGCCCGGTTGGTAGCGCAGTTCCTTGATGCCGAGGTCCGGCTCGGCTTTGGTTTGCACCTTGCCGTCGCTCACCGCGCCCACGAACACGACCGGGCCCGGTTTCGGGAACTTCAGCACGTTCACCATGCCGGCGGCCCCGGGGTCGGTCTGCGCGGTCGGGTAGGTGTAGTAGCCGTCGTTCAGTTCGACCGTGAGGGTGAACGTGACGGTTTCGCCCGGCTTCGCTTCCGCGGGGGCGAACTTCGCTTCCACCTTCTTCACGGCCTTCTCGTACCACTTCTGCGCGGCCGCGGTTCCCGGCACCGCCGACAGCGCCGCGACCACGACAATCGCGAAGGCGACCACACACGCGCGACACATAGCGAGGCTCCGAGCGGAACGGGCGCGCTATTGTGAGCGAACGGCGCGCGTGGGGCAAGCCCGGCCGCGGGTGTGCCTCTGGAAGTCGGCGGTATTCGAGTGTTGAGCGCCCGCGCTCACGCGTCGGGCTACACCGGAGTAGCCCGACGCGTGAGCGCGGGCGCTTCGACCGCCGACTTCCAGAGGCACACGCCCGGCCGCGGGCAGGGGGCGCAAACCCCGCACGTTCGCGCGGCGCACCGGCCCGCGCCGTCGGCATTGATTCGCGGCGCGCGTGTGCGTATTGTCCCGCCGCTCACACTGTGAGTTGGTTCCGTCACGCACCGGGGAACGGGCACGGATGCGCGTTCGCAGTTGGCTCATCCGCGGATTGATCCTCGCCGGGGTCGCGGCTCTTGCCGCCCTCGCGTGGCTCGCCAGTTCGTGGATCAGCCCGGAGCGGGTGCGCGAAAAAGTCATCGCCACCCTGAACGAGCAGTTCGCCGACGTGGACGTTCACGTCGGGTCGGCCCGCCTGCGGATCCTCGGCGGCATCGCGGTTTCGGACATCAAACTGACGCGCCGCGGCGACCCGGCCGACCGGCCGTTTCTGAGCGTGCCCAGCGCGGTCATCTACCACGACAAAGAGCAACTGAACCACGGCCGGCTCGTCATCAAGAAGGTGGAACTGGACGCGCCGGTGGTCACGGTCGAGCGGTCGGCGCGCGGCGAGTGGAACGTGCTCGGCGCGCTGAAGCCCGGCCCCGCGGACCGCCCGGTGCCGACGTTCGTCGTGAAGAACGGCTCGGTCACGGTCACGGACCGCGCGCCCGGCGCGGTGCCGCCGCTCGCGCTCACGAACTTACAACTGACGCTGCTGAACGACCCGCTGCCGACGCTGAGCGTGCAGGGCAGCGCGACGGCGGCGAACTACGGCCCGGTGTCGGTGCGGGCCCGCTACAACAAGCTCACCAAGCACCTGTCGCTGAACACCGAAGCGCCGGAACTGCCGCTCGGCCCCGCCGTGCTGAGCGTCGCGGAGCGCGTCGCCCCGGACCTCGTCCCGCACCTGTCCAAGCTGACCGCGACCGCGAACGTGAGCGCCGAACTCGCGTACGCGCCCGGCGGCCCCGGCCCGCACTGGACGCACAAAATCAAGTTCGCGGTGAAGGACGCCCGGTTCGAGCACCCGCACCTGCCGTGGGTGATCGAGAAACTGACCACGCACGTGCAGAGCACGAACGGGCGCATCGAGGTGAAAGAGGCCAGCGCCACCATCGGCGGCACGAAAGTGCGCCTGTCCCTCGACACCCGCGGCGACGGCCTGCCCGCGCTGGCGCTCCAAGGCGCGGGCGACGGCGACCCGATCAAGCAGATCGAAGACAACTTGCAGCGGCTCGAAGTCCACGCGACCGACCTGCCCCTGACCGCGGCGCTGTTCGAGCAGATGCCGCCGGAGCTGGGCCGCATGCGCGCGAAGTTCAACCCGACCGGGCAAGTGGACGCGACCTACAAGTTCGAGCGCCGCGGCGCGGGCTGGCAGCGCGAGCTGGAAGTGCGCCCCAAGCAGGCCGGCCTCGTGTACGACAAGTTCCGCTACCCGCTCTCGGACCTGCGCGGCCAGTTGAAGCGCGTCACGACGCACACCGGCGAAGCGGCCGTGACCATCGACCTCGTGGGCACCGCGGGGGGGCAGTTCGTCACCATCAAGGGGCGCGCCGACGGCCCCGGCCCGGACCCCGCGGTGAACCTCACGATCACCGGGCTGAACGCCCCGCTCAACGACGACCTCGTGAACGCCCTGCCGCCCAAGTTCGCGGCGATGGTGCGCCAGTTCCGCGCGTCCGGGCGCGGCGACTTCGTCGCCAAGATCACCCAGCAGCCGGGCGTGAACCTGCTCGAGAACGAGTTCCGCATCGACATCAAAGACGCGAAGGTGAACTACACGCGGTTCCCGTACCCGGTCGAACAGGTGAAGGGCCGCGTGGTCGTGCGGTCCACGATGACCGACGAGACGCGGCCGGTGCGCCCCGGCGAACCGCTCGGGCCCCTGCCCGACCGCGACGAGCTGATTCTGGACGGCATCACCGCCGTTCACGCCGGCGCGCGGGTGTGGATGAACGGGGCGAAGCGCCCGCTGCCGGACTCGCGCGACCGCAAACTCGTCCTGAAGATGGGCGGCACCAACCTGCCCGTCGACGCCGACATGCGCACCGCGCTCGCGGCCGTGCGCGTCGAGAGCGGGTGGGACGCGCTCGCGCCGTCGGGCAAGCTGAGTTTCAACGCCGACGTGGAGATTCTGGACCGCGCGCCGCCCCCGGACCGCCCGGACGACGAAACGCCGTTCGAGCCGGCCCGCGACATGGTGCTCGCGTTCAACTTCGCCGGCCCCACCGTGAAGCCCGCGCTCCTCGCCTACGAGGTCACGGACCTGACCGGCTGGCTCCAGTACAAGAACAACCGGCTCGACGTCGCGCACCTGACCGGCAAGCACGGCGCGACGCGCCTGAAGCTCAGCGCCGCGGAACTGCGGTTCTACCCGGACGGCGCGGTGTGGGCGAACATCGGCGCGGGCGAGATGAAGCCGTTCGTCGCCGACGACGAGTTGCGCAAGGCGCTGCCGCCGAAACTGGCGTCCGCGGTGAACGACCTGCAACTCAAGGGCGGGGCCGAACTGCACCTGAAGCACATGGTGGTGCTCCTGCCCGCCGAAGCGCGCACGAGCGCCCGCGCGGCGGTCGCGTCCGCGGGCGGGGCGGACCCGCCGCCGCCCCCCGCCCCGGCGCCCAAACCGGACCCGATCTTGTACTGGGACGCGGAACTCAAACTGTTCGGCGCGGCGCTCGATACCGGGGTGCCGTGGGAAGACGTGTACGGCTCGGTGGCGAGTCGCGGCAAGTACGAGGGCACGCACTTGGGCGCGGTGCGCGGCAACGTGTGGCTGGACCGCGCGACGGTGTCGCGGCTGCCGGTGTCGAGCGCGCGGTGCCAGATGCGGGTGGACCCGCAGCAACCGGACCCGGCGCGCCCCGGCCAGTTCCAGCCCCCGGTGCTCCAGTTCCTGAACGCGACCGGCGACCTGTTCCACGGCGAACTGGTGGGCCAAGCGCGCGTCGCGCTCACCGACCCGCCGCGGTACGAAGTGTGGGCCAGCGTCAGCAACGCGCAACTGGACGAAGCCGCGCAACACTACAAGCTCGGTTCGGACGCCGACCTGAAGGGCATCGCGCAGGCGCAGCTGCTCGTGTACAACCGCCCGGACCCGAAAACCGGGCAGCTCGTGGTGGAAGGCAGCGGCAAGATCGACGTGCCCACCGGCCGCATGTACAACCTGCCGATCCTCTTGGACTTGGTGAAAGTGCTGAAGCTGCAAACGCCGGACAAGACCGCGTTCGAGCAGGCGCACGCGGTGTTCCGCATTCAGGGCGACCGCGTGAAAGTGGAACAGATCGACCTGATCGGCAAAGCCATCTGCGTCGGCGGGTCGGGGGAACTGGACACGAACGGCGAGTTCGTGAAGTTCGAGTTCTACACGGTGTGGTCGACGGTGCTGAAGCAGCTCATCAACACGCCGGTCGGCGACCTGACCGCGTTCCTGAGTAAGAACCTGTTCGTCATCAAGATGACGCGCGAGAACGGCGAGATGAAGTACAAGCCCGAGGCCGTGCCGCTGGTGACGGAACCGACGAAAGCCGTGATCGACCGCCTCAAGCGCGGCGCGTCGAAGGTGATGGGGAAATAGTGGTTAGTGGTTAGTGGGCAGTGGGCAGTGGGCAGTGGAAGAGAAAAGCAGAAGGCAGAAAACGAACCACAGAGGCACAGAGAGCACAGAGAAAAACAAACCAACACAGAGAATGCAAAAGGCTGTGTTGGTCTGAACTCAACTGTGTTGCTTTCTCCGTGTTTGTTTTTCCTCTGTGTTCTCTGTGCCTCTGTGGTTCGTTTTCTTTCTGCCCACTCTCCACTGCCCACTACCCCGCAAGGAGACCGCGGGTGCTCGGGAACACGCTGAACCGCATGATCTTCTGGGAGCTGGTGCGGGTGTTCCTGCTCTCGCTGGGCACCCTCACGGGCCTGTTCCTCGTCGTGTTCGTCGTGCAGCAGGCGTCGCTTCTGGGGCTGTCGCTGAACCAGATCGTGCGCGTCGTGCCGCTGCTCGTTCCGAGTATGCTGCCCATCACGATTCCGGCGACCACGCTGTTCGCGTCGTGCGTCGTGTACGGGCGGCTCTCGCACGACAACGAAGTCGTCGCGCTCAAGGCCGCCGGCGTCCACCTGTACACGATCGTGCGGCCCGCACTCCTGCTCGGCGTCATTGCCACTGGCGCCACCGCGAGCCTGTACCACACCACGATCCCCGCGACGCAGCGCGAGTTCTACGAAGCGGTCCTCGCGGACCCCGAAGAGGTGCTCTACAACCAACTGCGGCGCGACCGGTGCCTGCGGCACCCCAGTTTGCCGTACGTCCTGTACGTGCGGGACGTGGAGGGCAAGCGGCTCGTCGATGTGGTGGTGAAGCGGCGCAAGAAGATCAAGGACGCCGCGACCGGGGCCGAGGTGTCGCTCGGCTACGACTACGTGGCCCGAATGCCGGAAGCGCGGCTGCGCGTGGACGTAGACGGCGGCAAACTGTCCATCGACCCGGACCGGTACGTCGTTCACGAGCGCGCGCTGGAAGGCGCGAGCAACAGCGCCGCCCCCATCGTGATGGACCTCCCGGACTCCGTGAGCGGCAAAGAGGCCCGGTTGCGCATTAGCGCCCTCACCTACCCCGAACTGCCCGACCGCATCGCCGCCGTCACCGCCGAACGGGACGCCTTCGCCCAGCGCCGCGCCGAGATTCTCGCCGAGGGCGAGCGCAGCACCAACCCGCAGGTGCGCGCCGCGGCGCAAACCGAGGCCCGCGGCCTTCAGTACCAGTACGACATGAAGGCGCGCCAAGCGCGCAACCTGCGCGCCGAGATTCACGCGCGACCGGCTCTCGCGGCGAGTTGCCTCGTGTTCGCGCTGCTCGGCTGCCCGGTCGGCATCTGGGCCAACCGGTCCGACTACCTGAGCACGTTCGTCATCTGCTTCCTGCCGGCACTCGTGGTGTACTACCCGCTGCTGCTGGCCGGTTCGGACCTCGGCAAGAGCGGGCGCGTCCCCATGGGGTTGGGGTGCTGGCTCGCCGACATCGTACTCGCACACATCGCCGTGTTCCTCATCTGGCGGTTCCTGCGCCGGTAGCCCGTTACGCGGTCCGGGCACCCCGCGCCCGGACCACAGAACCGCTCTCCGCGCGGCTTTTTGCTTGACGCCGCGCCCCTCCTCCGTCAGCATTTCTCTTGACCCGTTCGTTCTGCCGTCCGCCCGAACGGTGTCGCCCTGTACGTCCGACGCTGCGCCTTCATCTCTGCGGTAACGACACCATGGCCGTTCTCAAGACCAACTGCCCCGAGTGCGACGCGAAGTTGAAACTGACCGTCGACGGTCCGGGCGACCACGAAGTCGATTGCCCCAAGTGCGAGCACACCTTCACAGCCACCCTCGAAGACGAGGACGCGCCGAAGCCCGCCAAAAAGGGCGAACAAGCTGAGAAAGGCGAAAAGAGCGCCGCGAAGAAGCCCGGCACCGTGACTAAACCGGCGAAAGGCCGCGACGAGGACGAGGACGAAGGCGCAAAGCCCAAGAAGAAAAAGAAGAAGGCCGCCGCGGCGGAAAGCTTCGGCAACAAACGGGTGCTGATTCTCGGCGGGGTCGGCGCGGCGCTCGTCGCGATCGTGGCGGTCGTCGTGCTCGCGATGGGCGGGAGCGAGAAGAAGCCGGAGGTCGCGAACAACAGCGTTCAGCCGCCCGTGCAACCGCCCGTGCAACCGCCCGTTCAGCCGCCGAAGACGGACACTAACAACAACCCGCCGAAGAAGGACAACAACCCGCCGAAGAAAGACAACCCGCCGCCGAAGAAAGACAACAACCCGCCGAAGACGCCCGACGAGGGCGAGTTGATGACGCTCCCGCCGCCGCCGCGGTTGCAGGTGGCCGGGTCGCTCGCGCCGGTGGGCAAGCCCATCGTGAAGCCGCCGGTCGCGCCGCCGCTCGCGCCGGACGAAGACCCGTTCAACCGCGCGAGCGGGTTCAAGCTCGAAGGCGCGCTCCCGCCGCTTCCCAAATTGCCGCCGGCGAAGGAGCGCCCGTTGCTGGCGCTCGAGGCGGGCGGGCACACCGCGTTCGTGGGCAAAGTGTTCTTCACGCCGAAGGGCGACCGCGTCATCACGGTGGGCGAAGACAAGGCCGTTCGCATTTGGGACCCGCGCACCAACGAGACCGTCAAGACGATTCGGTTCCCGGCCGGGCCGGGTAAGGAAGGCTCGCTGCTCGCCGCCGCGCTGTCGCGCAACGGCAAGCTGATGGCGGTGGCCGGTGAGCCGCTGAAGGGCACGCCGAAGGGCAAGGTGCCGATTTACATCATCGACGCCGATACCGGCGCGCAACTGCGGCAGATCGCCGGCGCGACCGCGGCCGTGAACGCCATGCACTTCTCGAACGACGGGAAGATGCTGGTGATCGGCAACGACGACGGCGCGCTGCAGGTGTTCAACCCGTTCACCGGGGCGGCGATGGGCGCGGCCGACACGCGGTACCCGGCCCCGGTGATCGACATCAAGTTCAACCCGAAGAACGCGCAGAACGTCGTCGCGACGCTCGCGGCCGACCGGTTCATCACGCTGGTGAACTTGAAGGCGCAACAGCGCCGCGAGTTCGAGGTGAAGGGCGTCGGAGTGCCGACCTCGCTCGCGTGGAGCAACGACGGGCAGTACCTCGCGGTCGGCGGCACGCAGGGCGGGATCGCGCTGTTCACCGCGGCCGGGCAGGTGGTGAAGACCTTGCCGGCGGTCGCGAAAGGCAAGTCGCCGGTTCGCATCAGCGCGCTCCAGTTCATGCCGAACGACACGGAGTTGCTCGTGGTGGGCGTGGCACCGGGCGCGGGCGGGTTCGCCGGCCTCGTGGACTCCAACACCGCGCGGGTGCGCGTGCAGTGCAACGCGCACACGAACACGGTGTTCTCGTGCGAGGTGGCCCCGGACGGCAACACGGTCGTCACCAGCGGGGGCAACTCGCACGAGACGCTGATTTGGGACGCGGACAGCGCCGCCGTCCAGCACCGGTTGGTGGGCGGCGGACAGGGCGTGTGGGCGGTGGCGTGGGCGAAAGACGGGAAGTCCGTCGCGTGGGGGAACTCGAACAAGCGCGAGGGCGAGGCCGAAGACCTGCCGCTCGAGCACTCGTTCCGGCTCGACACGTTCGGGTTGGGCGGCGCGCCGGACCCGAGCAAGTACGTTCAGACGGTGAAGAAGGACGAGGGCATCGGGCTGCTCGTTCAGGGCAACGCGTTTATCGTGGACACCCCGGGCCGGCCGCCGGAAGCGGTCCGCATCCCGGGCGAGTCGCGGATCTATTCCGCCACGCTGGTTCCCGGCGGCAACGCGATCATCGCGGGCGGCGCGCAGAACCTGTACCTGCTGAACCCGGGCGCGCCGACGCGCGGCTCGCGCACCTACACCGGCCACACCGGGAACGTGCTGTGCGTCACGCCGTCGCCGGACGGCCGCTACTTCGCCACCGGCTCCAGCGACCAGACGATCCGCATCTGGGAGCGCGGGAGCGAAGAACCGGTGCTCTCCATCTTCGTCGCGGACCGCGACTGGATCGCGTGGACCCCGCAGGGCTACTACGCGTGCTCCGGGCAGGGCGAGCGGCTCATCGCGTGGCAAATCACGAACGCCACCGGGCCGCAGAAGGGCACGCAAGTTCACCCGGCCGAGCGGTTCCGCCCCTCGATGTACCAGCCGGCGCTGCTGAAGTACCTGATTCCCGCCGGCGACATGGCCCGCGCGCTCGCGATGGCGCAGAAGTCCGACAAGGCGCTCGTCGCCACGCAGAGCGTCGCCGACGTGCTCCCGCCGGAAGTGACCCTTGAGGGGTACGGCGAAACCGAGGTGCGCGTCGAAACCGATAAGGTGGTCGTGAAGGGCAAGGCCACCAGCCCGAAGCACCCGATCACCGCGATGCGCCTGCTCGTGGACGGTCGCCCGTTCATGGGCACCGCCGGCGTGAAGAAGTTCCCCGGCGACCAAAAGGAAGCCGAGGCGTCGTGGGAGGTGAGCCTCGCGCCGGGCAACCACACGTTCGCGGTCATCGCGGACACGCCCGTGAGTAAGGGCATGTCGAAGATCGGCCTCGCGTTCCGGCCCGGCGAAGTGCCCAAGCCGGACCTGTACGTGCTGGCGATGGGCGTCTCCGATTACGCCAACATCAACAAGCTGCGGTACTGCGCCACCGACGCGGAAAAGATCGCCAAGGCGTTCAACCAGAACACCGGCGGGCTGTTCGGGAAGGTGGAAACCAAACTGCTCACCGACAAGCAGGTGACGACCGCCGGCATGAAGGCCGGGCTGGACTGGTTGAAATCGAAGATGACGGCGAAGGACATCGCCATCGTGTCGTTCTCCGGGCACGGCGCGCGCGACCCGTTCGGCACGTTCTACCTGTGTACGCAAGACATGACCAACGACCTCGACAAGACCGCGATGCCGGGCAAGGAGTTCCAGAAGCGGCTCGAGGACCTGCCCGGGCGCGTGGTGGCGATTCTGGACGCGTGCCACGCCGGCACCGCGGCCGAGGGCAGCTTGCCGCCCAGCGCCGCGGACTCGCTCGTCCAAGACCTGACCGCCGAAGACAGCGGGGTGGTCGTGCTGTGCGCGTCGCTGGGGCGCGAGTACGCGATCGAGAGCAACCTGACCAAGGCTGGGTTCTACACGCTCGGGTTGGTGGAGGGGCTGAGCGGGCACGCCGACATCGACGGCGACGGGCTGATCTACCTGAACGAGCTGAACATGTACGCGACGGCCCGCGTGCGCCAACTGAGCGGCGGCGAGCAGAACCCGACCCTCGGTCGCCCCGCGGGCATCCGCCCGTTCCCGCTGGCGAAGGTGCCGCCGCGCAAGAAAGACGAGCCGAAGAAGGACGAGCCGAAAAAGCCGTAGCGGGCCGGGCGCCCGTTCATCGAGCGCGGTTCTTGGCGCGCGGCACCCGCAAGCGTGCCGGTTCTTCGGGCATCCCAGAACCGGCGCGCTCGCGCGTGCCGCGCGCCTGCTGCCGAACTCAACCTACCGGTCCCTGCCGAGGACCGCGTCGAGCACCCAGCACCCGCGCACGTGAACGTGGCTCGCGTCGCGGCAGTGGTTCAGCACGTCTTCGGTTTCGCACCCGGCGTCTTGTAGCGCGTCGGCCAAGATCGGCATTGCGCCGAAGTCGCGCAATTCGTACATCTGGCGCGCGAGCGTTTGGGCCGTGTCGGTGCGCCACACGGGGTCGAATTCGACCGGGCGGAACGGGTTCCCGAACACGCAGCGCAGCACCGCCGCTTGCCACCGCAGTTCGTCGGCTTCTGGTGATTGCCCGTTTGTGGCGCGCAAACACGACACGACGACCGTTTCCGGTACCGGGTTCAGTTCTGCCGCCGCGACCACCGCAGCCACTTCCCGCCACAGATCGGTTTCGCCGCCGTAGTCGATCGACGGGGGAACGTACAGCGCGTCGCGCGCGTCGGCGCGGGCTTGCGCGAGCGCGTCGGCACCGACAAGCCCTTCGGCGAACTGTTCCACCACACCGAGGGCGAGTTCGAGCTGTTCGAAGCTGCCCGCGTAATGCCCGCGGAACAGCCGGCGACTTTGCGGCGTTGCGGCCAGCACCCGTGCGCAACACGCGCACAGGAACAGGCGCATCTTGCGCGGGTTCGCTGTCGGCGCGACGAACACCACCGGCGCGATAGGGTTCTGGCACGCGAGCCATTCGGTTTCGGTCACGGAGCGCGCTCCCGCTACGATGGGCGAACGAGTACCCACACGAACAGCGCCACCCACACCGCCGCGAACAGGAGCGGCACCGCGAACGCCAGCGGGCGCGCGATGGACAGCCCGTCGGTGCGACCGGGCGCGGCGAACGCCGCCACCGTGCGCGCGTATTCGGGCACGAACGACCGGATGCGCGCGTGGACGTGGACGCAGTACCGCCAGTGCCGCACCTGCACGCGCAGCCACAACAGCGCGAACGCGAGCGCGACCGCGGTGAGGGGCACGAACACCCCGAGCGCGGGCTCTTTGTGGTACAGGATGGCGAACACGCCGAGCAACCCGGCTTCGACGGCCGAGAAGTAGTTGAGCCGGTCGTGGAACAGGCGCTCCTCGTGCATCCCGTGTTGCCACAGGCGGTTCACTTCTTCGGAACTGAGCACGGGCGGCGCGTCGGGGGCGGGCGCGGGGGCGGCCATTCGGAACTCCGCGGGGAACGGCGGAGCCGGTATTGTACGCGGCGAGCGGCGCGACGTGAGTCCGCCGGTGGAGCAACACAACTGAAGCGCGCAACGCGCTCTGGAGTTGGAACACTCTACCGGCGGACTCACGTCGCGCCGCGCGCCGCGTCAGCGCCTTACACGAACATGATCTTGGTCACGTCGCCGTCGGTGGCGCTGAAGTCGACCACCAGTTCGTCGAACAGCGGGGCCGGGGCGGTCGCGCCGTTGCGCTGGCGCCGCACGAAGGCGTCGGCCCCGGTGCCGCCGATGAGCACGTCTTGCGCGCCGTCCGTCGCGCCGTCGTCCAGCACGTCGTTGCCCGCGCCGCCGTCGAGCGTGTCCGCGCCGCGCCCGCCGGTCAGGGTGTCGTCGCCGTCGCCGCCCACGAGGGTGTCGGCCTTCGCCCCGCCGGTGAGCGAGTCGTTGCCGGTGCCGCCGAACGCTTGCAGCACCACGTTCCCGGCCGAGCCGTTGATGACGTCGTTGCCGTCGCCGCCGTCGGCAACCACGTTCCTCACGCCGGTGCCCGCGAGCGCGGTCACGGTGATGGTGTCGTTGCCGCCACCGGTCTGCATCACCACGGTTTCGGTGGTCGTGATGCCCACGCGGAACGGGATCAGGTTCGTGCGCTGGAACAGCGCGCCGCCGGTGGTCGGGTCGGCGTCGAGGCGGAACGCGTCGCCGTTGGAGGTGTCGTTCGGGTCCGGCGTGGTCACGTCCGGGATCAAGCTCGTGTTGCCCACGATGATCGCGGTGTCTTGGCCGCTGCCGCCGTCGAACGTGTCGATCAGCGTGCCCGGCAGCCAGCGGAGCGTGTCGTTGCCGCCCTCGCCGAACATCGCGTCGTTACCGAACCCGCTGTCCAAGAAGTCGTCGCCCGAACCGCCGAGCATCGTGAAGTTGCCGACGATCGGGTTGCCGATCACGCCGCCCACGAACCCGCCGGACAGCACGCGGATCGTGTCGTTGCCGCTCCCGCCGAGCAGCGTGCCGTTCGCGCTCGCCGTCAGCCGGCCAGCGGAATCCAGCACGTTCACGCTGCGGTCGATGACGATCGAATCGTTGCCGCCGCGCGCGTCCACGGTGATGGTGTTCAGGTTCGCCTTGTTCGCGACACCGGCGATGGTGGTGATGCCGACCGCCGCGCCGTTGTTCGTCACCGTCAGGTTGCCGCTCGCGTCGGCGGCAACCACGATGTTGTTCGCCGCGCCGTCGCCGAGCACGGTGAGCGAATCGGTGTTGAACGCGGCGAGCACCGCGGGCACTTCGCGGGCTTCGAGGGCGTTCACCTTCGGCGCGAACTGGTTCGATTGGGACACGAAAGGCTCCTTTGTTTGGCGCGCGAGCGCGCCGGTGCCTGCGCGTGCGGGGTACACGCGGGCGGTGCGAGAAACGGGAAAACGAACGGTCGGTACAGCCGACCGCGGCTGTGCAGCGAGTGCGAACGAAGAGTGCGTGGGGCGACGGCAAGCGATATGGGCAACGGATTATTAGAAGCGCCGGAATGAACAGATGCAGAAAAAATGCGCGGGGAGTGGACATGTTTGGCGCGTGTTGGCGTTTCGGGCGCGCGGCATTTCGCGCGCGATTGAAGTGTGTTGAACGAGTGAGCGACGGCACCGCTTCCTGTGCGGAAAGAAGGGCCGTCGCCGACGGCTCACTTCGCGTCGCGGAAGGCGTACAGGTGCTTGTCGCTGCGCACGAACAGGGTGTTGTGCGCGACCGCGGGCGTCGCGCGCACCGGGTCCGGCAGCTTCACGGAATGCACAACCTCGGGTTCCTCTTCACCGGCCTTCACAACCGCGACCGTGCCGTCGAGCGCGGCGAGGTAGATGTGGCCGTTGGCCGCGACCGGTGAGGCGTAGTACCGCGCACCGGCCTTGAACCGCTCGCCCTCGTACACCGGCTTTCCGGTGGCCGCGTCCAAGCACGTCAGCAGCGGGCCGTCCCTCAGGAAGTACAGTTTGTCGCGGTACACGAGCGGGCTGGGCACGTAGGGCAGGTTCTTCGTGTACGCCCACGCCACCTCGCCCTTCCCGCCGGGCTTCAGCGCCACCGCGCGGTTCTGGCCCTTTTTCAGAATGGCGTTCAGTTCGTCCCACTCTTCGCGCGTGATCTTGCCGTCCTTGTTCAGGTCGTTGTTGTCGAAGAAGTTACCGAACGGCGTCTTCTGCGCGCCGGCCTTGGTGATGTGGCCGACTTTCTCGTCGCCCGCCTGCTTCAGAATCTCGTCGAACGTGGGCAGTTTGAAGTCCGCGCCGCCCGGCGACCAGCCCACGTACAGCAGCGAATCCTTGTGCAGAACCGGCGTGGTGCAGGCCACCGACGGGAGCTTGTCCACGTTCCACAGTTGCTTCCCGGTGGTCACGTCGTAACCGGTCAGCGCCACCATACCCGGCACCGCGAGCACCTTCGTGCCGCCGTCGGTCCACACGGTCGGCGTGCCGTAGGAGGTCTGCTTGTCGCGCTCGGTCTTCCACTTCTGCGACCCCGTGGCGAGATCGATCGCGTACACCGCGGAGCCTTTCGACAGGTCGCGCGCGAGCAGCACGAGGCCGTCCGCGAGGACCGGCGACACGCCGCTCCCGAACTCGTTGTTGGTCACGGCCGTCGGCAGGTCGAACCGCCACAGTTCCTTACCGTCGAGATCGTAGGCGATCAGGCCGGTGGAGCCGAAGTAGGTCACGACGGTCTTCCCGTCGCTCACCGGCGTGCTCGCGGCCGGGCTGCCTTCGGTCGGGTGGAACGGCTCGATCTTCTCCGCCTTCGCGTCGGCGCGCCACAGCTCTTTGCCCGTCGTCGCGGAGTAGCAGATCGTGAGCAACTTCTTGTCTTCGAACGCGGTGAGCACGAGTTTGTCGCCGATCACGACGGGCGACGACGCGCCCGGCGGCACCGCGACCTGCCACGCGAGGTTCTGCTTCGGGCCGAATATGACCGGCGGCTTCTGATCGTCGGCGACCCCGGACCCGCCCGGCCCGCGGAACTGCGGCCAATCGCCCGCGACCGCGAACGACGGCACCAGCGCGAGCGCGAACAGCGCGAAACGCAACATGCAAGGCTCCAGAGGGAATGGGCAACGCTATCGGACAGGGGGAGACATGACTTCGTGTTTGGTGTTTAGTGTTTAGTTTCATCGAATGCCGCACGATGCGCAGCGCTGAACACCAAACACCAAACACCAAACACCAAACACCAACTAGTACTACAGCGCCGGTTGCTTTAACTCTTTACGCTGTTTGCGTCTGAGCTACAACTTCGATCGGAACGGTCTCCGATCGGAGGGTGCAATGGACCTCAAGGAATTGCGTCGGCTGAAG
>Ga0169931_10001177_pt1 | contig 43159 bp, 29 predicted proteins | sample Kivu_15m_20L_FD_129675 | JGI IMG/M metagenome (GOLD analysis project Ga0169931, IMG submission 129675) | Freshwater microbial communities from Lake Kivu, Western Province, Rwanda to study Microbial Dark Matter (Phase II) - Kivu_15m_20L... | ecosystem: Environmental > Aquatic > Freshwater > Lake... | reverse complement strand
TCACGAACTTGCCATGGCTTGTCCAAGCCCAGCACCTGTTGATAGAGGTCGGTGTCTTTCACCCGGCTGTCTTACACTGCTGCTTCGCCCTTTTCATTCCCAGCTTTTTGCCCGAAGAACCTTTTTTGTTACACCACATGACCATTGGTCGTCGAACACACCTCTTCGTCGGCAAGCTTCGACATCTTGATCCAAACTCTTCCAATCCCATTTCGATGGGTTCCACGTGAAAAGATACGATGGCATATATTCATGGTAGCGTTCACACCGCCGCCTTCAACAACCTTGCCAAATACAGGCTCGCGGTCTTGCTGACTTCGACGACCTCGGCGTGATTCAAGGTCTGCGGTCGCACGCCGAGCACTCGGGCTTAAATCGCCTTGGTTGACCTCTCGGGCAAACGAACTACTCTTCCTTCATGCAGGCCGTCGAATTCACCACCGAGCTTCACGGAGCCGCCAGCTTTACGATTCCCGGCAACATCGCTTCCCAGCTTCCGAAGAGCGGAACGGCGCGGGTCATCGTTTTGACGGACGTGGACGACGATGATGGCTGGCGTGAGGCGGCCTACGGCCAGTTCCTCAAAGACGACGCCGAGGAAGACGCGATCTACGAAGCCCTCGCGTAACATGTTCGGCGAGATCCAGCTCTGCCGGTTTCCCTTCACTTCGGGCGCAGGCTTCAAGATTCGACCGGCCTTGGTGCTGTTTGATCTTGGTCAGGACGCGATCATCGCCCGTGTGACATCCGTCCTCAGAAACAGCTCGCTTGATGTCACCGTGCGCGACTGGCAGGCGGCGAACTTGCTCAAGCCTTCCATCGTTCGCTTGGATCGGCTCGTCACTGCCGAAAAGACGATCTTTATTCGCCGTCTCGGCACTTTGAGCAGCCACGACCTCGAAGCCGTGCGCACCTGTTGGAATCAGACGATGCGGTTGTGACCTTGATCACACCGCCGCCTTCAACTCGCGACTTTGCATCGCCACCGGCGTCAAAAACCGCGGCTCTCTCTCCTCGCCGTCCACCACCATGCGATGGCGCACAGCAGCAATCCCCCAATGAGACTCAGCACGCGTGAGGTCGTGCGGGCGTCGCCGATGCGCTCGATGTCGATCTCCAGCACCGCGTGGTCCTTCAGCTTCGAGAAATGATGCGCCGTGCCGTCCATCGGCAGCGTGATCTCCAAGGCACGACGACCGGTCGGGCGCAGCGCAGCGGCTGTTTGTGCCGTAATGAAATCCTCGCCCTCCATCAGCACGTCGGCTTGGCGAGCACTTTCACGGCCATCCTTGGCTTTGGCTTCGGGCTGCGCGGGCATGGCCATCGGCGTTCCAGCGACCAGAGGGCTTGCTGGCGCTCCGAACGGATCGGCGGCGGCGGCTGGGGCGGCCGATCCGGGTACAGGAGCCGGCTTGGGTTCGGTCAAGGGCGTCGGCTGGCTTTCCGGCAGCCGCACCGCGCCGAAATTGCCGTTCAAGGCAAGTGCCGTGGTGTTCTGGGGCGTGTCCACTTGAGCTGTCTGGCTCAAATTGTTCCCACGCGCATTCGAACTGATGCTGCTGGTGCCTTGCGCCGTCAGCGTGCCGCCGTTGATCGTCGTCGCGCCGGTGAAAGTGTTCGCGCCATTCAAATACAACGTCCCCGCTCCCGCCTTCACGACGCCGCCATCAGCGGCGGCGCCGTTCAAAGTCGATATCGCCCCACCTAGCGCCACCACACCACCCGTGGCTCCCATCGGCTGCGCTGCTTCCTGGCCGCTGCGCGTGATCACCGTTCCTCCCGAACCCAAGGTGAGTACCGCCGCCTGCTGCTGCGGTGGCGAACCATTCTCAAAATAGGTGTTATCCACCGCCACATTGTCATTCAAAAGCTGGCCGCCGTTGGTCGTGATCGTGCCGCTGAAGGTGTTGCTGTCCGTGAATCGCTGCTGCTGCTCCTGCGGCACTGCCAGGCCATTGAAGCTCCAGTTCGTGTTCCCCTGCGCGATCTGGCCGGAATCTTTGCCACCTTTCCGCCCCGCGTTCTTGCCCGCGTAGTTGTTGTCCCAGTTGCCCTTCAAGAGCGCTCCCTGTTGCTGAATTTCCTTGTCCAGTTGGCCCTGTTCGAGTCTTGGCTCATTCAGCGAGAGGCTGCCCCGCCCCATCTTGCTCAGGAGCATGCTTTTCTTCGACTGCACCTTCTGATTGAGATCACTCGCAGCCTGATACGCCACCGCCGCGTCGCCATACTCGAGTTTTCCTGATGCCAGCGCCCGGTTTACCTCGCCCAGCTCGCTCAGCATGCCCTCGAGCTTTTGCAGCTCGCGTCCTTCCTCGACCGTCGCGGTCATGTTGCCGTCGAAATCCTCCAGCTTCCATCCCTTCGGCGTCCACACCGTCCAGGCCGTGCGTTCCACCGACAAACCGACGAGTTCAGGATCATCCAGCATGCTGTTGGCCTTCAAACCGCCCGCACCTTTCGCAAACCGGTAGATCATCTTCACCTCCAGTGCCCGCTGCCCCGGTCGTGTGTGAATCAGCGGGATCAACCGCACGCGCTTGCCGTTCTGCGTTTCCTCATCCGCGCGCACTGGTTCGCCCGAAACACTCGCGGAGATCAATTCCGCGCCCTCTGGCAAAATCACCGGCAAAAACTGCAGCGAACGATTGATCAGCGAGTACTGCGCGATGTCCCAGCGCTCGCCATCCGTGCGCAAGATCGTCGTCAGGTCCGCCAGCGTCACCAGCGCCGCGTTGCCTTCCGTGCTCGTGAGCTGCTGATAGGCCAGCTTCAAGGCACCATCACCCGTGGCGCGGAAAAACTGCGGTCGGGCGAGTCCCTGCGGCAGATACGGCAGCGCCTCGCGTGCCACCGTCTCCAGCGCCGTTTGATTCGCGATCTTCGCCTCGCGTGCGGAGATGTTGTCGAGCGCGAACCAGCGTGTGAGCCGGCCTGCACCCGGCACTTTCACAAACGGCACGTCCAGTTCCGCCGTCAGCGGCAGATCGTGGTCAAACGTCAGCTCCGCACGGTCCAGCACCTCCGTCTGTAGCGAGCATTCATACACGCGCTCGTTCCCCTCGACGCGCGAACGCGTCTCACGCAGCAGCGGCCCGCTCACCACGGCCTCCGGCAGCGTCGCCGGCAGCCGCACGCTGATCTGACGCACCGCGCCCTGCTCCACCACTGCCGCGATCTGCTGCGACACCCGAATCCCCGCGTCCGAGGCCAGCACCATCAGCACCGCATCCGCGGAATAACGCGACGCCTGCCGCGTCAGCGCCACATCCACGCTCCACGCCGCCGTCTCGTGCTGCAGCGCCCGCTTTTTCTCCATCGGCGGTGCGATGGCGAACACGCTGTCGAGCGCGGAGGCATCCAGCTCCTTCAAATCGCTGCGCTGTGAGAGATCTGGCAGCCGCACCTCATTCGCCGCATGCGCCACGATCAGCGCCTTGCCGCCGACCTTCTCGTAACTCTCCAGCTTCAGCGGTTCCAGCTTCCACGACGTTACCGCCTGCGGCGAAACCCGCGCCAGATGCACCACGATCCGCGCCTCCATGACGGCCAGGTTCGGATTCAGTTGCAGGTAAAGCTGCGTGCCTTCGTGCTGCCAGGCCAGCACCGCCGGCCCCTGCACCGCCTGCACTTCGTATTCGGCCGGCAGACCGATCACCGCACGCGACCACACACCGGACTTTCGCATCAAGGTCAGCGCGGCCAGCAGCTCCGCCTTCTGCTCGCTCAATTGAAACACATAACTCACATCCGCCTCCGCAAACATCGCCGCGGGTGTCACCTCATATGTTGGTGCCTGTCCGCCGCTCCACTGCCAGCGTCCTGCATCGAGCATGGAGCCGCGGTCGTGGTTCGTCGAACGCTGCGCTGTGCCGCCGCTCACCTGCACCTTCATCGTTTCATCGTGCAGAACCGCCACCTCCTGCCTCACGCGCTGCGCCAGCGGCTGAATCAACGGCAGCGTGCGCACCCCCGCCGCATTCACATGCCGTGGGGCACGCGTGACGCGGATCACCGCGCCGTGGCTCACCTCATGCCGCAGCGTGAGCGTGAGATGGCGTTTGCCGCCCTCGCTCCGCGTTTGCGTCGTCATCACCGGCACTTCCACCTCGCCCGCATTCGGAATCGTCGTGAAAACTGCCATCGCGCCGATCTCCGGCCCCGATTTCTCCTCCACCGCGAACTCCAGCGTGCGCCGCACCGTGCCTGGAAACTCGAATTGAAGCTCCGCATCGAGCGATTCTGGCTCCAGCTCTCGCAAAGTGAGCGTCCCGCGCACATTCGCCGCAGGCACGGGTCCTTCGCCGCGTTCCAGACCGCGGGATGAGCGCTGCAACCGCACGTCGCGATGCGTTCCCAGCGTCTGCGTGAACAAACGCCCCTCCGCCTGCTCCTCCACCGTGCTGGCCGCCGTTTCGTTCACCCGCAGCCAGCCATCCGACTTCGGTGTGTGCAACGCCAGCATGCCAGACAACGCCGGTGGCAGGCGCAGCGTCAGATCCTGCCACTCACGCGGCAGCGGCAGCGTCATCGTCAGCTCAATCGCATGCGTGCCGGGTTGTTCTAGCGTCAGCCACTGATCGCTCAGCGCCGCCGCCCTGCCATCCACCCGCACCTCGCCCACCAGCGCCTTCGTTGCATCCTTGCCACCCACGACTTGCGTAAACGGCAGCAGCAGCTTCGCCCACTCTCCGCGTGTCGTTGCCGTGATGCGAGCCTCCAAAACGAGACCGCGCTCCTCGATGCGACCTTGATACAAGGCACCGTGAATCACTGCATGCTGCGTCGCATCTTTCTCCACCGCCGTCCGCCGATTTTCCTTCGCCGCCTTCCACAGCCGCTGAAACTCGTCGTAACCGAGGTAAAACCGCTCCGCTTTCTGCTCCTCCAGCGGCTTCTTCGGATCATACGGCACGATTACCGTGTGCGCCGCCGGATCGGCAGGCTCCTTCTTCGCGGTCTTGTCTTCGGCAGAGAGCGAAGCGCTCAGCGCGAAGAAGGAAATGACGAAAACAGAATGACGAATGACGAATGAGCGCAAACTGCGCACCCACGACATCAGGCTCTCCGCCCTCGGCTCTTCGCCCTTCGCTTCAGCGGGCCGGATGAAAGAAAAGACTCGCCCCAGCACATGCAGCGCCAACGCGCACAACCATCCGAACGCCACCGCGTTCGTCAGTGCCAGCCAGGTGCCTTCAAACAGCAACGGAGCACCCCACGCGGCCAGCACCACGACCAGTAGCGACAGGAGCCACGGACGTTGGCGGGCATAGCGCCAGAACAGCGCCAGACCCAGCGCCATCGCCAGCATCGCCCGCACGATCTGCTGCGACCACGAGGTGTAATGCAGCTCCAGCGCCTCCGGCGGTTGCGCTCCATGAAACCGCAGCAAGCGCCCCGACTCCGGCAACACCACATCCAGCGGGATCAGGCCGGATTTGAGCTGCATGTCCTCGATGGCAGGCAGAAGGCCGAATGAATCGGCCATCTGTTTCGGCGGATCGTTTCTTCGCGGTCCGTCATTAAACGCTTCGACCAGATCGAGATTCGACTGCGTGTTGCGCACCACGAGTTGGGAAGTGGCCGGATTGAAGGAAGCGTTTGCTCCATCAGGAAAGGTGATGCCTTGGGCTTCGAGAATCTGCTTCGCGGTGTTTCGTGCGATCAAGGCGCCACCAACGTTCGGCCCACCCGCCGCAAACGGATCAGCGGGCGCGGCTGCCGCGCTCATGTCACCACCAGCTACCAGAAAATCCGGCGGCACGCGGAAGGTGCGCGTGTACATCTGGCTGGAGTCTTCCGAGAGCGGCACAATCAACACCGCGTTCGACTCCACTTTGTATTTCATCTGCGCCAGCTCGGTGACATAGCGCAGGGCCTCACTCAACGGCACATCCTTGAGGTCGAGGCTGATTTTGGTGTTCGAAGGAGCGTCAGCATTTCTCAGGATCATGTTCACGCCGCCACCACTGGAGCTGGAGGTGTCCAGATCACGCGACTTCATGCGCAAAAACTCGATTGCCTCTTCGATCGTTGCTTCTTGGAACTGCACACGCGGCAGAATGATGCGATCCATCTTCTGGATCTGGGCGACCGTCTTCGGCGCTGCCAGCATGGCGCTGCCTTTTTCACCTTCGGCAAAAGGATCAGCGAGAGCTGTCGGCGGAGCAGCAGCCAGCAGCGGCATTTTCTCCTCCCATGCCTCATCCACCTGCGCCAGCATCTTGGCGCGCTGATGATCGTAGGCGCTTTTGAAATACTCCATTCGTTTTCGCTCCGCGTTCTCCATGCCGCGCCGGGCTGCGTTGTTGTACGGGTCGGTCCGCAGCACATCCTGATACTGCGCAATGGCCGTGTCGTAGTTGCCGATTTCAGTGCTCGAATTCGCCAGCAGCAGGCCTTTCTGAACACTGCCCACGTTTTTGTCGCTCTCTACCGGTCCTGCATAGCGCCGGGCGATCTCGCGGTTCGCAAGGCTCTCGACCACCGGGCCACCAGGAAGGAAATCCACCTGGGCCTTTTCATAACTGCCCGTGAAATGGGCCGGATTGACCGCATCCCACAGCACGCTCACGGGATTTCGGAGCGGCTCGATCTCGTGCTCGCCCTCCTGCTCCAACGTCGTGTCCACCTTCGCATAGCCAAACGAGGAAGGCGCATGGACCCGCCAGTCGGTGCCCAGGACCGGCACGTTGCCGACGATGCGCACGGGTTCGAGGTTCTGCGTGCCGCTGCGGCCCCAAGCCCCGGTTTGCTGGCGGAACTGCACGCGCACCTCGGTGTGCGGTGCGTTTGCGGAACCGGCGGGCAAAGGAATGGCGATGGCACCTTCCACACTGCGCACCGGCTTCACCGCCTGGCCGCCGCTCGAGGTGCTGAGCAGCTCCGCATCCTTCGGCAGGTGCAGACTCACAAATTGCTCGCCCGAATGGCTCAGATCGAGCGTCGCCTCATGCAAGCTGTGCCCATCCGTGCCGAGCACGGAGATCAAACTCATGCGATTCACCACCAGCGCGGCCAGTTCCGAGTGCGCGTGGCGTTGCGCCGTGATCGTGAGCGCACTTTCACCCGCGCCATACGTGAACGCGCTCGTGATGCGATGCCGCGGCTGATAACCAGCCACCGCAGGCACGCGCAAGACGTCCAGCGGCTGCATGTTCTGCATCTTCGTCGAAAGCTGTGTGTCCGTGTTCGCCTCAATGATCCATGTTCCCGCAAAACGTCGCGACTGCGGCAGTTCGAGACGCGGCAGCGTGGCGGTGATTCGTGACACAGACACTCCTGTCTGTTCTGGATCAGAGCGGACAAGAGTGTCCGCATCACTGGGCAAACTCATCCTCCAGCGCACATTCTGCCGTCCTTTCGACTCCTGCCGCAACGTGAACGTCCACAGGCCAGCCGCCTCATCGAGCTGCTGCTCGCCGACGAGCGGTGAGGTCACGCGCAGCAGTTTGGCCACATCCACCGGCAGCTTGACCTGAAAACTGCGCAGAGGCGCGCCGCTGATGTCGAGCGCGAACTGTCCCTCGATCTCGATCGTGCGCGCACGCGGCAGCGCATACGCCGTAACCTCAGTGGAGAACACCGCCTCCGCACGCTCCACCTCAAACGTCAGCGTGTGCTCGCGAAGACCGAACCACGCCATGCGTCCCTTCACCGGAGTGAGTCGCGCATCGCGATCTTCGAGTCCCTTCGCCTCCTTCAAGGCCACACGCCACGCGTCATCGAAATCCAGCGCCGTGTAGCCAGCCACCTTCACCGCCTCGGGAATCTGCAACGTCCCGACAGTCACCGTCTCCGGCGTGCGCGGTCCTTTCCAGGCCTTTGTCAGCTTCAATCGTGACGTGAGGCTGAACTCCAACGCGTTCGTCGGTGACAACGGCTGCGCCGGCAAGATCGCAATCGTCTGTCCCACCCGCCGCCATGTCATGCGGAAGGGCGAGCCTGCGGGCACGATGCTGCCATTGCCCGGGGTGATGACCTGAGACAGGCGCTGAGTGCCATCGCTGTCTGTGACCACACGCTGCGAGAAAATCGGCTGGCTGATGACATTTGGCGTGACGAGACTTTGTTGCTGCGCGCTGTTGCCGACCTCCGAAACATTGGAGATGGAAACTGGTGCTCCGGAACCCACCGGTTTCGACAAAATCGCGTTGAACTCCTCCCCGGCGGGCAGCGTGAGCTTGATCTCATTCACCGGCCGGTCGCTGCGCAGCATGATCTTGCGCTCGATCTGCACGCTGTCCTTGTCGATGCGCGCGATGACATCCACATCAGCCTCCAGACGTGGTTTTGACGTGCGCAGCACGATTTTCGGCTGATCGACGCCGAGTTGGAACTCGAAGGTATTCGACTGCGTCTGCTTCGCGCCAACGAGATCGAGGAAGTCGAGATCTCCAGCGAGTTTGAGAGACGCCAGCGCATGCAGCGGGGGATTCAACACAAGCAACGGCAGTTCACCGGCTTCCGCAGCGGAGGTGATCGAACGTCGCAATGACACGGTGAGGTCTTGGGTGCTGCCGTCGTGGTCCAGCGTCACCGACAACACTCCGTTCTCTTGTTTCCAGCTTCGCACTGCCGTGCCGACCACGTCGGTGACCTGGGTGTCCTTGCCCGTCGTCTGCCATGTCACTTCCTGCGCCGTGGCGTTGGTCAAACGCAGTCCGAAGCTAATGACTGAAGACACTGTTGCCTCCGTCACTTCCAATCCCACGTTAGCAGTAGGCGTGTAGAGAACCGTTTGCGGTGACGACGGCGCGGTTTCAATCCAGCGCACGCGGAACGCACGCGGAAGGCGGGCCAGAATGTTCGAGTCGTAGTCTTCAAACGCCCGATGATCGAAGGCGACTTTGATGCTGTTGCCTGTTTGCTCGAAGGCCGAACCGGCGAGCAAGCGCACTCCCTCCGGCAGTTCCAGGTTCAACACACCGCCAAACGGCACATCCGGCACTTCGAGCGTGTGTTCGCCAAGACGTGTGCGCAGAAACACCGGCACATCCGCTTCGAAACGCAGCTTTGCAGCGCCCGGACCTTTGGCGAAGACGATCAGCTCGCGGTCCTTCGCGTCTTTCTCAACGTAGGCCAGCACGTTGCCTTCGGAGGTGACGTTTCTCATCGCAAACGGCCACGCGATCTTGGTGCTGAGCCATTCCTTCGACGGCAGATTCAGCGTGAGCTCGCCTTGCAGCCGCACGCTGGCCGCATTCGGCTCCATCTTGCCATTCAATCGCAACCCTTCGATGGCGATGAGCTTCGGCGGCGCGGTTTGGGGATCGTCCTCGGGTTTGACCTTCCCCGCATCGCGAATCAGCGTTTCGTATTCCGCCGGTGAGAGCATGACCGCGTTCGGATGCTCCTTCAGCACCGTATCGAGCTGTGGCGTCGGCACCCAGAGTTCCTGACGTGACAGCTCGGCCGCATTCGCGGCAATGACGAATGCGGAATGCAGAATGACGAATGCCATCAGACAACGGGCGGCGACAGCAAAGTAGCCATCTTGCTCCGCAAGATGAGCCGAGCGTGTCCGCAGACCGACCTTGCCAACGCCGCACACCGACGGGTGTCCTTGCGCAAATTCCTGCTCCTCTCGACGGAGCGAGAGGGCTACTTTGCTTCGCCGTAGCGATGGAGATTCGGGTTTCATCTCATTCGGCGGTTGGGGTTTCGACGGCGGATTTGGCGGCTCGACTTGCCTGCCACTTTTTCCATCGATCACACAACCATCGCCAGACTTGCAGGCCGATGCCCAGCGCACTGCGGAAGATCCAGGTGAACATCACGATCACCGCCGCCAGCATGGCGCTGAGCAGCACAGGGACATTCGCGGCACTGACGAGACCGGTGAACAGCATCGCGCCGAGGCCGAAGATGGCGAGGTAACGGCGTTTTTCCGCCACGCTGCCGTTCCAGCAACGCACCGCAGCGGCGAGCGAGAGCAAGAAAGCCACAGCCTGATAGAAGAACGTGATGCGCCGGCCACGGAAGCTCACGCCGATCTCGGCCGGTGCTCCGAGGCGATGCAGCACCTCGCGATGGCCCTGCGGCTGCACTTGGAAGCCATACAGCGTGCGCACATCGCCCGCGACAGCGGGGATCTGGCTCCACTTCGATTGATCCAGCATGTCGAGCTGCGGTCCAAACGCAGGTAGCACCTCGCTCATGAAGCTGCGCATCGTGCGCCACGAGCGGTCCTTCGATTCAGGTGAGAGCGGGCCGCTAAAACCGGTGTAATGCCACTCCTCACCCGGCAGGAACAAGGTGTGGCGTGTCTCCATGATGCCGACATCGGCCACCTGCGGCGCATTCACGGCGATGCTGCCCCACCAGCCGAGTTTGTCGCCAGGATGCGGGCTGGGCGACTCAAACACGAAGCGCACGGGGAATGCGATGCGTGCCGCATCGCCGCTCGGCAGGCGCACGAGCATGTCCTCGCTGCCTTCGCGCCGCATCGGCTGCTGCGCCTCACGATTGACGAAGACATCGGACTGCAAACGCGATCCTTTGGGCAGGCTCACGACGAGGAACTGCAGATCGTTGTTCTTCACCCAGTAAATCACCTCCGTGGTCTGCGCCTTGTCCGTGGCGACGGCGGTGACGAGGTCCGCATGCGTGATGATGGCCTGCGGCACGGCGATGAAGCTGTTCTTTGCCAGTTCGACGCCGAGCTTGATCGGCAGCGAGCGATACTTGTAGGCGAGGAAAACGCCGGGGCGCTGCAATTCGCCACGCAGCTCGCGCGCGTCGATTTCTTCGAGTGTTTCAGGCTCGGACTTGCGAATTTCGAGGCTGTCGGCCTTCACCACGGCCACCTGGCCGGTTTCTTGAAACGCGCCGGGCACATGCACGTGCAGCAGATCGACCTTGCCGGTTTTTCCGGCTTCGAGCGCGACCGGACGCTCGAGATTCAGGCTGAGCGAGAACGCACCCTGCCGCTCGCTGCGCAGCACGACTTCCCACAGCACATAGCTCGCCGCATCTGGCAAGGTCACCGGCTGCGGCGGCGTGTAGGTCTTGTTGATCTCCTTCACCTGCGGATCGACGAAGCGAATCTCACCGGCCACCTCCTTCGGCACGGCGAGCACGAAACGATCGGTGGCCGCATACGCCACATCGAACGCGAGCGTCCAGGTGTGGCGCGTGGATTGCTCCTTCACCTCCACCAGCGTCAAAACGTCCACGCTGACCTGCGAACTGCGGCTCTTCAGGCTCAAGGTCGCCGGCTTGGCCGCATCGCGATAACGGAACGCCAACTCGGTCGTATTGGCCTCCTGCTGCTGCTGCGCGGCGCCGAGAGCGCTCACGTCTTCCTGCTGAAAATCACCGAGCTCCTTCGTGTTCGGTTCCAAGCTCGATTGAATCGTCGCGCCGACGAGCGCCTCGTGCCGCGTGACGTTTTGCGGCGTGAAAACGGGCAGAACGACGTCCGCCGTGGCCTGGGTGCGGGTTTGCCGCGCCGTGAGGTTCACTTTGAAGTCACCGGCGGTTTGTTTCGGCAGTTTGATGACAAGATCAGCGCCTTCGAGGTTCCAGGAGTCGATCTGGCCCTTCACATCAGTCACGGTCCAGCCTGCGGGCGGTGTGAGACGTGTTTCAAAGATGCCGACGCGGCGCACCTGGTAGCTCAGCTCGGCGGTTAGCGTCGCGACATCGCGTTTCACACTCAGCCGCGTGAGGCTGTTCACCTCGACCTGCGGTTTGGCCTCGGCGACATCAAGCGTGAGTTTGTAGGGCTGGCGCAAAATGCGGAAAGTGCCGACGCCGGCGTTGCCACCGGCTTGCGTGCGTGCGGCGGAGGTCAGTGTCTTGGGCGTCACATCGAGCTGTGACTCGGCATTCACCACCGCCTCACCATGCGCCTGCGCCGCGCCGATGACTTCGAGATCGGGCACGTTCACTTCGGCGGGCAGTTTGGCCACTGGACCTTCAAGCTGGAGTTTCAGGGCGTAATCATCGCGCAGCGGCTTCTCGGTCTGAATGACGAGTGTGCGACGGACTTTCGACAACTCGCCCGCCACTCTTGGCTCCTCGATTTTCCACTCCTTGATGCCTTCCCCGGTGACACCGAGGATTTCCTGATCCGCAGGCAGCGCGATCTTCAATTCACTGATCGGCGCACGCAGGATGCGCAGGGCGATGTCCGCCGTCGTGGCCACGGAGCCCGTGCCGACCTGCGTATTTAATTTGTGCTGCGCCAGCACGAGGGGCGCCATCTGCGTGACCACCTGTGCCGCGCCCCAGGAGATGCTCTGCTGCGAAGTGGTGCCGAAAAAGCAGGCGAACTGCGTCTGGCCGGCCGCTGCCTGGGCCGTGAAGGCCGCGGCGGGGTTGACCACGAATTCCAGGCCTTCGCCGGGCACGGTGATGTTGAGCCGTGAGACGGCCGCACGCGGCAAATTCAGCGTGACCCGTGATTTGCCGCCGCTGCGGATGATCGGCGCGTAAATTTTCAGCGTGATGTCATAAACACCTTTTTCCGGCAGCATGAGATCGCTTCCATCAGCCCGTGAACGCAGCACCGCCTTGCCCGTGGTCGCTTCGCCGATGCCGGGAGCGGCCTTGTCGGTCAGCGGCAGCAGCACCCAGCCTTTTTTGAAGGACTCGGCGGTGATCTTGGCATCAAGCACGACGCTGTCGCCTTCGACACGACCGGTGTACTCGGCTTTCGCAATGACGGCCTCGGCGGGCGGCGGTTTTTCGTCTTCCTCGCGTTTCAGCGAGAGTTCGTTCCAGAGTTCAAGAAACTCGCGGTAGGGCAGGAACACGCCCTTGCCGCCGTCTTTGAAGACTTTCTCGAGTTCATCGAACGGCACGAAGACGCGTCGCTCACGCTCGCGCACCGGCAGTTTGTCATTGGGAGCCGGGGCTGGATCCTGCGCCAGCAGCGCCGGGGTGAAGCACATGGCCAGGAGGGAAAACACGAACGCACGCATGATGGAGGCAGGTTGAGGTTGGATTTCTCGCGGGTTTTATCAGGTCCATCTCGCACTGACGAGATCAGAAGTGTGTAAAGAGCCCGTAAAGCCACCGAGCAAGACGCGAAGGGCCCCTGATTCTTGGGAGGCAAGCGCGTCTGGAGCATGCCCGAAACCCTGGTTCCATGAATCCCTTGTCATGCGCCGAGCGGCACCTTGTCATCCGCCTGGCAGGGTCCGAAGACTGAGGAGACAGAAGGGAATCGCGGCACCTTGCTCGCGGCGTGCTCGAGGCAGCTTTTCATCTTCCGGGTCTATTGCCACTCACCGGCTCCGACTTGATCACAGCACACGATTAGAATGCCAAGCATAAGGCAGGCACTTCGCTTCTGAATCACGAGAGGAGATAAGCCGGACACCTTGGTGCTGCGCGGATGTGCAGACTGACGCTCTCCCACCACCGCCAGATACGGGGCGCGGGCGGGTCACTTGGAACGCATCAGCCTCTTGCCGATGAAGTTGCCTAGGACGGCACCGACCAATGCCAGCACAGGGATCAGAAGGAAAAACTTCTTGCCGACCAGAAACAACAAAGGAAACCCTAGGAAGAATCCGACAAAGAAGCCGACTGCGGCTCCGACCAAGCCACCGAACAGGTGGGAAGGATTCAATGTGTTTTCCAACGTGAGTCCGGGGAACGGACCTTCGCGCGAAGCGTTTTGCAACGCATCGAGCAGGTCGTTGGCAACGGTGAGCAGGGTTTCCCGTGCCCGTCCTGCAAGGATCGTGTCATGAGGACCACTGGGGCCGACTCGGGGTTCCGGGGCTCGTACCGCCAGATATCCATTTTGCAATTCGATCGTCCCGGTAGTGGCGCCGGACAGAAATCGCAAAACTCGGGGCTTGCAGATCGAGAGCATCTCCGCCGGACTGGGAACCAGAAGATGTGCGGAGGTCACCGCAGCCTCCATGGCCTCATGTGCGCCACCGGCGAAAAGAAGGTAGTTCTCATTAAACGCGGTAACCAGTTCAACGTCATCACGCGGAGCGCTGGCGGCCAATTTCAGGTCGAGGCCCTTGATGCCGAGGAAATCCATGCCTCCCGCTTGTCGGCGTGGCAGGAGTTCGAAATTCGGAAGATCAATTCCGTCGGCAGGAATCACAACGACTGTCTTTTCGATCAATCTGTGATAGGGACCCCGCCGTCGCACCTCTTTCTGGACATCGAGAACCTCGAACGGTCGGTTCCGATAGGTGCCAACTACGTGATGGCGGAGACGGGTCGCCTTTCGGAAAACATCGAGGTCACGCGCACCCTCGACGATAACACCCGCAGTCTCGGGATCATACTCGTAGCCATTCTCCTGTGCCCATCGGTCATTCTCGTTTTGATGATTCATCATTTTTTTTGCGATTGGTTCTATCTACCTTGCACGTTTTCCGCCGGCCGTATGGTCGGAGTTATTCAGCCGGCGAGTGTAGTCGGGGATGGGCTATTTGGTTTCTGCTTCAAATGTGCCGACGACAAAACTCCTGTCATCGTCTGGCAGGCGAAGGTGGATCTTCCCGGGGAGTTTACCGTCCTTGGCGGTGCCGAATTCGAGTCTCATGGTGAACCATTTCATGACGATTTCGGTTTCGGGAATTCGTTTCCCTTCCTCCATGTATTTCAAGTGGATGTGCGCGGTGGTCGTACTCTGATTCGGCTTCACCGTGATTTTTTTGCCATCAAACCCACCTTTCTGTCCAAAAAGAAAAATCGTGAACTGCAAGTCGGCGAAAAAGCCACCACCCTGGCGCAATATCAGCCAGTTCTTCTCGAGGGTGGCCTTCTCGACCTTGAATTCCCTGCCATGAACCTTGCCTGTGGCGGGCTCGTCCGGGATCGGTTGTGCCGAGATGTCTTCGAGCTTTTCAGCGGCTGCGGCTTTCTTGCCGCCATGTTCTGCGACATCCCCTCGGCCGGCCTGAAGTTTGGCAAAGTCCTGCTGGCTGATACGGTTCAAGATAGTCCAGCCAGTTTTCGGGTCATTCAACGCCATTTGGGCGTTATCAAACCTAGCCTTCAATTCCTCTCCACCAGCGTCCAGGGTGAGGGTGTTCCCGGCCTGGTCCACACCTTTGACTTTAACGGGAACGGGTGAGGAATCGGGTTTCATTCCCTGAGGACCGTAGACGATCATCGTGTTCTTTTGGAATTCCAAAACCATCTTGCTCAGTAAGGCCTGCGTTATCGGGTCAATTACACGATTCGCCTGCTTGGCCAACGCGAGGGTTTTTTCCATATCGGGCTGCCAGTAGCCCGGCAGTTGGCTTTCGAGGTCAGCGGCTTGTGCGTGGATAATCGCCGAAGCGGCAACAATGAGTGTGAGGCTATTCTTCTTCATCATTTCATGGACAGTTGACTGTAGCAAATGACAGACTGAAGCAGTCTGATCTTGGCTTCAAAAACAAGATGCTCGGCATTTTATAAAAATGAGCCGCTTAAGTATCTCATTATGAACGTGAAAGATGAGATCGTATGCACCGCACATCAGCGCGGCAGCAGATGAAACTGCTGATGGTTCGAATCAACACAGCGCGATCGCAAATCGGTTTCCAGGCGCAAACTCGCGAAAGGTTGCTCTTTACGCGGACACGTCCAGAACACCATTCGCGCGTTTCAGCATGATACCCAGCAACGCAATATCCGCCGGGGTCACGCCTTGGAGCCGGGCTGCCTGGCCGAGGGTGGTGGGTTTGGCGGCGGTGAGGCGGTGGCGGGCTTCGGTTTTGAGGGCGGTGATGGCGGCGTAATCGAAGTCGGCGGGGATGATTTTTTCCTCCATCCGGGCGGTGCGGGCGACGAGGTCTTCCTGCCGGGTGATGTAGCCGGCGTATTTGACGTCGTTTTCGACGAGGGTCCAGACCTCGGGCGTGAAGCGATCTCGGAGGTCGGAGGGCAGGGAAGTGGGGGTGTTTTCGGGCCGCTTGAGCCACTGGACGGCGGAAATGCCGTCGAGGCGGGTTTCCGAAAGCAGGGTCTTGGCGGCCGAGACGGCGTCGATTTTGGCCTGGGTGTGCTTTTGGCGAAAATCGGAGACGAGACCGATCTGGGCGGCGAGGGGGGTCAAACGGAGGTCGCAGTTGTCCTGGCGGAGGAGGAGGCGGTATTCGGCGCGGGAGGTGAAGAGGCGGTAGGGCTCGGTGGTGCCTTTCGTGACGAGGTCGTCGATCATGACGGCGAGGTAGGCCTGGCTGCGCTGGAGGAGGAAGGGGGGGCGGCCCTGGACCTTGAGGGCGGCATTGGCCCCGGCGATGAGGCCCTGGCCAGCGGCTTCTTCATACCCGGAGGTGCCATTGATCTGCCCGGCGAAGTAGAGGCCGGAGACGCGCTTCGTCTCCAAGGTGGGGTGGAGCTGGGTGGGCGGGCAGTAGTCGTATTCGACGGCGTAGCCGGGGCGGATGATTTCGGCGTTCTCCAGGCCGGGGATGGACCGGATGAAGTCATACTGGACCTCGAAGGGCAGGGAGGTGGAGACACCGTTGACGTAGAATTCGCGGGTGTGGCGGCCCTCGGGCTCCAGGAAGATCTGGTGGCGCTCCTTCTCGGCAAAGCGGACCACCTTGTCCTCCACGGAAGGGCAGTAGCGCGGCCCCACACCTTCGATCTTGCCCGAATACATGGCCGATTTGTGGATATTGGCCCGGATGATGTCGTGCGTCTGGGGGGTCGTGTAAGTGATCCAGCAGGGAATTTGTTCCACGTGGAACGTTACAGGCTGCCAGCGGTTGAGGGTGAACTGGCTCGGACCGGCGGTGGGAAGAGCGGATAGAGGATAGAGGGGAGAGGATAGCGAGGGACTTTGGTCGTCGAGGGCTCTTCTCTCTTCTCTCTTCTCTCCTCTATCTTCTCCGAACTGCTGTTCGTCCTCGTCTTCCCCCAACACGCCAGAGAGGTAGCTGAACCTCGGCGCAGGCTCGTCTCCGGGCTGGAGGTCGCACTTGGAGAAGTCGATGCTGCGGCTGTTGAGGCGGCAGGGGGTACCGGTTTTGAAGCGCTGGACGTCGAAGCCGAGCTGGCGGAGGCTGTCAGACAGGGTGGAGATGCTGTCGCCCATGCGGCCGCCGGCTTGGTTCTGCTGGCCGACATGGAGCAGGCCGCGCATGAAGGTGCCGGAGGAAATGACAACCGCTTTGGCCCGGTAGATCATGCCGAGGGAGGTGCGCACGCCGCTGATGGCGTCGCTTTCGACGAGGATCTCGGCGGCGTTGCCTTGGTGGAGGTCGAGATTGGACTGGTTCTCGATGAGCCACTTCATCCGGAACTGGTAGGCCTTCTTGTCGCACTGGGCACGGGGGGCCTGGACGCTGGGGCCCTTGCGGGCGTTCAGCATGCGGAACTGGATGCCGGTGGCGTCCGTGTTCCGGCCCATGATCCCGCCGAGGGCGTCGATCTCCCGCACGACATGCCCTTTGGCCAGACCGCCGATGGCGGGGTTGCAGGACATCTGCGAGATGGTGTCGAGGTTCTGGGTGAGGATGGCCGTCTGGCAACCCATGCGCGCTGCGGCCATCGCCGCCTCAACCCCGGCGTGACCGGCTCCGCAGACGATGACATCGTAGTGCTTGGGGAAGGTGTAGAGCGTGGAGCTGGGGGCTTGGGGCATGGGGCAGGGAGGCTGGAGTCGGATCGTCCTCGTCGTCCTACTCGAACTCGTCTTCGATTCAACGCGTGGTGAGATGTGAGACGTTAGAAGTGAGAGGTCAGCGGGAAGGGAAGGGTAGCACAGGCGTGGCGGATGTTCCATGTGGAACGTGGGGGTGGAAAATGACGAAACCAGAATTCCGAATGCCGAAGGAATGTCGAAATGCGAAGCCCGAACCGGCGGCGAAGGGTGGTTCGGACTTCGGGTTTCATTCGACATTCGTCATTCTGATTTCGTCATTCCCGCCTCCCGGCGGGCTCCTCATCCCGCTTGCCTTTGGCACCCTTCCCGCTAGTATCGCGCTCCCTCATGGCCAAGACGAAAGAATCCTCCACACACCTCGCCGCGCACGCTTCGGCTCCGATCAATCAGAAGCTGACGGCGGCTGACAAAGTGAACCTTTACCGCCAGATGGTGCGCATCCGCCGCTTCGAGCAGGTGTCGCTCCAGCATTACCAGGCGGGTCGCATGGGTGGCTTCCTTCACCTTTACATTGGCCAGGAGTCGGTGGCGGTCGGCACGGTTTCTGTGATGGGCCCGAATGACCACGTCATCACTGCTTACCGTGACCACGGTCACGCGTTGGCAGTCGGCATGGGCATGAACGAGTGCATGGCCGAGCTCTTCGGCAAGGCCACCGGCTGCTCCCGCGGCAAGGGCGGCTCGATGCACTACTTCGCGCCGGAAAAGAACTACTGGGGCGGTCACGGCATCGTCGCCGGCCAGACCCCGCTCGGTCTCGGTCTCGCGTATGGCCTCAAATACCGCGGCATCAAAGGTGCGGCCCTCTGCTTCCTCGGCGATGGCGCGGTGAACCAAGGTGCCTTCCACGAGTCGCTCAACCTGGCTGAGCTTTGGGACCTACCGGTCATTTATGTGATCGAAAACAACGGCTACTCCATGGGCACCAGCCAGAAGCGCTCGTCTGCCTATGTGGACTACCTCGCCAAGCGGGCCGAAGGCTACGGCATGGCTTGGGAGCAGTTCAATGGCGAAGATGTCTATGAGGTGCGTGCCGGCGTGGGCAAAGCCATCGAGCGTGCGCACAACGAATCGAAGCCCAGCATCCTCGAAATCGCCACCTACCGCTGGGAAGGCCATTCCGTGGCCGACGCCAACAAGTTCAAATACCGCACCAAAGAAGAGGTCGAGAAGTTCCAAAACGACCACGACCCGATCTTGGTATGGAAGCGCAACCTCATCAACGAAGGTCTGGCTACGGAAGAGGACCTCAAGAAGATCGACAAAGAGGCGCAAAAAGAGGCTGAGGAGTCGGCTGAGTTTGCCAAATCCAGCCCCTATCCGGAGCCGGAAACCATCTTCGAAGACGTTTATTGGGAAGTGGATAACAAAACCGAAGCCGGCCAGACCGGACGGCACTTCTTCAACGACTGATCAGGCCCAAAAATCCTCCTAATTCGCTCATTTTGAGCCTTTTGGGGCGCTTTCGGCCGTCGAGGTGATGGTGTCTGCCGTGCTCGACAAAATGACCGCATGCTTGTCGTAGGTCGCTTTGGTGCCGGTGAGTTGGGTGACGTAGTTCAGCGCCTCAGATAGGGGGATGTTGCTCAGCGCGAGACTCAGTTTCCGCTGGCCGACTTCCTCACCTTTGATGATGACATTGGGTGTCACTTTGCCTGCGCTCGCGTTTTTGGACAGCGCACGCAGCCCCTCCATTGCCTCGGCGAGTGTCACATCGTTCATCTCGACCTTGGGCAGCACGACTGCCGAGTACTGGTTCTTCAGGGTGTTCTCGGCCGGTTTGTGATTCGCGCGAATGTAGGCCAGCATGCGCACGGTGTCGGGATGCTTGGGATTCGCCGCAGCAACACGTCCGAGGAGTTGCTGCGCCTTCTCGAATTCGCCTTGGTAAAAGGCCGCGCGGCCCTGCTGATACACCGCATTGAGATCTTCCGCTTGAACCGGAACCGCGAGCAAAACAAAGGCCGCAAAAAATGCGGCCGCAGAAACAGAAACCTTCGTCCCAATCAAATATGTTTTCATAGGCTGGTTTGGATTTGTGATGATTTCACCAGATCGCCCGTCGCATGTCAAGATCGCTCCCGCTGCGAAGCTTGATGCCACTCGCATCCTGCTCCATCGGTGAACCATGCCGCCACCCAAGAAAATCACTGCCAGCCAGGTGAATGTTCTCATCGGCAGCGACGAGGCGCGTGTGAAGGAAGCCGCGCTCATGCTCGTGCGCAGCCTCACGCCGCCGGACGCGGGCGACTTTGGCAACGACATCATTGACGGCACCGCCGACAATGCCGAACACGCCGGCAACATCTGCTCGAATGTCTGCATGGCCCTGCAAACGCTGCCCTTCTTCGGCGGAACCAAAGTGGTGTGGCTGAAGAATGCAAACTTCCTCGGCGACTCCGGTCCCGGTCGTGGGCAGGATGCGGTCAAAGGTTTCGAGCGCATCATCGACATCGTCGAAAGCGGACTTGGCAGCGACGTGCGTTTCGTCATCAGCGCCACGACCATCGACAAACGCCGCAGCGCCCACAAGCGCATCTCCAAGATCGCAAACATGGAGGTCTTCGACAAACCCGATACCTCACGTGCCGGCTGGGAGGTCGCCGTGCTTGCCGATGCTTCACGCAAAGTGAAGGCCATGGGCATCACCTTTGAAAGCGGCGCGCTCGAGCTCCTCGTGCAGATGGCGGGCGACGACACGCGGCAGATGGAGAACGAGCTCGAAAAAATCGATCTCTACCTCGGCGAACGCCGCCGTGCCGGATTGAAGACCGTGCAAGGCCTCGTCTCCATGAGCCGCGCCGGTGTGTTGTGGGATCTCGGCAATGCCATCGGCAAACGTGATTTGCCTCGCGCGCTGGAACTCCTCGGCACGCTCATGTATCAGGGGCAAAACGCCATCGGCCTGCTGCTCGCGGCGATCGTGCCACGCGTGCGCAGCCTCCTGCTCATCAAGGACCTCGGCTCTCGCTACAAGCTCAACAAGTTCAACTACCAAGGCTTCTGCACCTCGCTCGAAGGCCTGCCATCCACAGCCACCGGCCACCTGCCACGCAAGAAAGACGGCACCGGCTTCAACGCCTACCCGCTCTTCCTCGCACTGCCAGAAACCGGCAACTTCACGCTCGACGAACTCCACGCCGCCTACAAAGCCTGCCTCGCTGCAAACGTGAAACTGGTGACCTCCTCGCTTGATCCGAAGCTCGTGCTGGAGCGGCTCCTCGTCGGCATGCTGGCTCGTCCATCCCGCTGACTGCGTCATGCTTTGGGAATTCATCAAACACAAGCTCACCAAGGTCGGCTGTTTTGTGTTCATCGCCTTCATCGCGATGTTTGTGGGTCTGCTGACCACATGGGCATTGTCGTGGACCGGCGACCCGGCAGCGGGAACCAAGGGAAAACAAGCAACAGAGTCTGCGGCCAAAGTGCTGTTTGTGGGTTTCCTCATCGCAGGTGTTTGCGCCTTGATTCACGAGCACTGGACCAAATGGAAATCACGGCAACCACCTCCGCTGCCCCCGCCTCTGCAAAAACGGATCCCAACTCAAACGGGGAGTAGCACGCCTCCTCCGCTTCCGAAACCTGCGGATGCAAGATCTGCCGCCAAACCACCCGAACCCAAAAGGCAGGCCTACGAAAGCAACTACGACAGGGATTCCCACTACCAACGTTGATCCTTCCTATGTCCACCTCCTTCGTTCTCACCTGTCTCGGCATCGGCGTTGTCAGCGGCATCATTGCGGCCTTGTGCGGGGTCGGCGGCGGCGTGGTGATGGTTCCGGCGTTTGTGTTCCTCCTGAAACTCTCGCAAAAAACCGCCGTCGCCACTTCGCTGGCCATCATCATTCCCACCGCCTTGATGGCCACCACGCAGAACGCACGCTCGGGACTCGTGGATTGGAAGATCGCAGGCGTGACTGCTCTCTCCGCATCGCTGCTTGCTTACTTTGGTGCCGGTTGGCTGAAGAGTTTGAGCGATGCCACCCTCACACGCATCTTTGGCGTCCTACTCATCGTTTTCGGCATCCGCATGCTGTTGCAGGGGAAGGCGTGATCGCATGAGGTGCTGACCCCATGAACAACACGTCCACTCACCACACCAGCACATCGAGCAAAAACGCGGCGACCATCCCCACCGCCACGATCAAACGCAGCACCAGGCCCACGCCGGTGCCAATCAGTGAACCCCAGGCCGACTTCGCCGCCGGTTGCAGCCGCTTTTTCGCAAAGATCAGCTCAAAGGCCACCCCACCGATCAGCGGCCCCAGGATCAAGCCCACTGGGACGAAAAACATCCCCACGATCCCACCGATGAACACCCCCGCGATGCCCCAGCGACTCGCACCGAACCACCGTGCCCCCATCGCACCGCTCACGAAGTCGATCACATAAGACAGCACGATTCCGAGGCACAGCGCCACGAATCCCCACGCGCTCATTCCTGCTTCAGGCAGCAGCACAGTGTGGATGATTCCTGCGGCGAAAATCAGCAGTGGCCCCGGCAGAAACGGCACCACCGATCCGATCAGGCCCACGATCAGCAGACAAATCGTCAGCGACCACACCCCCAACACGTCCCACGGCATCGAGATGAAGAAATGCGATGTCGCGTTCCAGGCGTCAGTGAACCATTCAGTCATTGGATTTTGTGCTCGTGGTTCGTTGGCCGAAAAAGAGAAAAAAGGCAAAAAGAGGCGGCAAGGAAGGTAGGTGAGTTTTTTCACTCTTTTCTTTCTTTCGGCCAATCAAATCACGCATCACGCCACACCGTTTTCGATTCCACCGGCTCGCGTCGGCTTTGCGGCCAGTTCAGCCCCGGTTTCGGCCAGCCGAGGTAAATCAACCCCACGCATCGATCCTCGGTGCCAATCTTCAGCCACCCCGCGAACTCACGCGTGCCGAGAATCGGCGGCGAAGACCAGTAGCAGCCCAAACCGGCCGCCGTGGCCGAAAGTTGCAAGTTTTGCAGCGCACAGGCCACCGCTTCGATTTCCTCCACCTCGGGAATCTTCGCCCCACCGCGTCGTTCCATCACACAAGCGATCACCACGGGTGCGAGCAATGGGTTCTCACTCATTTTCTTCATCTTGTCCTCGCGGAACTCGTTCGCCGGCGTCGTGGCTTGATACACACGCTGCATCGCCTCGGCGAGTCCTTGCCGTGCCGCGCCTTGATGCACGATGAATCTCCACGGCTCGGTCAAACCATGCGTCGGTGCCCACGTCGCGTCTTCGAGGATCTTCGTCAGCAACCCACGCTCCACGTCACGCGCCGAATCCAAGTCCACCGGTTTGATGGAGCGCCGGTGACGGATGAGCGTGCTGATTTGTTCGTGCGAGGCAATTCCAGTCATGACAGGGCTCCTTTACACCAACGGCAGCACCTTGCTCAAGACGAGCGTCACCAGCAGGCCAATCACCGAATCCGCCGTGAGTTGCAGTGTCCAGGTGCGCAGGGTTTCTTTTTCGGTCATGCCGCTGAGGCGGTTCACCACCCAAAAGCCGCTGTCGTTCATCCAGGAACAGAACATCGCGCCGAAACCGATCGCCGTGAAGAGATACACCGGATGGCAGCCGAGCTGACCACCGGCCAGCATCGGTGCCATGATGGAAGACGTGGTCAGCATCGCCACCGTCGCCGAACCTTGCGCCACGCGCACCACCGCGGCCACGATCCAGCCCAGCAGCACGAGATTGAGGCTGTAACCCTGCGCCAGCACCTTAACGGCATCACCCACACCTGCGCTGCGAAGCGCGAGACCGAAAGCACCGCCGGCGCTGGTGATGAGAATGATCATCCCGGCTGTTTCCAGCGGTGGTCCAATGAGTTCCTCGATCTTCTTCAGGCCAAAGCCACGCTGCTTCGCCAGCACGCACAGCGAAATCGCCGCGCCGATGAGCAAAGCGATGTTCTTGTGGCCGATGAAGTCCACCCACGCACGCACGGCGTTGAATCCATGCTCACCGCCAAACGCATTCACCATCGCCACGCCCCAACCCGCCCCGGTGGCAGCGCCTTTGTGTGCGAGCTCAAACACGGTCGTCAGACTGATCAACAGGATCGGCAAAATGACAGGCGTCATGCTCCAGAAGAAGCTCGGCAGCTCGCTCTCCGGCTTCGCGCTCACGCCTTGCAGATCATCGAGCGAGACACCACCCGTGGCACGCAGCGGCACATCGGTCTTTTTGTTCAACCACTGGCTCACCAGGAAGCCGAAGGTGCAGGTAATCGCGCCGATGACCAGCCCGCCGATGATCGACTCGCCTACATTCAGATGCAGATCGTCCACCACCGCCACCGGGCCCGGATGCGGCACCGTCATCGAGTGCGTCACCGTGCCGCCACAGCACACGGCGAGGATGTAGAGCGTGTAATCCTTCCCGGTGCGCATGCGCAGCGCCATCGCCAGCGGCGCCATGAGCATGAACATCGTGTCGAAGAAGATCGGAGCACTCAGGATGAACGTGCTCCACAGCAGCGCCCAGCCCGCCCGTTTTTCACCGAAGAACGCCAGGAAGCGCCGCACCACCTTGTCCGCACCACCGCTTTCCATCAGGCACATGCCGATGATCGCCGCCAGCGCGATGGAGATCGCGATGTCACGCGCCGTGTCACCCAAACCCTTCGAAACCATCTCCACCACACCAACCATCGACGACATCGTCTTCGATTTGCCATCCTTCTGCACGATGTCCCACGAGTCCTTGTTCGTCATCAGGCCCGCGAGCAGCGCCGCCAGCACCAGAGCCACAAACGCATGCATGCGCAGCTTGCTGATGCCGATGATGATGAAGGCGACGCTGACAGCGAGAACAACGAAGGGCCAGTAGCTGGCCGTGGTGGCGGCGAGGTGAAACATGGGCGCGATGCTGGCGGTCTTGATCAAACACGTCAAGACATTCGACAGTGGACTTCCCCAGCCACTCCGCTTCCTTCCGCCGCCGCATGAAACCCGCCCCGCTTCGCCTGCTCTTTGTGCTTCTCGTCATCCTCGCGGGATGGTTCGGCGTCTCGCGGCTGGATTTCGATGTCGATCCGCTGAGCCTGCTGCCGCAGGAGCTTCCAGGCCTGCAAGGGACGCGCTTGCTGCGTGAGCAGAAGCGCGATCTGCTGCTCATCGCGGTTCAAGCCGATGATCCCGTTAAGGTCGAGGCCACCGCCGATGCGCTGGCCGAGCACTTGGCGGCAAAACCAGATCTCTGCGCCGGCGTGCGCAGCAAATCCCTGCTGCAATCCGATCCAGCCGTCATCGCTGAAGTCGTCGCTTATCTCTGGTTCAATGCGCCTCCGCAGGAAGTGGCCAAACTCTCCGCCTCGCTCGATCCTGCGTCGCTGCAGAGCGTTTTGCAGAAGGCGAAGGATACTGCGGGCACCTCGTTCGATCTGCAAGACGCCACACTCACCGGCTATGACCCACTCGGGCTCGCCAAAGGCGCTCTTCAGCTTCTCAGTCATGGCGAGGACATGTCGAGCCTCATGAGCGATGAGTTCACCAGCGCGGATGGCACGCTGAGGCTGCTCTTTGTCACGCCACCGGGCAAAGCCCGGGCCGATTACCGTGCCGCGAATGCCTGGCTCACGCAGATCAAAAGCGAGGTGCGTGAAACGTGGCTGCAGCAGCAAGAAGGCCTGACCGGTGTGACGATCGGCTTCACTGGCGATCCCGCGTTTCAGGCAGAGATCGCCACCGGCATGGAGGGTGACATGCGGCAATCCATCGGGGCCGTGACCTTCATCGTGGGTTTCCTGTTCTGGCTGCTGCATCGGAGTGTGAAGCCCCTGTTCTGGCTGCTGCTCGCCATCCTCTGCGCGAATCTCCTCACGCTCGGCACCGCCGGCGTCATCTACGGTTCGCTCAATGTCATGTCGATGGGCTTCGCGGCCATCCTCACCGGCTTGATCGAGGATTTCGGCGTCGTCGGCCTGCACATCGCACGCGAGCATCCCGGGGAAGGCTTCGCCAGCATCCGTCGTCGTGCGCAGCCCGGGGTTGCATGGTCGGCCATCAGCATCGCCGGCGTGTTTGCCATGCTCGGCTTGAGCCAGCTTCCAGGTGTCGCGCAGCTCGGTATTTTGTCGGCGCTCGGCGTTTTGATCGGCGCGGCCGTCATGCTCTTCGGATTTTTGCCGCTCGGCATGGGTAGGACGGGTGTGGCGACAGCCCGCCCGTCTTCAAGTGCGCCCGCAGGCTCAAAGCACACCCAAACGCCGGGCGGTTCGGCGCAGGAAGCTGCTGATGGAATCATCGCTCAAGACGCCGAACACACCCAGCCTACCACCCGCGTCGCCATGAAGCTGCAGGGTCTCATGGGCGGCATCGTGATCATCGCCTTGATCGCGGCCACGGCGCTTCTCCTTACCAAAGGCCTGCCGCGCATGGATTTCGGCTCCGCCGTGCTGCGGCCAGAGAAAAGCGAGGCCTTCGACGTCTTCGAGCGCATCGAGAAACGCATGATGGATGTGGACGCCGAGCCTGGCCGCAACGTGCCCCTCATCTTTGCTGCGCCAGACGCCACCGCGTTGCGTCGCAGCATGCTCGCCACGCAGAAGACGCTGCATCACGACGACGTCGAAGCGCAGATGCTGCCGCTCGCCCTCGTTCCCGATGCGGAGGCGCAACAATCCAACCTCAGCGTTCTTCAATCCCTCGCAAAACAGGAAGAAACCCTGCGCCGGGCCGTCGATGCCGCCGGATTCACGGAGGTGGCGTTCTCGCTCACGCAAAAGGTGCTCCAGCAATGGCGTGATTGGTCAGCGACCAACGCGGCGCTGCCGATGTGGCCCAAACCCGTCGTGCTAGAGAATCTCGGCGGCATCGTCTCACAACATGACGAGCATGGTCTGATGGCCATCGGCACCGTGCGGCTGGCCAAGGGCCGCACGGTTGAGAACGCGGCCGTTTTGCCTGCCGTGGAGCAGATTCCACACGCTCACGCGGCCGGCTGGGCGTATCTGCGCACGTCGTTGGAGCCGCTGTTGAAGCGCGAGATCCTGCGCGTCTGCCTTCCCACCGCGATCATCGCGCTGATCCTGTTCTTCCTCGTGTTTCATGGCTGGCGGGAGCGCGTGTTCGCCTTCCTCGTCCTCGCGGCCAGCGGCTGGATTCTGCTCGGTGGCATGACGCTGCTCGATTTGCAGTGGAATCTGATGAGCGTCGGCGCGGTGCCGCTCTGCCTCGGCCTGGGGCTCGACTTCACCATTCATGTGATGCATGCCCTGCGGGAGCCGGGCATCACCCGTGAACGCGTCGCCGCGCTCGGCCGTTCGCTCGCCTACTGCGGCCTAAGCACCGGCCTGGCCTTCGGCGCTCTCGCGGCTGGCAGCAATCGCGGCCTCATCACCCTCGGCATGACTGCGATGATCGGCGTCCTCACCGTGCTGATCACCGCCGCCTTCGCGCTGCCGTGGCTGTGGTTTCGGAGGCAGAAACAAGCAGCTCCGTGATATGCCAAAAATCGTTGGCCATAAAACTGCGACAAACCTCACGATCTGTTAAACATCTTCACTGTTCGGCCTTCACACAGCGCGCCTCACCATGAAGACACCCTTCCGCCTGAGATCGGCGATTCGGAAACGCTTGCCGTGGTTCCTCATCGACCTCGGTATCTGCGGGAAGGGAGACGATTGCGAGAAGCATGGAGGGAGTCATGAATGGTATAATGAGGACTACGTTCATTCTGCCTGCTACCATTGCCGTGTTGTTCGCAAGGGACAGCTTTGGCGCGAACCTTGTAATCGCGATGGTCCCCCCGATTCAGTCGGAGCGATGAACGAATGAATCAGACTCGACAGACAGGCCCAAGGCCGAACAAATCAACTCTTGGCAACCTGCTGGTTGGCAAAGCAGTGAACCGGGTTAAGCTGCCAACCAGATGACTTCGGACGCCATCAGCCTCGAAGACCTGCACAGCACGATCTTTCGTGAGCAGGTGCTGCAAGCCCGCCGCATGACCGAGGAGGAGCGGTTCCGTGCCGGACTGGAGCAGGGGGATTTTTCCGCTGGCATGATGCTGAGCGGAGTGAAGATGGATTTTCCCGATGCGGATGATCGCACGGCTCTGACCATCCTGCGCCAGCGGCTGGCCATCCTGCGGCGGGTGGAGGAGCAAGGGCATTTCATCTCCGCTGAAGCCGCATGACCCAGGCGGACCTCATCGTCGCCGCCATCGACGCTCTGAACGAGGCGGCGGTGCCGTATCTGTTGGCCGGTTCAGTCGCAACAAACGCCTACAGCATTCCCCGCTCCACCAAGGATGCGGACTTTGTGGTGGAAATGAACGCGGAAACCCTCGCTCAGGTGAGCCGACGGCTGGAGCCGCTCTTCGAACTCGACCCGCAGCAGCATTTGGAAACAACGACGTGGACCCGTCGCTACATTCTGAAGGCGAGGACACAGCCCTTTGAGGTGGAGCTGTTTCTCAAGAGCACGGACCCACATCATCAGGAACAGTGGCAGCGCAGACGGGAGATCTTCATCGCTTTCTTGAACCGGAGCACCTTTCTTCCGACCCCCGAAGACATCATCATCCAAAAAGTGCGCTGGGGCCGTCCGAAGGATCTTGCCGACACAGGAGGCATCATGAGCGTGCGTGGCAAAACGCTCGACTGGCCTTACATCGAGCGCTGGTGTGATGCCCATCTCACGCGCCAGCGTCTCGAAACCGTGAAAGCATCCATTCCGGCGGACTTGATCCTTTGAAACCGACCATCCGCCTGATAGAGCGCGGACCACCCCGCCCCTGAATTTTCGCTGGCGCAACTGCCCCGGACGACTACTATCCGCCCACTCTCGCCCGAGATGGTGACCGTAGTTCAAAGGTAGAGCCCCAGATTGTGATTCTGGTTGTTGCGGGTTCGAATCCCGTCGGTCACCCCATTTTTTCACTGGAGCGCCAGTGTTCCAGCGGCTTGAATCGCCGCCACGCAATGGAAACGCTGGAAACCATCCTCGGCCACACTTTTCGCGATCCCGCGCTCCTCCAGCTCGCGCTCACGCACGGCAGCGTCGGCTATGAGAACCAGCGCTCGCAGGCCGACAACCAGCGTCTCGAATTCCTCGGCGACGCGGTGCTTCAACTCGCACTCTCCCACCTGCTCTACACCCGCTCACCACGCGCCGACGAGGGCGTCCTGACCAAGGCACGCGCCCAACTCGTCTCCACAAAGGCCCTCGCACGACTCGCAAGGCAGATCGGCCTCGGCTCGCACCTCGTTCTGGGACGTGGAGAAGACGCCAATGGTGGTCGCGACCGCGATTCGACCCTGGCCGACGCGCTCGAGGCGGTCGCTGGCGCCATTTATCTGGATGCGGGCCATCCAGCGGCGCATCAGTTTGCCACGCGCCTTTTCAGCGCCGACCTCGATGCCTTGGAGCACGGTCCGCTAGAGCGGAATCCCAAAGGAGAGCTACAGGAGGTCATCCAGGCGGTGAATGCCACGCCGTTGATCTACTCCATCGTCGCCACCGACGGTCCGGACCACGCGAAGAGCTTCTGCGCGGCCGTTTCCTGGCTCGGACACGAACTCGGACGAGGCTCAGGCCGCAGCAAAAAGGAGGCGGAAACCGAAGCCGCCCAAACCGCCCTAGAAGGTGCCACCCTGCAGGAGCTGCTGCGAAAACCCTGTGAAAAGAGCGTGAGCAATCCTGAAAAACTGGCGTCTGAGGCCAGCAACTGAAAGTTCTTCGAGCCGCTTCACAGAAAGCCCGGAATGCATTCACAGAACCGGCGCTCGTGGAACCCTTGTCAATCCAAGGCGGAACACGCTTGTTGCAGTTGTTCGCAGCCCTTACGGATAAGGAGGTTCAGGCAAATGGACTCATCCCAATCATAAGAGTTGGGAACAAGTCACTTCAAAGGCCAGAACATGGGCACCATGACCAGCACGACGAGCAGCATGACCGCGGTCAGGCCGCCACCGACCTTGATGAAGTCAGCGAAGCGATATTTGCCGGGGCCATAGACCAGGATGCAGCTCGGCTCGAAGGGCGTGATCACGGAGGCCGAGGCGCTGAGCATGACGCCGATGGCAAAGGCCCTTTGATTGGCCCCCATGCTTGCCGCGGCCTGCATCGCCACCGGCAGCACCACGAGCGCTGCTGCCGCGTTCGACATCGGCTGCGTGAGCAAGATCGTGAGCAGGCAAAAGCCCGCGAAGACTGCAAAGACGCCCCATGGTTGAAGCACGGAGGTGACAGCGTTGGCCACCATCGCAGACGCGCCGGAGGATTGCATCGCCTCCCCGAAAGCCATCATGCCGCCGATGAGAATGAGCAATCGCCAGTCGATGTTCGCGTAGGCGTTTTCCAGCTTGATGCAGCGCGTGAGCACCGCCAGCAACGCGACGATGACGAAGGCGATCGTATCCGGCACCCAGCCAATGCTGCTGAGCACCACGGCGAGTACAAATGCACCCAGCAGCATGAGGCCACGCTGCCGCGTTTCCGCGCTGAATTGATGTTGCGCCATCACGAGCATCTCGCCGCCTTCCTCGACGGCGCGGAAGCGCTCATGCGGCCCTTGCAGCAGCAACACGTCACCCGCGTGCAGTTTTTCATCTGCCATGTGGTGCATGAGGGAGCGGTCGCCACGCGTCAGTGCGAGCACGGACAGGCCGGTGCGCTGGCGGAACTTGCCTTCGCGCAAAGAACGGCCCACAAAGCCGGAACGTGGCGCGATGACGACCTCAGCGACCTGCGCGTCGCGCACATCGATGCCGGAACTGCGCAGCGTCACGTCCTCCAAGATGTCGAGTCCCTCGATTTTCTTCACCTTGATGAGATTCTCGACTTTTCCCGCCACGAGCACCACATCGCCCTCCTCGAAGCACAAATGCGGTGCCGCGTCGTAGGGCTGGTCTCCGCGGCGGATTTTGAGGACTTGGAATTCCAGCGCGGAAAAGTCGGAATCAAACGCCTCCTGGCCGATGAGCGGCGAACCAGGTAGCACAACGACCTCGGCGAGGTATTCGCGCATAGCGTCGCTGCCGGTGCTGTCGCGATCACGCTCCGGCACCATGCGTGTGCCGAGGAAGACCATGTAAACGATGCCGGTGAGCAGGATGACCACGCCGATGCCGGTAAAGTCGAACATTTGAAACGGCTCCTGGCCAAGTTTCGAGATCGCGCCACTGACGGCGACATTCGTCGAGGTGCCGATCAACGTGCAGGTGCCGCCCATGAGCGAAGCGAAGGCCAGCGGCATGAGCAGGCGCGAAGGCGGAATCTTCAAACGCCGCGCCAGACCCGTCACCGGCCCCACAAACACGGCGGTGACCGTCGTATTGTTCATGAAGGCGGAAATGCCACCGACGATGGCCATCATGAACATCATGAGACGCCTCGGCTGCGTGCCGAAGGTCTGCGCCAGCACACCGCCCATCATGTCCAGCACGCCGCTTTCGCGCAGCGCTGCGCCGATGACAAAAATCGCCGCGAGGAGGATGATCACGCGGTCGCCGAATCCCGCAAAGGCCTGCTCCGCTTTCAGGATGCCACACAGCACGAGCACGCACAGCATCGCCAGCGTCACCAGGTCCACGGAGATTTTTTCCGTGGAGAAGGCGATGACGGCGACGATGAGCAGTCCAATGACGATCCAGGCGTCCATGAGCGCGCATCCTTCGCGCAGACAAGCGATACGCTCAAGGCGCAAGCCGTGCGCGGAGCGATCTTTTGGAAGCATTTTGGCGTGGGAAACGTTACTTCGCGTCCCACCACCATGCGTTTTCTCCCCCGTCTTCTTTATCTTGCCGTTTTCCTCAGTCTGAATGCCGCCGCCGCGCCGCGCGCCGAGCATGTCTTCATCATCAGCATCGACGGTGCCAAGCCGGCGGTCATCGCTGAGAGCGAGGCTCCCACCTTGAAGAAGATGGCTGCCGAAGGCGCCGTCACCTGGGAAGCGAGCACTATTTTTCCCTCCAAAACGCTGCCCTCGCACACCTCGATGCTCACGGGCGTGGGGCCGGACAAACATCAAGTGCTGTGGAATGATTTCTCGCCGCTCAAGGGACTGGTCAAAGTGCCCACCGTTTTTTCGTTGCTCAAGGCAACCGATCCGAAGGCCGTCACGGCGATGTTTGTCGGCAAAGTGAAATTCCGTCACCTCTGGCTGAAGGACTCGCTCGATCTTTTCGACTTCGGCGGCCCGCAATCATCCGCACCCGTTGCCGGCACGCCGGAGATCGAAAAAGACAAGAAACCTTCGCAGATGGTCGCGAAACAGGCGGCCGCGTGGCTGAAGGAAACCAAGCCACGTCTCTGCTTCATCCACTTTGCAGACGTTGATACCGCCGGCCACAAGGACGGCTGGGGATCTCCACAGCAGAAAGAAGCGCTCAAAGTCACCGACCAAGCGCTCTGGCAGGTCTGGCAGGCCATCAAGGACGCCGGCCTCGCGGACTCCAGCGTCATGCTCACCAGCGCTGATCACGGCGGCCACGACAAAACGCACGGTCTCGACATTCCCGACGACATGATCATTCCTTGGGTTGCGTGGGGCAAAGGGGTGAAGAAAAACTTCACCATCACCGACAAGGTCACCACCTATGACACCGCCGCCACGGTGCTGTGGCTTCTCGATGTGCCCGTCCCGGCCGAATTCGACGGCAAACCGGTGACGAGCGCCTTCGAGTGATCGCGCAGGAAGAAAAACCCGGCCACCGGACGCTTGGCCTTGCCAAACAAGAGCCGGTTTCCTAACCTCACGCCTCTTATGAGCGAAAAATCACCTGTGAACTGGGAGCAACTCGAGTCGAAGCCGGAGTTCCGCTCGATGCTTGGCCACAAGGCCAGGTTCATCATCTCCGCGACGATCTTCTTCCTGATCTACTACCTCGCTCTGCCCGTGCTGGTGGGTTACTGGCCCGATTTGATGAAAAAGAAACTGTGGGGCGAGGTGAATGTGGCCTACGTCTTTGCGCTCTCGCAGTTCTTCATGGCCTGGATCATGGCGTTCATCTACGTGCGCGTCGCCGCGAAGTGGGACAAAGAGGCCGCTCAAGTCATCGAGGGCCATCATTGATGCTGTCATTCGTCATTCAGGATTCCTCATTCGCCATTTCATCTCATGTCCGTTCCTCTTCTCATGTTCCTGGCCTTCGTGGGCCTCACGCTGGTCGTCACATTCTGGGCAGCGAAGAAAAACACCGGCGCCAGCGCCTACTTCGCCGCCGGGCGCAGCATCACCGGCTGGCAGAACGGCCTCGCGGTCGCGGGTGACTACATGAGCGCCGCGAGCTTTCTCGGCATCTCGGGCATGATCTGCTTCTCCGGTTACGACGGCTTCATGTACTCGGTGGGTTTCCTGGTCGCTTACATCACCGTGCTGCTCGTCGTGGCCGAACCGCTGCGCAACGCGGGCAAGTACACAATGGCGGACCTTCTGGCGTATCGCCTCAAGCCACGTCCGGTGCGTGCGCTCGCATCGCTGAGCACGCTCACGGTCTCCACCTTCTACATGATCGCGCAGATGGTCGGTGCGGGCGTGATCATCAAGCGGCTCATCGGCTTGGAGTTTGCCCCGGCGGTGATCGGCGTCGGTATCCTGATGCTCGTTTATGTGGTGTTCGGCGGCATGCTTGCCACGACGTGGGTGCAGATCATCAAGGCCCTGCTCCTGATGGCTGGCGCGTTCTTGCTGAGCTACCTCGTGCTGAAACATCATGGCTTCAGCTTCACCGCCTTCTTTGAATCCGTCTCGAAAGCCGATTACGGCGGCAGTGCTCCGCCGAAAAACCTCCTCGAGCCTGGTCTCAAGTATGGAGTCGCGGTCGCAGGACCCTGGGGCCCGCTGGATCTTATCTCGCTCTGCCTGGGCCTCGTGCTCGGCACCGCTGGTCTGCCGCACATCTTGGTGCGCTTCTACACCGTGCCGGATGCCAAAACGGCGCGCTCCAGCGTCGTGTGGGCGATGGCTATCATCGGCCTGTTCTACATCATGACGACCTTCTTCGGTTTCGGCGCCGCGACCATCCTGAAAAAATCCCTCATCCTCACCGCCGATGGCAAACCGGACACCAACATGGTTGCGCCGATTCTCGCGCAGCACCTCGGGGGTGAATTGTTCTTCGCCTTCATCAGCGCGGTGGCCTTTGCGACGATTCTCGCCGTCGTTGCCGGTCTGACGATGAGCGCCAGCGCCAGCTTTGCGCACGACTTTTACACGAATGTGATTCATCACGGCAAAGAACATCGTCCCGGTGAGGAAGTGCGCGTGGCGCGCATCACCGCTTTCTGCGTCGGCGCGGTCAGCATCGGCATCGCGATCTATCTCGGCCCGAGCGTGAATGCGGCCTTCCTTGTCGGACTCGCCTTTGCCGTCGCGGCCAGCGCCAATCTGCCGGTGATCGTCTTCAGTGTGTTCTGGAAGCGCTTCAACACCACCGGTGCGGTGGTGGGCCTCGCTACAGGCCTGGTTTCTTCCATTGTTCTCATTCTGCTCAGCCCGAACGGCATGTTCGGCAAGGCGGGCGCCGTCTTCCCGCTCGAAAATCCGGGCATCGTCAGCATTCCGCTCGGATTCTTCGCCGCCTGGCTCGGCACCGTGCTCACCGCGCGTGATCCCGAAGCGGAAGCCAAGTTTGCAGAACTCAAAGTCCGCGCCCACACCGGCCTCGGCGCCGAGAAGGCGACGGCGCATTGATGGGCCGTTAGATTGTCATTCGATGGAAACAGAGGTGTTCATCAATTCGCGGACATGCCTTGGCAGATCTCGGTTGGACTTAGAAGAGGATATTGAGTCAGCTTTTGCAGGTAAGGTCGAGATTACTGGCGGGGGCAGTGGTTCTATGGGTTGGAACGTCGATCTTTTGTTGCATCATGAAGGCGATGTCGCCGCCCAAATTGAGGCGTTGCGGACCTTTCTGCGAACATGGGAAGTTCCTCACGATACCAGCCTCAGCATTGTTGCTGGTGAGGTTGAAGATGCAGAACGAGTGCTGGTTTACGCATCGTGATCCAACTTACGTGCAGCACGGGCAGCGCTGCACGAAGTGCCCTGGCGAAACCTCTTTCAGGTTGAGGTCCATCTTCGTGCTTTCGTTCCACTTCGGATGCTTCATCCGATGCCCGAACGCGCAACCCGCCGGCGGATTGATCGGCGATGGCACGTCCCCTTTGAGCAACTGCCGCTCACGACGCTTCGTCGGGTCCGCGATGGGGATCGCATCGAGCAGCGCTTTCGTGTAGGCATGCCGCGGATTCTTATAAAGCTCCGCCGCCGGTGCCATTTCGACGATTTTGCCGAGATACATCACCGCCACGCGGTCGCTCATGTGCTGCACGACGCTGAGGTCATGCGCGATGAAGAGGTAGGCGAGGCCAAAGTCGCGTTGAAGCTCCAGCAGCAGGTTCAAGACCTGTGCTTGAACCGAAACGTCGAGCGCGGACACCGGTTCATCGCACACGATGAGCTTCGGCTTCAACGCGAGCGCTCTCGCGATGCCGATGCGCTGCCGCTGGCCGCCGCTGAACTCGAACGGGTATTTGTGAACCGCGTCGGCGGGCAAACCGACGCGTTTGAGCAGCTCGGCGGCCCATTCGCCTCGTTCGGCACGCGTGCCCATCTTTTGAATGATGAATGGTTCCTCCAGGATTTGCCCGATGGTGTGACGCGGGTTCAGCGACTCGGCGGGATCTTGGAAAACCATCTGCATCTCGCGGCGAAGCGTGCGCAACTTGCTCTGCGACTGCGTGGAGATGTCGTGGCCGTTGAAATTCACACACCCGGCCGTCGGTTTGAGCAGTCGCACGACCGACTTTGCCACTGTGGACTTGCCGCAGCCGCTTTCACCGACGAGACCCAGCGTCTCGCCTGGCTTCAGCTCAAAGCTGACGCCATCCACCGCTTTGCACGTCGCCTTCGTCGTGTAAAACACGCCGCCACGCACCGGAAAGTGCATCTTGAGGTTTTGGACGGAGAGGAGGCTCATGACGCGGACAATTGTGAGGCAAAGCACGCGCAGGCCTCGACGCCGTGGCCGTGGCCGCAGTCTTTCCAAGGCTGGCGTTGGGTCAAAACGTCGTCGCTGTGCTTGTTGGGGCAGCGGGAGGCGAAACGGCAGCCAGCGGGCATGTCGCGCAGGCTGGGGACCATGCCAGGGATGACCGGCAGCGGGGTTTTCGGCGGGTGATCAAGCTTGGGCAGGCAGTTGATGAGGCCCTGCGTGTAAGGATGCAGCGGCTTGGCGAAGATTTCGCTCACCGGGCCGCGTTCGGCGATGCGGCCAGCATACATCACGGCGACGTCGTCGCACACTTCAGCGATGACGCCGAGGTCGTGGGTGATGAGGATGACGGCCATGCCCGTCTCGCGTTGCAGGCGTTTGATGAGATCGAGAATCTGCGCCTGCACGGTGACATCGAGCGCCGTGGTCGGTTCATCGGCGATGAGCACCTTCGGATGGCAGGAGAGGGCGATGGCGATCATCACGCGCTGGCGCATGCCGCCGCTGAGCTGATGCGGATACTCGTTCACGCGTTGCTCCGGTGCCGGGATGCCGACCCATTCCATGAGTTCGACGGCACGCTTGAGCGCTTGGTCGGGCGACATGGGCTCGTGGAGCTGAATCGCCTCGATGATCTGCCTTCCGACGCGCTGCACGGGATTCAGTGCGGTCATCGGCTCTTGGAAAATCATCGCGATGTCGTTGCCGCGAATCTTCCGCATGTCCTCGATGGGCAGTTGGGTCAAATCGCGGCCTTCGAGGCGCACTTCACCGCCGAGTATGACGCCGGCGGGCTGCGGCAGCAGGCGCATGAGACTCATGGCGGTCACGCTTTTGCCACAACCGCTCTCACCGACGAGACCGAGTGTCTTTCCGGCCTCCAGCGTGAAATCGACATCATCCACAGCGGTCAGCAGGCCGTTGTCGGTCTGGAAACCGACACGCAGATTGCGAACTTCGAGCAGTGGGGCCGCCATCACTTGGTTCCTCCTGATTTGAGGTTGTGATCGAAGACCTGGTCGGTCTCGGGGAAGGTTTTGCCGCTGCGGATGGCCGCCTCGGTCTCGCGTTTCACGTCCTCGTCGATCCAGTGCAGGTGATTCGACATCGGCAGCTCGCTCACGGCGACGTTGAAAGTTTTCTCCGGCCACTTCACCCAGCGCCAGTAGGCCACGCGGTAGTAGTTCTGCTCGTAGCCGGGAATCCAGGCGGCCTCGTCGTGGATGATCTGGTCCGCGCCCCAGGAGGCGTTGCGAATCTCCTCGATCGTTGTCGCGCCGCGCTCGGCCTCGCAGAACTTGTCCATGCGCGGATCGGCAAAGGAGCACAGGTTGTTCGTGTTCGGCTTGGGCGTTTTGCCATCCTCCATGAACGCGTCTTTCGAATGCCAGGACTGATAGTGATCGGGGATCGGCGGCGTGACGCTGAAGGCCACGGAGGTGGCTTGATGCTTCTTCTGCGTGGCTTTTTGGAAGTAGGCGGTGCTTTCGAGGCCTTCGAGCTTGTACTCGAGCCCGGCTTTGATCGCCTCTTCCTTGAGACGTTGCATGACCTTCTGCACGATCTCGGTCTTGCGATGCAGGATCGTCACGCTGAGGCGCTCGCCTTTGTCGTTCACCAAAACGCCGTCGTTGCCGAGCTTGGTGTAGCCCGCCTTGGCGAAATGCTCGCGGGCAAGCTGCACGTCGAAGGACCGTGCTTTGAGCGGCGGATCACCGATGAGCGGGAAGCCCTCGCTGAAGCTGTTGAGGCGCTGAAAGTCACCACGCAGGTCGAAGTCGATGACTTTCTGGTAGTTCGTGGCATAGCTGAGGCCGAGGCGCACCTCCTTGCTGTTCAGCGGCGGCACAGCGCAGTTCAGCCACAGGCCGGCATGAGAGCCGGGCCAGATGTTGTAGTATTTCGTCTTGTGGATGTAGCCCTTGTGCACCTCCGGGATCTCGAGTTTCTCATACCAATACTCCGGGATGCCCATCATGAGCTGTTCCACATCGAGCTCTCCCTGGCGGAAGAGCTCCAGCACCTTGTCCTGCAGCCGGATCACGCGATAGACGATGCGGTCCACGTTGAAGCGATGCTTGTAGAATTTTTTGTCGCGTGCCCACCAGTTCTTCACGCGGGAAAGCGTCACACTGCGGCCGAACTGGATGTCCTCCTCGTGAATGACATACGGTCCGGCGCTCGGGCGGCAGCGCCACTGGTAGCGCTGCTCGAAGTCCGGCCCGAACTCGCGGTAGAAGTGCCGCGACATCGGTGAAGTGCTCACATAATACGGCGCGAGCGGCTTGGGGTCCGTGAGCGTGATGGACAGCGTGCGGGCGTCGTAGCGGGCGATGTTCGAGTAGTTCGTGGCATACCACTCATTGCCGAAGGGATTCTTCGGATACTCGCTGAGCTGCATGTAGAACTGGTTGAAGAAGTCATCCGCCTCAATGGGGGTGCCATCGGAGAAGGTCGCGTCCGGGTCGATGCGGAAGTACACGGTGCGGTTGTCCGGCGAGACGGCCCACTGCTTCGCGACGCACGGGATCACACGACCCGTCTCGGGATGCAGATTGATGAGCGACATCTCCACATCGTCGTATTGATAGCCGCGAAAGGAGCTGTTGCTGTTCTCCCCGAGCACCCGCAGCGTGGGCGGGAAGGAAAGGATGTAGTCACGCAGCGTGCCGCCCTTCTTGGCATTCGGATCACCGATCTCCGGCTCGTTCATGCCGTCCTCCCACTTCAAATCGGCGGGAACACCCTCCGGCTTCGCGAAGGTGAAGTACTCGGGCTTTTTCAGCCGCTCACGCACTTTATGCAGTTCGGCCTCCAGCTCGGCTTTTTTGGCCGCATCGGCTTCTTTGGCGATTTGGGCCGGAAGGTCCTTCTCCTGGCTCTGCAAGCCCTCGAGCACCTTTTTGTTGTAGAAGCCCCAAAACGCCTCGCGCTCCTTGGTGCCGTCGTAAGGCGGAAAATCAGCCGCATGCAGCGCCCCGCCGACCATTAAGGCGAGCAGAACCAAGCACTGAGCACTGAGCACTGGATTTTTCATTGGTAAGTCGTGAACTTCTTCGGATCAAAGGCCTCCCGCAGCGCCTCGCCAACGAAGGTGACGAGCAGGAGGATGAAAACCATCGCGGCGAACATCGAGGTGGAGATCCACAGCGCGGAGAGGTGATTCACACCGTCGTCAAACAGCCAGCCCCACTGCGGGTAGGTCTCCGGCAGGCCGAAGCCGAGGAATGCGAGCGCGGTGATGGACGAAATGATCCCGGCGACGCTGAAAGGCACCTGCGTGACCACGGTGGCGAGCATGTTCGGCAGCAGATAGCGCGTGAGGATGCGCCAGGTGCTGGCGCCTTGCAGGCGGGCGGCGGAGATGTAGTCACGCTCCTTCTCCTTGTAGGCCAGCGCCCGCAGCGAGTAGGTGAGGCTCGTCCACGAGAAGAGACAGATCACGGCCAGCAGGATGACGAGATTCATCTCCGCAACGGTGATGATGCTCACCACGATCATCACGATGTAGAGGAAGGGCAGCTCCTCGATGATCTCGATGATGCGCTGCATCGTGATGTCAAACACGCCGCCGAGGAAGCCCATAAGCGAGCCAATGATCATGCCGACGCCGTAGGTGAAGGCCAAGTAGAGCACGATGGCCTTCAGATTGACCTGCCAGCCGCCGTAAATCTGCGCCAGCACGTCCCAGCCCTTGCTGTCCGTCCCGAGAAAATGGCTCGCCTTCCACAGCGGCGGGATCGGTGGATAAATCGTCACCTCATACGGAGTAACGGCCGCTTCTTCGAAGTCCGCCTGCGGCATCTCGCCGGTCCACTTCTCGCGATCCTTCACGCCCGCCTTGTAGAAAGCGGAGAAGGCCAGCGCACCGTTTTTCGCGTAGCCTTGCGACTCGCCATCGGGCACGCCCTTGCGGAAACGCGTGTCGGTGTGCTTCTGCGTCGGCGTATCCACATACGAGGTGCGTGCGCGACCGGAATACGGCTCCGCGTCGCCGGGCTTGAACCATTTTCCGTCGCGCTGCTCCAGCGTGATGGATTGCAGCGTGTCGGAATCGAGCACCGGGTCCCACGGAACGAGCGGCATGAGCACGAAACCGCGCTTCTCCTTGCTCAACTGCTGCTTCAGTTCGCGGTAGTTCGCCTCCTGCTCGCCCTTGAGGCCGAAATCCTGCGCCTGATAGCGCTTCGTGACGAAAGCCGGGAAGTAGGTCTTTCCATCGCAACGCACCAGCAGCGCCCGCTTGCCCACGATGATTTGATCCAGCATCGCCAGCGCGACGAGGGCCAGCAGGATGCGGAACGACCACCAGCCGCGCCCGATGCTGCGGAAGCGGCGAAAGCGCTGCAAGGTCACCGGCGTCCAGCGGATCTCACGCGGCAGGCACAGCAGCCCCAGCACGCCGCCGGCGATCAGGACCACCGAACTGGCCCATCCAAACACGCGGCCATTGCTGAAGAACCACGACACCGTCGGAATCAACAACCCGGCCAGTTCGCCGATGATGGCGAGCGTGCCGAGAAGGATCGCGGTGATGGAGAGTTTGCGGTTCATCACTCAAATCGAATGCGCGGATCGAGCCGGGCGGTGATCATGTCGGAAAGCACGTTGCCGAGCATGAGCAGCAGCCCGCCAACCGTGACGGTGCCCATGACGATGGGGTAATCCTTCTCCAGCAGCGCGTTGAAGCCCATGAGGCCGAAGCCATCGATGTCGAAGATGCGCTCGATCAGGAAGCTGCCTGCCACCAGCACCGTGAGCGCCTGCCCCATCGTGGCAGCGGCGGGGATGAAGGAATTTCGCAGTGCATGGCCAATGACGGCCTTTTTGAACTCCACACCTTTTGCCACGGCGGTGCGCACATAGTCACTGGCGAGCTGGTCGAGCAGGTTGTTTTTCACCAGCATGGTCAATCCGGCGAAACTGCCCACCATGTAGCAGCACAGCGGCAGCACGGCGTGATGGAAGAGATCGAAGATTTTGCCAAAGAAGCCAAGCTCGGCGAAATCCGCGCTCACAAAGCCCTCCAGCGGGAACCAGCGCAGCCGCGCGGCAAACAGCACCATCAAGAACACGCCGAGCACGAAGCCGGGGATCGCGTAACCGAAGAAAATGAGCACCGAAGTGGCCGTGTCCGTCGGTGTGCGGTGCTTGATGGCCTTCAGCACGCCCAGCGGCACGCACACCATGTAAGTCAGGAGGATCGACATCACGCCGAAGAAGAGCGAGATCGGGAAACGGCGCTTCATCATCGTCCAAACCGGTTCTGAATAGCGCGTGGAGTCGCCCAGGTTGCCTTGCAGCACGCCGGAGAATTTCGGCTGATAAATCAGCGCCACATGTGGTTGGGGTTTGTCGAGCTTCTGGCCGGGATTGGCCTTCTCCCATTCCTGCTTCTGCTTCTCCGGGGTGATGATGCGTGCCCGCCAGGCGGAGGTGTCCACGTCTTTGAGCGGCACGATCTCGGCCCCATCCTTCGCATTGCGCTTCACCGTCAGGACATTCGCCGTGCCCGGCAGTTTGACCTCAGTTTCCATTTTTCCTTCGGCAAAGTCCGCCCGCGAGCGGCTCGTCTCCTTCGGCCAGGCACCGAGCCACGAGGCGTAGGCGATCAGGAAGGGCTTGTCGTGGCCGTACTGCTCCTGGAGCTTCAAAAGCTGCGCGGGCGTGAGTCCGCTCGATTGCTGCCGGCTGCTGCCGCCGCGCTGGCCGTCGCTCTTCATGCGTGCCTCCAGCAGCGCCTGCTCCATCGGCCCGCCCGGGGTGAAGCGGATGATGAAAAACACCACCAGCGTCATGCCGACGAGGGTCGGCGGGATCAGCAGCAGGCGGCGGATGAGATAGGCGGTCATTCAGGTCGGCGGAGACAAGGAAGACGAAAAATCTCCGACATTACGAGCGCGGAGACAAGGTTTTGTGTGTGTTTCGTGGGAAGTTGACAGAAATCCAGGCCTCGTGGATGGCTGGCGGCGCATGAAACGCCCAACCCTTGGCACTGCACTCCGCCTGTCATGGCTTGTACTTGGCGCTGTTGGGATTTCGGGCTGCGCGGATTCGTTTGCGATCCGAAACGAGGCCGTCCCGGCGGAGATGCAACGCCAGCTTCAGGCCCAGGCGGTGCCGGCCTCCGAGCTGAAGGTGATCAAAGGCGGTCTCAACGTGCGGTCGCAGAGCTACCCGCCGCCGGAGGGCGTGCTGAAGGTGCCGATGTATTACGAGAACGGCATCCCGCACATCAAGGTCAGCCTGAACGGTCGCAAACCGAAGAAGTTCATGCTCGACACCGGTGCGACCTTCAGCGTGTTCGACGCGGAGCAGGCCATCGAGTATGGCATGCGCACCGTGCCACAGGTGAGGCCAGTCATGGCGGGTGTGCATGGCAAGGAACCGGGCATGGCAGCACTGATTCCCACGCTGCAGGTCGGCACCTGGAAGCTGGACAACCTGCCGTGCATCATCCGCATGCAGCGCACGGCCTGGGGAACGGGCATTTTGAAGGAGCATCTGGGCATCTCCGTGATCGGCGTGCATCTCGCGGCGAACCACTGCAAGTATCTCACGCTCGATTTCCTGAAGGAGCAGGTCGAGTTCGGCTTCACGCGCAGTTTTGCCGGGAAAACGCGCAAGCACATGCACCAGGCGAAGATGAGCATGGCACGCGGTGTGCCGACGACGCTGCTGAAGCATGGGAAGATGTCCTGGGAGGCGATTGTCGATTCCGGCTCGGTCTTCGGGGTGCAGCTTGAACAAAACATCGCGCAGATGCTGGGCTATCGGAACGGCGGCTGGCAGGTCGGGGGCAACTACCTCATCACTGGTGTTGGCGGCGCACAGTCGCCGAAAGACGCGAAGGTGCGCGTGCTGGAGTTCAACGCGCTCGGCCTGTTCGGCTCGTATTACCCGTTTGCGGAGGTGGATGTCATGCCCGGACCTTCACGGCTTGGGACGTATTTGCTGGAAGACTACCGCGTGACGCTGGATTTCGAGCACCAGGTGCTCGTGGTGGAGTGGGGGTGACGACTCGGATCCGCAGTGACGCCGAGATTTGCGCTTCATCCCACGGGTGCGAGCCTCAACTGGCGCAGTGCGAACAGCGGTGCGCTTGCTTCCCGGATGCGTCTCGCTGTTCGTTTCCGTATCGGGCTGAACTGCTCGCGCTGCGCCTCGAAGATGCTTTCCACGAAGGCTTTGCTGCCCAAAATGGCCCCATCGCTGAAGTAGCGCACGCGCAACCGCACCAGCTCTGACGTGCTCAGCTTTCCTCGCTGAGCCAGCACCTCGCGTGCGGATGCCACAGTCACGCCTCGCTCCACCACGCGCTCGTTCTGCGCGTCCTTCACCTCCCGGCCCTCGTCGAAAAGGAGGCAGCGATACGCCTCCGCTGCTCCCGCGCTCTGCCAGCCGTCCACCGGCTTGCCGATGGCTTTGCACAACCCACGCTGCGCCCGGCGGCTGCCGCCCAGCGCCTCCGCGTAGCCGCACCAGCGGTAATCCTTCGGGTCCTTCACCAGCCCGGCACGCACCGGGTTCAGATCGATGTAGGCCGCCATCGTGCGCAGCGCCTCGCCCTTGCCTTCCACCAGCACGCTCTTGAAGCGGTCCATCCACAGCGTGCCCTTGCGTCCGCGCCGTTTGTTG
>Ga0169931_10001175_pt1 | contig 43174 bp, 36 predicted proteins | sample Kivu_15m_20L_FD_129675 | JGI IMG/M metagenome (GOLD analysis project Ga0169931, IMG submission 129675) | Freshwater microbial communities from Lake Kivu, Western Province, Rwanda to study Microbial Dark Matter (Phase II) - Kivu_15m_20L... | ecosystem: Environmental > Aquatic > Freshwater > Lake... | reverse complement strand
CGCGGGTCCGCGACCCGATTCAACATCTCGACCAGAGATACGGACATGGCTTCACCCCGTGAGTGCAGGCCATCTACCTAACCCACCAACTCCCGCCAACCTCAACTCAGAAATAGCCCTGTGCCGCCCTCCACGTATTCGTACATCAGCCACGGCACCGCGCCGTCGAGGTTGTATTCCAGCAACGGCACGATGTTCGGGTGCTCGCCGGCGTGCTGCATCACGCGGGCTACTACGTTCTTTTCGTGCGTGACGAGCCGGTGCCGCGCGTCCTTGTGGGTGCAGAACTTCACCGCGCGCGGCGCGTACTTGTTCAGCGCGTGCCGCGCGAGCCACACCGCCCCGAACCCGCCGCCGCCGAGCTTGCGTTCGAGGAGCCAACTGGAGAGGCCCGGCACCGGGTCGCCGGCTTGGAGCGGCGGCACCGGGCGCTGGCTTTCGGGTTGCTGTCGCGTGCCGTCGGGCGGTGAGTTCATTGGGCGCGTCTCGATGTGGTGCGGAAGGTATGCTACCGCACGCGAGCGCCCGTTGGAATCGGTTTCGCGGTTCCCGTGCAAGGAAATGGCCCGCGAGAACGAATACCTATCGGAGGGGGCGCACATGAAACAGAAGCTCAAGGGCTACGGCCTGCAACTGCTCGGGTGGGCGCTGTCCTTCGCCGGCATCTTCGGCGGCGGGGCCGTGTTCGCGGTCGGTGCGGTCGCGTTCCCGCAGGTGCCCGTGGGCTGGTTCGTGCTCGGCGCGGTGTGCGTGGGCGCGCCGGTCGCGGCCTCCGGCGTGCGGCTCCAAGTGCGCGGCCGCGGGTTGGAAACCGGCGACGCGGAAGCGGCGCAAGAGAAGCACCGCACCGACACCACCTTCGCGGCGCTCGCCATCGGGTTCAGCCTACTCCTCGCGTGCGTCGCGGTGCTGCCGATGTTCGGCCCGGCGGTCGGACTGCCGCGCCCGAACGCGCGGTTTGTAGTAGCATGGTACGTCGGCTGGTTCGTCGTGTTCCTCGTATGCGAGAAGTGGACGACGCGCCCGCTGTGGCGCGCGATCATGCGCCGCGCGCGGGCGCGATGGAACCTGCCGGCCGACGAAACCGAACACACCGTGACCGGCGCGCCCGCCCCGCGACGAACCGACGACGGCACCGTGCGCGTAAATCACACAACTAACGAGACCACATGACCGACGCCGAATTGCCCTTCGAAGCCGCCGCGTTCGCCGCCCGCGCGCACCGGCACCAGACCCGCAAAGACAACGCCACGCCCTACGCCAGCCACGTCTTCCGCGTGTGCCTCGTCGCGCGCCACGTGTTCAACTTCGACTGCCCCAAGATGCTCGCCGCGGCGCTGCTGCACGACACCATCGAAGACACCAGTACCGACGCCGACGACCTGATCGAGCGGTTCGGCCCCGATGTCGCGCGGTGGGTCGCGGCGCTCACGAAAGACATGCGCCTGCCGCACGACGAACGCGAAGCGGCTTCCGCCGATGTGTTGCGCGGCGCGGAGTGGCAGGTGAAGGCGCTGAAACTCGCGGACCTGTACGACAACCTCGGCGACTCGAAGAACCTGTCGCCCGGTGGGCGCGCGAAGACGGCCGCGAAGGTGCGTTTCTACCTCGACGCCATCGCGGTGGGACTAACGGAGAACGTGCGCCCCGCGTTCGCGCTGGTGGAAGCGCGCCTCGCCGAACTGAACGCGCGCGCGACGTAGCGCCACTACGGGCGCGCCGCCGCGGGGCCGTCGGGCCAACTCTCTTCGAGCAGCAAACCGGACAGTTCCGCGGCGGCGCGCCACGCTTCGCCCAGTGCCTTGTTCAGTTCCAATCGCGCTTCGGCGACCGCACGCTGCGCTTGAATCACGCGCAGGTACTCGAACTGCCCGCCCTTGAACGCGGCACTCGAAAGCCGCAGCGCTTCTTCCGCTCGCGGGAGCAAATCCTTCTGATACACGGTGGCGCGCTCGCGGGCCGAAGCGTACGCTTGGTGCGCGGTCGCGGCGCGCGCGGCGAGTTCGTTCTCGGCTCGGCCCACGGCGCGAATTGCCATGCCCAACTCGGCACGCGCCGCGCGAATACCGCCCTGATTCTTGTTCCACACCGGCACCGGCATGCTGACGCCAACGGAGCCGTCGTTCGAGCGGTTCTCGAACTGCCGCACGTAGCCGGCGTACACGGTCACGTTCGGAATCGGTTCGGCCTCGGCGCGCGCGACGGCGGCGCGCGCGCGCTCTACTTCGACGCGCGCCGCCCGTGCTCGCGGGTGGTACGCCAGCACCGCGGCGCGCGCGGACTCGGCGTCGTAGTCGGGCAGGCCGTCGAAGGTGCCGGTGACGCGCGACGGAATCGCGGAGCTGTCGCCGCTCACCGCCGCGAGTTTCCGATACGCGCCCGGTAGTTCCTTGTGTGCGGCGCGCAACTCCGCGACGAACCGCTCGCGCTCCACTTCCAGTTGAAGTAAATCCAACTGTGCGATCTGCTTCGCGGCCAAGAGCGCCTTCCCGTTGCTCACGGCGGCTTCGGCGAGTTTCACCAACTCGTCGAGCCGCGCGACGCGCTCTTGCAGCGCGTGAGCCTCGTAGAACGCGGCGCGCACGGTCGCGGCCACCTCGAACCGCTCGTCGAGCAGATCGAGCGTCGCGCGATCCACTTCGCGCGCCGCGACCGCTTGCGCGAGCGTGAGCTTGCGGCCGGTGACGAGCGTTTGCGTGAACTTGGGCGCGGTGAGGATGCCGAGGCGGTCCGGGCTGCTGCGGTCGCCGAGTTCGTCCCAGTTCACCGCGAGTTCGGGGTTCGGATACAACCCGGCTTGTTGGTGTCGCCCGCGGGCCGCTTCGATGGCGAACTCGGCGCGCGCGAGTCGCGGGTTGCGGTCGAGCGCGAACCGCACGAAGTCTTCGACGCGCTCCGGCGGCGCGACTTCGGCGTGCGCGACCTGCCGCACCGCGGCTTGCGGTGCTTGCGCACCTTGCGCGAATCGCAGCGGTGCGGGCACCGGCGCGAGCGACGGCCCGACGCCCGGCGTCGCGCACCCCGCGGCGAGCGCGACACCCGCGCACCAGAGGTTCCGTGCGAACGACTTCAACCGAATTCCCCCGCGCACCGGTTCACATTCACTCATCGGCCGCGCGACCGGTACATCTTGAAGCGCGCGGGCACTTCCTTCGCGCCCCGTGACCGGGTATGGTAGTGGCTCACTTTCGCTCAGCGGGACATCCGATGCGCACGTTCCTCTCTCTCGTCGCACTGTCCGCGGCGGCGCGGGCGGCCGATCCGCCGACCCCACCGGTTCCCAACCGCGGCGCGTTCGACGTACCGAATTCGGCTGGCGCGTGGGACCGGTTCCCGCCGCCCGCGAAGCCGGAACTGCCCGAATGGGCGCGGGCGCTCTCCCTGCCGCTGCCCAAGACTGCGGCGCGCATGCTGGTGCAAGACCACTTCCACCGCGCGACCAACCCGCTCGGCGCGCGGCTCGCCGCCGACGTGCGGCACGAGGTCGCGGACGCCCTCAACAGCCCGTACGGGCGCGCGTCCGCGAAGGCCGACCGCGAGCGCGCCGGCGGCGCGCCGCACGCGCACGCGGCGCTCGTACTCGCGTTCGCGCGCAAGCTCACGCTCGAAGGGCACGCGATCAGCGACGCCGAGTTCGCCCGCGTGCTGAAAGCGCTCGGGCCGAAGGACACGACCGCGCTGGTTCACACCGTCGCGTACGCGAACTTCCAGAACCGCATCTGGCTCGGCCTCGGCGTGAAGGGCGAGAGCAATCCGCTGCCGCCGGTCGCGGTGAACTTCGACTTCGACGCGATGAAGTCGCTCGCGCCGGCGCGCCCCGCGTGGGACGACCTCAAGAACGCCAAAGGCAACGGCCTCGCGGTGCGCGTCGAATGGAGCCACACCGACGCGGGGCGCGTGGCGCGGGCGCTCGAATCCCAAAAGGAGCGCGAACTGCGAATGCCGATCGCGCCACCGGAGGCGTTCGAGAAACTGCCGGAATCGGAGCGCAACGGCGCGAAGCGCATCCTGTGGAACACGGTGAGCGCCGGCTGGCAACCGGAGATGACCCGCGTCTGGTTCGCCGGGCTGTACGCCTATTACGAAGAGGCGAAGGTCGATCGCGTGTTCACCAACGCGACGTTCTGGGTGGTGACGCGCACGAACGACTGTTTCTACTGACTGGGCCACAGCGAAATGCTGCTCGCGGTCGCGGGCCTCAAGTCGGAAGAAGTGAAGGCGCTCCGAGAGAAGTTGGCGACGGGCGACTGGTCGTCGTTCCCGCTCGCGCAGCGCACGGCCTTCGGGCTGGCGTACAAGCTGAGCAAAGACCCGGCGTCCGTGACCGACGCGGACCGCGCGGCGCTGATCGAAGTGTTCGGGCGCGAGCGCGCGGTCGATCTGATCTGGTACGTGAGCTGGTGCAACTACATGACGCGCGTGGCCGACGCCTTCCAACTGCCGTTGGAGAAGGAAAACGCCTTCACTCCCGTGAAGAAGTAACACAGCGCAGGCGCGCCATCGGGTGCCGGGTGGTCGATCTGGTACAGGGCAAAGAGCGGCCGTATTCTGTGCCCCGGAGGTGAAGCATGTCTGTTGTTCTGTCGCCGCCCTCGGCCACCAGCGTCACGCCGCCGCCGAAGGGCCCGCCGGTGCTCGGCCCGCGCGCGTGGCGCTGCACGCCCGACGAATTCGAGCGGTTCGTCGAAGCCGGTTTTTTCACCGGCTCGCAGTACCAACTGATCCGCGGGGAGATCGTGGACATGGGAAAAGAAGGGCCGCGGCACTTCGCGCTGACGCTCGTCCTGATGGACGCGCTGCGCGAGGCGTTCGGCGCGGGGTATCACGTCCGGCCCGCCGGCCCGCTGCGAATCGACGACAGCCGCCCGGAGCCGGACGCGGCCGTCGTTCCCGGCTCGGCGCGCGACTACATCGGAGACCACCCCGCTACCGCGCTGCTTGCGGTCGAGATTTCGGAAACGTCGCTGCAGTACGACATGACGACGAAGGCGGAACTGTACGCGACCGCGGGGATTCCCGAATATTGGGTGCTCGATCTCGAAGGCAAAGTGCTGCACGTCTACCGCGAACCGCAACCGCTCGCCGAAGCGCTCGGCGCGACCGCGTACCGGTTGCACACCGAATACCGGCCGGGCGAGAGCGTGCAACCGCTGCACGCCCCCAACGCAATCGCGGTCGCGGCGCTGTTCGAGTGACTCACGCCACTGGGGGCGCGGTACCGGCTTCGGCCGCTTCCTTCGCCTTGCGGGCCTTCTTCGCTTGGATGAACGAGTTCACGCACATCCCCACGAACACCAAGCACACCAGAATCGTCAGCTCGCCCGCGATCGCGGGCTTCTTCATCGGGTCGAAGTCGTTGCCCTTCACGATCTGCCGGATCAGCGGCGCGAACCCGCCGAGAAACCCGAACAGCCCGATCATGGCCGCGAGGTGCATGACGTGCTTGCGCAGGTTGTCTTTGAACGCGAGCGCGCCGCACACGACGAGCGCCGCCCCGATGAACGCCGGGATCAGCGCCGTGATCGGCGGCGGCTGCACTTCGGACGTGCCGTAGCCCACAATGCCGATCAGAACCAGCAGCGCGCCGCAAATGATCGTCGGCCAAGCCATCATCGGTGTGTCTCCGTTGGGTGCGAACTAACTGCGGTCACCCGCGGAGATTAACTGTAGGACTTGTTCCACCAGATGGTCCGGACCCGCGACATCCACGACCCACGCGTCCACGAACACGCTCAGTTCGCCCTCCGCGTGCGCGAACCGGTGCAGGCCCACGCCCGCCGGTTCGCCGTCGCTCTGCGCGCCGATTTCCGCGAGCGCCGCGAACAGCTTGGCGCGCGTGTCGTAGTCGTCCGACGCGCACACTTCGACGCGCATAGCAGACACAGGAGTTGGAGGAAGCGAGAAGCGCGTCGGCATTGTTGTTGCTTGCTCGCCCCTCACCCGGCCTCGAAGACTCGGCCACCCTCTCCCACGCTCCGCGGGGAGAGGGCAAGAAGAAGCAGCAGCGCGTCTTGGTCTTTGTATTTGCCCTCTCCCCACGCCAGTGCGGGAGAGGGTGGCCGAGTCTTCGAGGCCGGGTGAGGGGCGCTGAACAATAGCAGGCGCTTCGCGGCTCACAGATTCCGCGTCGCATTTGTGAGCTACTCCCATTCGATGGTCGCGGGCGGCTTGCTGCTGATGTCGTACACCACGCGGTTCACGCCCTTCACCTTGTTGATGATCGCCGTCGCCGCGCGCGCGAGCAAATCTTCGGGGAGGCGCGACCAGTCCGCGGTCATGAAGTCGTCGGTCTGCACGCACCGCAAGCACACGGTGTTTTCGTAGGTGCGGCCGTCGCCCATCACGCCCACGCTTTGCACCGGCAGCAGCACCGCGAAGGCCTGCGCCGTCTTGCGGTACCAGCCGCTCTTGTGCAACTCTTCGAGGAAAATCGTGTCCGCTTTGCGCAGCGAAACGAGTTTCTCCTCCGTCACTTCGCCGAGGCACCGCACCGCGAGGCCCGGCCCCGGGAACGGGTGCCGCCACACCACGTTTTCCGGCAGCCCCAACTCGGTGCCGAGCCGCCGCACTTCGTCCTTGAACAGGTCGCGCAGCGGTTCGATCAGCTCGAAGCCGAGTTCGGCCGGCAGCCCGCCGACGTTGTGGTGGAGTTTGATCGTCGCCGCGGGTCCGTCGGCCGCGCCGCCGCTCTCGATTACGTCCGGGTACAGCGTGCCCTGCGCGAGGAAGTGCGCGTCCGGGATGCTCCGCGCTTCCTGCTTGAACACGTCGATGAACACCTTCCCGATGATCTTTCGCTTCTGCTGCGGGTCCGTGACGCCCTTCAGCGCCGTGAGGAACTGCTCGCGCGCATCGACCGCGTGCAGGTCCGCATTGAACCAATCGCGGAACGTGTGCTTCACGAGTTCGGTTTCGCCCTCGCGCATCAGCCCGTTATCGACGTAGATGCACGCGACCTGCGGGCCGATCGCTTTCACGAGGAGCGCCGCGCACACGCTCGAATCGACGCCCCCGCTGAGGCCGCAAATCACGCGCTTGTTGCCGACGCGCTCTTTGATCTGCCGCACGGTGCTTTCGACGAACGCGGTCATCTTCCACTGCCCGGAGCAACCGCAGGCGTCCCGAAGGAAGTTCGCAAGGATTTGGCCGCCGTGCGGGGTGTGCGCGACTTCCGGGTGGAATTGAAGGCCGAACAGCGGGCGCGTCTTGTGCTTCACCGCCGCGAGCGGGCACGTGTCGGTGGACGCGAGCGCCTCGAAGTCGCCGCTGACGTTTTGCACTTGGTCGCCGTGGCTCATCCACACCACGGATTCGGTGGGGTAGCCCTGAAAGATGGTGTTGCGCTCGTGAACGTTCAGCGTGGCGCGGCCGTACTCGCGGGAGTGCGCGGTGCCGCCGACCTTCCCGCCGAGGAAGTAGCACGCGAGTTGCATCCCGTAGCAGATGCCGAGCACCGGCACGCCGAGGTCGAAGATGGCCGGGTCGCAGTGCGGCGCGCCGGGTTCGTACACGCTCGCGGGGCCGCCCGACAGGATGATGCCCTTCGGGTTCAGTTCGCGCACGCGCGCCGCGGGCAGGTCGTGCCGCACGATCTGGCAGAACACGTTCTGCTCGCGCACCCGCCGCGCGATGAGCTGCGCGAACTGCGAGCCGAAATCGAAGATCAAAACGAGTTCGTTTGTCATGTGTGCAACCAAAGCAGTATCACCGCGGAGACCGCAGAGACCACAGAGAAAGACAAAGAACGAACCGCGGAAACACAGAAAGCCGGTCTGTGAAACCGAACTCTCTTTTGTATTCTCTCCGCGGTCTCTGCGGTCTCTGCGGTAAATCGTCCTACTTCTTCCCCAACTCTTGCGCGCGTTTGGTGGCGGCTTCCACGGCGTCTATTGCCGCGGCGCGGAACGCGGCGCGCTCCAGCGCGTGAAGCCCGGCGATGGTCGTACCGCCGGGACTCGCCACCGCGTCCTTCAGCGCGCCGGGGTGCGTGCCCGTTTCCAGCACCATTCGCGCCGCGCCGAGCACCGTTTGCGCCGCGAGCGCCTGCGCGGTCGCGCGCGGAAGCCCGCACTTCACGCCGCCGTCCGCGAGCGCTTCGATGAACAGGTACACGAACGCCGGGCCGCTCCCGCTGAGGCCGGTAACGGCATCCAACAGGTGTTCCGGCAGCGCGTGCGCGACGCCCACCGCGCCGAATAGCTTCGCTACAACCGCCGCGTCGGAGGGGTTTGCAGAGCGCACGCTGTAGCCGCTCGCGCTCGCGTTCACGAGGCACGGCGTGTTCGGCATGACGCGCGCGAGGCGCTCGGTTCCCAAACCGGCCGCGAGCGTATCGAGCGTGATGCCGGCCGCGATGGAAATCACGAAGTGCCGCGGGTCGAGGTGCGGTCGCACCTCCGCGAGCACCGCCGGCACCACTTGCGGCTTCACCGCGAGCACCAGCACGTCGCACGCTTGAATCACTTCGGCGTTCGTGAGCACGGCGGGAACGCCGGTCGCACTCTCGAACTTGGTGCGCGCCTCCGGGTACGGGTCGGCGGCGCGGCTCTTCGCGGCGTCGATGAGGCCGGCTTTGGCCCACGCCGCCCCGAGCGCGGTCGCCATTTGGCCCGCACCGAGGAACCCGACCGACAGCGGGAACAGGTCGTTCGTCACTCGCGGCCCTGATACGCGGTTGGCGAATTGGGAAACAAACATCATATCGCGCCGGTTCGCCGTGGGGAAATGCTGGCGTGCGAAGGTGCCGCCCGGTAATGTTGCTGGAACGTTGCAACCCCACCGCCCGCTACACTCGCTGCCGGACCTTCTCCATGTCGTCTGTTCCCACGCCGCCGAGCGGTCGCACCGGTTGGGCGAGCCTCCGCGACCTCACCGGCTACCAGTGGTTCGTGTTCATCGTCTGCTGTCTCGCGTGGGACTTGGACTGCATGGACCAGCAGCTCTTCGTGCTGGCCCGCGACCCGGCCCTGTCGGCGCTCATGCAGAAGCCCGCGAGCGACCCGGACGTCGGGAAGATGGGCACCTACGCCACGTCGGTGTTCCTCATCGGCTGGGCCATCGGCGGCATCGGGTTCGGCGTCCTCGGCGACCGACTCGGCCGAGTGAAAACGCTCACGCTCACCATCGGCCTGTACGCGCTCTTCACCGGGCTGAGCGCGCTCTCGGTGAGCGAATGGGACTTTATGGCGTACCGGCTCTTAACCGGGCTTGGCGTCGGCGGCGCGTTCGCCGCGGCCGTGGTGCTGCTCGCGGAGACCGTACCGGACAACGCGCGGCCCTACATATTGGGGCTGTTTCAGGCGTCGAGCGTGCTCGGCAACTGCTCCGCGGCGCTCTTGAACATGTACCTCGGGTCGCTGCAAAAGGAGGGCGCGTTCCCGGCGGGCGAGTGGCTCACGCCGTGGCGCATCATGTTCCTCGTGGGCATCGTACCGGGCATTTTGCTCGTGGTGGTGCAGTTCGGGCTGAAGGAACCGGAGAAGTGGAAGGCGATGCGGGCCGCGGAGGCGCAGGGCGCGCGGCCGTCGCCGTTCCAAGCGTTCTTCGGCACCCTCACCGGGCTGTTCAAAACGCCGCCGTGGAACAAGCGCGTGCTGATGGGCCTGCTGCTCACCGGGGCCGGCGTGGTGGGGCTGTGGGGCATCGGGTTCTTCTCCCCGCGGCTCGTGCAGCTCGCGCTCGAATCGACCTTCACGGCCGAGGGGCTGACCGGCGACCAACTGAAGGGCGAAGTGAGCCGGTGGCGCGGGATCACCTCGCTGGTGCAGAACGGCGGGGCGTTCTTGGGCATCTTCGCGTTCAGTTGGGTCACGGGCGTCTTCGGCCGCAAGCCCACGTTCGCGCTGTTCTTCGTGCTGGCGCTGGTGAGCACCGCGGGCACGTTCTTCTTCTTGAAGACGCGCGAAGACATCTTCTGGATGATCCCGCTGATGGGGTTCTGCCAACTCGCGCTGTTCGGCGGCTACGCGATCTACCTGCCGGAACTGTTCCCGACGAAGTACCGCAGCACGGGCACCAGTTTCTGCTACAACGCGGGCCGGCTGATCGCCGCGTTCGGGCCGTTCGCGCTGGGGCAACTCACCACGAGCGTGTACGCGGGCTACGGCGCGGACGCCTTCCGCTACGCGGGCGTGACCATGTGTAGCGTCTTCCTGTTGGGCCTGCTCGTGCTGCCGTTCCTGCCCGAGACGAAGGACAAGCCGCTGCCGGAGTGATACGCTGACCCGGTTCCGCAACTGGAGGCCGCGATGACCGTTCCCGATTGGCTTCAGGCGCGCGGCGGCGCGCTCAAGCCCGGCGTGTTCCCGCACGTCACGTTCGTGATGCTCGAAGACAAGCCGCAGTACAAGCTCGAAGTGCGCCCGGCGACCGGGACGTACGCGTGCGCCGTGACGAGCACCGTGAACGGCAAGCGGCACGACGACCCGAAGCAGACGTACCCGGACGCCGCCGCCGCGCTCGCCGGCGGCTTGGACCAGTTGCGAAACGCGCTCGGTTGGTAGCCCCGATTCACACCACGAGGATTCGCGCATGCGCCTGAAAGCGATTGCCCTGTTCGTTGCGCTCTTCGCGCTCACCGCGCGGGCGGCCGAAGACGCCAAGCCGCTGACGCCCGAAGAGGCGGCCAAGCAGGTGGACAAGGACGTGACCGTTCAGTTCGAGGTGAAGTCCGCGACCGTGGCGAAGTCCGGCGTCGGCTACCTGAACTCCGCGGCCGATTTCAAGGACAAGAAGAACTTCGCGGTGTTCATCGACAAGGCGACGATGGCCAAGTTCAAAGACGCGAAGATCGAAGACCCCGCGACGCACTTCAAAGGCAAGTTGGTGGAAGTGAAGGGCAAAGTGACGCTGTTCAAGGACGCCCCGCAGATCAAGCTGAGCGGTCCGGACGCGATCAAGATCGTGGAGAAGAAGTAACTTCTTGTAGGTCGCGGTCGAGCGGCGCTGCGCCGCGAGGCCCGACGGCCAATCACCTTTCACTGGAACGCTTGCGTGCATTCGCGCATCGCACGCAAGCGTTTCTCGCCTTGCCGACTCGCCGTCGGGCCTCGCGGCGCAGCGCCGCTCGACCGCGACCTACAAGAGCTACTTCAACAACTCGGCCGGCTTCAGCGCGGCCTTCTGCCACTCGGCGCTGTTCTTGAAGCGGAACCGCGTCGGCTTGTACTCGCCCACGATCTCCACGTTCGCCTTCGCGGGAATCTGTTCTTCCATCCCCAGCGCCCACAGGCTGCCGTTCACGAGCATCCGGCGGGTGCCCTCCCATTGCAGGTCTTCCGAGGCACCCATCGTGGTGGCGAACGAGCGCCCGACTTTGCCGCCCGCGGTGTAAGTCTTGGTCCACGCGACCGGCATCATCGGGTCGTTCTTCTTGCCCGCCACCGCCTTCGAATCGGGCAGCAGCGTTTCGGTCACTTCGCCGAGCACGATCGGCAGGCTGTCGCCCGGCAGCGGCAGCTTCACCGTGTACACGTCCGTCGTGCCGAAGATGCTCCCGGCGTCGATGCCCTTCAGAATCGGGTTCTTCTCTTGGCCCTTGGCGACGATGCCGCGCGTGCCTTCCTTGCCGTGCCCGCCGTGGTGCGCCACCCATTGCTCGCCGAGCACCACTTTGCCGAACCCGCCTTCCCAGCCCTTCACGCCGCTGCCGTTGTTGAACTTCGCGTACTCACTCTTGCCGTTGATACCGTTGAACGCGTGCGTGGACGTGCGCAACCCCACCACCGGCTTCCCGGCTTCGAGGTACTCCGCGACGTGCTTCATCTGCGCGTCCGGCAGCGCGAGGAACCGCGTGAAGATGACGAACAGGTCCGCGTCCTTGAGCGCTTCGAGGCCGGGCACGTTGTTGATGGTCGGGTTCACGGTGCCGTCTTTCGGGTCCACCGTGAACAGCACGGTGCATTTGAACCCGTGGTGCTTCGAGAGGATTTTCGCGAGTTGCGGGATCGCCTCTTCGGAGCGGTACTCTTGATCGCCGCTGAGCAGCACGACGTGCTTGCCCTTCCCGACGCCGTCGCCGCCGGGCAGCACGACGGGCTTGTCGTCGGCGCGCGACGCACCGCAGAACGCGAACAGGGCGAACGCAACAAGGAGCAACTGTTTCATGGCGCGCGAGGGATGAGAGGGTGGTGGGTTTTACCCCGAAGGGGTGGGACAACTTAGCCCGGTGCAACGCACCGGGTAGCGGCGACGCAGCACCGCACCCCGAAGGGGTGCGATACGAGTGCGGCTGTCGCAGGCTTTCAGCCTGCGCACCCGGTGCGTTGCACCGGGCTAAGTTGTCCCGCCCCTTCGGGGCGAAAACGGGTCGCGGTGAACCGTTCACGCCGTCAGTATACTTGCAGAACGCCGACCCGGGGCCGCGCCGGCCCGATGGAGGGCAACTATGACTCGCTTCGTTCTGTGCGGGGTGCTCGCGGTGACGCTCACACTCGACGCCTTCGGCCAAGAGGGCTATCAGAAGCCGCCGCCCGCGGTGAGCGCGATCCTCGACGCGCCCGCGCCGCCGGCGCTCTCGATTTCCCCCACCGGCGAACACATCGTGTTCGTGCAGTCGGCGCGGTACCCGAGTATCGAAGAGGTCGCGGCCCCGATGCTGCGGCTCGCCGGGCTGCGCATCAATCCGAAGACCAACGGCCCGGCGCGCGCCCCGCGCGCCACGGGGCTTTCGATCGTGCCCGTGACCGGCGGCGCGCCCAAGGCCATCGCGCTTCCCGAAAAGGGCAAAGTGGGCGCGCCGGTGTGGGCACCGGACGGGAAGCGGTTCGCGCTCCTCTGCACCACAGACACTGGGATCGAACTGTACGTGTACGAACTCGATTCGCTGGAGCCGAAACGCGTGAACGGCGTGCGCGTGAACGCGGCCATCGGGTCGCCCGTCGACTGGATGCCGGACGGCAAATCGCTGCTCGTGCAACTCGTTCCCAAAGACCGCGGCGAGGCGGCGCAAGCGCCGGTCGCGCCCGTGGGGCCGCTGGTTCAAGAGAGCGGCGGGAAGGCCGCACCCGTGCGCACCTACCAAGACTTGCTCAAAGACCAACACGACGCAGCGCTGTTCGAGTACTACTGCACGTCGCAGCTCGCGGTGGTGAGCGGCGATTGTGACAAGCCGACCGTCAAGACCGTCGGCAAGCCCGCAATCTTCACCGGCTCGGACCCCTCGCCGGACGGCGCGTTCGTGCTCGCGTCGCGCGTGAACAAGCCGTTCTCGTACCTGCACCCGTACTCCGCGTTCCCGCGCACCGTCGAACTCTACGACGCCGCGACCGGCGAGCGCGTGAGCACGGTCTCCGATTCGCCGCTGCAAGACAAAATCCCCATCGAAGGCGTCGCGACCGGGCCGCGCGGCGTGCGCTGGGTGCCCACGCAACCGCACGCGCTGTTCTGGGCCGAAGCGCTCGACGGCGGCGACCCGAAGGCGAAGGCCGAGCACCGCGACGCGATCTTCACCGCCACCGCCGGCACGGAGTTGAAGCCGGCCGAACTGATGAAAGTGCAACACCGGTTCGCCGGGGCCGAGTTCTTCGCGTCGGGCAATCGCGTGCTGGTGCGCGACTACGACCGCGAGCGCAAGTGGGGCCGCACGTTCCTCGCGAGCACGAGCGCGATCAGCCTCGACGAACCGAAACTGCTGTTCGAGCGCTCGGTGCAAGACAAGTACGGCGACCCGGGTGCGCCGGTGGCGCGGGCGCTGCCGAGCGGCCACGGCGCGATTCAGCCCGCCGGCACCGACGCGATGTTCCTCCGCGGCGACGGCGCGACGCCGAAGGGCGACCGCCCGTTCCTCGACAAGTTTAACGTGACGACGCAGAAGAGCGAGCGTCTCTTTCACTGCGCCGAAGGCAAATACGAGGAAGTGGTTCGCGTGCTGAACGCGGCCGGCACGAAGCTGATCGTGCGGCGCGAGAGCGTCACCGACGCGCCGAACTACTTCTACCGGGATGGCGTTCACGAAACGAAACTCACCGACACGGCCGACCCCGCGCCGGAACTGCGCAAGGCGAAGAAGCAACTCGTGACCACGAAGCGTGCCGACGGCACCACCATCTCGTTCACGCTGCACCTGCCGCCCGACCATAAGGAAGGCGACAAGGTGCCCGTGGTGTTCTACGCCTACCCGGTCGAATTCGCGTCCGCGGACACCGCGGGGCAAGTGACCGGTTCGCCGCACCGGTTCACGGCGGTCGGCGGCTACTCGCACCTGTTCTTCCTCACGCAGGGCTACGCGGTGATGGAAGTCTCCATGCCCATCGTCGGCCCGCCCGCGAGCGCCAACGACACGTTCGTCGATCAGCTTAAATCGAACGCGAAAGCGGCGCTCGACAAAGCCGCCGAGTTCGGGATCGACACTTCGCGCGCCGGGGTGATGGGTCACAGCTACGGCGCGTTCATGACCGCGAACCTGCTCGCGCACTCGGACATCTTCAAAGCCGGGATCGCACGAAGCGGCGCGTACAACCGCACGCTCACGCCGTTCGGCTTCCAGAACGAGCGCCGCACGTTCTGGGAAGCGCCGGAGGTGTACGGGAAGATGTCGCCGTTCTACCACGCGGACAAGATCAAGGAACCGCTGCTGCTGATTCACGGCGCGGCCGACAGCAACCCGGGCACGTTCCCGGTGCAGAGCGAGCGCCTGTATCAGGCGGTGCGCGGCACCGGTGGCACGGTGCGGCTCGTGCTGCTGCCGCACGAGGACCACGGCTACGCGGCCCGCGAGAGCATCGGCCACGTGCTCTACGAACAGATCGCGTGGTTCGACAAGTACGTGAAAGCCGCGAAGAAGTGAGCGGGCGTTTGCGGCGCGACGCCCGTCGCGTTCGCGCCGCAAACGACTACGACATGATGATTACGAGCGGGAGCGCGTCCGGGTGAACGTGTTCGTAGCCGTCCCACCACTCGAAGTGCGTGTGCCGCGGTTCGGTAGCGTTTGGAAATTGGAAGTATTCGCTGAAGACGTGCAAGTGTTCCGAACCGCCGGTAACGCAGAGCCGATCATCGCGCACTCCAACCCGCACCGGGCCTTCCGTCGCCGTGACTTCGAGCGCGACTAAATAGCGCTCGCCCGGTTCCGAAGCTCGTCGCCATTCGCAGAAGAAGTGCGCCCATTCGCCACTTATTAACCGCGCGATGCGTGCGCCAGCCGCGCGCAGTTCTGCGAGATTTCCTTCAATGCAGGCTTCCGACTCGTAACAACGAACGAACACGATCCACCTCACATCGCGTGCGCGTCTGGCTGAAGGTAAACTACCACAACCTTCGCTTCTCACGCGGCGCACCAATGATCGTTCGCATCGGTACGTCCGGGTACGCGTACCCGGAGTGGGTCGGCGGGTTCTACCCGCGCAGCACCACGCAACACGACATGCTGCCCTACTACGCCTCGCGGTTCGCGTGCGTCGAAATCAATTCCAGCTTCTACCGCGCGCCCACGCGCGAGCAGGTCGCGAAGATGAGCCGCCGCTCGCCTGCGGCGTTCGGGTTCGTGCTCAAGGTGCCCAAGACCGCGAGCCACGAGCGCTCAACCGCCGATCTCGCGCAGTTCAAAGACGCCGCCGACGTGCTCGCGGCCAACGGGAAGTTGCTCGGCCTGATTCTGCAAGAACCCGAAGCGTTCCACAACACCGCCGCGAACCGCGAGTGGGTGGTGCGCGTGTGCGACGCGCTGCGCCCGCACCGCGTCGCGGTCGAGTTCCGGCACCGGTCGTGGAACGCCCCGAACCTCAGCGACTGGATGGCGCACATTCGCGCCGATCTCGTGAGCGTCGGCGTGCCGAACGTGCCCGATCTCTTTCCGAACGGCCTGCGGGTGGCGAACCGGCGCGTGTACGCGCGGCTGCACTCGCAAAACGCCGACAACTGGTACGGCGGGAAACTGCGCTACGACTACGATTACAAGCCCGAAGAGTTGGGCGCGTGGGCGAACGGGTTGAAAGAACTGGCTGCGACCGACCGCGCCGACGAAGCGCTGATCTTCTTCAATAACTGCGTCGGTGCGCAGGCCGCGGAGAACGCCGAGAAGATGGTCGCGCAGCTCCTCGGCGCGCCGAAGGTGCGGGTCGCCGAACCGCCCCCGACGGGGTTGTTTTGATTCTGGTGGCACAGGCTTTCTAGCCTGTGCGGGCCGGCGCGCGAAACGGCACAGGCTTTCTAGCCTGTGCCACAAAGCATAAGGAGCGGGCGCAACCTACCGTTGGGCCTTCAACCGCGACACCTCAGCCGTGACCGGGGCCTTCGTGCGCTCCGCGTCGGCGGCAAGTTCTTCGGTCAGCTTCGCGGCGAGCGCGTGCGCGTTTTCGGGCGTCACCGCTTCCGGCGACACGAGCGCCGTCGGCGTGGGTACGATCGCGGGCGGCGGCGCGGCGTCGGACTTCGCCACCGGCGGCGCGGGCGGCGGCTTCGGCGTCGGTTGCGGCAGCACCTTCGCCATCGGCCCCACCGGGCGCAGGCCGCAACCCACCAACCCGCTTAGCAGCGCCGCGAGGGCGAACACGGACAGAATGCGCGTCACGGCTTCACCTCCCGCACTTCCGCGGTTTCGCCCGCGGGCACCGGCGAGGCCGGCGCGGTCAGTTTCGCGGCCGCGGCTTTCGCGTCGGTCGGCTTTTCCGGCAGCAGTTCCAGCGCCGCGGCCGTCGCCGGCAGCGGGGCCTTCACTTTCGGCACCCCGAGCGCCGACGCGCGGGCCTGATACAAGGCGTTGGCGCGCTGCTCGAGGTCGTCCGCTTGGCGCATCAGCCCTTCGTCGTTCGTCTCAAGGGCGATCTGCCGCAACCGGAGGCACACGCCCACGCGCCGCTCCCACGCCGCGAACTCGGCCTTCAGCGCGGATTGCACCAGATCGGCCGGCAGCGCGCTCGGCGGCGTCAGGGACGCGGTCTTCGGCGTCCCGCCGACGGCCCGCACCCCGGAGCGCGGGGCCGGCGGGTCGGCGGCGTAGGCCAGCGCGCCCGCGCTCAGCGCGAAGCCCGCGGCCCAAGCCCGGTATCGGAGCATGGTTTTCCCCCTGTCCCCGCGTCCCGCAGCGCGAACGGTCCCCTCAACCGGCGCGCACGCGAACGGAATCCCTCGTGGGAAGGCCGGCGGTATGCCGTGAGAAACCGAACGTGTAAAGCCCAACCGCCCGTTGACCGAAATTGAACGTACGTATACAATCTATTCGCCGCGCGAACTACGCTCCGGCACAGGGCCGTTCGTTGCCGGACGCGAACTCGAAACAGGTGCCGAACCGCCTCGAACTTTGTGCCGACGATTCGGGGGATATCGCGCGACGGGTTGGCCAACTTGGGTGCCGGCACGTACAAAACGCTGGAATTTCTAGTGTCTTTTCTAAGTTGGCCAGTTGGCCAACTTAGGCGGCCAACTCTGGCCAACATCGACCACTTGGCCAACTTCGGTGCGGCGTTGTGCGGCGGGGGCGCGCTCGGTATGCCGCCGCACATGAACCGCACCGCTTGTGCTCTCGCGCTCGCCGCTTTCGTCATCGCCGCGCTTGGCGCGAAACCCTACGCCACCGCGTGGAACGACGGCTCGCGGCTCGCCTCGGTCGAAGCGCTCGTCGAGCGCGGCACGTTCCGCATCGACGGAACCGCCTTCTTAGAGGGCGCGCCGGGAGCGTACGAACCGGACAACCCGCTGCTCGCGAAAGGCACGCTCGACAAACTCCGGATCGGCGACCACTGGTATTCGGACAAGCCGCCGCTGGTGAGCGTGCCGCTTGCCGGTGCGTACCGCGCGCTGATGTGGTTCGGTGCGCCGGCCCCGAGTGAAGCGCCGGGCGCGTTCGCGTGGGTCGTGTGCGTGCTCCTCAGCGGAACGGGGTTCGCGGTCGCGGTGGGGTGCGCGTGGGTGCTCGGCGCGCGTGCGGGCCTCGAACCGAATTGGCGCGCGGTGTGGCTCGGCGCGTTCGCGCTCGCCACGGTGCTCCCCGCGTACACCCGCAGCGCGAACAACCACATCGCGCAGCTCGGCGCGGTCGCGGCGGTGTGCGTGCTGCTGTGCCGCATCGCCGACCGAACGGCGACCGGCCGTTCCGCATGGGGTTCGCTGCTCGCGGCGGGGTTCGTGACCGGGTTCGCGTACAACCTCGACTTCGGCCTCGGCCCGCCGTTGGTGTGCGCTGTGCTTTTGGCGGTCGCGCTCCGGACCCGCAGTGCGGCCGCGGTGCTGGTGTTCGGAATGGGGCTTCTGCCGTGCGTGGGCGCGGGGCACGCACTCAACTTCGCCATCGGCGGCGACTGGCTGAAGCCGCTGAACATGCACCGCGAGTACCTGAGTTGGCCCGGCAGCCCGTTCGAAACGACGATGACCGGCGTGATGCGCGACCGCTACTTCGCGCAGTTCCTGTACACGCTCGACCTGCTGTTCGGGAAGAAGGGCTTCCTCACGCACAACCCCTGCTTGTTGCTCGCGGTAACAAGCGGTGCGTGGTGGCTGCTGCGCCAAGCGAAGGGAGTGCCGTACCGCGTCGAGTTGTTGGCGCTCGCCGGTTGGTGCGCGGTAGCGTGGCTGATGTACGGGGCGCTCTCGAAGAACCACGGCGGGGCGTGCGTTTCGGTGCGCTGGTTCGTGCCGTTCCTCGCGCCGGGGTTCTGGCTGCTCGCACACGTTCTCGTTGCGCGCCCGAACCTGCGGCGCGAGTTCGCGGTCTTGGCGCTGTGCGGGGTGCCGCTCGCGCTGAGCGCGTGGCTGGTGGGCCCGTGGTGGATGAAGAACGTGCCGGGCTACTGGTTCGCGTTCGGTGCGGCGCTCCTCGGTTGGGCCGTCGCCCGCGCGACCGCGCCGCGGGTGAAGGCGGAGCGCCCCGCGGCGCTCGCGGAAGTGCCGATGCGCCGCGCCGCGTAGTTCGCGCCAAACGCAACGAACCCGGCCATCGGGCCGGGTTCGCGTCGCGGTTCGTGCCTTCGCGGATCAGAACTGGAAGATCAGTTCGGTGAAGCCGCTAATCAGTGACGGGGCCGTACCGCTCTTGTTGTTGAGGAGCTGTTTCAGCCCGCCGCCGGTCACCAGCGCCGAGAGGCCGGTCATCGCGATGATCTGGTTGTTCAGCCGCGGCCGCCACTCCAACCCGGTGCTCAGGTCCACGCCCATGAACCGGTTCGTCACCTTCTGATAGATGAACGTTTCCAGCACGTTCGTCTTGTCGAAGAACAGCGCGTTGGCGTTGTTGATGGAGCGCAGGCGCGGGGTGATGTCCAAGTCGAACCCGGCGCCGACGAGCCAGATACCGGGGTTCACAAAGTTGCTTTGCCCCTGAATGCGGCTCGAGCGCAGGTTGTTGAACTGGCTCTGGTCGTTCGTGAGGCCGACGCCGAACAGCGGGATGCGGTTGCGCCGCCAGAAGCTGAAGTCGCCGCCGAAGTTCTGTTGGTCCAAGATGCTGTCGAAGCCGGTCGCGTGGCCGTCTTGGGCGTTGCCGTCACCGGATTGGTACAGACCGCTGAAGCGGAACCGGGCCCAGTCGCGGTCGTAACTGAGTTCGAGCGAGGCCATCTTACCGCTGATGGACACGGGCTGCGCGGCGATCGGGTTGCGGCTGTCGCGGCCCACCACCCAGTACAGTTGGGTGCTGACGTTGTACCGGTCGATGTGGCCCTCACCGGCCAAACCGAAGTAGTGCGCGGTCACGCGGTGCGGGCGGACCACGCCCGCGGGGTCCGGTCGCACGAGGACCCCGTTGCGGTCGAACAGGAACGACGGGTCGTCGTTGTTAAAGTGGTAGCTGGCGCTCGCCGTGAACCCCGGGAAGATGAAGTCTTGCCGGAAGATGTTGGCGATCACCACGTCTTGGCTGCGGTCGCGGAACCCGTTCAGGCCGCTGTTGGTGTCCTTTTCCAACTGGCGGAAGTACGCCAAGTTGAACTGCGTGCGGTTGCCGTCCAAGTTCCCGAACAAGCGCACGCCGCGGTTGATGTCGCTATACACGAAGCCGCGGAAGTCGGACGTGAACGGCTGCGAACCGGCCCGGACGCTGACGAAGTCGTACTGGTCGCTCAGGTCCGCGAGCTTGTATTCCAAGAACCACTGCTGGAACGTGCCGAACGAGCGGTTGCGGATCGTGCCCTTGCGCACGTCCGGGTTCACCACGGCCAGTTCTTCCACGCTGATCGCGTTCGCGTTGAACGCGGGCTGCACCAAGACGCGCCAGTCGTTCGGCTTGAACGCGGCGTCGCCGTGGAACAGGTCGAAGGTGAGGGTGGTCAGGTTCGAGAACACGAACTGCCCCGGCCGCCCGAAGAACTCGTTGGTGAACGGGCGCTGGGTGCTCTCGAACGGCGTGGTCGCCGTCGGGATCGTGCGGCCCTCGAACAGCGTGCTGTTCAGCGCGGTGAAGTTGAAGAACGTGTGCTGTCCGAAGATCGGGTAGTCGCCCTTGATCACGTTCTGGCGGAACGGGTCGAACAACTGACCCGGTTGGAACGGGTAGTCGTTCACCCGCGGGTGCCCGAGGCCGTAGCGGTCGTACTCCGGCAGGCCGATGCGCCACCGGTCTTCCACGGTCTCGTACTCTTCGTTACTGCCGGAGCGCGGCAGCACCCCACTGCGCCCGCTGAAGCCGGGCGTCGGGAAGTGCAGGTAGTCTTGCGGCTTACCCTTGTCGCCGGTGTACTCGCCGCCGGCCGGGATCATCTGGTTCAGAATGCGGTCGATCGGCTGGCCGGTGGTGTCCGGTTTCAGTTCGTTGGGCTTGGGCTGCGGGCTGGGTTCCTTCATCTTCGGTGGTTGCGCGGCACCGCCGGGAACGGCGGGCACCACGGGCACCGCCGGAACCGCCGGCACCACCGGAACCGCCGGCAGTGCCGGGACGGGCGGCAGTTCGCGCGGCGGTTGCGCTGCAAACGCTACCGGCACGAGCGCGGGCGGTGCCGGTGGCAGCGCCGCGAACGCGGGTTTCACTTCTACGGTCCGCGGCGCGGGCGCGACCGCAGGTTCCACGGACCGCGCGACCAGCGCGCCGCCCGCACACACCAGTCCGCCCGCGAGCCACCGGCCGAACTTGACGCGGCGCATGTGTCCGCCCCCCTCGAATGGCAACGCGCCCTTGCCGGGCGCGGGTCTGCGGTCCCCCCATAGGCACTTCAATCGGTTCCGAATGCGCGGGCCATGAGGATTCTTCCGAGATTGTCGAACGGGTTTAGAAATCTCTTTAGAGCGGTTGTGCCGGCGGCCGATGGATGGGCAACGGATCATTCCCTACCCTTACGGGCCGGCCCCATGCACACGACCAGCCGACGCGCCGACCGGCGCACCGCCCTGAAGTGCGAAGAACTCGAGGACCGCGCGGTTCCGGCCACCGCGGCACTCGCCGGCGGCGCGCTCACCGTGACCGGCACCGCCGGCGACGACCGCATCCGCATCGTGCTCGACAACGGCGCGGTGCGGGTGCTCGACGGCACCGCCGAGATCGGCACCTTCGCCCCGGCCGCGGTCGCCACCATTACGGTGAACGGCCTCGGCGGGAACGACGCGATCGTGATCGACCCGCTGCTGCAACAGGCGGCGACGCTCACCGGCGGCGACGGGACGAACAAACTGGTCGGCGGCGGCGGCGACACCACACTCACCGGCGGCGGCGGGTTCGACGCGCTGTTCGGCGGTGCGGGGATGAACACCTTCGACTCGCAGGGCGGGGCGCTCAACAAGCTGTTCAAGGTCAAGCTCAGCGACGCGGTTCTGCCGAACGCGGGCGACCGGATTCTGCTCGCGGTGCCCGCCAACGGCGGCGTCGGGATGCCGCAGCAGACCATCACCGCGGCCGAAGTGGACATCCTGCTGCGGCGCGCCGCGGCGGCCTCGGTCACGTCGGACGCGATCATCGCCATCGTGGACCGCAACGGGCGCATCCTCGGCGTGCGCGTGGAGAGCGGCGTCGCGCCGGAGATCACCGGCGACGTGGGCAACTTGGTGTTCGCGGTGGACGGCGCGGTGGCGAAGGCCCGCACCGGGGCGTTCTTCGGCAACAACGAGGCCCCGCTCACCTCGCGCACCATTCAGGCCATCAGCCAGTCCTCGTTCACGCAGCGCCAGATCGAATCGAACCCGAACATCACGGACCCGAACTCGACGCTCCGCGGGCCGGGGTTCGTGGCCGCGGTGGGCATCAAGTCGCACTTCCCGGCGGGCGTGCAGAACACGCCGCAGGTGGACCTGCTGTACATCGAAGGGACGAACCGCGACAGCAGTACGCACCCCGGTAACGACCGCATCAAGGGCACCGCGGACGACGTGCCCTTGGCGCAACGGTTCAACATCAACCCGGCGTTCGTGATGCCGGGCCAAGAGCTGTTCGCGCCGGACTCGTTCGGTGTGACCAGCGGGCTGATGCCGACCGCGCAGGGGCGCGGGATCGCGACGCTGCCCGGCGGCATCCCGATCGTGAAGAACGGGCAAGTGGTGGGCGGCATCGGCGTGTTCTTCCCCGGCAAAACCGGGTTCGCCACCGAAGAGAACTCGCGGCTCAGCACCACGAGCAACGGGAACCTGCCGGACCGCTCGGAAGAGGCCGAGTTCATCGCGTTCGCGGCGCTCGGCGGCACGCGGGCGGCGGTGGGCACGGTGCCGCTCACACCCATCGGCGACCTCGGCGGCGTCGCACTGCCCGCCGGGTTCGGGCTACCCGCGGGCCGCATCGACCTCGTCGGCATTCAGCTCGACGTGTTCGGTTCGGGCGGCCCGCTTCAGGGCACGCTGAACCTGCGCGCGATCGGCGTCGCGGTCGGCGCGGGGCAGGGCAACCCGAACGACGGCGCAAACCTGAACGTGACTCCCACCATGCAGGTGCGCGACGGCCTGCGCGCCGCCGACGGCTGGCTCGTGACACCGCACGACGGCGTGGGGATCACCGCGAACGAGGCCGCCTCGATCATCGCGAAGGGGCTTGAGCAGGGGATGAAGACGCGGGCCGCGATCCGCCTACCGGTAGGCACCCGGGCCAAGTTCGTGTACGCTGTGGCCGACCGCAACGGCGAAATCGTGGCACTGTTCCGCGAACCGGACGCGACCATCTTCTCCATCGACGTGGCGGTGGCGAAGGCGCGGAACGTGGCGTACTACTCGGACCCGGCGCAGCTCCAAGAGGTCGACCGCATTCAGGGCGTGCCGGCGGGTGCCGCGTTCACCGCCCGCACGTTCCGGTTCGCGGCCCAACCGCGCTTCCCGCAAGGGATCGACGTGGCGCTGCCGGGGCCGTTCTCGGTGCTGCTCGACGACCCCGGGACCGATCGCTTCACCGGGCGGCAGATCGGGCCGCGGTTGCCCGCGTCCGCGTTCCAGAGCGTGGCCGGCTACGACGCCTTCAACCCCGGCACCAACTTCCGGCAGCAGGGCAACGTCCTGAACCAGAGCGGCATCGTGTTCTTCCCCGGGAGCAGCCCGCTGTACCGCAACGGCGGGTTGATCGGCGGGTTCGGGGTGTCCGGGGACGGCGTCGATCAAGACGACGTGACCACGGTTTCGGGTCAGGCCGGGTTCGGCGCGCCGCTGGAGCTTCGCGCCGACCAGTTTCTGGTCAACACGCCGAACGGCTTGGTGCGGTTGCCGTACCAAAAATTCAACCGCAACCCGGAGGGGTGACCGAGCCGATAAGGGAGGTAAGCCGGGCGCGCCGGGACGCGCGCCCGGGTTCCCCCCACTCGTGCCCCCCGGTGCCCATGCGCCGTTCGTACCTTTTGGCGAGCGCGGTCGCGCTCGTCCCGTTCGTTTCCGCCTCCGCCGACGACCGCCCGCTGTTGCAGCGGATCGCGGAGCGCACCCCCGCACCGCACCGCCCGGTGGAACACACCATGGCGCGCGCCGGCTTCCCGCAAGACGTAAAGCCGCACGCGGTTCCGAGCCTCACACGGTTCTACCTGCCGGGCTACATCGGTGGCGGCACGCCCGCGCCGATGGCGTTCCGCGCGAGCGGCCCCGCGAGTGCGGTGGGGCACGTCACCGACGGCACGTTCGGCACCGACTTCGCCGGCTTCGCGCTGCGCGGCGGGCGCGTGTTCCTCGTGCCGGTCAACGACCCGCAGCGCGGCAACGTATGGACCCGCGGCTACAGCCCCGAAGGCCCGCGCACCGGCGACATCGGCGTGCAGCGCCCGTTCCGCAAGGCCGTGCTCGAACTGCGCGAAGCGAAGGAGCACGAGAAAGAACACGGCGGCGAAGGGAAGGGCGGTGGCGAAGCGAAGGGCGGCGGACACTAAGTTCCGATGTGTTTCGCGTGCGACTTCCGACGCACGCGAAACACCCGCACACCTTACGCCGGCAGCGGTTCGCCCTTCCACCGCGACGGCTGGGTGCGCCACAAGTAGAGTTCCAGTGCCGCCGCGGGCACCAGAATGAGCACACTGATCCACTGCGACAAAGTCAGCCCGCCCGCGTAGCTCGGTTCGATGCGCAGGCTCTCGTTCACGAATCGGTGCAGTGCGTAACACACCATCAGCACCGTCATCAGTTGGCCGTCGTGCCGGCGAAACGGGTAGTACGCGAGCAGGAACAGCACGAGCAGCACCATGCTCAGCGTTTCGTAAAGCTGCGTGGGGAACAGCCCCACCGTTTCCGGGGCGAACGCGGGTAAGTCCACTTCCTTGTTGTTGCGCAGCACCGTCAGTTCCAGTACCTTCTTGCCGCGCGGCCAGTCGCGCACCACGTCGTCAAACAGGTCAGAGGAAGTCGCGTCCACACCGCCGTGCTGACCGTCGAGCGCCAAACGAGCCGCAAGGTACGCGCTCTGCTCCTCGAACGCGAGCCGCACGCGGCCGTTCGGCAGCACCTCCGGTTCGCCCACGTTACCTTTGATCGCCGCGACCGCGGCCTTCACCTTGTCGTCCGGGCCGCTCAGGTCGAGGTACAGCGCGTTCGTGCGCGCGTTCACCTTCACCACAAGGTCGTCCGGCAGCACCCCGGCGCGCTCTGCGGGGGAACCGATTTCCACCGCCCTCACGCGCGCGCGGGGTTCGTCGATCACCCCGCCGAACCCGCGCGGCGCGAGCGTGAACCCGGTGGTCGTTTGGAGCGCCGAATCGCGCACCAAACTCGGCCGCGCGTGCGCCGGTAGCAGCGGGAAGTGCGACGCCCCGAGCGGCACGTACTGACACTCTTCGCACGCCACTTGCCCCCAACAGCAACCGTTCAGGTAGCACCCGATGCGGCCGATGGCGAGGCCCAGCGCCAAGAGCGGCGCGACCGCGTCGGCGAGTCGCCAGCCGTCGATTTTCAGGCGGCGCAGCACGAACCAGTAGAAGAGGCCGTAGCCGAACGCGCCGCCGATCGCGGAGCCGTAGAAGACGATCCCGCCCTCCCAGATTTTGAAAAACGCGCTCGCGAGGCCCACGAGGCTGCGGTCCGGGAACTGATTCGCGTACTGAAGCATGTACAGCAGGCGCGCGCCGACGATGCCGGTGACGAACAGCCAGATGACCATGTCTTGGAAGCGCTCGGGCGCGAGACCCGTGAGCTTCTTCGCGCGGTGCGCGCCCCAGAGCGTGACCGACGCGAACACGAGGAACAACATGGCCCCGAACCCGTACAGCGGCACGCCGTCCGGCGGGAACCAGCTCTTGAAGATCGGTAGCGTTACCAGCACTTGTTGCATGTGTTGCCCAATGAAAAGTTCGAAATGAAAAGTTCAAAATGAAGAGGCGCTTGCCCTCCGTGCCTTTTTCATTTTTCCTTTTGCATTTTTCACTGTTAAGGGACCGGCAGCTTGTCCAGCACCTGCTTCACGAGCGCCTCGGGGCGCAGGTCTTCGGCTTCCGCCTCGAACGAGATCACGAGCCGGTGCCGCAGCACGTCCGGGGCCACCTGTTTCACATCTTCCGGCGTCACGTACCCGCGGCCCGCAAGGAAGGCGTGCGCTTTGGACGCCCGCAACAGCGAGATCGCGGCCCGCGTGCTCGCGCCCAACTGAATCAGCCCGCCCAACTCCAACCCGTACTCGGACGGCTTCCGCGTCGCGCGGATCACGTCGATCAGGTACTCTTTCACCTTCGCGTCCGTGTATACCGCGTCGGCCGCGTTCCGCAACGCCTCCAACTCCGCGGCGCTCAGCACCGGCGACACGTCCGCGGTCGCGCCCGGGCTGCCCATGCGGTCCAGCACCGCGAGTTCGTCCGCGCGCGACGGGTAGTCGATCACCACTTTCAACATGAAGCGATCCACCTGCGCTTCCGGCAGCGGGTACGTGCCCTCTTGCTCAATGGGGTTCTGGGTGGCGAGTACGAAGAACGGCCGCGGGAGCCGGAGCGTGTGTTCGCCAATGGTCACTTGGCGCTCGGCCATCGCTTCGAGTAGCGCGCTTTGCACCTTCGCCGGGGCGCGGTTGATTTCGTCCGCGAGTACCACGTTGGCGAACACCGGGCCTTGCTTCACGCTGAACTCACCGGTGCGCGGGTTGTAGATTTGCGTGCCGATGACGTCCGCGGGCAGCAGGTCCGGCGTGAACTGCACGCGACTGAACTTGAGCGCCAGCGCCCCGGCGACGGCGCGCACCGCGAGCGTCTTCGCGAGGCCCGGCACGCCCTCGAGCAGAACGTGCCCGTCGGAAAGAAGCCCGATGAGAAGCCCGTCGATCAGTTTCCGTTGGCCGACCAACACGCCTTCGACGGCGCGGTAGAACGGGTCCAACTTGGCACGCAGTTTCGCCACGGTCGCCGGGTCGGTCATGTCGCGCTCGCGGGTCGCGGGTTTCTCCCTCCATGATACGAAGCGACGCGAAGGGCCGTGCGCGCCGGTTGTAACGGTTCGGCAAACTGGCAACTGTGGGCGAATTGGCTGCGCGCCGCCCACATCCGCCCTACATCTGTACTCAACCGAACTCGTTCGCACTCTCGAGGGTCAATATGTCACGCTTCGCGCTCTCGCGCACGGTCGCCGCCGGCGCGCTGTTCGCGCTCGCGTCGGCGCTCGCCGCGCCCGCTGCCGCACAGCCCAAAGCGCCGGCCGCGGCTCCCGGCAAGAAGGTACTCACCGCCGCCGAGTACGACATCTGGAACTTCGCCAACGGCGTCACGTTTTCGCGCGACGGGCGGTACGCGACCTACCTCGTCGGGCGCGAAGGGCAGGACGGCGAAGCCGTGGTACGGAACGTGGCGACCGGCAAAGAGTACCGCTTCAAGCGCGGCCCGGTGGCACCGCCGACACCGCCGCAGACCCCGACTTCGCCCAACCGTGAGGCCACTCAGTTCACCCCGGACGGCAAGCGCGCGCTCGTGCTGATTACGCCCACGAAGGCCGAAATGGCAAAGGCGAAAGCGGACAAGTTGAAGGCCGACGAGGTGCCGAAGCCGGCGCTCGCGGTAATCGACCTCGCGACCGGCACCGAAGTCGGGCGCATCAGCGGCGTCGGTGCGTTCCAAGTGGCAGGTGAGGGCGCGGGGTTCGTCGTGTACCGCAACGCCGCCGCGCCGACCGAATTCGACGGGACGAAGGGCGGTACCGGCACCGGCGCCCCGCCGAGCGGCAAATTCCCCGGTAAGGGGAAGCGCCCGGAACCGCCCACCGGCACCGGCAGCGGCGCGCCCGCGGCCCCGAAGACCGGTTCGGACTTGCTCATTCGCGATCTCACGAGCAGCGTCGCCCGCACCATTCCCGACGTAACCGACTACAGCCTGACGAACGACGAGCAGGCGCTCGTGTACATCGCGGCCGGGATAGCCGACACGAAGAACGGCGTCTTCACCCTGAACCCGCGGTTCGGCACCGCGCCCACCGCGATCAAGTCAGGCCCCGGTCGCTATTCGGGCCTCGTGTGGGACGAGAAGCAAACGAAGCTCGCGTTCTTCTACGACGACAGCAGCGTGCCCGCGGACAACGTCGCACCCGCCCCGCGCCCCGTTGGCGGCACCGCGCCGGCGAGCGCGCCGCCGGTCCCCGCGAAGTGGAACGTGTTCGTTTGGGAGCGCCAAGGCGGGAGCGCGACGAAAGTGTTCGGCCCGGACGCGCCCGGCATGCGCAAGGGGTGGAAGATCAGCACCACCGGTATGAACTTCTCGAAGGACGGCACGAAACTGTACGTCTCCGCGGCCCCGGAGCGCGCGCCGCAAGCCGCACCCGCGCCGCCGGACGAGATTCAACTCGACATCTGGCACTACAAAGACGGCCCACTGCAAACGATGCAGAAGCTCACCGCGGCGGCCGACCGCAACAAGAGCTACGGCGGCGTCATTCTGCTCGACAAGAAAACGTACCGGCAGCTTTCGGACGAAACCGTTACCGTGGCGAACCCGGACACCGGCGATTGGGCGCTGGCGAGCGATGACCGCAAGTACCGGTTCATGATCGGCTACGAAACCCCGCTTCCCCGCGACCTGAGCCTTGTGAACGTGCGCACCGGCGAAACCAAACCGCTCGCCGCCGCGGTGCAAACCGGTTACGCCCTCACGAGCACCGGGAAGTACCTCATCGGCTTCGACGGCAAGGACTGGCAGACGATCTCGGTGCCGGACGGCAAGAAGGCGAACCTCACTGCCAAACTCGGTGTGAAGTTCGTCAACGAGGATCACGACACGCCGACCGTCGCCCCGCCCTATGGACCGGCGCAACCGACGACTGACGGCACCTTCGTGCTCCTCCGCGACCGCTTCGACATCTGGAAAGTGGCGCTCGACGGCAGTTCGGCCGAAAACCTCACAAAGGTCGGGCGCGCGCGGGGCATCGAGTTCACGATCGCGCGCCCGCGGGTCGCCGAGGACCGCACGCCGGAGCGCGAAATCGATCTCAGCAAGCCGCTGCTGCTGAGCGCGGAAGCCCAAAGCACCCGCGACACCGGGTTCTACCGACTCGAACCGGGCGGCGCGCCGCAGTTGCTCATCATGGGAGCGCGTAAGTACACCGCGCTGTTGAAGGCCAAAGACACAGGCGCCTGTCTGCTCACCGTGCAGAGTTTCGCGCATTACCCGGACTACTACGTCGCCGGTGCGGACTTCCACGAACTGAAGCGCGTGTCCGACTTGAACCCGCAGGTGACGGAGTACAACTGGGGCCGCGCCGAGTTGGTGAACTACAAGAGTTCGGACGGCGTGCCGCTGCAAGGCGTCTTGGTGAAGCCGGAGAACTTCGACCCCACCAAGAAGTACCCGATGATCGTGTACATCTACGAGCGGCTCTCCGACAACCTCCATCAGTTCCGCGCTCCCACCGTGACCCGCGGGCAGGTGATTAACCCCACGATCTACGCGAGCAACGGGTACTTGGTGCTCATGCCGGACATCGCGTACACCGTCGGCGCTCCGGGGCCGAGCGCCATCAAGTGCGTGCTGCCCGCGATTCAGTCGATCGTTGATAAAGGCTGTGTAGACGAAAAGGCGATCGGCATTAACGGCCAATCGTGGGGCGGTTACCAGATCGCGTACATGATTACGCAGACGAACCGGTTCAAGGCCGCCGTCGCCGGCGCACCGGTGGCGAACATGTTCAGCGCCTACGGCGGAATTCGCTGGGGTTCCGGCCTTCCGCGGCAGTTCCAGTACGAGCACGGGCAGAGCCGCATCGGCGCGACGCCGTGGGAGGCCCCGCTGAAGTACATGGAGAATTCCCCGATCTTCATGGCCGACCGCGTGAACACGCCGCTGATGATGATTCACAACGATCAGGACGACGCGGTGCCGTGGTACCAAGGCATCGAATACTATTTGGCTCTGCGCCGGCTGGGGAAAGAAGTGTACATGCTCAACTACAACGGCGAGCTGCACAACCTCACGAAACGGGCGACGGCCCGCGACTTCGCGGCGCGCATGTTCCAGTTCTTCGAGCACCACTTGAAGGGCAAGCCCGCGCCGGAGTGGATGGAGAAGGGCGTACCGTTCCTCGAGCGCGAGAAGGAGAAGGAGCAGTTCAAGACGAAGTGAGCGCACCGGCGGGCGAGCGGCACGCGAGCGGCACGCGAGCGGCACGCGAGCGGCACGCGAGCGGCACGCGAGCGGCACGCGCCCGCCGGCCTCACGCCACCGGTTGCGGGGCCAGCGCGGCGCGCACGGCGGTGACCAAGTCTTGGGGCCGGTAGGGTTTACTCAAGAGGCCGATCGCGCCGTCCACACTCGCGAGGTCTTCGGCCGAGAAACCGGTGGAGAACAGGACGCGGGCCGCGGGGTCGATGTCCAAGATGTGCCGCAGCGCGTCGCGCCCGGACATGCGCGGCATGGTCACGTCGAGCACCACGAGGTCGATTTCGGCGCGCTGCCGCTCGAACGTTTCCACGGCTTCCACACCGTCTTCGGCGGTGAGCACGCGGTAGCCGGCGCGGGTGAGGATCGCGCGCCCGAGGTCGCGCACCATGGACTCGTCGTCCACCAGCAGCACGGTGCGGGTGCGCACCGTGGAGCGCGGTGCGGGGACCGGGTCAATGGCGGTCGGCGCGTTCGGGATCGGCGTGGCGTCCACCGCCGCGGTCACGTCGGCGACCGGAATGTACAGATCGAACCGCGTCCCCGCGCCGAGTTCGGTGTGGATCTCGATCCACCCGCGGTGCTGCTTCACGATCCCCTGCACCATCGGCAGGCCCAGCCCGGTGCCCTTGCCGACGCCCTTCGTGGTGAAGAACGGCTCGAACAGGCGCGCGAGTACGTCCGGCGTCATGCCGGTCCCGGTGTCGGCGACCGTCAGGCGCACGTACGCCCCCGGCGCGAAATCGTCCCAACCCGGCGGGTAGGCGTCGGAGGCGCGGCGCACCACCGGTTCGGCCGACAGCGCGAGCGCGCCGCCCCGGGGCATCGCGTCGCGCGCGTTCAGGCACAGGTTGAGCACGGCTTGGGTGAGCAACCCGTGATCGGCCCACAGCAGCGGGCAGTGCCCGGTGGGCGCGACGTCCAGCAAAATGCGCGGGTCCAGCGTCGCGCGGAGCAGCGCGAGCACCTCATCGAATACCGCGCCCGAGGGCACCGCGGCGAACACCAGTTGGTTGCGCCGCGCGTAGCCGAGCAGTTGGCGCGTCAGTTCGGCGGCGCGGATCGCGGCCTGTTCGGCCACCGCCAAAAGGGCGCGGTTCGGATCGCCCTCTGGCAGCTCCACGAGATCCAAGTTGCCCAACACCGCGGTGAGCAAATTGTTGAAGTCGTGCGCCACCCCGCCGGCCATCTGGCCCACGGCATCCATCCGCTGCGCTTGGCGCAGTTGGTCCTCGAGTTGCTTGCGCTCGGTCACGTTCAGCGACACGCCGAGGCCGTACTCGTAGGCACCGGTCTGGGTGCGCACGGCGGCGAACGACAGTTCGGTCCAAACGATCTCGCCGTCGGGCCGGACGTACCGCTTAGAGAGCGTGAACCGGTCGCGGCGCCCGGCGCGCACGTCGGCCAGCAGCGGCGCTTGCGTGGCCCAGTCGTCCGGGTGGGTCACGTCGGCCGGAGTCAGTTCCAGCAGTTCATCGACGGAGCGCCCCACCATGGTGGCGAACGCCGGGTTGCAGGCGACGAACCGGCCGTTCGGGTCCGTCAGCGACACGCCCGCGCTGGCGTTCTCGAACATGCCGCGGAACAGACCCTCACTGCGCCGCAGTTCGACCTCGGCCTGTCGGCGCGCGGTCACGTCGGTAACGAGCGCGAGCCGCACGGCACGGCCGTCGAGATTCAGAGTAAACGTGTTCACGTCGACGTCGAGGATCGTACCGTCGCGGGTGACGTGCCGCCGCGCCGCGGGCGGGCCGTCCGGCAGCCCGGTGTCGCCCAGCGCGTGGAACGGCGAGGGCGTGTCGTCCGCCGGGCGGATGTCGTGCATCGTCATCCGCAGGAACTCGTCGCGCGAGTACCCGTACTTGCGCACCGTGGCCTCGTTCACCGACAGAATCTGGTAGGTCTGCGCGTCGTACGCGAACACCGGGTTCGGGATCGCGCGGTACAGTTGGCGGTACCGCTTCTCGCTGCGCCGCAGGGCGTCTTGGGCGATCTTGAGCGCCGAGATGTCCACGGCAACGGTCACGACGCCCCGCGCGCCGCCCGGTTCGCTGTCGATACCGTCGGGCATCCACAGCGGGGCCTTACTGGTGAGCCACGGGTGCTTCACGCCGCCCGGCCCCGGGTACTCGGTCTCGAACTGCACCGGCTGCGCGGTGGCGATGACCTCGCGGTCGCGAGCGGAGGTGCGCTTCCCGTGCTCCGCGTCGGTCAACTCGGTCGCGGTGCGCCCCACGGCCTCGTCCGGGGCGATGTTCAGCAGGTCTGCCTGATACTGGTTCATTACGAGGTAGCGCCCGTCGCGGTCCTTCGCGCTAATCGGACCGGGGAACGCGTCGATGATCGCGCGCAGCAACTGGCTGGTGTGCTTGGCCCGGCGCTCGGCCGTCTTGCGCCGGTCGATGTCGCGCTGCAGGATCAGCCAGTGCGACACGCCGCCGGTGGTGCCGGGCACCGGAATCGCGCTCAGTTCCACCCAGTACGGGACGCCGTCCTTGCGGTAGTTCCGCAACTCGAGCCGCACCGGTACGCCGGTGTCGAGAGCGGTGCGCAGTTTGGACAGGGCGACCGGGTCCGAATCGTTCCCGCCGAGCAGGTGCAGCGACCGGCCGAGCAGTTCCTCGCGGGAGTACCCGGTGAGGGTGCAGAGCGCGTCGTTCACGTACATCACCGCTCGCCCCGGCTTACCGGACGCCCCGGATCGAGCGTCCAGAATGGCGACCGCGTCGTGCGCGTGAATGAGAGCCGATTCGAGCAACCGCGTGCGCGAGTCGCTCCAGCGGGGCAGCGTGTCGGTGGTCGGACCGTCCGGCGGGAACTGGCGCACCGGCCGCGGCGGCAGCGGCGCGCGGCGGCGCACCAGAGCCGCCGCGCCCACGGGAACCGCTGCGGCGACCGCCGCCCACACGGGTCCGACGCGCGCGGCCGCGTACGCGCCGCCGGCCGCAACGGTCGCGAGCAACGCGAACATCAGGTAAGGGCGCGCTGTTGTCACTTCAAAGTTGGGGCTAGTTGGAGCCGTGCTTGGCCCGGGCGCTGCCAGATTATCCTACCGTAACATAAGTCGCCTTTGCCCGGCGCGCCGATCGCGCCGATTTTTTCACTCGGCCGGACCAATCGGAAGCGCCACACTCGTGCTGCGGCGCGAAGAAATCGCGCCGGGGTAAAAGCGGCGTTGTCCCGAGCCAACCGCGGCGGTTCGTTCTAGGAATATGGGCCATCGCAACCTGACCGAAACCGTCGCCGATCTGGAACGGGCGCGCCAACTCGTGCGCGTCGGAACCGAGATCGACCCGCGCCTCGAAGCCGCCGAAATCCACCGCCGGGTGTACGCCGCCGGCGGGCCGGCGCTACTCTTCGAGCGGGTGAAGGGCACCGCGTTCCCGATGGTGTCCAACCTGTTCGGCACCCTCGACCGCGCGAAGTTTTTGTTCCGCGACGCGCTCGAGGGCGTGCGCAAGCTCGTGGAGCTCAAGACCGACCCGGCGAACCTGATGAAGCGCCCGTGGCGGTACTGGAACGTGCCGCTTCTCGCGTGGAAGTTGCTCCCGAAGTTCGTGCGCTCCGGGCCGATCCTGAAACACGCCACCACCACCGCCGCGCTGCCACAACTGAAGTGCTGGCCGCGCGACGGCGGTGCGTTCGTGACGCTCCCGCAGGTGTACACCGAAGACCCGAACAAGCCCGGGTGGATGAAGTCCAACCTCGGCATGTACCGCGTGCAGTTTTCCGGCAACGAGTACGCCCCGAACGAAGTGGGGCTGCACTACCAGATTCACCGCGGCATCGGGGCGCACCACGCGACGGCCGCGCGGCGCGGCGAGCGGCTGCGCGTGAACGTGATCGTGGGCGGCCCGCCGGCGCTGGCGGTGGCCGCCGTGATGCCGCTACCCGAAGGGCTGCCGGAACTGGCGTTCGCGGGCGCACTCGGCGGACGGCGCTTGGCACTCACGCGCCCGACCGAGACGCGCCTGCCGATGCCTGCGGAAGCGGACTTCGTTCTCAGCGGCTACATCGACCCTTCGCGCACGAAACCCGAAGGGCCGTTCGGCGACCACCTCGGCTACTACAGTCTCACGCACGAGTTCCCCGTGATGACGGTGGACACCGTGTACCACCGGCCGGGCGCGATCTGGCCGTTCACGGTCGTCGGTCGGCCGCCGCAGGAAGACACCACCTTCGGCGAACTGATTCACGAACTCACGGGGCCGGTGATTCCCACCGTGATCCCGGGGCTGCACGCGGTCCACGCGGTCGATGCCGCGGGCGTCCACCCGCTGCTGCTCGCCGTCGGTTCGGAGCGCTATGTGCCCTACGCGCAGCGCCGCAAACCGCAAGAGTTGCTCACGCTCGCCAACGCGGTACTCGGTCAGGGGCAGTTGTCGTTGGCGAAATACCTGTTCATCGTGGCGAAGGAGGACGCGCCGGACCTCGACATCCACGACATCGGCGCGTTCTTCCGGCACGTTCTGGAGCGGTTCGACCCGGAAACCGATCTGCACTTCCACACGCGCACGACAATCGACACGCTCGACTACTCCGCCGGGATGGGCCTGAACGCGGGCAGCAAACTCGTGATCGCCGCGGCCGGCCCGAAGCGCCGCGAACTCGGCACGCAAGTACCGCCGGAGCTCCCGCTGCCAGAAGGCTTCGGCGACCCGCGCGTGGCGCTCCCGGGAGTGTTGGCTGTCCGCGGGCCGCGAGTTGGGGCGAGCGAAGACGGAGACATCGCGCGCCTGTGCGAAGCCCTTTCCACTTGCCCCGCGCCCCTCGCCCCTTTCCCCTTGATCGTGGTAGCGGACGATTCCGAGTTCGTATCGCGCACGCTGAACAACTTCCTGTGGGCGGTGTTCACGCGCTCCGACCCCGCGACGCACGTGTTCGGCGTCGATTCGTTCACGGAGCGCAAGCACTGGGGCTGCAAGGGGCCGGTAGTGATCGACGCGCGGCTGAAGCCGCACATGCCGCCACCGCTGGAGTGCGACCCCGCGGTGAGCAAGCGCGTGGACGCACTCTTCGCCCGCGGCGGCCCGCTACACGGGATTTGCTGATTGTTTCGTGTGGCGGCGGCGCGGTAGCATCGCGGGGCACCCACACGGAACCCCACGCATGCGCACCCTCTCCGCTCTGTTCCTCTGCGCGGCTTTTGCCGTCGCCGCCGACCCCGCGAAGAACGAACCCGCGATCGAACAGCAACCTGCCGATCCGAAAGCTGCGAAGATCGTTCTCATCGCCGGCTCGAACTTCTTCAAAGCCGGTGAGCACGAGTACGTTGCCAACTGTGCCGTGCTCGTCGATCTGCTCAAGCAGACCGCGGGCGTCGCCCCGGTGCTCGCGGTCGATTGGCCGAAGAAGCCCGAAACGTTCGACGGCGCGAAGGCCGTTGTGTTCCTCTTCGACGGGGCCGAGAAGCACCAACTGCTGAAAGAGAACCGCATCCCGGCGTTCCAGAAACTCGTGGACGCGAAGGTCGGCCTCGTGCAGTTGCACCAGACCGTGGAGTACAACAAGGATTTCACACAGAAGGCGATTTCGTGGTCCGGCGGCGCGTGGGAGAAGGGCAAGGGCGCTCGCGCGCACTGGGTGCAGCAGTTCGACACGTTCCCGGACCACGCGATCTTCACCGGCGTGAAGCCGTTCAAACTGGACGACGGCTGGATCTACAAGAACACGTTCGTCGCGGGGATGAATGGCGTCGCGCCGCTGCTCCGCACTTGGAACCCGAAGGCGACCGACAAGCCGACCGGCGCGCAAGACGTGATCGCGTGGGCCTATGAGCGCCCCGAAGGCGGGCGCTCGTTCACGTTCACCGGGGCGCACCTGCACTCGAGCTTCGCCGAAGAGGGCTACCGCCGGTTCCTCGTGAACGGCATCCTGTGGGCCGCCGGCGTGGACGTGCCGAAGTCCGGCGCGAAGGTGGACTTGGACGCGAGCGACCTCCCGAAGTACCTCAAGCCACCGCCCGCCCCGAAGAAGAAGTAAGTGTTTCGCCGCACGATGAACGCCGACAAAGACACGATCAGAGAAGACAGAAGAGTTTTGGACGGGATCACAGGATGAAGAGGATACAGACAGTTCAAGAACGATTGTCTTCAACCCTCTGTATCCTCTTCATCCTGTAATCCTGTCGAAACTGTCTTTCGCCTTTGTTCGATCGTGCCTTCATCGACGTTCATCGTGCGGCGAAAATACTGTGCGCTTGTGCCGCGGTGCGGGTGGGCCGATAATGGCGTCACCCGCGGAGGGCCTCTCCATGCTGTTCGTCGGCGACCGCGCCGCCCGCACTTGCGCCGGCCCGCACCGGCGCGCGTTCTTGCAAGTCGGCGCGTCCACCGTTCTCGGGCTGTCGCTCGGCGACTTGCTGAAAGCGCGCGCGAGTGGCGCGCCCGCGGGGAAGGCGCGCGCGGTCATCCTGCTGTGGCTGTGGGGCGGACCGAGTCAGCTCGACACCTTCGACCCCAAGCCGCACGCGCCGCTCGACTATCGCGGGCCGTTCGGCACCACCCCCACGCGCATTCCCGGCGTGCGGTTCGGCGAACTGTTCCCGCTGCTCGCGAAGTGCTCCGATTCGTTCTCGGTGGTGCGCACCCTCACGTCGCAATCGAACGATCACGGCATCGCGGGCACCATCGGGCTGACCGGCAGCGGCGCGGGCGGCATCGGGTTGGACGGCAAGCCGCTCCCCGGTTCGCCTCGGCCCGCTCTCGGCTCCATCGTGGCGAAGGCTGTGTCAGGGGCGAGGGGCGAGGGGCGAGGGGCGAGTACGACCGGGGTTCACCCGTTCTGCGTGATCGGCGGCAAGTTGCATCAGGGGAAGAAAGCGATCATCGGCGAGGGCGGCGGCGCGCTCGGCGCGGCCTACGACCCGTTCCGCCTCGTGTACGACCCCGCGACCGGGACAAAAGTGCCGGCGCTCCAACTGCCGAAGGAACTCACGCCGGAGCGCATGAGCGACCGGCAGCAGTTGCTCGCGGCGCTCGGCGCAGCAGACCGCGCCGCGAGCGAAGCGGGCGCGACCGGCAAGTTCGACGCGTACCGCGGGCGCGCGCTCGCGATGCTCACGTCGCCGACCGCCGCGAACAGTTTCGATCTTTCAAAAGAAACCGACGCAACGAAAGACGCCTACGGCCGCACGCGGTTCGGCCAAAGTTGCTTGCTCGCGCGCCGGCTGGTGGAGAACGGCGTGCCGTTCGTGCAGGTGAACTGGAGCGACCACGTCGAAGCCGAAGAGGACAGCGGCGACGGCGGCTGGGACCACCACTACCGCAACTTCCAGATCATGCAGGACCGGCACGCGCCGTGGCTCGACCAAGCCGCGAGCGCGCTGCTCGCGGACCTGAAGGCGCGCGGCCTTTTGGAAAGCACGCTCGTGATCGCGGTGGGCGAGTTCGGCCGCGAGCCGAAGGTGAACGACAAGGCCGGGCGCGAGCACTGGCCCGGGTGCTACTCGGCGCTCGTGGCCGGCGGCGGGGTGAAGGGCGGGCGGTTCGTGGGCACCAGCGACGCGAAGGCCGCGAAGCCCGCCGACACGCCGCTTTCGCCCGCCGACCTGAACGCGACCGTGCTCGACGCCGTCGGCCTGACGAGCGAGCAAATCACCGGGCTGGGCCTCACGCCCACCGGCCGCGTCATTGAGGAACTGTTCTAACGACAGTTCACCACAGAGGACGCAGAGGCGAACCGATGTTTACGAACGCCCGCTTGCTGCTCGCCCTCGTGTGTCTGCCACTCGGCGGTCTCCGCGGTCTCGCTGCGGAACCGGTGCGCCTCACCGCCGACGGCAGTTTCAAGCAGAACGTGCAGTGGTCGCCGGACGGCGCAACGCTCCTGTTCACGCGCATTCACGAAGGCAAAATGGCGCTGTGGACGATGCCCGCGAAGGTCGGGGGCGAGATGAAGCGCCTTCTGCCCGAACACAAAGAGCCGCACTTCGACGGGCACTACTCGCCGGACGGCAAGCGCGTCGTGTACGTGTACGACCGGCTCGAAGGGACCGACGGCAAACTCAGCATCAAAGTGTGCAACGCGGACGGCACCGACGACCAAACGCTCGTGCCGCACAAGGCGTTCGAGGAGTCGCCGCGGTTCGCGCCGGACGGCAAGAGCGTGCTGTGGGTTTCGACCCGCGACAAGAACCCGGACCTGTACACCGTGACCGCGGACGGGAAGAACGAGAAGCGTCTCACCAACGACCCGGCCTACGACCTGCACCCGGCGTGGGCACCGGACGGCAAGACGATCGCGTTCGCCAGCGGCCGCAGCGGGCGACAGAAGGTTCATGTGATGCCGGCCGACGGCGGGAAGGCGACGAAGCTCACCGACGGCGAGTTCCTCGACGCGTGGCCGGTGTGGCGGCCGAACGGGAAGCAACTCGCGTTCGTGTCGAACCGCACCGGGAACTACGACGTGTTCGTGTGCAACGCCGACGGCACGAACGTGCGGAACCTGACCGACCACCGCGCTCAAGACACCTCGCCCGCGTGGTCGCCCGACGGCAAGAAGCTCGCGTTCGTCTCGACGCGCGCCGGCGGGAGCGACATCTTCGTGATCGAAGTGAAGTAACTCGGCGAGCGACGCGCACGAGCGCGCCGCTCGCCCGACACAATCTTACCAGTTGCTCGGAAGCACTTGGCCGTCGTACGGGTCGCAGGCCAGTACCCACGTCGCGTAGGGGGTACTCGGATTCACGCCGCGCACGCTGCCGTCGCACATCGACACTTGGATGCCGCCGGCCGACATGCCCTGCGCGACGCGGTCGTCGGCGATGCTCGGTTGCGGCTTGATCTGGAACGGGACCACGACTTGCGCATTCGGGAGCACGAGGACGTGGCTCGCGGTCGTACCGTACCACGGGTGCGAGCCGGCAAGGTGCGAGATCGTGGTGGTGGGAGCGGTGCCGTAGGAAACAGCGGTCGCACCGGTCGGGGCCACGGTGATGGCGTACCGTTCCATCAGGGCGACGGTGTTCGAGGTGCCGTCGCCGGGGGCGTTCATGTTGTACAGGCGCACGAAGGTGCCGCTCACCGGCGGCATCGCCGCGGCGTTGGCCGCGTAGCTGGTCAGGGCCGTCGTGCCGTTGTTCGTGGTGTCCGACGGGCACACGTAGGTCTTGATGTTGGCCGTGAACGCGTTCGTGCGGAACACGTTGTCTTGTTCGATGTAGGGTAGCAGGTGCCACGTCCACGGACGAACCGGGTCGCTCGTGGTGACGGTTTGGCTCAGCGGCCCGAACCCGGAGCAGAACCGGCTCTGGTTCGTATCGGCGAGGCCGTGCAGGGCGAGCGTCATCTGTTTGAGGTTGTTCTGGCTCTGCGAGCGGGCGGCGGCCTCGCGCACTTTTTGCACGGCCGGCAGCAGAAGCCCGATGAGGATCGCGATAATCGCGATTACCACCAGCAATTCAATCAGCGTGAACGCGCGACGGGCGCGCGGGAACCCCAAAAACGCCATCGGTGCGAACTCCAGCGGAATGTGAAAAAGAGTACAGCCGGCGCGAGCGCCGGGAACTGCCGAGTCGAGTCGAGGGGCCGCGGGGAGATGCGGGAGCGAGTCCTCACGAAACCTTCACAGCAACGCGGATGCCGTTCGCGCAATTCGGAACGGATTGTGTGCGGGCCGCAGAAAAGCAAGCACGCGGCGCGCTGCGCCTCTGTTGAGAGCGCGCGTGAGGTGCCCAATACGTAGTGCGAGATGCGCGCGAGTTGTGCGTCGCGGGGTTACTGTGCGGGCCGAAACGAGTTGTACAGGCGGCGCGCCGCGGCGCTCTTCCCGGTGATTCCGCGGCCCTCAACACCGAGAGTGTACACGCGCGGTTTCGGCCCGCTGTCCACCAGTACCAGCCACACGGCGGCCGCGCCGCGCGGCGTGGTCATCTCCAGTTCGACGCCCCACGCGGCGTTCAGTCGAACCGGGACCTCGCTCGTAACGGTGCCGCCGAGGCGCTGGCGCTCGCGCTCGCGCTCGGCCATCAGCGCGCCGGCACTCAGTACGCGGTCGGAGTCCTGTTTCATCTTCGCAACGAGCGCCGGGTCGAGGTCGGCGTGCGCCACCCACGCGGTCGTCTTGGAGTACCAACCGCTGACGCTGAACCGCGCGCCGGGGCCGACCGAACCGGGCGGGTTCGCGGGTACCTCTTCGGCAACTGGCGCGCCCGGCAGATCGACGGCGAACGAACCGTCTGCCGGTGCGAACGCGGACCAACTCGAATCGGCGATGTGCCCAGAACCGTAGCGGAGAGCGACAACGGTGCCGCCGGCCGCGAGTCCGCAACCCAACACCAGCGAAATCACCAACCGCGGCGAAACGCGAAACGGTTCGCGCGGTTCGCGCGGCGCTTCTGGCTTGGGTTTGGGCGGATTCGGTTCGGCGTCGTCGAGCGAAAGCACTTCGGGCGGCGCTTGCGCAGCGGGCGGCGCAGCGGGCGCGGACACCGGTAGCGCCGCGACAACCGCTTTGCACCACGGGCACGGCGTCAGCCGGCCGAGCGTAGCCTCGGGCACCTGAAACGGCTTGCCGCAACTGGTGCAACTGACCGGAACGAACATGAGCGCGCCCGTGTGTGCGGCGCGTGCGCGCCGGGTAACGTGCGTTATACGGGCACGCACCGCTCGGCGCGAATCCGCGCCTCACGCCAACTTGAACAACTTCGTGGCGGTGCCGCCGAACACGCGCGCGCGGTCGGCGTCGGTGAGGTGCGCGAGCAGACCGGCCACGCGGGCGCGCTCCGCCTTGTAGCTCGCACCGGTCGCTGTGCCACTGTACCCGCCGCCGTACATCAGGCGCTCCGCACCGTAGGCCTTCGTCAGCGCTTTCACCACCGTCTGCGGGTCGCGGTGCGGGTACGCCTTCTCCGTCGGCACACTGGAGAGCTTCATCGTCACGTTCGGGAACTTCGCCCACTCGATCACGCGCGCGTGTTCCTTCTCGGTGCCCTGAAACGGCCGACCCAAGTGGTCGATCAGTACCGGTGTGTCTTTGAACTCTTTGATGAGCAGCTCGAAACCCTCCGCGTACCGGGGTTCGAAGTGCAACTGCACCGCGAGACCCGCGTCCGCGTACAGCTTCCACAAGGCGCGCAGTTCCGGCTTGCCGAACGGCGGCAGGCGGTCTTCGACGTAGGCGTGGACGCGCCCCGCGACCAGAGGCGCGGCCTTCGCGAGTGCGGTCAGTTTCTCGGCGTTCCCGGCGCGCCCGGCGAAGAACAGGCACGTGCCCTTCAACTTGCCCTTGCCGACCTTCAGGCAGTGTTCGAGGTACGAATGGTCGTCTTGTTATGGTCAGGAGAAGTATACTTCACGTCAACCTCTAGCTTTACGTCGAGGATCGGCGGGAAGTAGTGCTTGGCGTCCGTGTCCCAGAACACCCAGATTTTGACGCCTAGCGTGTCGAGAAGGCTGCGGAAGTTCTCTTTCGTCATGTGAATCTGCGGGCGGGCGTTCGTGCCTGTCTGAATCCGGTACTTCCCCCCTTCATCCCGTTTCACTTCCCGGCCGTCGAGTTCGGCTTTGCCCTTCTTTAACTGGCGGTCGATGTCCTTGCGTTCGTCCGTCGTCGGCTTGAACTTTTCCCAGAGGTCTTCAGGATCGAAGGAACGGTCTTCGAGGGGAACGAGACTGTCTTTCACTTCGTTCCACCACTGCCCGAAGCCCGCCAACGCCCCTTGCTCGCCGATTGCGTCCTCTAGGGAAATGCGGCGTTCGAGTTCTTCGAGTTCGCCTTTCATGTCGAGGAGCTTTCCAGCCAAACCGGAAAGCAGTTGCTTTGGGGCTTCGAGGTAGTTGCTTTCGGCGGTGGTGATCTTCACTCGCAACGTGTCGGCTTGGGTGTCGAGGATTTCGCGGTCGGAAACCTTCTGCGTTACGGGGCGTGCTTCTGCCCGTGCGAGTAGTTCGACATCGACGTTTGCCACCAACGCCTTTTGAACCATCGGCATCAACACATCTTCCCGAATGCTCCATTGCTTACAGCCCAGATGCGGCCGTTTGCCCGGTGAAGAACAGATGTACCGCGTTCCCTTTTGATCCCGCTTGCCGCATCGAAACCGGCAGTGACCGCAGAAGACGAACCCGGAAAGCGTTCCTGCCTTTCGAGGTTGAACGTTGCGTGCGTCTTCACTTCGCCTTTTGAGCTTCTCTTGAATCGTTGCGAACGTGTCCTTGTCAACGAGTACGGGGCAGACGTTCGGAACCTGAAGATGCTCCGCGCGGTTGAAGGCTTGGCGGTTGCGTTTGCGTTGCCCGCCGATGCTGCCGATGCCCAGATACGCGGCGTTCTTCAACATGGCTTTGATGGTGTCCGCGTTCCAACCTTCGTTCCCGGTGCGTGTGCGTTGCTTCTTCTTCTGAATCGTATCCGGTGCCGGAATCTTGCGGCCGTTGAGGTCGTTTGCGATGCTCACTAGCGACACATCAGCATCTGCGAAGCGGTCGAAGATTTCCGCGACGATTGCGGCTTCCTTGTCGTTCTTCACGAGCTTCAACTTTGAACCCTTCGGACGGGCTGCCGGTTTGTTTCGCGGGATGATGGTATGCGTGCCGTCGAGGATGTAATCACGGTCGTAGCCGTAGGGAACTGCACCGTTCGGCCAGTACCCAGAGCGTAGGGCGTTGATGCGACCGGACAGGCTATCCGTTGAAAGGGTTTCCGCGAACAGTTTGCCCCCTTCGGAAAGTGCGTAGTCCTTCCAACGGCCCGAAGATTCCGCGAAGTTGAACTCGCCTTCCCTTGCCGTGTCGAGGATCAAACCCGCCGAACGAAGGATGCGGATAGCGTCCCCGCCGTCGTAGGCGTCCATGCGACCGAAGCAAGCGCGGTTCCAACACACTACGGCTTTGGCGTCGGTGCCGCTTGCGATGTCCTTCAGCATCCGTGCGAAGTGAATCCGTTTGTCTTGGTCTTTGCTGCCGCTTGCTTGATCGGTGTACGTCGAGAGGATGCTGTAGCCCTTGCGTTCGCAGTAGGCTTCGCATTCGGCCTTCTGTCGCGGGATGCTGTTTTCCTGTTCGTCGTCGCTGCTGTGGCTCTTGCGAAGGTACACGATTACGGGCGTGAGTTCGGTTTTCGGCTTGGGCGTCTTCATGGCGTCATTCCGTAGGGGTATGGTTCGGGATGACAGTTTAGACGGGTTCGGCCGGAATCGCAAGTCAGTTCGAGAGACAGCCCGTTGCGGTGCGTGTTAGTGGTGTCGCCAAAAAAAACCACGGTGCAACATGGCAATGAAGATCAAATGCAAGATGAAATGCCGATTCGCGTCACTGGCCCCGATTCGTTTGATTCTGACTCCGAGTTTCACGGTCGGGTGGCAACTGGTGCTG
>Ga0169931_10001173_pt1 | contig 43180 bp, 29 predicted proteins | sample Kivu_15m_20L_FD_129675 | JGI IMG/M metagenome (GOLD analysis project Ga0169931, IMG submission 129675) | Freshwater microbial communities from Lake Kivu, Western Province, Rwanda to study Microbial Dark Matter (Phase II) - Kivu_15m_20L... | ecosystem: Environmental > Aquatic > Freshwater > Lake... | reverse complement strand
GCATTGCCAGCAGAAGACGCATTGCCAGCAGAAGACGCATTGCCAGCAGAGGCAGGACTACCAGTAGAACGGGGACTACCAGTAGAACTCGGTTTATCAGCAGACACGGGGGAAGTTTGGGCCCATAGAGAAGATCCGGCGATCACCCCTATCCATACGCTTAGCATCGCGAGCCGTAGACCTTCGCGCTTTAGAGGACTGAGCAAAGTACTACAGAGCATATTCATAAAATTTCTCGAAATCCGATTGGGACACAGAGATGGGATTGAATGTTCCGGTCCACTGTTTCATCGCATCGATTGCCAGATCGGCGATATTTGCGGATGCGATTCCGAGCGGTTCCATCGTGGTATGCAAACCAGCCTGCTTGACCCAAACTGTTACCACATCGGCCAATCGCAGGGAGGCTTCACCTGGCGGAAGTGGTCCTAATTCGGGCTGAATATCGCGGAGCAATTCGGCATACCAGGCATCGCATTGTTGGCCATTGAATCGAATAATATGGGGGAGCATCACACCGACAGCTTGTCCGTGCGTAACGCCGAACTGGGCGGTCAGTGGATTGGCGGCGGCATGAGCCGCTCCGAGCATGGATGCTTCGATGGCCATACCCGCCAATGCTGCCCCGAGCTGCATACCGCTTCGCGCTTCCAGGTCCAGCGGTTGTTTCAGAACGCGAGAAAAACTTTTGGCCAGATGTCTCCAAGCTTCGCGCGAGAAGCAGACACTCATTGTATTTCGGCGTTTGGTCACATAAGTTTCCAAAGCATGCGATATCGCATCGATGCCAGTCAATGCGGTGACTCGTTCGGGCTGAGTGACCGTGAGCTCCGGATCGAGCAGCGCGACTTTACACGCTGCTTTAGGATCACCGCACGCCATCTTCACGTGAGTCACTGCATCAGAGATCAGCGCGAACGCTTGAGCTTCACTCCCCGTTCCTGCCGTGGTAGGGATAGCGATCAGCGGCAACATCGGTCGATGGGCTTTGCCCACACCCCAATAGTCTTGCATTTTGCCGCCGCAGCTATAGAGAAAATTGATCCCTTTAGCGCAGTCCATCGAACTTCCCCCGCCAAGTCCAACCAAGAGATCCGGGGCAAATTCTTTAGCTGCGACGACTCCAGCATCCACTTGTTCGGTGCTCGGATTTTCGCGAAAGTCATGGAAGGCGGCTACATCCATTTTGGCAGACAGCAAACTGTCGACGGCTCGCTGGAAATGTCCCGCGGCAACAACGCCCGCATCGCTGATAACTAGAACTTTTGTCCCCCCGCACTCGCGAGCCAGCTCACCCAACCGCTGCAAGCTTCCTGCACCGAAGACAAATCTTGTCCGCTGTTGAAAGTCAAACTTCTGCATTGTTCTCACTCAGCTCATCAGGCAACCGTCACAGTTGCTCCGACCTGCTTGAAAAATATGGCATGTATCCAGGCATCCTGCGGTGAAGAGCCATAGACGGAAATCTCGGTAGGATCGGCCGGAAAAAAATCTCCAGACCGGCCTTCAATATACCGGATTTCCCCTGCTTTGTGAGGACTTAGGCATCCTGCTGGATGTTCGAATTTGATTTTAGGGGAGTTTTCAGCCAATCCTTGGCCCAGCGTTTCGCCTGACATACCGTTCGCCAGCAATAATACCGCAGATCGGCCAGTGGATAGCGGGCGAAAACATGCAATCTTTCGGTTAAGATCTTTTCGGCACGCATGCTTTTCTTGTAGGGTTCGTCCCCCCGCAAGAAGTCCAAAGATTTGAGACCGCGTTGGATGCCATCGTGAATGAGCAGCATATTCATTGCCATGCCGGGCGACTCCGCCCGGGATGTCGTATCGACGCCAACCTGATAGCTAAAAATCGTGGATTGCGATCGGAGTCCGAACTGAATTGCCACTGGAAAGTTGTCATAGTTCACCTGCAGCAAATGAGCTCGATCACAAGCCAAAGCTTTATCTGCGACTTGCCTCAAAAATTTGCCGAATCTTGGATCGGCAAAACAGCCAAGCTCTCCCTTGGTTTGCCAACGGGACTGATGCAACTGCGACAAATGGTTCATAAATTCTTCAATGTCCGCATGGCGTTCAACCCATTTGAACTGATAAGGACCTTCGCCTTGAAGTTGACGGAGCAAGCGTCGCGCTTTGGTGCGACGGGTCTTGGACAGTTTCGTACAATAGCTGCTCCAACCTTCGCTGAAGTCGATCCGCCAGCAACCCATCGCTTCGTCGACGTGACAAGCGTGATCCTTTTGCTGCATGGACTGCTTTAGAGCCGATATGCTCGAATTGCCTGTCCGATAACAATCGAGATCGAGCATATCCCAGGTGCCATTTTTCTCGCTTCGCCCGAGATAATGAAGATTTTCGGCAATCGCAGTCGCTACCTCTTCGGCCAGCGTCGGTTCAGCCAGGATCGACAAATATTCGCTGCAGATCGCACCATCGCCGAGAAAACGAAGCTCACGCCCCATCAATGGTGAATGGCGCAAATAGAGTGGAGCGAGCCCTAAAATATCACCGGCCGAATTTCTCGCTACCATAACACGCAATTGCATCTCAGGTGTGCGAAAACATTCCCACCAAGTCAGACACCACAGCGGATGCGTGAATACTTCGTCTCGAGCCAAGTCGGACCACTTGGATTCGATCGAGCGAACGTCATTTTCAGTGGTTAAGGTTTCTACAAAAATCTTCAAAGGGGGGACCAGGGGCCGAGGCCAGATATTGATGGGAACTTGGGGATTCGCATTCCAACTCCTTTTTCTAGCATGAAGCGAAAAGCCATTCTCGAATTTTAAAATCCTTTGCTCTGGTTCGCCCCTTCCTTTGGGGTCCGCGAGTCGATTATGCTCAGAGTATCGATTATGATGACGGTGAACCAGGTTGATCGCATTTTCTTCTGCAGAGCTTACCATGCTTCATTTCCAACTTTCCTCTTCTGGCAAAGTCGTTTCTCCATGGCTTCCGTTCGTTTGGACTCTATGCCTTCTCATGCCCTCTGCCTATTGCCAAGAGAGCAACTCCGTGGCGACGTCCAGCGATCTGAGCTGGGGCCGATTTCGCGGTCCCAATGGAACTGGAGTTCAGGCCCAAACCAAAGCCCCGATTCCTTGGCAAGGGAGCGATATTCGCTGGAAAATTGAGCTTCCTGGCAGCGGCAATAGTTCGCCGGTGGTTTGGAAAGATCGAGCCTATATCTTTACTGCCCAGCCCGATGATGCGAGCCGCGAGTTGCTGGCTATCGATCTCAAAACGGGGAGAACACTCTGGCAAAAATCGTATCCATCGGAAGCACATCCACTGCATCAACGCAGCAGCTATGCATCCAGTTCGCCGGTGGTGGACGAGAATGGCGTTTACATCGCTTGGGGTGTACCCAATCGGGTCGAAGTCCGCGGCCTAACTCACGGGGGCGATGAAATTTGGAACCGAAATTTGGGACGCTATGTCAGTCAACATGGCTTCGGGACCTCACCGATCATCGTCGATAAAAAATTGATTTTGATCAACAGCCAAGATGCCGAGGAACTTCCACCGGGTGTCGAACCAGGCACCAGCTCGATCGTTGCCCTGGAACTCAAGTCGGGCGAAACGCTGTGGGAAAACAAACGACTCACCACGCGAGTCTGCTACGGGGTTCCTTGCGTTATCCAACGAGAAGGCAAGACGCTGCTTCTCGGAGCGGGCACGCGCGAAGGCTTCTTCGCGATCGATGCGGAGAACGGAAAAACCGCATGGGAACTCCCCGCATTCGAGAAAAGAGTGGTCAGCAGTGCGGTTCTCGGCGGTGGTTTACTGATCAGCACCTGCGGTTCGGGAGGCGGTGGCAATGAACTGATCGCCATTTCCATTTTGGGTCAACCGAAAGAAGTGTACCGCATTCAGCGGGCAGCACCTTATGTTCCCACACCTGTCGTATCCGGCCCCTGGATTTTTATGTGGGCCGATAATGGAATCGTATCTTGCGCCGAAGTAAGCAGCGGAAAGCCACTGTGGCAGCAACGTATAGGAGGCAATGTTTCCAGTTCGCCAGTGATTGCCAACGATTGCTTGATCGGAATGAGCGAGGATGGTGTGGTTACCTTCCTAAAGGCAGGTCCCGAATTCGAAAAACTGGGCCAATACAATTTGGAAGATACGATCCGCAGCACTCCGGCCATCACTCCCAATGAAGTGCTTCTTCGCACCGACAAACATCTAATTTGCATCGGATCGGCGAACTAGTCTTCACACCTGGCAGTGTCGACCCCTAACAACTGCAGATAACAACTGCAGATTGAGCACCACTACGATATTTGTCCTGCAAAAAGCCCGAGTCCAACAAACTCCAGTCCAACAAACTCCAGTCCAACAAACTCGAGCAAATGCCACGAGCTGTTGCGCCTGCTCCTCCGCTCCACACGGCTCGGTGAAGAATTACTTCAGAGCGTTTTCCAGCCAAGGAATGATATCCCCTTCATAGGTCACGCCATCTTCGCCGCTGTTATCATCGGTAAAAGTCTTCTTCTTGTCACCCTCAGGACCGAAAATCATGACAGCGGGAATCGACTCAATCTCCAGTTCTCCGAAAACATCGCTATCAGGTGTGCTGCTCAAATAGTTTTTGAACTCTGCTTTCTGTTTGGTTAAAAATTCCTCGACACTGGAAACATAGGTTTCCGGTGGCTTGGACTTCAATCCAATGTAGTCCACATTGATGCTGAAACAGCGAACTTTGTCGGGATACTTTTTGGAGAGCGTCACTAAATGCGGAAACTCTTTCAGGCATGGAATGCACGATGTACTCCAGACATCCACAACCGTCCACTTACCTTTTTCGGCGGTAACCTCTTTCAAAATCTCCTCAAGACTTTTTGTCTCAACGGCGATTTTCTGTCCCTGTGCTGCATTTCCATTCTTGGCTTCATCGCTCTGAGTAGAAGTATCGGTTAGGTCCGCTGTTTCCGCTGGAGTTGTCGTTGTATTTGTGGGTACAATAGCTACGCCCAGTTGTTTATCGCTGCCGGCTGGCTTACACCCGATCAACGATACGATTACCAATATGGCGATGATTCCTGTAGAACCATTCTTACCCTGAATTGATCGCATAGTATCCCTCTCCTTCGCACGATTCAAAATCTATACTCTGACAGAACTATAATCGATAGCCGCGAATGTCCCAAACTTATTCTAACCATTCCAAGACGACTTTAGAACAACTGAATCTGCAGCGGCTAGATGAAGCGTTGCGCAACGTGCGCGAGGAACTTTTGGATCAGCGTGGTACTGCGTCGCACTGGACGGGTCAGCTTTCGACATCAGCCTTGTCTACAGCAACGGCCATCAGCGCGTTGTCTCTCATCCGCAAACAGCATGGAAAGTCCGCGTCTCCCCTTACGCCATTGATCTCTCGAGCCGCCCAGTGGCTTTATCATCATCAGAATCCGGATGGTGGTTTTGGCGATACCGATCGAAGTCACAGCAACATCGCCACCACACTTCTTGTCATTGCTGCTTGGAAAATTTGCGACTTTGAATCCAATTCCAACTTGGCTGTGTCCCAGGCATTATCCAAAGCATGGTCGTACGTCGATCGTCAAGGGAGATGGGAGGGCTTACGACGAAGGTATGGGAAAGACAAAACTTTTGTTGTTCCCATTCTCTCCAATTGCGCACTGGCTGGCTTGGTACCATGGTCCGAGGTTCCCGCATTGCCATTTGAATTAGCCGCACTGCCTCAAGCTTGGTATCGTTTCGTGAAGATGCCTGTGGTCAGCTATGCAATTCCCGCTTTAGTCGCGATTGGGCAAGCCAAGCATTATCATGCACCGACCAAGTTTTTGCCCTGGCGATGGGTGAGAGGCAGTTGTATTCAGAGCAGTCGGCGCGTGCTGCAAAAAATGCAACCGCAGAGCGGCGGTTATCTGGAAGCGGTTCCGCTGACGAGCTTTGTACTGATGAGCCTCGCTTCCATGGGCTGCCACAATCACCCTGTCGCGCTAGAAGCGATTCGTTTCTTGGTCGAAGGTGTTTTGGAGGATGGCAGTTGGCCGATCGATACAAATTTGGCGACCTGGGTCACCTCGCTCTCTATCAAGTCCCTTTCGCGAGCGGACTTGAATGACTCCATCGACGATTCAACCATTCGCTGGCTGCTGAGTTGTCAACATCGTACTCGCCATCCCTTTACGGGAGCGGACCCCGGTGGTTGGGGTTGGACCAACTTGAGCGGAGCGGTACCGGATGCCGATGATACGCCCGCAGCTCTTCTAGCGCTGCACGCCTATTGGACTCAGAAAGATGCAATCGCTCCTGACTTGCGGGCTGCGATCCTGGAGGCCGTGACACACGGTATTCGCTGGCTTTATGGACTACAAAATCGCGACGGAGGCTGGCCTACTTTCTGTCGAGGCTGGGGCACGCTCCCATTTGACCGTAGCGGTACCGATTTAACAGCCCACGCGATGCGGGCCATCGATGCATGGCTGTCGCAGACAAACCGACAGGATCGGCTGCTACCGACGGATTTATTTTCCAAAAAATCCTCCGCTTTTCGCCGCGGCTTGAACTATTTGCACAGAAAACAAAATTCCGATGGAAGCTGGCTCCCCCTCTGGTTCGGAAACCAGGACTATTCTGGTGAAGATAATCCAATTTATGGCACCTCCCGCGTCCTGCTCGCTTTGAATGAGCTAAAAGTGGCGGAAAACCTTCCCCAGATTCGAGAAATGCGTCGAAAAGGAACCGATTTCCTCAGGAAACATCAAAATGTCGATGGCGGTTGGGGGGGTGGTCCGAGCATTCCCTACGGCGTGGGCCGACAGCTTTCCCAAGACGGTTTGCTCAGTTCCGTTGAAGAATCTGCGGTTGCCCTGGAAGCTTTACTCACTTTGGAGGATACAACACTCGACGATTCCACTATAATTCGAGGTCTAAACTGGTTGAGTGAATCGATCTGCCTGGGTTATCATCGTACAAGTTGGCCGATTGGTTTTTATTTTGCCAAGCTGTGGTATTACGAGAAACTTTACCCTACGATTTTCTCCACGGCAGCCCTAGGTGCCGCCCACAGTGCGGTCCAGCGGATTGCGGTGAAAGGTCCCTAATGTATCAGCCAGCTTCCCGCCCATTTGCAGCTAAATTTTCACTGATCGCGATTCAAGGCGAAGAGTGATTTCATACGCAGGAATATTCCATTGTCCACATTGCCGCCTACCGAGACCTCTGAGATCGAAGTAACCGCCACTGCGGTTCGTCCCGAACGCACGAAGTCCCCGAAACGAAAAACGGGCCATTTGAAAATCGTACCCGAGACTCGCGAACTGCGAGAGAACCTTAAAAGCCGCTGTCGAGAAATCGCTGCAAAGCTGGACAAGGAAAATCCTTTGTCCAAAGATCAAATGGAGGTCGTCGCTCGACGACTCCTCCAAGAGATGAATCTTTCGGAAGGCTATGTCGGCTGGACGATGGTGGTGCTCAGCTCGGCGTTCTGGGAAGATCAAGTTGCCGCAGTCCCTCCGAGTCGCCGGCTGTTTCTTTTGCCGCATTGCCTCAAGCACGCAGAAGGTTGTCCGGCCGACTATGACGAATTCGGGATGAATTGCAAAAAGTGCGGCGCCTGTAGCATTGCCGACTATCGAAGCATCGCCGAGGAAATGGGCTATAAGGTTTTGGTTGCCGAAGGTTCGCCTGTGGTCCTTAAGATCATCGTCAGCGGTTACGTTGACGCTATCGTGGGCGTTGCTTGCTTGAATGTTTTGGAAAAAGCCATCGATAAAATTCTTCTCGCTGGAATTCCGTGTATGGCGGTTCCGTTGCTGTCTAGCGACTGCCGCAACACGAGCGTCGATGAAGAATGGGTTCGCGAAATGCTCACCACCGCTCATCGGCAACCCGCTCAGCAAACACGGAGCTACGTTCATTTGCTGAGAGCTTCTTCGGAAATGTTCCGCGCTCCGCTGATGGATGAACTTGTGCCCCGTCAACGAGGCATGCAATCGCTGGATTTGAAACAGAACGATCCCTTGCAGTCCATCGACCCGATCGCGGCAACCGAAGCGATCGGCATGGACTTTATTTCCAAAGGTGGCAAGTACAGCCGACCCTTCATTACACTCGCAGCCTACGATGCGATGATGGGTGGCGACGGAACACTTGCCGATGGAGCCACCACGATCAAGCAGTTTCCATTGTCCGTTTATCGTACGGCGATGAGTATCGAGATGTTCCATAAGGCGAGCTTGGTACATGACGATATCGAAGATGATGATGGCTTTCGCTATGGACAGCCAACCATGCACTGTCGCTTCGGACTTCCAACCGCTATCAACGTGGGCGACTATTTGATTGGCTTGGGTTATCGACTTGTCAGCCATCATGCTCGAGATATCGGTCCTGCCGCGGCCGTGGATATTTTAGACTGTTTATCCAGCGCACATACCCGCTTAGCTGAAGGTCAGGGGGCCGAATTGCTGTGGCGAGACACCCGCGATAAACGCTTGCAACCACTCGATGCCCTGAAAGTCTATGCCTTGAAAACATCTCCGGCCTTCGAAGCGGCGCTGTATTCCGGCATCCGCTTGGCGTCCGAAAAATTGTCGGTCGACATGTCACAGTACGTCGATCCGGTTCGGCAATTTTCCCGTAACCTGGGTGTCGCCTTCCAAATCCTGAACGACTTACAGGATTGGGACGGCGATGGCCATAACAAACTTCACGCCGCGGGTGACGTGCTCGGAGGCCGACCAACCATACTTTGGGCTCTCGCTCTAGCATCGCTTACCCCAGGCGAACAGACTGAAATGTTAGCCGTCATCGATAATCAAGAACTCGCCCCCGCTATTCGAATTGCCAAAATCCGACAGTTCTATGAGCGGGCTCGAGTCTTTGAACAAAGCCAACGCTTGATCGAAAAGCATCGAAGCCGCGCTGAAGAGATCGCCGAACATATCGCGCCCGAAGCACTTCAACGACTTTTGCATTACTTGATTGATACCGTTTTGCATCGTGACGATGCAGCACCCGCCAATCTGGTAGCATTTTCACCGAAGCTAGCGATCACAACGCGCTGATCGTTTCAACTCGCTTGTCGGAGAATCCGCTTTGCCAAACCAACCCAACTCCGGGTCACCATCGGGCCCGCCGGCAATCGAAGATCTAGTTGCCCTGTTTTTTGACGACCCGCAGCAACTCGGTGAAGTCAATGAATGCGAGGCAGAGCAGATGCCATGGCGTTATGCAGACTTATTGGCGCATGAAGGCCACATGACGGAAACAGTTGAGAAGTTATTTGATGGGCCGGTGGATGTGCGAGTCCTCGACCGGCGATTCGATCAACCTTATTATGCGCGCGAAATTACGCTGCATCGCCAAGAAGATGGCCAGATCGTACAGTACGGTATCGCAAGGCTCGATGTAACGTTTTTGGACGATGAAGTGTGCGAAGAAATTCTTGCCGAAACAATTCCGCTCGGCCGAGTTTTGATCCAACACAATGTGATGCGCGAAGTCCAACTCTCTGCATTGTGGGAGATTCATGTTGGAACGCGGTTAGCCGAATTGTTTCAATGCGATCCTGGCACGAAGACGTTTGGTAGAACGGCCATGATCTATTTGGACGGGGAACCAGTGATTGAGCTTTTGGAGATCATTGTTCCGCACACGATACGTATCGAATTCGGACATTCAGCCTGATTCAAATTTTCATCGGATATCTGAACTATGTCCTCTTGGATCCGCCGACTGAACCGAATTCAATTCGGCCTGCCTGCTTTTGCCCTGTTCGGCCTACTCTCTGTGGCCGCGATCATGGTGAATACCGGTTGTGAGAAACAACCAGCGGCCATTGAAGGCGATGAAAGAGTGATGGTCACCGATGAAAGTTACGACCCGTTGGTCGTGCAGTCCGAGCAACCCGTGGTGATGGAGTTTACCGCCCAATGGTGCCGACCCTGCCGTGATATGGAACCAATTGTGGCAGCGCTTTCGGTGGAACGATCCGACTTGCGATTTGCTTTGGTCGACGTGGATAAGGCTGTTAAATTAGCCATGAAATATCGCGTCACTTCGATACCTTGCTTTGTTTTCTTCAAGGATGGCGAAGTCGTCGGTCGCGAAGTGGGAAGTTTATCCAGAAGCGAATTGGAATCTTTGATCGAAAAGTATTTACCTACCGCAGCCGAACAGGCGGCAATTCCCTGGGCGTCGCGGTTTGTCCATCTTTCACTTCTTGGTATCTGCGGCGTTTGTCTAGACAGGGTTGCCGTTCCACCGCGTAAACGCTTCGATGGCGAAATACTCTGGCAAGCCGATCTGGTTGTAGCTTCCCGCTGTTCCCTTATTGCGATCCTCCGCCCTTTGCCAAAATTCGCGTGGATCGCTACCTGGAAAGAGAGCTTCGTCTTTCTGACTTTCGTGCATGAATATGGCACGGCGTTTCAGCATCAGATCGCTGGGACTGAGCGGCACGGCGATTTCGATTTCGTGAAGGGCATACTCTTGCCATGCTCCACGATACAATAAGACTTCTGGCAAAGCTCGACCTTGAGCTTTCCAGTTGAGCAGAACTTGAAAAATCGCTTCTGCGCAGACCCGATGCGTGCCATGCGGGTCCGCCAAATCGCCTGCAACATAGACCTGCTGCGGCTGAACGCGTTCCAGCAAATCTGAAATGATTTGCATATCTTCAGCGCCGACCGGTCGCTTCGCAATGGTTCCAGTCCGATAAAATGGAAGATCGAGAAAATGAAGATCTTCTTCCAGGCAACCAACCTGTAGGGCTCCGGCGCGGGCCTCGCTCCAGCGAATAAGCGATTTAATCTTCAGAATATTTTCTGCATCGGGTTGGCCTGGCTTTTTGCTCTTGAGTTCATACCGAACGGACCGTTCCAAATCCTGGGAACGCTGGTGATCCAGACCGAAAAGGCGATTGTACTCGGTGACCATATCCGCCACGCGGCGAGCATCATGATCAAATACGGCGATATTGCCGCTGGTCATGTAAGCGACGTGCACGCGATGGCCATCTTCCACTAAACGGATCAAGGTACCACCCATGCTGATCACGTCGTCATCTGGATGGGGGCTAAAGCAGAGCACCGTTTTCGGTTCTCGTCCGGCCGGATGATACACGATAGTATCCATCATCCAGCGAAAAACGCGATGCGCAATACGTTGTGCGGGTCCATGATGTCGAAGCAATTGATGAAGATCATGTCGTCGGAAATCGTCATCATCCAATTTCAGCAATGCCTTGCCGGTTTGCTGACACAGCCACAAGACGGCTCGCTTGATGAGCCCGTCATCCCAATCAAGATTACCCAGTAGCCATGGCGTATCGACTCCAGTAAGCTTGCCTGCGGCGGCAACATCCAGCAAGACGCGCGCATCGCCATGATCTTGCAAAAATGTAGCCGGCACACGATCGGTTACGGAACCTTCCAATGTTTCGCGAATGATCGTCGCTTTATGCTCGCCAAGCGCCAACAATAATACGCGTCGAGCGGCAAGGATGGTACCGAGACCTACGGTAAGCGCTTGGGTCGGTACATTGTCTTCTCCAAAAAAATCGCTCGCCGCTGATTGTCGTGTGATGGGATCCAAGGTACACAACCGCGTTCGGCTCTTGCGAACCGAGAACGGTTCGTTGTATCCAATATGCCCGTTGCGGCCGATCCCCAAGAGCACCAAATCGAAGCCCCCAGTATGCTGAATGGCTTCGTCGTACCGTCGACAGTGCAAATCGATATCGCTTCCACTGAGTTGACCATCCAGCAAATAGATATTCTCAGGCTGTATGTTGACATGCTTTAAAAAGTGCTCATGCAACCATTCGCGATGGCTTTGGGGACTATCGATGGGCAAGCCCACGTATTCATCCAAGCCGAACACAACCACCGACGATAAATCCAAGCCCTCATCTCGATGGAGCCGTATCAGCTCCCGATACGTACCGACGGGCGTCGAACCGGTGGGTAACCCCAACGCGGTCCGTTGGCCCAGTTCCGAGCGCTCGCGAATCAGACGAGCAATGATTTGGGCCGCATGCCGCGCCACCTGCATGCCGGTATCGAACACAAATGCGGGCATGTGTGTCCCTAAGATGGGACGAGCTTTAGAAAGACCATGTCGGGAGAGATCGACCGATGTCACTGATGACTCTTTCAAAAAGGAGAGTTTGGGTAACCTTTAATCTTCTAGACTAACAACAAAGTTCGTCTCTTCGTAGATCCCCAGTTCGCGGAATTTGCGATCCCCCCCAAAAACATGGTAAAAAGAGGTTATCTTGTCCCAGGTTCCACAAGAATATCGCTTATGGCTCATCCCACAGACGTTTTGCATCAAGCTGAATCGCTCTACGATCGAGGGGATTTCGTCTCGGCATATGCCGCGTGTGCACCGCTGGGCAAACTAGGATCCTGGCCGGGATTGCAGGGACGAATCCTGGCAGGTCGGCTCGCCTACCAGTTGGGGCGTGCAAGCTGGGGCACGGCATTACATCAACTCGCTTTGCGTGAGTATCCCTCGGAGCCGCGGGCCGTGTACTACGGAAGCTTGGCGATTCGCAGTCGCCGGGGACCACTTCGGACTTGGCTTGAAGTCAGAAATTGCGACCTCCCTGCAAGTGCTTCTGCGGAGGACAAGGCTGATTGGATGGCCTTTAAAGGTTCATTGCTCTCCAGTTTGCGCGATTTTCGGCGTGCTCAAAAGTGGATTGAATTATCGCTGGATCAATTTCCCGAAAGTCCCTGGAACCATTTGGTGCAGGCCGATTTACAGCGTATGCGGGATCAGCGTGACACGGCAATGGATTGCTGTCGCAAGTCGCTCGAATTGCGACCCAATTATCGGCCCGCGATCCAAACTTATGCCGAACTTCTTGTCGAGGCCAATCGCAATGAGGAAGCCTATACTTTGCTGGCGGATGCTCAGCGCGATTTAGAAAGCCCCTTACTCACAGCGCAGTTAGCCTTCCTTTGCTTAGAACTACAAAAGTTCGATGAAACACTCGAGTTACTCGACAAGTACAAGCAACTCGCCGTTTTGGCTGTGGCTAAGCATGTCGACACTTGGCTAAATGCGATGCGAGCACGTTGTCTTTACTTGGCCGGTCGATTTGAAGAAGCGATTCCTTTCGCACGCTGCGTTGAGCCCGACCATCGGGCTCAGTTCGCGGACCGACTGGAACAGACACTGCACAATCAAATCGATCCACGCACATGTCGCGTGATCCTACCGGTATCATTCGTCCGCCAGAACCGATCGACGTGCGCGCCAGCAACCCTAGCCGCGTTGTCGGATTATTGGGACAAGCCGATCAAACACGAGGAAATTGCGGCACGAATTTGCTACGACGGAACCTTGTCTCATGACGAGCGAAGTTGGGCCAGCGAGAATGGTTTTTTGGCAAAAGATTTTTGCGTAACCAGTCAAGCGGCCCACGATCTGATCAACGCAGGCATACCTTTCTCGCTGACAACGATAGGTGTCGCATCCGGTCATTTACAAGCGGTCGTGGGATACGATTCTATCGAAGACGTTCTAATTATTCGCGATCCATCGTCACACAGTCTGGTGGAAGCGACTACCGATAAACTTTTGGAATATTATGCCAGCAGTGGACCGCGCGGTATGCTGATGGTGCCGATAGAGCAGGCCACCAAACTGCAATCGATGACCCTGCCTGAATCCGAACTGTACGATTTGCAATACGCGATCGACATTGCTCTGAGCCATCACCAACGCGATCGAGCGATTGAATTACTCGCCCAAATGGAACAGGTCGCTCCCGATCATCGGCTCACATTACAAAGCGAATTTTCGCTGCGCCGCTATGACGGCCATCATCATGACTGTCTGGCAATTACCCGCAAATTGCTCGAGAAGTATCCCAGCGACCTTCGCTTAGTTCTTTGCCAATTCGACTACATGCACGAAATAGCGTCGCGACAGGAGCGAATCGAGTTTCTGCAAGAGGCAGTGAACAAATTCGGCCCGAATCCACGGTTGATGTGCAAATTGGCAGAAGAATATTTGATGGACGCTAGGGAGTACCCCAAAGCTGAGAAAGAACTCCGTTGGTTGTCTCGTTGGCTCCCACATGATGCCAGCGCAGTAGTCCTTTACGCGCGACTGGCCTGGGAGCAACAGCGCTATGAGGATGCCATAGAATTATGTCGAATCGCGGCTTGCTTGGAGGAAAAGGATGAAAGCTATTCGCGGACGTTCTTTAGTACCGCCTCACGCCACCATCGCACCGATGTGGCCATGGAATGGCTACGAGAGCGGCATCAATTATGGGGCAAGCAAAACAGTGATCCTACATTGAGCTACATTTGGGCTCTTGAAGAGACTCAGCAGATCCCTCTAGCTTTAGCCACATTTCGAGAAGCATTGGCCTGGAGGCCCGAAGATGGCTATCTTCTCTGTAACGCCGCTTTATGCTTCGAAAGATACGGTTTGCATGATGAAGCACAAAGATGCCTTGAGCAAGCCGAAGGGCGAACGACCGAAACAAAACTTGTACGGACCAGGGCGATAATTGCTAAGTCCCAAGGACAATTATCACAAGCGCGAGAACACTATGAGCGATTGATGCAATTGGCACCGACCGACTGGAATGCGCTGGATACTTTGCTGGACCTCGATCTTCAATTAGACGACCAGAGTTGCGCGGAAAAACGTTTACGATTTTTCATCGAACGCTGGCCGCAGTGCGTTCCGCTGCAAGAGAGACTTGTTTCCTGGCTGAGAAAATTTCGACCGGAAGACTTAGCAACGGAACTGGAGAAGACGTTACAAAACGATCCTAACAATGCGTGGCTGCTTCGAGAGGCCGCAATTGCTGCACTGGAACGAAATGATTTTCAGACTGCGCTCGATCAAGTAGGGCTATGCGTACATTTGGAACCCAATTATTATCGCAACTGGAATTTGCTGGCCCATATTCACTCCGAGATCGGCGATAGACCTGAAGTTCGCAAGAGCGTTATGCGGGCGCTTCAATTGTGTATCGACAATCGCTGGGGTATCCATCTGCTGATTTCAACGTGTCGATCGGACGAAGAATACGAGAATGATTTTCGATTCCTGTTCGATCAACTTCGCGTTCAAGCAACACAGGGCGAAGGAATTTTAGCTTACCATAAATTTGGCACCGCTCGCCGTGACTCGAAACTCCTGCTGGAAGACTTACGCGAAGCACATCGCGAACGCCCCGATCTATGGCAGGCTTGGTCCGCCCTGACGCAGCAATACTCTTTCATGGGAATGCATGAAGATGCCTTGATTTGCGCCAGAAATTTCACAGAACGCTTTCCCTTTTCTGTGGAAGCGTGGCTCGAGTATGCTCACGCTTGCAAAATGTGTGCAAATGCTGACCTTCAACTAGAAGCCCTACAAAAAGCCTTCCAAATCAATCCCGCATCGGCTGAAATCGCACGACAGATATCTGATATTCACTTTGAGCGGAATGAAGCCGTTAAGGCAATCGATATTTTGCAACAAGCGATATCCTCCAATCCCCGTGACGGCATTCTCTTTGGCTATTTGGCAGACATTCTCTGGTCGGAGAACCGGCAGTCCGAAGCGCTGCAGGCCATCCGCAAAGCGGTCACCTTGTATCCAGACTACGACTGGGCTTGGAATTGTTTAGGTTATTGGTGTCAGCAAATGGACCGCCAAGAGGATGCATCCGTGACAGCCCGATCTCTCCTTCTGTCCGAGCGTACCATCGCTCGAGGTTATCTTCGCTTAACTGAATTTCACCTGCGTTGGCAGCAACCGGAAGAAGCTGTGAGAATGGTTCAAGCGGGCATAAACGCTGATCCGCTCCATGTGGGCTTGCGTGCATTGTATGTACATGCTCTCGATTCTATGGGCCGAAGCGATGAGGCCATCGCGGCTTGCCAACCACCCGAGTTTCAGCCAAATATTCCCGCCGAACTGATATTTTTGGAGGGCGATCTTCTTGATCGACTCGATCGGAAAACCGCGGCATTAGAGAAGCGAAAGCTGGGACTTGAGATCGCCCCTTTTTCCCATGAAGAGTGGCACAAATTTCTGGAATTGAGCCAATACTACTCTCCCATTGAAGATCACGTGCTCGCTTGCCAAAAGTTTGTTTCCCTAGCGCCAGCAGATGCGTTGGCCCACGGCTATCTGGCTCGGGCGCTGCAAAAGTGGAAGCCCGAAGAGCGGCAACTTGAGTGTATAGCCGGATACGAAGCAGCGCTGAAATTTGATGCCACCCATGCGACCGCTGCCTACGAACTTTTTTATCTTTACCTTAGGGTGAACCGTTGGCAGGATGCTCGCCAACTTGCTCATTCTTTTCCTGATACTCTTGCTCCTGAGCATCGCGATACCCTGCGGTTACTTGGCGACTGTCTACAAGATGAGGCGACAACTCATGCCAGCATTGGCAAGTACAGTCAAAACGATTTGAGCATATCTTTCCATTCGCTTCGGCGTGGACTCGATATCTGTGAGCCCCTACACTGGATCACGGCGATAGAGAAAGCATGGGAAATCGAACCTCATCGACTCTGGCTGGGTAAGGTTTGGGGAGAGTCTGTATCGCGGCAGGAAACACCGCAGAGAATCCTGCAAAAGCTATCTCGATTACCGATCGGTGAGGCATGGCATGCTGCCTGGAAAATTCTGCTTAGGAATCAAAGAGCTTCGCTACTTCCTATCTCTCTGGTGAGCGATGTAACCAACAAATTCAAAAGGGCGATTTCTCAAAGTTCTTCAACTTGGTCTGCCGTCACAGCGTATTATTTAAATCTTGAAGATGCCTCTCAAGCGTATCGCTGGTGCAGCAACTGGAAGACTGTAAAAATCGATGCACCCGAGGATCTCGTCGCCTGTATCACTGCTCATTGGCTAATGCGTCGCCATACTGTGGCCCATTCACTGGTGCAACAAGGTCAAGCAATGCAGGTGGAGGCTCCTGAACGCGTGATTGATTTATGGGATATCGTCGAGCAAATTCGTCGAGGGCGTTCGGCTGGCATGGCCGAGAAACTCGAAGTTCTTCAGCGGAAATATATGGATAAATGGTACTGCGAATTAACCAATATGATGCTGCATGTGGCCAAGAAGATTGAGGGAATCGAACGAGCGGCAACAATGGATGAAAAGCGTGCGATCTTGCAGTCTCTTAAGTTATCCGACGTAGAGTCCTACGAATTGATCTCTGAGGATTGGAAACGATGGTATCTTACGATAGTCTGTCAATCGGTAGCCTATCGATTTGGGATGTGGTCCGATTTTCTGAAATTCACGCTTTACCGTATGTATGAGAAAATGCGTCGGCGATAGATGCTCCAGCGTTCTGAGTACGCACTGCGATTAAGACCATGAGCGGGCAATCAAGAACTGCTTTCCTCGCCTTCTCCTTCGTCCAGTCCATAATCTTTTAACTTCTTATGCAAAGTATTTCGATTGATTCCGAGTCGATGAGCGGCTTTGATTTGTACATGATTGCATAGCTGCAGAACTTGAGCGATTAATTCCTTTTCGACACGATCGACAACACGACTGTGCAATTGATTAGGATCATCATTTTCATCACCAGCGATGCCGCGCGCGACCAATTCACGTACCAGCGAATCCAAATCGATGCTACCGGTAAGGCTTGTAGCAAAGCTCGAATTGCCTTTCCTTCCTGAGATCGCTTCCGGTAAGAGGTCGAGTGTCAGTTCATCTCCATCTGCCATGATGACCGATCGCTCGACATAGTTTTGCAATTCGCGCACGTTGCCGGGCCAGTGATAATCCTGCATTGCCTCGAGAGCCAGCTTATCAATCTTGACAACGAATCGATGATTGGCTTCGCTGTAGTACCTTAAAAAATACTGGACCAGATATGGGATGTCTTCGCGTCTTTGCCGGAGTGGGGGCAAGAAAATGGGCACAACATTCAATCGCCAGTACAAGTCTTCGCGGAAACGTCCATTTTCGACTTCACTGGCCAATTCACGATTACTTGCAGCAATAACCCGAGTATCGACCGTAACAGTTTGAGTATCTCCAACTCGTTCGAACTCGCGTTCTTGCAAGACTCTGAGCAATTTTACTTGAAGCAGCAAAGAGGTGCTGTTGATTTCATCCAGGAAAATGGTTCCCGTATGAGCCGCCTCGAATCGTCCGGTTCGATTATTGACGGCTCCTGTGAACGAACCGCGGACATGTCCAAACAGTTCACTTTCCAGCAAGCTTTCGCTGAGGGCACCGCAATTGACTTTGACAAACGGGCCGCTTTGGCGATCGGAGAGCCGATGGACGGCATTGGCGATCAATTCCTTTCCGGTTCCAGTTTCACCCAAGATAAGGACCGATGCATTGCTGCCGGCCACTCTGCGGGTCAAACGATAGACCTCTTCCATCGCTGGACTTGAGCCGATTAAACCCGGGATTGGAGGGCCATGATCCGAGGATGATTGTGCGGATACACCGTACCTGGACATCAATTCCTTTTCGTCCTTTTCAAGGTGAGCTATGATCCTTGTCCAGCGGGTGCGGCGATGAGCTGCGGTAACTCAGGCCAATCTCGCATTCCAGCACGAGCTTCCATTGCATCCAAGATCCAACCGATGGGTTCGGCGTCTTGGGGTCGCGTGGCAATCCAGCGATTGAATCGATCAAATTGCAGTTGTACCGTTTCGCGATCCATTCGAACGCCGTGACGACGTATCGAGTTGACCAATTGCATCGCAGCTCGCTTTCGCGCGTCCAGTTCAAGTCCCAAATCGGCAACTCGATTCGAAAGCTTGGATTGTCCATCGGCTGAACCGAATGAGGCCAGCAGCGAATCTCCGGCGATCCAACCAGCAGGTAAAGCAAAATCTCCACCAATATCTTCTTCCATCGAGCCTAGGTTGTAGAAGCCGTATTTGTCTGATTCCGAAGAGATCCTTTTCAGGAACTCTCCAGCTTTGACCGCGGCTGCAACCCGATCATCGGGAGATAACTTTGGAACTGCGACAGGCGCGATCTGCTCCCAGAGACCTTGCATCGCCAAGGTGTCATTGGGTATGCCGTCCACGATAATAATATTTTGAATTCCGGCCAAGGCTCGCCGAGCGGGTTCATTTTCCGATAGCACCACCAGAACCGGAATACCTCGACCGTAGCGCGATTCGGTAATGCGTTGAACCAATTGACTGATCGGCATATCGCTAACTTTGCCAGCGACCGTAATCAGCTCAAAAGGATTGGGACGATCTAATTCGCGGAGAGCCGCTCGTGCGCTGCCGACCGAAGTGGATTGCAAGCCATATTGGCGAAGCTTGCTGGCCGCTTCCCCGGTTTCAAAAGAAAAACCGCTTACGACCATCGCTTGAGGGTAAGGTCCCACTCGCAACAATTCGATGGCCCTCAAGAGAACTCGATGACTTCCCGCATAGGGAGCCTGAGGATCCAGTTGTGCTAACGTCTCAAATGCTGCGTATCGAATTCCCGGATTTCCATGACCGGTGGCCTCAGCGATATCTTGAATAATCGACTCCGAGATACTGTCGATGCGGATCGAGCTGAGCAATTGAAGAGCGCGAACCTCTCCGCCATTCCAGCCGCGATCGCGACAAATGCGAAGAATGCGCCCCAACGATTCCGCGGTCAGCAAATTGGAAGGGATTTCAGCCATCAGCCGCTCCAATGCAACCTCGTCATGATAGGCCGAATTATCCTCGAAAGCATATTGCAGACGAACTGCTGCGAGCGATTCGATTGTATCTGCGGGTACTTCTCGCCACAGCAACATGCCTCGGGTTTCGCGATCCGCCTGCGCCCAAAAGGCTTTATCCAGAGGAACTTGCTTACCTGTCAAAAGCATCTGCGGGCTATCCCACTGGAGCACCCAGCGGCGATCATACCGATTTCCCGCATAAGACATCGCTTCTTGCGTTAAGCGATTGATTTTATTGCGAACGTATTGGGTTGCTTCAGTTGAATTTGGAGTATAGCCCAACAATCGATTCAAGCCTTCCAAGGCCATCTTCTTCATCGACTCGGTTGAGTCTTGGCGATTCATGGCGCTGATCAAGATGGAAGCAGAATCGAACGGCCCAATTTTCGCCAGTATTCTGGTAGCTCGCTCCGCAATCGTTACGTCATTGCCGCTTACCATTTCTTCCAGCATCGCAATGCCACGTTCACCGAATTCAAAGACAGCCGCAGCCAACCCATCAATGTTGGTCACCTCATCGGCGGCGATTGCTTTGGCCAGTCGCTGCAAGCCCTCAAAATCAACTTGCAGTAATTCCTTCCTCGCTTGAGTTCTTTCTCCAGCAGATTCACTCGACAAATGAGCGATCCATTGATCGAGTTGTTGCGGCGCTCGCGCTTGCTGGTAGGCAGCATCCAAAACATCGCGGGCGATCAATTTCTGATCCGCCGTTAACTCTGCGCGGTTGACCAAGTGAAGCCAAAGAGCAGAGTCGGTGTGCTCGAGCAATTGTGCTTTCTTCGCCAAGTCCCAGTTAGACGCTTTGATTTGCTCCAAGTAACGACCAATTTCATCAAATCGTTGAATGCGTGCCAGCCACACAAACGCTTGGCCATATTGCTGCGGCGTTGTCAACTTGCTGTCACGAATGGAAAGCACAACGACATTGGATTCCTTGGGTGCTGCCGCCCCCGCAGCTTTTCCAGTTGTTTGCGCGGCAGGTGGGGGAGTGGCCGGGGAAGCATCAAAAGGATCGTCCTGCGCCAACAGACTGAGGCAGCCCATCGAGGAAACGAAGCACCACAGCGCCGCCCAACTTAACAGCCGCGGTGTTCGCCATGACAGCCCAACATTCTGCGTATTGCCGTTGCGAATAAATGAACAAAAAATCACCTGAATGGATAAAAACATTGGCAGCCGATCTTTCAGGTTGGAAAACTTATTGACTAGAGATTCCGTCCGCCGATTTCCTTATCCCACTGATCCAGTCCACTCTTAGTGTAATCGCTCTTTCCAAGATTGGACCTGTTTTCGTACCTCGTTTGGAGCACTTGAACCGTAACTTTGGTAGGCCTGTACGGCCTGTCGCACCCCTAGAACTCCCCGCAGCCCCTCCAAAGCATCCTTTTGAGCCAATTCGGGGGCGGCGGAGAGGAATTCATCGTCGGTCAGAGCCGAGAGGGGAACGCCTCTTTTGGAAGCAATCGCAACGTAATGACCGACCAAATGATGGGCAGTACGCTGTGGCATTCCTCGCTTCATCAAGGCTTCCATCAGCGTGGTAGCGTCCAAATAGCCGTATTCGAGTCGGGATTCGATCGAGGTCCGATTCAATTCGGCACCCTCAACGATCGGGACCGCCAGTTCCAAACACGCTTCGACCGTGTCGAATGCATCAAACAACGGTGGCTTGTCCTCTTGCAAATCGCGGTTGTATGCCAGCGGCAACCCCTTGAGCAGCACCAGGAGCGTTTGTAGATCGCCCAAGACTCTTGCCGATTTGCCGCGAGTCAATTCAAGCGTATCGGGGTTGACTTTCTGAGGCATGATCGATGAGCCAGTGCAAAACTGATGCGGCAAGCGAATAAAGCCGTACTCGACCGTTGACCACAAGATCCACTCTTCCGCCCATGTCGACAGATGCAGGGCAATTACGGAGAGAACAAATACGCTTTCAACCGCAAAATCACGATCGCTGGATATGTCGATACTGTTGGCGGCAACTCCTTCGAATTCGAGCGCTTCGGCGGTCCAGTGTCGATCGATTGGGAGGGACGTGCCAGCAACAGCCGCCGCTCCGAGAGGACATTGATTGACGCGTTTGCGACAATCGGTGAGTCGCTGCCGATCGCGCTCGAATTTCTCGACATAGGCCAACCAATAATGGGCCGCCAAGACCGGTTGAGCTCGCTGCAAATGCGTGTAGGCCGGCAAGACCACATCTAGGTCTCGATCACAACGACTCACAAACGCCTGCTGAAGCCGCTGCAGTCCAACGTCCACACGATCCAGGGCTTCCCGAACCCACATTCGCAAATCGGTAGAGATTTGATCGTTACGGCTGCGGGCGGTATGCAATTTGCGACCCACGTCGCCTAGTTTTTCAATCAACGCCTGCTCGATATGCATGTGGATATCTTCCAGCTCTGTTCGCAGTGGAAAATGACCTTCATCCAATCGGACCAGAATTTCACCCAGGCCGTGTTCAATCGCCTGGAATTCTTCGGCCGTCAGTATGCCTTGACGCTGAAGCATCGCGGCATGCGCTAGAGAGCCCCGAATATCTTGGGAATACAAACGATGATCGAAGCTAATGCTCTCGGAAAATTTTTCCAAACGTTTGTCGGTTGCGGCTTGAAACACGCCGCTGCGCGATGGTGTCGTCAACTTAGTAAAACCCGTTGTCTCTTGCTTAATCTGTCGCATGGTCTACGGGGAATGATCGTAGGCAAACAGCCCCTACCATGTCAACTTACTACCACCGTAGAATGCCTGGAAAATAAGCAAATTACACTTCCTGTTGCCCAGAACTTCTACAGCAGGGAACCTAGAATGCCGTTTTGTCGAGAAAATCGTTATCATGCTCGCAAAACGACGATTTTTGCTAAACCGAAATTTTTATCTGAGATCGACCGATGGATAGAACCTGAGAGGGTCTGCGCCGATTTGCGGTTTACCGAGCGTTGTGGGAGCCATTTTTCATGTATTCAAACGAATATGACGTAATTGTCATTGGTACTGGACCTGGCGGCGAAGGCGCGGCGATGCAGGCAGCCAAAAATGGCAAGAAGGTTGCGGTGGTTGAAAAGTATCATCGCATCGGGGGAGGTTGTACACACTGGGGTACCATTCCGAGTAAAGCCCTGCGATTTGCCATCTACAGCGTGATGGAATCGATGAACAATCCGATTTTGAAGGAGTTAGGGACTCGCGGAAGATCGGTATCGTTCGGTCAATTGCGGGCAGGGAGTCGCTCGATCATCGCCAAACAAGAATCGATGCGACAAACCTTCTACGATCGCAACGCGGTACCGGTTCTACAAGGTCATGCCAAGTTTATTGATCCCAACACGATTGAAGTCGACGGCGACGTGCAAATCCGCGGCAAATTCATTGTCATCGCCAGCGGTTCCCGCCCTTATCGGCCAGAGGGTGTTGACTTCAATCATCCAAGAATTTTCGATAGCGACACCATCCTCGATTTGCAAACCAATCCGCAATCGATCACTGTATACGGTGCGGGGGTGATCGGTTGCGAATATGCTTCGATGTTTCGAAATCTGGGAATCAAAGTAAATCTCGTCAACACTCGCGAAAAATTGCTCGAATTTCTCGACGACGAAATTATCGATGCGCTCAGCTATCACATGCGCGATCAAGGTATTTTGCTGCGTCATAATGAGACCATGTCGAAAATAGAGGGACATGCCGATGGAGTTGTTTTGTCGCTAGAGAGCGGCAAACAGCTGAAGACCGATATTCTATTGTGGGCCAATGGTCGCAGCGGCAATACCGAAGGCTTGAACCTGGAAAGTATTGGCGTCTCTCCGAACCGACGCGGGCAGATCGTCGTCAATGAAAACTTTCAAACAACTTGTCCCAACGTATATGCGGTGGGTGATGTGATTGGATTCCCATCACTGGCAAGCGCAGCCTACATGCAGGGGCGAGCGGCAGCCACTCATTTCCTGGGAGAAGCAACTTCTATGTTGTCTCTTCAAAACGTACCGGCAGGAATTTATACCAGTCCCGAAATCAGTTCGATCGGCAAAACCGAACGAGAACTCACCGAAGCAAAAATCCCTTACGAAGTGGGACATTCACAGTTCAAAAGCTTGGCTCGCGCCCAGATTACCGGACGGGCCATTGGCATGCTGAAAATTCTATTCCACCGGGAAACCCTCGAAATACTCGGAGTTCACTGCTTCGGCCCGAACGCCGCCGAGATCATTCACATCGGTCAGGCCATCATGAATCAACCGGGCAAGAACAACACGCTAGAGTACTTCTTCAACACGACATTCAATTATCCCACCATGGCAGAAGCTTATCGCGTCGCCGCTCTGAATGGATATAACCGTCTGTTCTAGCACAGAATTTCCCAATCGCTGACCCAAAGTTAGCCCTCATGGCATAGAGCGTATGCCTGTCGATGAGAGTGCGGGAACCGAATGCATTTCGACTCGATTGCGACCTTTGTTCTTAGCAAGATACAAAAGTCGATCCGCATGCTCGAGCAATTCCTCGAGCGAATTGGCTGGCTCATTGGTGACTCCAAAACTCGCAGTCACCTGAACCGGAACGCCTTTAAAACAAAAGGGTTCGGATTCGATGCGTTGCCTCAGGCTTTCGAAACAATCTCGCATCCCTTCCTCCGACATATTGACCATCAAAATGGCGAACTCTTCACCGCCGATTCGAGCAACGATATCGGTCTTGCGAAAACGGTTGCCCAAAATATTAGCGATACGCCTTAGCACATCATTACCTGCCTCATGTCCGAACGTATCATTGATCGCTTTGAAATGATCGATATCCACCATTCCAGCAGTCATCGCAATTTGACCACGCTGCGTCGAGGCAAATAACTTGCTGCCCAAGTCGAAAAGGAAACGGCGATTGTGCAACCCGGTCAAATGATCGCGGGTTGCCGCGCTGGTAAGTCGCTCAATGATCTCAATCGTTCGAACAATATTGAGTAAGCGGAAGTAAAATTCTTCGGCTGAAAAAGGAAACAACAGGAAGTCATTGGCACCGCTTCTTAAATATCTTTGCGCCGTCGACCATGTTCCTCGATCGGATAAACCGAGAATGGCTAATCGATCGTGGTTGTGAATTGAGCGAAGACAGCGAATCAATTCGACTCCCGACATCGTGCCAAGATGCGGTCCAACAATCGCGATCCTGAAATCTCTCCTCTCCTCCAAAAGACTCAGTGCTTCGGCGATGGAGGAAACGATTGCCACGTTGAAGCGGTAAGTTTTTAGTATCCGAACCAGGTACTCCCGCTCCACAGTCTCGGGGTATAGTACGATGATCTGATGCCGCCCATTTTCGCGGATTCGATTGACGCACTCGAGCAACTTGAACAATCCCAACGAACAATCACAATTGATACATTCGATAAAATTCGGGAAATCATTTGGATAGGGAGCTATTTCATGAAAGCCGAATTTATCTCCATGGCTCAACCCAACAATCGGAAGCCCTCTCTGGATCCATTGTATTTTTTGCTCGCTCGACAAGCGATTCAGTTGCCGTTCTTCGACCAATACGCAGAGGGTCGGAGGCGAAAGACATTCTTCATTGGCAGCCAGTTCGTCCAGATCCGAAAACTCAACGGTATAAAGCCCATCGATTGCCACCAGTTCTCGCAGGATGTTGGCTCTGGCGGAGGCTGAATGATGAACGATTACCACACGCTGCTCAGGAGCAACGGCGGCTTGGGATTTTTCAAACTCAAAATCTTCGGGCATCGACGGCACGGCATTTCCTCCAGGAAATAGTAGCCTAGCTTTCTCCGATAAAACGAAGTTTTTATACATTTTCGGAAAAATTCATTTGGCGTGCACCCAACATAAGGGCCCGATATATGCCAACAACCAATCAAAACCTCGGCTGGCAAACAAAGATGCGTATCAATGGATTTTGATCCTTTAAATCAATCCATACCATCTCTACATTCCATCCTTTCGTTGCCATCCAACCAGCAAATTTTTCGCCCGTATAACGCAGCGGCTCGCTAAACAATACCAAGCCGCCGGGAGCTAAGTGCTCTTGGGCGGTATTCAGCAACGCATCCCATGCCAGGGGTTCGTAGAGAACATCGGAACCTGCGATCATGTCGAACCGCTCTCCTGGCAACCGATCGACACCCCAGCGAAGTCGACGCACTCGGGTGAGATGCCGAAGGGGCCAGGCGTGAATTTGGGCCACCAACAACGCATTGCCCACCGAGTCGGAGAGCGTTACCTCGGCCCCCATCATGGCCGCCGCAATACCCATCGCGCCCTGACCGCAACCTACTTCCAAAATACGTTTGCCCTGAACGCCAAGCGACTGGAGATGTAAAACCAAACCTTGGTAAGCTCGCCAGAGCGAAGCCCAAAAAGGATCCGCTTCGGCGACCGACAATTCATGACTCTCAACAGACCGCTCCAAGACCTGATCCGGCCGCAGGACTTGCGTCCAGGGAAAACTCTGGACTTCGCCAAGTTCGACCGTCGTGCGACGCAATTCAAAGCGTTGGCTCATCCGCAACCAGAGCCGAAACCACTGCCGCCGATCGGCCGGTTTTTCGCAAGGTGCGGGGTGACCGCAAACAGCGATCGAAGGAGGTGGCAGCGGAAACTCAAATCGATTCGTCCGAGCCATCGCGCACCGTTGATTCCAATCCAGTTTTCTGTCTGAGCGTCGAATGACAAGGAAAAGGTGAAATAAAAAACTGCGCTTCCGAGTTCAACTCCGAAACGCAGTTTCGTCTATGGCAAAAGTGCAAGAATCAATCGCACCTTAACGGCTTGCAGCCAGCTGACGTTTTTTCTCGGCGATCACTTCTTCTTGAACACTCATTGGCGTCTTACGATACGTAGCCAGTTCCATGGTGAATGTACCGCGGCCTTGAGTCATACTTCTAAGGTCGGTCGAGTAGCCGAAGGTTTCGGCAAGCGGCAATTCGCAAGTGATGTAGGAGATTCCATCGCGTGCGTCGGTTTGCGTAACCAAACCACGACGGCTGATCACATCGCCTACCACGGAACCATTAAAGTTCTCTGGGCACTCGATTTCCACCTTCATGATCGGTTCGAGCAACACAGGTCTTGCTTCCCTCATCGTCTGGCGGAAACAATCACAGGCGCAGATATAAAATGCTCGTTCCGAAGAGTCGACGTCATGGTAGCTACCATCGTTCAAGTCGATGCGTACACCCACGACAGGGAACTCGGCCAATGGCCCTTTACCTAGCGAATCGCGGAAACCTTTTTCGACCGGAGCAATAAACTGCTTCGGAATACGGCCACCGACAATGTGCTCCTCGAACTCAAAGGCAGCTTCGCCCTCGGAAGGAATCGGCGAAAGCGAACCTTTGATATGGGCAAACTGACCCGAACCACCCGTTTGCTTCTTATGCTTGTAATCGAAATCGACTTTTTCCGATGGAGCTTCGCGGTAACTTACCTTGGGAGCGCCCACTTGGACTTCAACTTTGTACTCCCGTCGCATTCGCTCGACATAAATGTCCAAATGCAACTCACCCATTCCGCAAATGATCGTTTCGCTAGTTTCTTCGTCATTGAACACGCGGAACGTTGGATCTTCTTTGCGGAAACGAGCCAATGCCTTGCCCATCTTGTCTGCATCGGCGCGACTGGCAGGAGTCACAGCGACTTTGATCACAGGCTCTGGAACGAACATCGATTCCAAAGTGCAATAATCTCGGTCGTTGGAATACGTTTCCCCTGTGGCGCAATCGATACCCATGATGGCGACGATGTCACCCGCTTCGGCCGAATCCACTTCCTCGCGTTTATCTGCGTGCATGCGAACGATACGGCTGAAGCGTTCCCGCCGCCCAGTTCGCTGATTGGTATACATCTCACCTTTCTCGATCTTACCTTGGTAAATTCGCATGAAGGTCAACTGACCAAATGGGTCTTCCACAATCTTGAAGGCCATCCCAACCAACGGAGCAGATGGATCGGGTTTGAGGCTGATCTTCTGTGTTTCGTCGCCAACTTTTTTCGCGCTGATTTCGCGATCCAGCGGACTGGGAAGGTAGCGTGTTACCGAATCCAGCAACAGCTGCACACCTTTGTTCTTGTACGCAGAACCAACCAGCACGGGTGTCATGCCTTGCTGCTGAGTCGCTTGCCGAATCACCTTGTGAATCAGGTCTTCGCTGATTTCTTCTTCCGCAAGGAGTTTCTCCATCATTTCATCGCTATACATGGACAAGCCTTCGAGCATCGCAGCGCGACTTTCCTGGGCTTCATCGAGCATATCTGCAGGAATCTCGACCTCTTTGACGAATTCGCCATCGCGACCTTCGAAGTTATACGCTTTCATTTTGATCAAATCGATCACGCCCGAGAAGGTCTCTCCAGCACCGATCGGCAATTGGATCATAATCGCATCGGTGTTGAGTTTGTCTTTCATCTGGGCAACAACACGTCGCGCGTCAGCACCTGTTCGGTCCATCTTGTTGATGAACGCCAGACGCGGAACATGATAACGACGCATTTGTCGGTCCACCGTCAGCGATTGACTTTGCACGCCACCCACAGCACACAGCACCAACACCGCGCCGTCGAGCACACGCAGCGATCTTTCCACTTCGATGGTAAAGTCCACGTGACCCGGAGTATCGATCAAATTGATGGTCGTGTCGTGCCATTGCACTTGGGTCGCGGCCGAGGTGATCGTGATACCACGCTCTTTTTCCAAGTCCATATAGTCCATCGTGGCGCCGTCCCCACCACCTTTCACTTCCTCGATCTTATGGATACGGCCAGAGTAGAATAAGATTCGCTCGCTGAGCGTCGTCTTACCCGAGTCGATGTGAGCGCTGATACCAATATTTCGAATTTTCGCCAAATCCATAGAAACCACCTAGATATCGAAACAAAAACGAACCTTGAGTTATATTCCCGAGTTAGATTCACACTTTTGATTTCAAACCAAATATCGAAGATCGCTCTATGGACTTTCGGCTCAAAATTTCTTTAGTTTGAAAATTCGCTGCTATGGCAATCGTCCGAACCGTCCAGCAACCTTAGATTCAGCAGCACTAATACGCCGAAATATCTTAGCGAGTTTTCCCTATCTTAAAAGGGCAAAACCCCCCCTATCTAGATTGCTAATTTCGCAGGGGTTGCCATTGAGGAAACCGATATAGTGTACTAGGGTTCCATGTTCTTCAAGATGCTTTGCAAAAGTTCCTTGAGCTGGCGATCGGTTTCATGAATCCTTAACTCGCGAATCATCACCGCAATCTCCGGATCCGCCACACTTCCCAAACCCTGGATTGCAACGCGACGGACCTCACGATCATCATTCTGCGCCATCCATATATACCATCGCGAAGGGTCTGCAATCTCCATTCGAGGAAGCTCTAAGAGCAACTTGATTCTGGATGCAGAATCCCCTCGAACCAAACTGGTGGCCAGCGCGATCTCCACATCACTCAAACCCCGCTCATCCAATTCTCTTACCGCAGCCGCCTGCTCACCAATGTTCTCTGACTTCAGCAGCTCAAACAACTCCAGTACGTCCTTCTGCTTCACGGCAACATCCAGTTCGGGCGTCCTGGCATCGATGCGTTGTATCTTTTGTTCCCATCGCTGCGACTCTTCCCCAACGCCACTCCCCACCACTGCTTTGTCCGAGCCGTTTTCGGTTGCGGCAATCGCGATCGGCGCGTCGCCCGCTTCGGCTGCTGAACCTCGCTGAGGCATCTGAGTTGACTCGATCGCCTCGGATGGAACCGAAGTGTATTGCGACTGAACACCCCTCGGCGAATTGGAAATCACGGTTCCAATATTGCGACGATTCTTGGGAATGACTTGAATTCGCGCCATCGGTTCCTCGGTGGTCTGCACCTGTTTCAAGTCACCAAACCTCACAGCCGATTCTTCACCTGTAGCGGTATCGCTAGCAACTTCCGGGACAATCGAATTCGACGAACCCTCGTATTCGATAGCACGCACAGAACCGCTTCCACTGGATACGATACTGCTTGAACCGTCTGCTGAATTCCCAACCACTGCGACACGATCCTTGGTATCACCCAAGCCATTCACGGGAGAAGTAAGCGGAGGCTCTGCAGCGTTTGCTGCTCCTCGCAGTGGTTCCATTTCTTGCACCCACTTATAGTTTTCCAGGACGGCCCATGTATCCAGCCGCGCCGATGCCCAACGCAGTCGATCTTCCTGTTGCGGATCGCCTTGAGACTTGTAGGTTGTGTATATCGCGTTTGCCAATTGACATCCAAAACGTCTCGATTCACCATTCCACTGTCCAGCCCTCTCGCGCAGTTGACCGGCCAACGCTCCGACCCAATCACTTTGAATCAATTCCTCGGTGGTCATACTGTCGAGTCGACTTTTCAAAACTTGGTAAGCCACTCCCGATATCTCAATTCGGGAATCCGCCAACGCATCCACAACAACTGCCAAACCTTCTTTGTCCAGCGACAGCAAATTTTCCGCGGCCAACCCCGCTTGATCGGCCGACTGTGCCTCAAGCAACTGCTGTTTCAACTGGTAACAGAGCCAAATTGGAGAAGCATATTGATAGAGAGCTACCATGCTTCCCGCGAAAATCAGCAGCAAAAGCGCGGCACTTAGCGGAAATCCTTTCCGGGGCGGCACTAATTCCGAGCCGAAAATTCGATCCACTTTAAGCTTGGGTTTCGTTCGTTGCATCGCTTTTTGTCTATCCCTGACCGATCGTTCTCTTGCGAATTCCATTACGCATGGTGATCTTCACCTGTTGAGATCTGACCCTGTACCCAAAATTGGCCTCAGGATCATGCCTGTGCAGGCGAGCCAACTTTCCCTGTTCGCTCAAGTCTTATTCATCCTTTTTTCTGGCTTCTGACTCAAGATCAGTTCTGCAAATGCCGGCACCTTTTTCCAAGTCGTCAAAAATCACCCAATCTAACGATGTATTGGAAGCAACTTTTACGACTCTGCGAATTTGTCTCCAAACGTGGACCCATTCATTCCGAAATAATGAAGAGAGTGGATATTTCCGACACATGGAATCCAGAAGCTTCACCCATTATTTTGGAAACGATCATGAGCTTGATCCAACCAGTTGATGGGGTACACCCTTCGAAAGAGCCTATGAGCGTGCTAGTATCGAAGGGGTGGAGACAGGTCAACGTCCAATGGCTCGTGACCTATTTGTGTTTGCTAGCTATCGTATCGTACCCTGCAGTCGGCAGGACCGAAGAGACAGTACCCAGCCATGAAAAATTGGCGGAAACCGTCGCCAAAATTCCTTTCCAGGAACTAAATCAAGAAGCTCGCCAGAAAATTAATAGTGTTCTAGACAAGCCGAGTTTCTCGCGGCGTTTGCCGTCCGCCTCGATCCCCTGCGACCATGAATTGTTTCTGTTTCTGGTAAGGCACCCTGAAGTTCTGGTCAACATTTGGGATGTAATGCAGATCACTAAGGTCGAACTTCTACGCGTGGCCGACTTTGAATTTCGCGGTAACGATGGAGCGGGGACTACCTGCCGGTCGGAATTAATTTATGGCACATCGAATCTGCATATTTACTATGGCACAGGTGTTTACTCGGGAACCATGGCGGCTCGAGACGTCAGCGGCCGTTGTCTTTGCGTTCTCCGCAGTGTGACCGGACAAGATGCTGCTGGCAATCCAACGATTGGCAGCCAAATGGATATCTACATGAAACTCGATAGCTTTGGCGCCGACTTGGTTACTCGTACGCTAGCTCCGGTGGTTGGTAAAACGGCGGACAGCAATTTCCGCGAAACGGCTCATTTTATTTCGCAACTGTCTCAGGTCTGCGAAAACAATCCGACAGCCGTTCAAGACATGGCACAACGGTTGACGAAAGTGCAGCCGGAAGTAAGACAGAAGTTTTCTCAGTGCGCTTTGCAGGTTGCCCTGCGAGCGGCCGGCTCGATCGAACAACCGATCGAGCCGCAGCTTAAGAGCAATTCAACCTTGCTTGATTCCAATCCAGACCCTCTGCGGGGATTGGATGCGAAGGCTCGCATTCCGGAAAAACCGGAACTGATCATGAAGCGCTGACACGGTCTTTGGCCAATTGCTGCATGCCGCGCAAATCCAACTTGCCCGTCCCGAGCACCGGAATCTGCTCGACTTCAAAGAAGCTATCCTCTCCAGGAATGTAAAGGTTAGGTAGACCTTCAAGCTGAAGACGCTTGGTGATTTCACCCGGTGACATCGGTAATTTTGTGTGTAGCACAATGAGTCGCTCGCCTCGCTTGGGATCGGGCACTGCCGTAATTACGGCTTGTGCGCCATTGGATTCACTGTCGCCTTGAACACCTAAGATCTTATTGATGGTCTCCTCGATTTGAATATGCGGCACCATTTCACCGCCGATCTTCGAAAATCGACTTTGGCGGCCCGTGATGTGAATGAAGCCCTCTGGATCCAAAAAGGCCACATCACCCGTCTCATACCAACCATCCTTGAGCACCTTGGCGGTTAGGTCCTCACGGTGCAAATAGCCCTTCATCACATTGGGACCTTTGATTTGCAACATGCCCGATTCCCCGGTAGGCAAAACCTTGGTCGGATCATCGAGCGAAATGATTCGAGCTTGAACATCGATAACCGGAAGACCAACACTCCCTTCGCGCAAGCCCGCATTGGTGCCAGATCGATCACGGGTCGGCGGAATATTGACCGAAACCAAAGGACTCAGCTCGGTTGTGCCGTAGCCTTCGACAGGCCGAATATGAAACCGCTGCTCAAACGCATCGCTAACGCTCACCGGTAGCTTTTCCGCACCGGCAATAACAACTTGCAATTTCTCAAACTGCTTCGGTTCCACACGCCGAACATAATTTGTCAAAAAGGTCGGCGTTGCCAACAGCACAGTCGCTCCATATTGCTCACACATTTTGCCAACCTGCCGCGCCTCGAGCGGATTGAAGTGATAAATGCCGCAGGGAGGAAGGGCCTGAACGGCCCACAAGGTCACGGTGTAACCAAACGAATGAAAGAAAGGCAGTATGCCCATCACTACGTCATCATCGTTCAACCCAACGCACTCACCAATCGCAGTAACGTTATGGTTGATGTTTCCATAGGTCAGCACAACTCCCTTGGGGACACCAGTAGAACCTGATGTGAAAATAACCGTGAGCGGCTCATCGAGCTTATGTTTGGTTAATCCATACCATTGATCGAGAACCGCTGCGGGAACGAACTTAGCCGCTGCGGCGCACGCCACTTTATCCAGCAGCGTCACCGCTTCTTTGAAATCTTCCAGATAGATCAGCTCGGCATTCAGATTAAAACTCATCTTTTCCATGAATCGACGACTGGTAATCACATGCTTAATGCCGGCTAATTTAATGCACTCATTGAGCACATCGGATGTAACGGTGTAATTCAGATTGACCGAGACGCGTCCGCACATCGCAATCGCCACATTGGCGAGAGTGGAAGCGGCACTTGGAGGCAGAAGTAGTCCTACGTATTGCTCATCGGGAGCAATGACTTTTCGCAGCAGCAATCGCCTCAATATCAGAGTCCGGATCAAAGCCTGCGTCCCGCTTACCTCGGTCCCCATCGAATCGGCAATCTTCAGTCGAGAACCACGGCGCTTCCATTCGCGAATGACTCGTTGCGTCACAAACATCGAACTGTTGGAGTTCGCCTTCGACATTGATATTACTCCGGTTACTTATGGGCTGGACGATTTATGTAGACCAATATGATTTGGACCAATAAGATGTCTACTTAGAACAAGCGAAATATGAGTGACACTCTGGGAACTGAAATGGGGATGCCGCCAAGTTGTGGTGCTTGCGGGACACCGGTTGAACGATGGTTGAACTCAATCCAATAACCAAGACGCTCGTCCAACCTTATTCACAATAACTTAATGACTTGCTGCTGAGAAGATTGCTATTGTTTCCTAAAGCGGTCTCCGTCTACAAGGTAGATAGAGGAAGAAGTCCTGCCAAGAATGCTGTAGGCAAGCCCTTGGGGGGAATCACCCAACCTCAGGAACTAGAGAAAAGCCAATAAAGGGATTTTCAATGGATCGAATCGGCAGTTTTTTAATTGGACTGGTCGTTGGCGGGGTCGGTTTGCACGTCGCTAGCAACTTTTACGTTGTCCGATCCGATAATGGAACCCATCTGATTCCGAAGTTGACGGCGAAACTAGAAAATCCATATCACGATGTCAGAAAATATGGCCCAGAGCAATGGAAATCCAACCAAGACCTAGCCAGGGCCCTGCAGAAAGCCGTCCACCGAAACAACTGAAAATAAACAACTCAAGCCGCCTCGCACCCTAGTTCTCCGGCCAATTTCCCACTCAGCGTATACCGGCAACTGCGGTGGTTGCCCCAGCGACATCGCGAGGTCCAGGAACGGCCGATCCGCGATAATGACGACGGCGAACCGTATTGCCATAGAAATGTAGCGGTCGGTAGGGACGCTCAAGAATGGGTGTATTCTGAAGTTTCTCTCGTTCGGGTCCTCGAGCGATCACATTGCGTTGCCAACTCGGTTCTGCTGCAGAGCTTGTAGGGCCGGCAAAGAAACCCAAGATTGCGATGGCTACAAACCACCAAACGCCAATACCTTTATGCGTCATTGATCCATTCTCCGGTGCTTTCCTTTGTGATCAAACCACGGCGGATCGTGGTTCGTTGAAAAGCTACCCCATCAACTCCCTTCTGTCCAATCGAAAGAAAATAGGGGAGAAAAAAAACTGGTTTCTTTCCCCCCGCAAATTCTTTTTCCGCGCTATATTCTCGCTAATCCTTTGAATCGTTGTTTGCGTTCAAAATTTCGGACTCATTGATCTTTTCGTCACGGTTTTTGTCAAGTCTTTCAAAGATCGCGTGCCAACGTTCGGGAACTTCGCTTCGATCCAGCACTTTATCGCCGTTTTTATCCCAACGTTTTGCGGCAGCTTGAATCATTTCGACAGGAACTCTGGGTGCCTTGGATTTAGACTCCCTTTCCGCCGAGCGTTTAATGGCCAAATCGAAATAACCGATCATCATCTCCTCGTAGGTTTGGTCTCCCCAGCGCACTCTCGACGAAGGATTTGGGTTATTGAGATTCTCTGTGGAATTATCAAAAACGGCTTCGCAGTACATTCTCGATCCCGCTTCAACTTTGAGTGGTTCCTGCAAGCGATATGCTGTTTGCCAATTGAAATCGTAATTGGGAACGTCCAGTAAAATATCGCGTGTTCCATCCGGCTTTAGCAGCGTGTAACGGAATGCTTTGCCCCGCAAATGCATGTGAGGGCTCATCAGCAGCAATTCGCTATCTGGCAACTGCTCAGGAGTTGTGGCGTCTGTTTTATAGTTCGCGTCTCCCGGCGGAATATTCAGGCGAACCTGCACCGCACTGGTCGTCACAACCTCATACTCAATGGAATCCGCATCAGCAAAGATCATCCCAAGTTTTGTCAAATCCTCTTGAGGTGTTCCGATCGGAGTGTAGTGAACCTGAAACACCAGTTCGCTACCCGCCGGTATGCGTTTTGCCAATCCATCCGGATACGGCGCGACTCGCGTGCCTGGCACATAACCAACCAGAAAACCTCGGTCACCTTCCAGTCCCTGGAAACTACCTTTTTCACGCACGAAAACTAGGACATGATGCACAACGGCGCGATTGCTGGGCTGAATCTCGGCCGCTTTTAACCACTTATCTTCCTTGAAACCGGGATCGACGCGAAAGTATTGATAACGAACATCACCGCGAGATGGAACCTGAAAGGGCTTATCCGCCATCTGCACAACTAGATCTGGAGCTTTGGGTAATTGCCAACCTTCGGTATATTTTGTCGGTTCCGGCAAATCTTTCCGATCACCTTCTGGAACACCTGCCGCCACCCATCGATCGATCAGCTCAATCTCTTGTTCGGAAAGCGAGCGATCATTGACGAACTTGCCGTAGTGAGGCGAAGCATGCCAAGGGGGCATACGTCCATCGTGAATCACCTCTTGAATCATCTCGGCCCAACCCGCCACCTCTTCATAATCGGTCAGATCCATCGGTCCAATCTCGCCCGATCGATGGCATTCGATACATCGCGTCTGCAAGATGCGAATAATTTGGTTGCTAAAGGTGACATCCGAGTGGGCTGAATCGTTGGACGCAGAGCGTTTGCGGCCAATACGACATCCGGTAGCGGGTTGGTGAGGATTGCTAACCTTACCACCTGCTAAGAGTTCATCAATCGCCGCGGTTAAATCGGGCGATTCCGCTTTGGTCTTCACGTAGCCGACACCAAATTGATCATCGATGCGACCGTAGTAACAGACCGCCCGCTTAGAATCCAAAACGAACACTTCCGGAGTGCGGGTCGCTCCAAAATGTGCCGCAATCTTGCCATCCGGATCTTTGAGCAAAGGAAATTCGATGTTCTGTCTGCGAGCGAACGCGCCAATCTCTTCCAGTGAATCCTGCACATTGGAATTCACCCCGATCAGTTCCACACTCTCGTTTTTGTATTTGTCGCGAATCTCAGCCAGCCGCACTGAATACTGTTTAACTAGAGGACATTCGGTACCCAAAAAGGCCACCACCAAGATTTTGCGATCTTGGAAATCCTGCAATTGATGCTCGCGTCCCTGCCAGTCGACAGCCTTCAGCTCGGTAATCGTGCGACTCAACACGGGTATCGTGACCTGACTCTCCTCCGCTCCCAACCTGCCCGCGAAACCCAACGCAACGATTCCGCAAAACACAATCCTGAAATCCAGTGTCCATCGGAAAAAATGCAACATGAATGCTAGCCCGTTCATAATCAGTCCCAAAAATATCTACCGAAATCCCCAGTTATGATAACCCTGCCCACTGGCTAAAGTTGCAAAGGTTCCATGAAAGCTTTGCAAAATTAAAGCTTTACAAAAATGTCGTAGGGTAAACCGCGACGATCGCGGCGTTGCAACAACCCCTCTGATGAGATCATCGCATCAACTTTGGGCATCAAAAAATCAGGCAACATCGCAAAATTAGGCAAATCTTCCGCCGCTGCTGTTTTCGGAAACCAAATCGTTTAGGATCCACTCCAAAGCTTGCACTTGCATGGCTAAGGCCATGCTGGGCATGCCGCGGCCATCCGTGACAACCTGCGAAGGCAGAAGCGGTAGATGAATAAAACCGACAGCGTCCGGCCTGCCCAGTTCATGTTGCCATACATGGGACAAATACATCGCGGCATTGCAGAGGAACGTACCAGCATGATAGGAGATTTGGGTAGGGATACCCAATTGCTGTAAATGCTGGGACCAGTAGGCAAGTGGTAGATGAGATCGGTACGCCATAACGCCTCCCGCGATTATTGGGGGGAGATCCGACCCGCTCACTTCGGTTCTTCCCGCCACGTTGACCGCCAAGGCCTCCAGACGAATGTGGCTCGATCCGGGAGCTTGTCCCAAATGCAGAACCACGTCAAACTCTTTCTCTAAATCCTGTCTCAGCCTGGACTTAAGCAAATCAAAATCCACCGGATAACGGCGGGTGGTAATCCTCGGATCGCTGCTGCGGGTGCGCAAATACTCCATCAACACGAGCCAACTCGCGTTTTCGCTCCACACTTCATATGGTTCGAAGGCTGTCACCAAAATTTTGACCACTCAAAGAATCTCCTTGGTTGGGCTCGCAGCCCATTCTAGCATTTCGCGCTCGCTCGAAGTACGATACCGAGTATCCTACCTTATTCCCCTCCGGTATTCCTCCCAAGTCGCCGATCTTTTCGGAAACGTACTTTTCGGAAGAACCGATCGTTTCGAAATCGCATTGAACTCCACCTAAATTTTTAGTTCTGAATCGTAAGCTCAACAGAGTCCCCTCCATGAAACTTTTCCAGACGACGATCCAGCATCTGCTTGTCCCCATCCTCTTGCTCAGCTGTTCGGCTCTCTTGCCTGCTCAGGATCTGTTTCCGGACAAGGCTTTAGAGGCTGCCGTTCGAGCGGAGGTGTTTGCTAAGCGATACAACCAGGAACCGCTGACGGTCGACGATGTGAAAACGATTTCGCAGGTCGTTGGGAAAGGGAAGGGGATTACCAACTTGGAAGGGCTGCAACACTGCGCGGCGTTGATGTTGATCGATTTGGAAAATAACCAAATCGCCGATTTGACTCCGATCAAAGATCTTAAATTGGTCCAGTCGCTCACGTTGGCCGGCAACAAGATCGAATCGATCGCTCCTCTAGAGAATTTCACCAAACTTCAATACCTCGACGTCTCGCGGAATACGATCAAGGACATTGCCCCGCTAACCAAAATGGAAAATATGCGATCGCTCTATTTGAGCCAAAATTCAATCGAATCCCTAGCTCCGATCGCTGGCCTGAAAAAAGTATGGACACTCTACGTCGCCGCCAATCCGATTGCCGATTTTGCGCCGGTGAGCCAATTGAAATGGCTCAGTTCGTTGGATGCCAAAGGTTGCAACATCAGCGACCTGAGTTTTCTAAAGCCACTGACCGAATTGAGTTACGTCATGTTGGCAGAAAACAAAATCAGTGATTTGGGTATTCTCGTGGAGATGGCTCAAGCGGATGCGGCCGGCGCAAAACGCTTCGCCCCTTTTTGGCGTCTCTACCTCTACGGTAACCCATTTTCAGATGCTGCCACGCAGCAGCAAATCCCGGCGTTGAAAGCCGCGGGTAGCAAAGTGTTCACCGAGAAGCCGAACTAAGTCGGCTCAATCATCCGCTGCAGATGTTGATAGGCCTTCAGCAAAACGGGATCATCGGAGAAGCGATCGGGCTGTGGTTCAAAGTTGTTATTTTCGGGGTTGTTATTTTCGGGGTTGTTATTTTCGGGGTTGCCAACGCGCGTCTCTGTAGGGACCTCAGAGTTTCGCCAACGTTTGTAGATCGCTCGCATTTGCTCTTCGCTCAGCGATACGCTCAGTTTTTCATCGGGCATCACGCCCCAAACATCCTTCTCGGTCATGCGCGGACTTCGATGAATATTAACGCCTGATGGAGGGAGGTACTTGGCGGTCGTTAGCTTCAATCCACTGCGACCCCCATCCATCACAAAGACTTGCTGTATCGTTCCCTTGCCGAAGCTCCGTTCTCCTGCCACACTGGCTCGACCTTGGTCGCGCAGGGCGGCCGCAACGATCTCGCTAGCGCTCGCCGAACCACGGTTGATCAACACGACGATTGGCACTTCACTTGAAATCGAACTCCCTGCGCCGGCATCATAGACGATACGATCCGCCGGGAGTCGGCCCTGAATGGTAACAATCGGTCCTTGTTCCAAAAACATATCGCAGATATCCACAGCCGCTGGCAACAATCCCCCTGCATTATCGCGCAGATCGATCACCAAGCCGCGTGCCTGGTCCTTTACTTTGTCTACGGCTTTGCGAAATTCCTCGGTCGTTCTCTCGCCGAATATATCGATTCTCAAGTACGCAATCTTTTCCGGTCCAGGCAAAAAGTATTCCCACTGACCATCTTTCGTTCGCTGCACACCGACCACGGATTCAACTTCAAGAGCAGCCCGGCGAATATCAAATTCAAGAATCGAATCCTCCTTGCTCGCCGAAAGATCGCCCTCCGGGGGATTTCCCTGTGAGAGATTCTTGCGGCGAATTTTTAAATGCACCGAAGTTCCCTCGGGGCCGCGCAAGACCTTCGAAGCATCGGCAACGCTCATCCCCTCGGTGGATTTTCCATCGATTTCCACGATCACATCGCCTGGTTCCACTCCTGCCTTATGAGCGGGCGAGCCTGCCAAGGGAGTTACCACCGTCAATCGCTCGACCAGCGGTGGACCTTCCAGATTGACACCCAAGCCTTCGAACTGCTGCTTTAGCACATCTTGAAAAGGTTGATACTCGATCGGTGGAATGTAGGCAGAATAAGGATCCAAATCGGCTAACATTCCCGACATAGCAGAATCAAACAACTGCTTTTGATCGACCGGCTCGACATAAGCTCGCGAGATCAATTGCATCGCTGTGCCGATCTCGCCGGACAGTCGCAAACGCCGCGCTTGATAGAAACAACCGAGACAGACGATCATCGCAACGCAGATAATCTGCAAGTTTCTGGTAAGCATAGGATTGCCTCGATGCGCGAGTAGGGCTCGCAATAGTATCGTTCAAAAGCCTGCACTACGCTCCAGTTGGTGCTTGCCGAATGCGTCTCAACTGGCCACAGGCCGCTTGAATTTCATCTCCTTTACGCTGTCGGAACATGACATTGATGCCACCTTCCAGCAAGGCGCGCCGAAAGTGATGAATTCGCTCGGGCGTTGGTGTCTCGTAGGGCAGACCGGGAACTGGATTATAGGGAATCACATTGAGCATCGCGCCTCGGTTGGCTAAAAGTTTTACCAGATCATCAGCGCATTCGGGTGAATCATTGATCTTGGACAACAAAACGTACTCAAACGTCAAGCGTCGCCCAGTCCTCTCAAAATATCGATCTGCCGCTTGAACAATCGCTCCGATCCCCACTTTGCTGTTGGTTGGTACAATCCGATTCCTTAATTCGTCGGTGGGTGCATGCAAGCTGACAGCCAAATGAAAAGGAACTTCATAGTCGGCTAATCGATCCATAGCGGCTGGCAAACCTACCGTGCTGATCGTGATTCGACGCGGCGAAATTCCTAATCCCTCCGCGTGACGTGCGACATCCAGAGCGGCTAGAACGTTGGGCAAATTGGCCAACGGTTCTCCCATACCCATCATAACGATATGACTTAAACGTTCCTCAGCGGGCAATAGTCGCTGCAATCGCAGCATTTGCTCCAGTATCTCACCACGGGTCAGATTTCGATCGACTCCATCCAGTCCACTGGCGCAGAAAACACACCCCATCCCGCAGCCGACTTGGCTACTGACACACACCGATCGTCGATTCTCTTCACGCAGCAAAACACATTCGATGCGACCACCATCAAACATTTCCAATAGCAATTTCTCGGTGCCATCCTCCGACTCGAGGTGATCGACGACTCGCGCACTCCACAAAACGAATGTGTCGCTTAGCTCCTGCCGAAGCTTTTTCGGCAGGTCGGTCATATCCTCAAACGACTCGGCTCGCCCCTCAAAGAGCCATTTCCAGATTTGTGTTCCACGAAATGCTGGATAACCTCGCTCCTTGAGCCATTGCTGGATGGCTTCCTTTTCCCAATTCAATAGGTGATGGGTTGGTAATGCGGAACGTTTTGAATCAACGATGGGAAGCATAACACGCAGTAAAAATTATCTTGATGGAATCAACGACGCACACCCCGGAAGATGGTATTATAACGTCCGACCTCAAAAATGGGTCCATGTTACTCCCCGTCCCAATCGCTTTAAGGCACCTTGATACCCAGTATGATCGAGATCTCCGAGAAAAGAGCTGTCGAACTTGTCACCCGCCTGATGGAAATCCCTGGCCCCAGTGGACAGGAAGTTGCCGTTTCCCAAGCAGTCGAACAAGCGTTGCTTGCGGCCGGCGTACCGGACAGCTGCATCCGCCGCGATAAAGCGCACACACGATCCCCCTTTGGCGGCGAAACGGGGAACCTCATCGTCAAACTGCCAGGAACTCGCCGCGGCCCGAGGTTGCTCCTCTCTGCTCACATGGATACCGTGCCCCTCTGTGTCGGTTGCCGCCCCCAACGCCGGCAAGATAAGATCGTTTCTTCACTCAGCTCAACCGCTCTCGGCGCCGATGACCGCGCGGGCGTCGCCGTTGTGCTCACCGCTGCACTTGAAGCTCTAGAAAAAAATATTCCCTACCTGCCAACCACTCTTTGCTTCTTTATCCAAGAGGAAGTGGGACTTCAAGGAAGCCGATTGTTGCAAGCCAACCTCCTGGGTAAACCGAAGCTAGCTTTCAATTTTGATGGTGGCTCTTCAACCAAAATGACCATCGGTGCAACCAGCGGAGTCCGGATGAATGCGATGTTTAAAGGAATTGCCAGCCACGCTGGCATCGCCCCGGCCGACGGTGCTAATGCGATCACCGCAGCCTCGCTCGCCATCGCTCGCTTACAAAATGATGGCTGGCTCGGCGCTGTTAAAAAAGGCAAGTTCGTTGGCACTAGCAATATCGGAGTTCTCCAAGGAGGCAATGCCACCAACGTCGTTGCTGACTCCGCCCTGCTGCGAGCCGAAGCGCGCAGCCACAATCGCGACTTTCGCGACCGTATCGTGCAATCCATGGTCGATGCCTTCTCCTGGGGTGCTAGCCAAGTCAAGAACCTCAAAGGAGAAAGCGTTCAGGTCGAAATCGAGACGCGGGTCGATTACGAAGCCTACAAACTCGATAAAGATGAACCCTCCGTCGTTGCAGCAATCAAAGCGGCCAAGTCGTTGGGCCTGGAACACCAATTGGCAATCAGCGATGGCGGACTGGACGCAAATTGGCTTTATCAACACGATATTCCAGCCGTATCGCTCGGCTGCGGACAACGCAACGTGCACACCACCAGCGAGCAACTGGATGTCCCCGATTTCCTCAATGCTTGCCGCATCGCAACTTGGCTGATCCACCATGCCGACATCGCGTAAGTAGCCCACCATGCAACCCGATGATGAACTTTGCCTCTGCTTCCACGTCTCTTGGCGTAAAGTGATCAACTACGTCCGCGTGGAAAAAGTTTCTCGCCCCAGCCAAGTCAGCCAATGCTTTGGAGCGGGTACCGGTTGCGGTTGGTGCCGACCTTTCCTGAACCGACTGGTGCAACAAGTCCATGAATCCCCCCCCAATCCAAGCGAGATAGAGTCATGGCTAGCAAACCGCAGCCCCCGACGCGATCGCTATCAAGCAGGGCGGGAATCCCACAAAAATAGCCAGAGCGGAGGCGCGAATTCCGACCAAAATCCACCCAAAACGGATAAACCCCCTAGCTAAGGCGACCACTTACAACGATCCATCTTCCGTTTGGACTGTAAGGGAAACGTTTTTTTGATTAAAATACGATGTAGTGGCACTCGATTTTGGTGTGCCAAAATGCAAAATCAGTGTCGGGATTGTCCCGAGGAGTAAAAAATGGCAGGCCGGGTGACCAACAGAAAAGCATTGCGCGAAGCATATGACGCTGCCGAAGCGCGGGTGGAAGGTGAAGAAGTAACAGAAACCAAGAAAAAGAAAGAGCCTGTCAAACGAACTCGCGCCAAGAAAGAGCCTGCCGAAGTTCGTATCAAGGTACAGTGGGCCGTATTCAGCCAAAACCTCAAACGGGTAGCAACCTTCGATTTCAATCAGGAAGCACTCGCCCGCAAAAAGGCCGAAGAGCTAAGCCAATCCAGTGGCAACAACCACTTTGTTCAAAAGATGAAAGAACCTGTAAATCCGTAATTCGCTCTGCCGCTTTGCGGATGGATCCTTTCTCTCCTGGCTAACTCCGCACAACCGAGTTTCACATAAGCGCATTGCCCCAAGTGGCTCATCCCATCGGCAATCCTCAGATTGCCGATGGTTTTTTTCCGACGTCATGCCCTCGAACCGGTGAACTTCATTCTATCAACACACGATTCTATCGACACACGATTCTATCGACACACGATTCTATCGACACACG